>Ga0207701_10003922_pt1 | contig 15193 bp, 10 predicted proteins | sample KBSSwiSSwithPhiX_FD_184294 | JGI IMG/M metagenome (GOLD analysis project Ga0207701, IMG submission 184294) | Switchgrass rhizosphere bulk soil microbial communities from Kellogg Biological Station, Michigan, USA, with PhiX - S5 (SPAdes) (version 2) | ecosystem: Environmental > Terrestrial >... | reverse complement strand
CCGAGAAGAACGCGGGGTGATCTGTCAGGCCAACACCCAGCTGGCCGCCTGGATCGCTCAGACTGCTGTTCATGGCGATCCGGGGACTTTCCAGCGAACCGGCGGCGAGCACGATGAACTTTCCGCGATATCGGCGCATGGTATTTCCGAGCAGATCCTCGCAGACGACGTCCGTGGCCTTTGTACCGTCCGTGGCGATGCGAGTGACGAGGTGGCCGAGATTGATGGTCAGGTTGTTTCGGCCTGCCGGTTCCGCATACCCCATCGAGCTCAGTAGCAAATCGGCGGTGGAGAACATGCCGGTGGAATCTTGAACGATACTCTCGAGCTCTCCGGCGTCATTGAGGAATGGCTGATGCCCAGAGCGAGGCAGATCCTCGACATGCCAGTCGGGCCGCCACGAGGCCAGCGGCTTCTGCGCCATCCAGGTCGCGAAGCCTTCATTCAGCCAGACGTCATCCCACCACTGCATCGTCACGAGATTGCCGAACCATTGATGCGCAATTTCGTGCGCCACGACATTGGCGACCCGCTTCTTCGCCTCCAGCGAACTGCCGGCCGGGTCGACGAGCAGGAGTCGCTCGCGAAACGTAATCGCCCCGGCATTCTCCATGGCGCCGGCCGAGAAGTCCGGGATGCCGATGATGTCGAGTTTGCCGAAGGGGTATCTGATGCCGAAGTACTTGTTGTAGAAGGCGAGCTGCTGCTTCGCCGCGTCGAGGGCGAATCCTGTTCGTGCGAGCTTGTCCGGCGTCGAGCAGACGCGGATGACCGTGCCGTCCGACGCGCCGGAGCGGCACTGGAAGTCGCCGACGATCAGCGCGACCAGGTACGTCGAGATGCGCGCGGTCGTGGCAAACGTCAGCGTGTGTCTGCCCGCCTCAGGCCCCGGGACATCCGAGAGCAGCCGCCCGTTGGAGATGGCTGTGTCGCCGCGATCCACCACGGCGGAGATGTCGAACGTGGCCTTGTACGCCGGCTCGTCGAACGACGGGAAAGCGCGGCGTGCATCTGTGGCCTCCAGCTGCGTCACCGCGTAGTTCCGACCGTTGGCTTTGCTCAGATAGAAGCCGCGAAGAGCGCTGTTGAGCGTGCCGGTGTACTCGATGTCGATGACCGCGGGTCCCGGCGCGAGGCGATCGCTGACCTGCAGCGTCGCGGTCTCACGCCTGGCGTCGGTCGTCACCCGCGCCGTCTGCGACCGGCCGGCCGCGTTGATGGTGACGGTCGCGAGCTGCAGTTCTGCCGCGTTGACCGTGATGGCGCTGGTCGCGGTGCGCAGCGTGACGTCGATCGTGACGTGCCCGCGAAATGTTGCGGTTGCGAGATCAGGTGCGAGCCGGAGGCGATAGTGCTCAGGCCGCACCGAGTCGGGCAGCCGCTGGGCTGAGGCAGACGTGGTTCCGATAAGAAGGGCAGCCGTCAGGCAGACCGTCGTGACGCGCACGCACATCGCGTCACGGTAGCAAAGTTCGCGGAAATACGTCGAAGTTGCCGGTTTTGCCGTTCGACAGCACAGCTGTACGGGATCAATACTGATGAGGCACGGTGCAACAGGAGGATCTTCGATGAAGTGGTTGAGTGTATTGCTCCTCGCGGGACTGACCGCGGCTTGCGGCGGCGGATCCGGCACGGGTGACAGCGCCAGTACGCCTGCTGCCGGTGCGGCGCCCGAGGCCGCCAAGGCGCCCGAGCCTCCGGCAGAGCGGGAGGTCACGATTCCGCAGGGGACCACGCTTCGGCTAGATTTGGCGACTTCACTGGCGACCGACACGAGCAAGCTCGAGGACCCGGTCCGCGCGACCCTGCGTCAGGCAGTCGTGATCGATGGAACGACGGTGATTCCGGCCGGGACCGAGCTGCAGGGGTCGGTTACCGGGGTGGAGCGGTCTGGCCGCGTCAAAGGCCGCGCGAAGATCTCGTATCGATTCACCAAGCTCAGTCTCGACGGCGAGAGCTATAGCGTCAAGACGGCAGCCATCGGCCATGAAGCCGAAGCTACCAAGAAGCAGGACGCGGCGAAGATCGGCATCGGCGCCGGAGCCGGCGCGGTGCTTGGCGGGATCCTCGGCGGCGGTGATGGCGCGGCGAAGGGCGCGGCGATTGGTGGAGCCGCCGGCACCGGAACCGTGCTGGCGACGCGAGGCAAGGAAGTGAAGCTCGCGCCCGGCGCGAATGTGGCGACGACGCTCACGGCGCCACTGGTCGTTCGTGTGAAGGCGTAAGGTAGGCCGGGTCCCCCTGGACCCGGTGCAAGGCGTAAGGTAGGCCGGTCCCACTGGACCCGGCGCCCGGGCCTACAGCTCTGCGAGCCCGTATTTCTCGATTCGCGAGTACAACTGCGCGCGCGTGAGGCCCAACAGCTTCGCCGCGCGCGTTTTGTTGTGGCGCGCCTGGGTCAGCGCTTTGATCACGAGCTGCCGCTCGATGGCTTCGAGGTTCACGCCGCCTGCCGGCAGCGGACCTGCGTTGGCACTGTCTGCCGAAGCCGCTGCCGATCGAGGGCCGGCTACCGGGAGATGCTCGCTGCGGATGATCCCGCCGTCCGCAAGAATGACGGCGCGCTCGATCGCGTTTCTCAGCTCGCGTACGTTCCCCGGCCACGCATAGGCGAGCAGGTGATCTTTGGCATCCGCCGCGATCCCGGCGGCGGGCCGTCCCACGGATTCGCCGATCTCCTGCAGGAACATATCCGTCAGCTCGAGAATGTCGTGCAGCCGTTCGCGCAGCGGCGGCAGGGCGATCTCGAACACACCGAGACGATAGTAGAGGTCCTCGCGGAACTCGCCGCGCTGCATCGCCGCGTGCAAGTCGCGATTCGTGGCGGCAATGACGCGGATGTCGGCGTGCAGCAGCCGGGTGCTGCCGAGACGCATGAATTCGCGTTCCTCGAGCACGCGGAGCAGCTTGGCTTGCACCGACGGGGCCATCTCGCCCACTTCGTCAAGGAACAGGACGCCGTTGTTGGCCTGTTCGATGCGCCCCGGCTTGGCTGCCACGGCGCCGGTGAACGCGCCGCGCTCGTAGCCGAAGAGCTCCGATTCGAGCAGCTGGTCGGGCAGGGCGGCGCAGTTGATTGCGACGAACGGTCCGTGGCTGCGGCGCGAGGCGTGGTGGACGAAGCGTGCCACCACCTCCTTGCCCGTGCCCGACTCCCCGGTGAGCAGCACGGTCGTCTCGGTCTGTGCGACGCGCGCCGCCTGCGCCAAGACCTCGCGCCACACCTTGGACTGCCCGACGACGCGCCGTTGTCCGGTACGGGCTTCCAGTTCGCGGGTGAGGGTGGCCACCTGCGCCTCGAGACGGGCCGCTGTTTCGCGTGCTTCGGCGTCGCGTCGGGCGGCTTCGGCGAGACGCTGATGCGAGAGGGCCAGGGCGAGATGGTCCGCGATGCGATACGCGAAGTTCAGATCGTCTTCGGTGAAGTGATCGACCTCTCGAGAGAGGAAGAAGAGGGAGCCGAACACGTCCTTCCCGAGCGGCATCGCGACGCGAAGGGCAGAGCGGATCGAGAGGCGCGCGAACAGCCGGCCGCGCAGCGAGTCGCGCGGGATCTCGGCCTCGACGTCCTTGACGATGTAGGCATCGCGCTGGAGCTGCGTGCGATCGAAGGGCGTGAGCATCATCGGCGCCCAGTACTCAGGCTCATCGAGTTGCGCGCCGCCGAGCGCGTAGAGGCGCAGCGACGCCCCGTCGGCTGCCCAGGCGGTGACCGCCAGCACATCGTGCGGCAACCCGCCGCGCACGACCTCGGACACCTCGCTGAAGACCTGCCGGATGTCGAGCGACTCCGCCATCGTGTGGAGAAGACCGCGGAGGCTCTCGATGCGCTCACGCCGGAGCGATTCGCGCTCGTGCATGGTGGCGCTCTGAAACGCCAACGCGAGAAGGTCGGCGACGCCGTCGGCCAGCTCCTGATGCGAGGTGGTGAAGGCGTCGGCGGTGGTCGAGGTCAACCAGAGTGCACCGCGGACCAGCGGACCTTGCCGCACCGTACAGACGAGCCTCGAGCGTGCGTCGCCGACGGCCGCGTCGGTCAGCGCGCCCGGTCCGGCGATGCGGCGCGCCGTGACATTGAGCGAACCGAACGGGTCGGCTGAGTAGAGCTCGAACGATTCCGCCCGATCGAAGCGGAGCACGTGCAGCTCCTCGAACGGAATGGCATCGCGCAGAATCGTGGCAAGTCCCGTCACCACGTCGCGAACGCTGCGCGATTCCGCCACGAGGCGGGCCACCGCCGTGAGCACGGCAGACGGAGCGGGCAGACCCATGTGAAAAGACCCACCAGTATAATGCCCGTCACCAGCCTCTCGTGCCCACACTCGCCTCCGGCCTGTCCTTCATCGACCTCGAGTTCCTCGGCCGCCGTCACGCGATCGCCACCGGCGTCGTGCAGTCGCCGGGCAGCGTCGCCCTCGTCGATCCCGGTCCGACGACCTGCCTTCCTGTCCTCGAGCGCGAGCTCGCGCGCAGCGGCATCGGACTGGCCGACGTCACGGATGTTCTTCTGACGCATATTCATCTCGACCATGCGGGTTCCGTCGGCACGTTGGTGCAACGTGATCCGACGCTGCGCGTGCACGTCCACGAGCGCGGCGCGCCGCACTTGGTGGATCCTTCGAGGTTGCTGGAGAGCGCGACCCGCCTCTACGGCGACCAGATGGAACGGCTGTGGGGCGATGTCCGTCCCGTGGCGCAGGCGAATATCAACGTCGTTCGCGGCGGTGAGACGGTTGTTGTCGGAGGACGTGCGTTCGCGGTCGCGTATACGCCAGGCCACGCGTCACACCACGTCAGCTATTTCGATGCATCGAGCGGCGTGGCGTTCGTGGGCGATACGGCTGGAGTCTCGGTCGATGGCGGCTACGTGCTGCCGCCCACGCCGCCGCCGGACATCGATCTCGAGCTGTGGGCGGCGAGTGTGGCGACGATCGAGCGCTGGTCACCGGCGACACTGTTTCTCACCCATTTCGGTCCGGTCATGACCGTTCGCCCGCACCTGCGGGCGCTCCTCGAGAATCTGGCGACTGTAGCGGCGCTAGTGCGCGCCTCACTGGCGTGGGAGGGGTCGGATACCGATCGCCAGGCCCGTTTCGTCGATCAGCTGCGCCTCGAGCTCCGACGCCAGATGTCCGAGGTGCAGTCGATGTCGTACGAAGCCACGACGCCGCTGGATCTGATGTGGCTCGGGCTGGCGAGATACTGGAGAAAGCGCGGCGGTTAGTTGGCGACCGCCAGACGCTGCCGCGTCAGGCCCGCCGCCGCAACCTGATGCCCCGGTTCGACCAGCAGCCGCAAGGCGTAACCCTGAGGCGTCCCGGTCGACGAACGGTACGGGCCCACCCGGTAGACCGCGGACAGAATCTTTCCCTGCTGGAGCACGGCGGGGATGTCGGCCACGTCCCGCCCCTGACGCTCAATCTGAAAGTGGACCAGCCGGAAGAGCGGTATCGACGCCGGAATCTGGCATTCGACAAAGACATCGACGTCGCTGACGTCCCGCGTCACGACCGAGGCGAATCGGAGCGTTCCCGATCCGTCCCGCCAGGTCAGGCGCCCCGCGAGGGCGATCTTGCGGCGCTCGCCGATGCGGGCGATGGGCGCGGTAGCGGAGGAACGTCGATTGGCAGCCAGATGATTCACCGTGTGCTCCTGCAGGTGGACAGCGTGTGCGCTGGACATGTATCAACGTGCAGGCCTGTGTCGTTCGTGGCAGGTCGACAAACCAGCCAACCGTCTAAGATCTTGGCTGATAAGGGGTAAGCGGAAGAGCTCTCCGAGAGGCACTTGCCCGATCTGAATACTTGGTATCCAGCCCCCCTGTATACGTGGTTACTCGGTATCGGGGGATCCGCGTAGTGTCCGCCTTCAGGCGGACCGTTGAAGCGTAGCGTCCGCCTTTAGGCGGACCGTCGGGGGTCAGGAGCCGGCGGGGATGGTCTCGAGACCGAGGCGCTCCATCTTCAACCGGAGACCCCGTCGCGTGACCCCGAGTACGCGCGCCGTTTCGGACAGGTTGCCCCCTGCCCGTTCGAGCGTGGCGCTAATCAGTTGGCGCTCCAGAGCATCGACAGCCTCGGAAAGGTTTCCGGGCTCGATGCGCGCCGCGCCCGGGAAGCCTCCCGGCGGTGCCGGGCCGGGTCCGGCGGGTGCGCTCAGGTCGGCGGAGAGGTGTTCAGGCTCGATCGTCCCGCCCGACGGGACCATCGCCACCGCGCGCTGAATCTCGTTTCGCAACTGTCTGACGTTGCCCGGCCACCAGTACCGTGCGAACAGATCGAGTGTCGTCGTCGCCAGGTGCACGTCTTCCTTGCCCAGCCGCTCGCTCGCATCCCGCAGGAAGTACGTGCTCAGGTGAGGGATCTCGTCGCGGCGTTCGCGAAGCGAGGGCACGTGAATCCGGATGACGCTGAGCCGATAGTAGAGATCCTCACGGAACTTCCCGTCGGCGACGCGTTGCTCCAGATCGGCGTTGGTCGCCGCGAGCACGCGGACGTCGACCGCCTGCGGGCGTGTCTCGCCGACCGGCATGATCTCGCCCTGTTCGAGGAACCGGAGCAGCTTCGGCTGGACGTCGATCGGAAGGTCGCCGATCTCGTCGAGGAACAGCGTGCCGGAGGCGGCCGATCGGATGATGCCGAGTTGATCGTTCACGGCGCCGGTGAAGCTCCCGCGGCGATGGCCGAACAACTGGCTGTCGGCGAGATCGCGTGTGGTGGTGGTGCAGTTGTAGGGCAGGAACATCGCCGCGTTGCGTGGCGAGCCGGTGTGAATCGCCCGTGCCACGAGATCCTTGCCGGTCCCGCTCTCGCCGGTGATGAGCACGGTCAGGTCGTGCCCTTTGAATCGCTGGATCTGATCAGCGACGCGATTCATCGCCGCACTTGCGCAGATGAATCCGGGGAGCAATGGCTCGAGCGAGCGTTCGCCCGCCGCATCAGCCTCGTGCAGCGGCCGCTCGCGCATGCCGCACAGCTGAAAACCCTGACGGGCGACGGTGGCGAACATGCGAAAGCGGTGTCGGACGTCGTCCGACGGTCGCGACGTGACGAGGGCGCAGGCGCGGGAGCCGTCAACCTCCTTGCCGAGCGGCTCGACCAGGACCACGCCGCCGTCGAACTCCCGGCTGCCGCGCGCCGCCGCGCGTGCCAGCGCGCTGGCCACGACCGGGTCGCAGCCGGCGGAGGCGAGCACGCGCGTTTCCCCTGAGGCGAGAGTGACGAAGACGACGATGGCGTCGGCTTCGGTGCTCTCGAGCAGCGCGGTCGCCGTTTCGCGCGCGAGCAGATCCGGGAGGATCGCCCCCTCCACGAGCCGGCGGATAGTGGCGGCGTCGGCGTCCGCGGGTATCGCTGGCGCGGGCAGTACAGGAGCCGCGCGCAGAAGCTCCCGCGCAGCAAGGACCTCGTCCAGGTCGCGCTGCGCCCCGAGCTTCGAGAACACCGCGGTCGCGAGATCGAGGTAGCGCTGCGCCGTCGCACGCTGGCCGGTCCGCGCGGCCAGCCGTCCGAGGGCCAGTTGACTCAACGCCGCCTGATACCGCTCGCCGAGCAGATCGAAGATGTTGGCGCTCTGGGCGTAGTCGCTGGCTGCCTGCGAATGACGCTGACGCTCCTCGTGCACGATCGCGCGAATGCGGAGGTACTCGCCCCAGTTCGCCGGTGACTTGCGTGGATCGAGACGTCCCTCGCAGGTCTCGAGTCGCGTTTCGGCCTCGTCCAGGCGGCCGGCGGCGAGCAGCGCTTCACAGCCGGCGAGGTCTGCCTGGATGGCGTCGGACGGCGGAATGCCGGGGGCGCCGACGAGGGCGTCGGCCATCCGCAGCGCCTCGTCGAACGTCCCGCGGCGAATCGCGAGCTTGACGGCGAGCACCTTCAGCGACCACTCGTACCACCGCGCGGTCTGTGAGCCGTAGGCGCCGTACGCCTCGGTCGCCAGGCGCAGGTAGTCGGCGGCGCGGTCGTACGCGCCGCGCATCAGATGAATCTGCGCCAGGGTGTCGAACACGGCGCCCGTCGTCTCGTGGACCTTCACCTGGCTGGGGACTTCGAGCGCCCGCGTCAGCATGTGCTCGGCGCGATCGAGCTCACCGAGCTGGACGAAGATCTGCCCGACCGTCGCCAGGGCGATGGCCAGTCCCTGGCCGGAACCGAGCGTCTGATGAATGGCGACGCTGCGCTCGGCGAGCGCGCGCGCCTCGTCGTAGCGATGCCGCATCAGGGCGACGTTCGCCTGGTTGTGCAGGATCAGCGCGAGCGCATCGTTGGCATCGATCGTCGTGGCCAGCCGCTCCGCCTGACGGAGGGAGGCGAGCGCTTCTTCGGTGCGTCCGGACTGGGCGAGCAGGATTCCCGACAGCGAGTGAACGAGGGCGAGGTGCCGGCGGTCGCCGGCGGCGTGGAGCGCAGACGCCGCTTCCATGAGGTGATCGCGGAAGATGCCGGTGTCACCGACCTGCTTGTAGCAGAGCGCGAGCTCGTAGTGGCAGAGGCCGATCGCCCGCGAGTCGTGCGCGAGCTCCGCATGCTTCAGCGCGCGCGTGTGCAGCGCAATCGCCCGCGACTGTTCGCCGCGGGCGAACGTAATCCGCCCGTGGAGGCGCCAGATGGTGGAGAGCTGCGTGTCGGCAATGTGTTCGCGCAGGCCGTCGGGGGGACGGCCGAGCGCGGCGGACGCCTGGACCAGGTCGTCCTGGAGGAGCCACGCATCCGCCAGCGCGACGCGGACGGCGAGCTCGTCTTCGCGGGGAAGCGAGTTGCGGAGGAGCGGGGCGAGCAGGTGCACCGCCTCCGCTCCGCGGCCGCGTTCGAGCGCACTCTGTGCGCGCATGATCGCCGATTGCAGGGTTCCCGGAGGCACGCGCGCGTATTGTATGAGCCCTGGGGTCAGATCTTGAATTCGCAGTTTTTTCACGCTCTGGCACCCGTGCGGGAATCTGCGCCGGGCGTCAGGGCATTGCGACCGTCATCACGTCGGGGCCAGAGCGTGAAAAAACTGCGAATTCAAGATCTGACCCCAAGGAGTGCGTTCCACACTGCCTGCAGCGACGCGGGGTCGCGGCGGGGGAGGTGCACATGGAGCGCTCGCCGATTGGTGCGATCGAGCGACTGGAAGTCGCCGAGTCCCTGGGCCAGTTCGAGGATGCCGAACGAAAACGGCTGGTCAGGAATCGGCAGATCCTCCGTCGGATCCGCGGTCACCACCACGAAGACACCGTTGTTGGCGCCGCCCTTGTGCAGCTGCCCGGTCGAATGCAGGTAGCGCGGGCCGTACCCGAACATGGTGGCGCATCCGCACGCTGTCGACACGCCCTCCCGGAGCGCCGCCAGCGCGCTGGCCCACACCTCTTCGTCGGGAGGCAGGTAGGCGAGCAGGCAGAAGTAGTCCCCGTCACCGATCTGCTGAAGAAAGTCAGTCGCCGCGATCCCCGGCCGATGGCTCTCGGCCGCCCGCGACACCGTCAGCCGCGCGCCACTCACCGACGCGGCGGGCTCCGGAGTCGGCAGCCGATGCTGCTGCTCGTAGACGTCGAGGAGCGCGCGCGTGGCGTCCTTCGCCTGCTGGACGTTCGGTTCGTCGAACGGGTTGATCCCGAGCAGAAGTCCGGCGGTCGCGGTGGCAACTTCCCAACGCAGGAACTCGGCACCGAGCCCGGCGACCTCCGGCATCGACAGCGTCGCAGTGGGGAGTGCGGCCGCACGCACGCGCGCGAGCATTCCGGCGTCGGCCTGATCGTCCGGAAGCGTGACCACAACGGCGACGCGGTCGTCTCCGAAGTGTGCGCTTGCAGGTTCACCGGTGATTGGGACGACGCCCTTGCCCTGCTTGCCGGTGCTCTCCGCCACGAGCTGTTCCACCCAAAGGCCGAACGAGCGCAGGCGCTCGGGGAGCAGCAGCGTCAGCTTGTCGCGCCCGTTCAGCGAGCCCGCGGCCATCAGCGCGCCCAGGGCGACGCCGGGATTCGTGGCCACGCTGCCTGAACGGCACGCCGATTCCATCGCACGCGCCAGGCGGAGGAACTGCGCGAGATCCACACCCATCAGCGCCGCCGGCACCATGCCGAACAGTGACAGCGCCGAGTATCGCCCGCCAATGTCCGACGGGTTCACGAATACGTCGCGGAAGCGTTCGTCGATCGCACGACGATGCAGGGCGGTGCCTTCGTCGGTAATGGCGACGAATCGCGCGCCCGGCTCCGCGTGCCCGGCGGCGAGCAGCCGCCGCCGCGCCTCCGCAGCCATCACGTTGGGCTCGATCGTCGAGCCCGACTTGCTCGCCAGGACGAACAGCGACGTGGCGGCATTGCCCATCGCCTGTCGCACGGCATCCGGATCGACCGAATCGAGCATCCGGAAGCGCGGGAATCCTGGTGCGACCCCGAGCACCTGCCGCATGACCTCGGGCGCCAGGCTCGAACCTCCCATGCCGAGCAGGACGACCTCGGTAAAGCCATCGGCGCGGACCGCGGCCGCGAACGTGGCCAGACGGCCGACCAGCGGCTCGACGAAATCGAGCGCGCCAAGCCATCCGAGGCGATTGGCGATCTTCTTCCGGACCTCATCGTCGCTGGTCCAGACATCGAGCCGGCGCTCCCAGAGCGCCTGGCTGAAGTGCAGCTGTTCGAGGCGGGCGGTCGCGCCCGTGTAGGCGGCGAGCAATGAACCGGGGTCGATTAAAGAGGCGTCCACCTGAGTATTAGATAATAAGTGCCTGGCATGACGATCCCGGTCCCACCGTTTTGTCGCCTTCTCAGCGTCCTGGGCACGTTGCTGGCGCTCGCCCTCCAGCCGCTGGCGGCTGAGCCCGGAGCGATCCTCGACGCGCAATCGGCACCGCAATCGGCGGCAACCGTGGCGCGCCCCCGGATTGTCTTCCTCGGGGACAGTCTGACGGCCGGCTACGGCCTGTCGAACAAGAGTGAATCGGTGCCCTCGCTCATTCAGGCGCACCTCGACGCCAAGGGCTACCGTTACGAGGTCGTGAATGCGGGAGTCTCCGGAGATACCTCGGCGGGAGGGCTCAGTCGTCTGAACTGGTCGCTCAAGGGGGACGTTCGGATTCTCGTGGTGGAGCTCGGGGCGAACGACGGACTCCGCGGGCTTCCGGTCGCCGCGATGAAGCGCAATCTCGATCAGATCATCCGCGGCGCCAAGCAGCGTGGCATCGCAGTGCTGCTGACCGGCATGGAGGCGCCGCCGAATTACGGCGCGTCGTACACCGCGGAGTTCCGCCAGGCCTTCAGCGACCTTGCGCACGAGCACAAGGTCTCGTTCGTGCCGTTCTATCTTCAGGGTGTGGCGGGGGACCCGACGCTCAACATCTCTGACGGTATCCATCCCAATCGTGCCGGCGCCCGGATCGTCGAGGGGACGATATGGCGGGCGTTGGAGCCGCTCCTGTCGAAGCCGCGGTGACCGACGTCGCCGTGCACCCGAGACCAATGACTGTCCATTCATGATCACTCTGCACGGCGTGTCGAAGACCGTCGAGAGCGGCGGCCGGCCGCTGACCATCCTCCATCCGCTCGACCTCTCCATCGCTTCGGGGGAGTTTCTCGCGATCGTCGGTCCATCCGGCAGCGGCAAGTCGACGCTGCTCGGCCTGCTGGCCGGGCTCGATGCTCCGACGTCGGGCCAGGTCCTCATCGACGAGGTCGACATCACGCGCCTCAGCGAGGACCGGCTCGCGCGTCTTCGCGGCGAGAAGATCGGATTCGTCTTCCAGTTCTTCCACCTCGTGCCGTCGCTGACCGCCTTCGAGAACATTCTCGTGCCCATGGAAATCGCCGGCCGGCGCGATGCCATGGCGCGTGCGCGCGGACTGCTGGAGGAAGTCGGCCTGACCGATCGCGGTCATCATTACCCGTCACAGCTTTCCGGCGGTGAGCAGCAGCGCGTGGCCATCGCGCGGGCGCTGGCCAACGATCCGCCCATCGTGCTCGCCGACGAGCCGACCGGCAACCTCGACTCGACGACGGGTCGGCTGATTCTCGACCTGCTGCTGAACGTCCGGCGCAGGCGCGGGTCGACGCTGGTGCTCGTGACGCACGACGCCACCATCGCCGGCCTCGCCGACACCCGTCTCGTCCTGCGTGACGGCCGGCCGGTGGACGCCGCGGCCGCGGCGGCGCCATGATGTTCGTCCTGCGGATGGTGCGCCGCGAGATACGCGCCTCATGGCAGCGGCTGCTGTTCTTCTTCCTCTGCATCGCCATTGGCGTTGCGTCCATCGTCGCGATCCGCTCGGTCATCCAGAACGTGCGCGCCGGTCTCACGCGCGAGACGCGCGCGCTCACCGGGGCGGACGTGGTCGTCACCGGGAATCGGCCGTTCACCCCGGCGGTGCTGCAGCGGGTGGAGCAGGAGCGCCGCGCCGGCCGTGTCGGCGTCGTGGCGGAAGCGGCGGAGATGCCGACCATGGTGCGCCCGGCGCAGGGCAGCATCGCGAAGATGGTGGAGCTGCGCGCCGTCCAGCCGTCGTTTCCGCTCTACGGCACGTTGACGCTGCAGCAGGGGCAGTATTCGCACGCCCTCCTTCGTGACCACGGTGTGCTCGTGCGCCCGGAGCTGCTGACGCAGCTGCAGCTTCAGGTCGGCGACGCGCTGCAGATCGGGACGCAGACGTTCACCATTCGCGGGGTCATCGATCGCGAGCCCGGCCGCAACGTCGGCGCCTTCTCCCTCGGGTCGCGCATTCTGATCGACTACGCCGACCTCGCCTCGACCGGGTTGCTCGGGTTCGGCAGCCGGGCGTCGCGCCAGCTGCAGCTGCAGATCGGCGGCACTCCCGACCAGGCGACACACGTCGCCGAGGCGCTGTCGCGCGATCTCGCCAACGAGTTCGTGCGCGTGCGCAGCTATCGCCAGCTGGAGAACGATCTCGGTGAGGACCTCGAGCGCGCCGAGAACTACCTGAGCCTCGTCGGACTGGTCGTGCTGATTCTCGGCGGCATCGGCGTGTCGAGCGTCACGCGGGTGTTCGTGCAGCAGAAAGTGCGGAGCATCGCGATTCTGAAATGCGTCGGCGCGTCGTCCCGAACGGTGCTGGCCGTGTATCTGACACAGGTGCTGTCGCTCGGACTCGCAGGAAGCGCGGTCGGCGTCGCCCTCGCTGGAGCGATCGTGGCGGCGCTGCCGCGCGTCTATCCGCGCGTGGCCTCGCTGCTCCCGCCCGATTACGGGCTGACCGGTGCGGCCGTCGCGCAGGGGATCGTCATTGGCGTGCTGGTCTCGCTGCTGTTCTCGCTGGTGCCGATGCTCGAGGTCCGGAACGTCAAGCCGTCGTTGCTCCTGCGTCAGGAGGCGGCCGCCGCGGCACGCATCGACTGGGTGAAGTGGGCGGCGGCGCTGGCCGTCGGTGTGGCGCTGGTCTCGACCGCGGCGTGGCAGGCGGGGTCACTGCGCGTCGGCCTGGTGCTGTCGGGCGGCTTCGTGGCGCTGGCGGTCGTGCTGCATCTGGTCGGCATGGCCCTCGTCCGCGCGGTCCAGCCGCTGCGTCATGCGCGCTCGTTCGCGCTCCGTCACGCTGTGCTCCATGTGGCGCGTCCCGGCAACCAGACGCGCGTCATCCTGCTCGCCGTCGGCCTCGGCGCCTTCTTCGTCCTCGGCGTCCGTGGCCTGCAGGCCAATCTGCTGCGCAACTTCTCGCTGCAGCTGTCGGAGAACGCGCCCGACATGTTTCTCCTCGACGTGCAGGACAACCAGCGCGATGGCGTCCGCGCCATCGTCGATGCGGACAATGGCGGCGCGCCACCGCCGCTGCTCATCCCGGTGCTGCGCGCGCGGATCGTCGGCGTCCGCGGCCGTGAGGTGAACCTCGAGAGCTACGAGGACGTGCGTGGGCGGGGCAACGTCGGACGCGAGTTCACCATCACCTATCGGGCGGCGTTGAATGCCAACGAGACGATTCGCCGCGGGCGATGGTGGGATCCATCTCCCGTCACCGGTGGCGCCGAAGTGTCGGTCGACGAAGGGCTCGCCCAGCGGCTCAAGGTGCAGATCGGTGACGAGATGCGCTTCGACGTGCTCGGGCAGCAGGTCGAAGCCACTGTGACGAGCACGCGCGACATCAACTTTCGCGATTCCCGCGCCGGTGGGTTCATCTTCGTCTTCAGGCCGGGGACGTTCGAGGATGCGCCGCATTCGTATATCGCCACCGTCAAGGGGCCTGAGGACACCGGCGCCCGGGCGCGGATGCAGGCGAGCCTGGTCGCACGCTTTCCCAATGTCTCGGTCATCGACCTGCGTGACGTCCTTTCGACCGTCAAAGACATCGTCGATAACGTGACGCTGGCCATTACCGTCGTCGGGGGGCTCGTCCTCTTCAGCGGCAGCCTGATTCTGGTCGGCGCCGTGTCGATGACGAAATTCAAACGCGTCTACGAGGCGGCCATCCTGAAGACGCTGGGGGCGAGCAGCCGGCTGATTGGCACCATGCTGCTGCTCGAATACGGCGTGCTCGGGGCGATTGCCGGCACGGTGGGCGCGCTCGGGGCCATCGTTCTGAGTTGGGCGATCGCGCGCTTCGCGCTGGATCTGCCGTGGCAGCCGACGCCGGCGCTGACGGTGTTCGGCATTCTCGCGACGGCGGTCTTCGTGGCGATCGTGGGCATCGCCGCGAGTCTTGACGTCCTTCGTCACAAGCCGCTGGCGACGCTGCGGGGTGAATAGTACGCATGGTACAATCACCAGTTGATCCTGAGGAGCCCATTGGCAATGGACGTGGACATCTACCGTGACGCGTTGCTGCGGAAGAAAGACGAACTGCTCGGCGGCAACGCTGCGAAGCCGCTGCAGTGGACGATGGAGAACAACTCGGGGCGGCAAGGCGACATGGCCGACCAGGCGAGCGGCAACAATGAAGTGCACATTCAGCTGAAGCTGAAACAGACCGACGCCAAGATCCTGCAGGCGATCGAGGAAGCCCTGCATCGCATCGACAATGGCACGTACGGGGTCTGCAAGGACTGCGGGGAGCCGATTGCGCCGGCGCGGCTCGACGCCATTCCCTGGACGCGTTCCTGCATCTCGTGCAAGGAGAAACAGAAGGCGTGAGCACCCAGCAGAACGATCTTCAGGAACTGCTCTCCACGGCGGCGGCGGAACGACTCGCATTGATCCAGCGCCACGAAGCGGGCGCCCGCGTGGTCAGCCACTACGACTTCAACAACACCTATCAGTACGTGATCAGCCGC
>Ga0207701_10003921_pt1 | contig 15195 bp, 14 predicted proteins | sample KBSSwiSSwithPhiX_FD_184294 | JGI IMG/M metagenome (GOLD analysis project Ga0207701, IMG submission 184294) | Switchgrass rhizosphere bulk soil microbial communities from Kellogg Biological Station, Michigan, USA, with PhiX - S5 (SPAdes) (version 2) | ecosystem: Environmental > Terrestrial >... | reverse complement strand
ATAAGGGGTATTGCTGCTAAAGTTGCATGCATAAGGATGATTCCGATTTAAAGTTAAATGTAAAGAGTTCATTGTCACTCTTCACAAGCCAGAATGCAGAAACCTAAATAAAAGCCTTAAACCTGATTCCAGGAAATTCTCCATTGCTTTATTCATAACATCAGCAAGAGGTGAATAACACTAACAAGGGTCGCTTCCGCAAATGTTTGGTAAATTCAAGAAAAGATTATGAAAAAGGTAGCACTCATTTTTTCTTGTCTTGCCTTTGCCCTTGTTGATAAGGGACAATCGCCCACATTTAAAAAGGATGCAGAATCCCTTGAAGGCAGCATGCGAACATGGACCCAAAAGAACGGATACGCTCAGCAAATGAAATTCAAGCTGTCTAATGATGGGTCATTCTATGCACTGCCTGATAAAGATTATGTGGTTTTTTATGTATACGACATCAATCCAAAATCGCGGGTGGATTTCAAGGCTTATCTGATGACACCGGTAGACTCGCTAAAGAAAAAATACTCAAGCAGTCCTTATGAAGTTGGAATCTCAAATTCAGCAAAAGCAGAAGTGCTCCAATTTTTTACTTATAGTCTCGGTGGAGCAAAAAAACTTCCCGTAAAGTTAGAGGCGACCCCTAAAGCAAGAATGTATATTTATAACCGAAGACGAAGCTGATCCACATGAAATTTATTTATCACTCAAATGAATCAGCAAATCCAGTCTTTCTAATTTAACAAGCCATGTTTAAGAATTCAATCAAACCAATCAGGAAGGCAACAATTATTCTTGTTGTTGCATTATTAGTGACAGTAATAGGCGCTGCACAATCTAAAAAAGAAAAAATCGCAACAGACGCCAAAGCTGCTAAGGATGAATTTATTAAAGCTGACCCAAAAATGGCCAGCCTGTTTGAAAAGGAATATGGTTACGCTATCTTCCCTAATGTAGGCAAGGGGGGTATAGGAGTAGGCGGCGCTGCCGGTAATGGAGTAGCATATGAGCAAGGCGCTAAAATTGGCTCAGCGAAAATGACACAGGTGAGCGTTGGATTACAACTGGGAGGACAGTCCTACCGGGAAGTCATTTTCTTTGAGGCTAAGAAGGATCTGGATAGGTTTAAAGATAATCACTTTGAATTCTCGGCCCAGGTATCTGCCGTTGCCGCATCTTCAGGCGCTTCCGCCAATGCTAAATATAAAGGTGGCGTAATGGTGTTCACTATGCAAAAGGGAGGGCTCATGTATGAAGCAGCTGTGGGTGGCCAGAAATTCAAGTTCGAAAAGGACTGATATTAATTTATAACCCGCATTCCGGAAATATTTTTGTTGAGGATTTTCTTTTCAACCACTATTCGTTCAGCAAATTTGTTTGGTTTTATCGGCTAATGGAAACGCTTCAGGTTATAAGCCTTTTTCTTCAAAAATTCAATATAAGGGGAAGCCAAATTTATATTCAGCTATTCCGTGATTGCATTTAACTGTTAAATTTTTTAATCTGGTGACAGTAACCTACAGATTTGTCTGAAAGATTTTTTGCTGAGCAGTTCTGTTTCCACTGTAAAGCCCTCGAAAATATGAAGACGAAAATGATTCCGCTTTTAGTACATGGGGACGTCAACTTTCATTCCGCTATTCCGTGATTGCATTTAACCGTTAAATTTTTAATCTGGCGATAGTAACCTATACATTTGTCTGAGAGATTATTTCTATTTCCACTGTTAAAAACCCCTTGAGAACATTAGGACGAAAAAGGTTCCGCTAGTAGTATACGGGGACGCCACCTTACATTCCGCTATTTCGTGGGTGGGTTTAACAGTTAAATTTCAAATCTGGCAGTATTAACCGATAAAGTTGTCTGCGTATTATTATTACAAAACTCTAATTGATGTATTATGAGAAATCGTAAAGAGGGGATCCTGGGATTGCTTATCGTGATTTTTTGCCTTGTGGGTTATGTTGTGGGATGTACCCACGACGATGTGATATTGGCAAGTAGTGGATCCGATATTCAACGGGGGGAGCAAAAACTTACGCTAACCGATCCGAAACAGACCTTTGATAAAGCCCATTCCAACGTGCAATGGTCAACGGCCTATCTGGGCGCAACTTCATTATTGACTGGCCGGTTCGACAATTTTGGCGTTACCTCCTTTGCTTTTGATGAATCTAATGCGGATGGAATCAATTTCGAAGCCTGGGTATGGTTGAATGCCGTTAATACCAGTGAGCCGGGCCGTGATGAGGGCTGTTTGCTCGAGACCTTTGGTACGGATGCTTCGCTCACAACAGAAGATGAAAACCTGGCAATCATCAAAAGCACATCCATAACATTAAGCACTACCGACAAGGGGTACGACGTAAAGGCGGACCTTACTTTCCATGGAGCAACGCATGAAGTGGTCTGCAAAATGAATTATATCGGGAAAACACTTTCCGGTACATCAGAAGTTTTGGGATTCGACCTTCAATTTTCCTTTCTGGCCAAGACGGATTTCGGAATTGAATCCACCAGTATTGGAGATAATGTAACGGTAAAAATTAATACCAATTTCAAAATTGCGCCATAAAATCCAGCAATTGAAATGAAATCTATGTCTTTACGATTTCTCCTATATCGATCAAATTATTTTGTATGAAACTACGGATAGGAATTTACCTGTTTCTTTTTATTGTAATAACGGGTGTTTTACCTGGATGTTACAAGGACGTTGTCAGCCCAGGTTCAGATCCAAATGGGCCGCCGCAATTTGTGAGTTTCAGCGGTGATCTTATCCCGCTTTTTAATACCAGTTGCAATAGTAGCGGCTGTCATGATGAAGTACCCACGCATAAACCTTCGCTGGTACCTGAACAAGCTTACAACGCACTTCTCTCAGGGGGATTTGTGAATACTGCCGTGCCGCAAGAGAGTACTATATACGTGGTGACCAAAACAGGACAGATGCCACCAACAGGAGCGTTGAAGGTGACTGAAACGCAAAAAATTCTGGACTGGATCAGGAATGGAGCACCCAATAATTAATACAAAATCAAACTCATGAAGTCGAGCTGCCAATATAAACCTGCAAAGATCTACTACGTGATTTTGGTTTTGCTCATCACGTTTTACATGAAACCTGTCTACAGCCAGGATAGTACATCTGTTGATTCAACAATTGTTGATACAACAACTGAAAAGCCCAAAGTCAAACCAGTTAAGAACACCTTTGAAAGCGTTTGGATAATCGATAACCAAACAGTGATGGTCCCCATAAAAGGTACTTTCGAAATGGATTTCCAGCATAGGTTTGGCGTGGTGAAGAATGGATATGACGATTTTTTCGGACTATTTGCTTCCAGCAATATCCGGCTCGGTGCTAACTATTCTCCAATTGATAAATTATCTGTAGGAGTTGGACTCACCAAATACAATATGATGTGGGATTTCAATGCGAAATATGCCATTATAGAACAAATGACTAATGACCGTTGGCCCGTAAGTGTGACCTACTACGGCAATATGGCCATTGACTCCCGTCCTGCAGATAATTTTCTTAATTTCAGTGACCGGTTGACTTTTTTTAACCAGTTAATTATTGCCAGGAAAATAAGTGAGAAATTTTCAGCGCAGGTTGCTCCAAGCCTGTCTCATACAAACACGGTGAATGGTTATTATAGTGAACCTGGAAAAGTAAGCGGTGAGAGGAACCACGATCATTTCGCCATCGCATTGAGTGGCAGATATAAATTGAAGGAATCCATGTCTGTGTTGGTAAATTACGATCAACCGATTACCAAGCATAAGTCTGGTAATCCACATCCCAATCTGTCCATTGGAATGGAGCTGAATACCAGCGCGCATGCATTTCAGTTCTTTTTTGGTAATTATTATAACCTATCTCCGCAACAAAACAATATGTATAACAAGAATGATTTTACGGAAGGGGAATTCCTGATTGGATTTAATATAACAAGGCTTTGGAATTATTGACACTTTAGTGAATCATCGAACAGGAATTTCTCAAATTGACGGAAAAATATGCATCACAATAATATCTTAATTATGAACAAAAAAATTTCAACTATCTGTTGCCTTGTGGCTGGAGCAATTCTCCTTACTGGCTTTGGTTTCAAAAAAATCAATGATCCCTGGCCAGTTCCCGAAAAATACCAGAAGATGCCCAATCCGGTAAAAGCTGATGCTGCTTCCGTTTCAGCTGGCAAATCTCTCTGGACAAAACATTGCGCCTCTTGTCACGGAAAGTCAGGCTTAGGCGATGGAACAAAAGCTCCGACATTAAAAACTCAGCCGGGCGACTTTAGTAAGGCAGAATTCAAGTCTCAACCTGATGGCGCTATATTCTATAAAACACAGGAAGGGAGAAAAGACATGCCCAGCTTCAAAAAGAAAATTCCGGACGAAGATGATATTTGGAGCGTTGTTAATTATATACGTACCCTCTGATGATCTGCCTTTTTACATTTCGATTAAGAATAATAGCTTCTCATATTTCAAATTGAAAAATGAATATTTCACCTGGAACCAATAAACGGGATCGGAGGAAGGTCATCTACTGGATAACCGGAGCCCTTTCTGCATTGATGTTTTGGAAGGTACTACCTGACAAAGAGAAAAAAGAAGAGACTGTGAAAATGCTAACCGAAGATGGTCAGCTTGTTGAAGTGGATGTGAAGCACCTTAATGGACAGCGACAAAAATTGAAAACAAAAGAGATACAGGGCTGGGTAAAGAAAAAAGGATAATCAGATCAAAAACCAACCGATTATGGATGATCAGATCAATAGCAGGAGAGATTTTATCGCCGGTGCCCTGACGACGGTTGCATGTGCAAGTTGCTCATGTGGGGGCAAGGGCCATTCTCACGATGAAACGGAGGTGAAACCCTCTGGAGAAAAAGTGAAGCTTCTGTCAGTAAATGGCGAAGTGATCGAAGTGGATCGGGCTTTTCTGAAACCTGTTCCCGACCTGCCGCAACCCAGCAATGACGTTGAAAGAAAAGGTATAGAGGGAAAGAAATTTGTCATGGTGATTGATCTTTCAAGATGCAAGAATGTTGGGAAATGCAGGGAATCCTGTAATCATGCACACTCGCTTCATCCCGACCATAATTGGATTAAGATTTATGAAATGCAGGATAGTGAGGAAACCGCTCCTTACTGGCAACCCACAACCTGCATGCATTGTGATTCTCCGCCTTGCGTTAAGGTATGTCCTGTTGATGCCACTTTCAAAAGGGAGGATGGTATTGTATTGATCGATAGTGATCGCTGCATTGGCTGCCGGTTTTGTATGGCAGCATGCCCTTATTCCACCCGCGTATTTAATTGGGAAGATCCCGGGGTTCCTGAGCCAATTGCGAGTCAGCACTATTCTTGCGAATCAAGCACGCCGCAGAAGAAAGGCACGGTTGGTAAATGTGATTTCTGCCCGGATATGGCAAGGAAAGGAGAGCTTCCACATTGCGTTTCGGCCTGTCCTAATGGGGTATTCTTTTTTGGTGACATGAATGAAGACTCGGTAACCAATGGTGCGGAAACTTTTCGCTTTAGCGAACTGGTACGTGATAAAGCAGGATACCGCCTGATGGAAGATCTGGGCACTAAGCCCAGTGTTTATTATTTACCGCCTGTAAATAGAAATTTCCCGTTTGAATCAGGACTAGAAAATATTCAATCCCAGGAACCTTCCTAAAAGCAGAATGCTAGTGAAAGAATCATCACAACACTCCACTGAACAGATCACGGCTGATCTATATCCAAAGAAATTTGGAAAATTGGGCCGCATCTGGACTTTAGGATTATTACTTATTTGTATGATCGGAGTGTATGCCTACTACAGGCAAATAAAGTACGGACTGGTTGTTACTGAAATGAGAGACTATGTGTCCTGGGGCATTTATATTTCCAATTTTGTCTTCTTTGTTGCCATCAGCCTTGTCGGCTCACTCATTACGGCTGTTCTTCGTCTTTCAAATGTGAAATGGAGCACACCACTCACGAGGATAGCCGAAATAATAGCTGTATCAGCCATTGTATTTGCCTCCATCATTATCGTGGTAGATATGGGTCGACCTGAGCGATTCACGAACCTTTTATTCCATGTGCGGCTTCAATCACCTATTATCTGGGATGTGGTAGTAATCTCAACTTATTTCGTAATTAGTTTGCTATTGTTGTATTTGCCCTTGTTGCCGGATCTGCAAATACTGAATGCCAATCCAAAAAAGAATACACGTTTTTTGAATCGTATTTACAGGTTTTTGGGGTCTTTCTGGCAAGGAACAGCGGAACAATTCCGGATCAGCAACCGGTCGATTCTCATACTCTGCATTACAATCATTCCGGTAGCCTTCACTATTCACACCGTTACTTCATGGCTGTTTGCCACTACCTATCGACCCGGTTGGGATAGTACAAACTTTGGTGCATATTTTATATCGGGTGCTTTCCTTGTGGGCGGTGGAGCAATGCTGGTGGCCATGTATCTCTTCCGTAGACATTACCAATTAGAAAAGTATATTACAAATGCTCATTTTGATATGATGGGGAAGATCGTAGTATTGCTTGCCCTGATCTACTTATATTTTAATGTCAATGAATACCTGGTTCCGGCATTCAAAATGAAGAAACCGGAGGAAGAGCATCTCGCCGCGTTATTTGCCGGCAAGTTTGCCCTCTTATTCTGGTTTTGTTTTTTCGTAGGAATGATTTTTCCAATGATAATATTATTGACCCGAAAAGGACGAAAGCCATCGTTCGCCTTCGTCGCCGGAATTATGGTGGTGGTTGGCGCATGGTTTAAAAGGTACCTCATTGTTACGCCAACCTTGTTGCATCCCTTTCTTCCTATGCAGAATGTTCCTGAATCCTACAAGCACTATTTTCCATCCTGGGAGGAATGGGCTATTGCAATGGGTTCCCTTGCAGGAGCTTTGCTCATCATCACATTGTTCGCCCGGATTTTTCCCATCGTTCCGATCCATGAAACCGTAACTGAAAAAAATGAGGAATAAGGTTTTCACCATATCGCGCTTTTTATTATGTTTCCTATCAATGGCAGGCATTCCCCTTCTGATGTATAGCCAGGGGGATTCGGCAGCGAAACCGGCAAGACAATCAATGGTATATCTCCAATATTTTGCAAAGAATAACCAGGTTCCTTATTTGAAACTACAGACAAAAAATAAGTCCGATAAAGGATTCCTGCCAGCGCAAAAAGTTCCGGTGAGCATTTACCTTGATAAAGATTCATTGAAAGAGTCGCTTGTTGCTGACGTAATAACGGATAATCTCGGCGAATCGATTGTTGGTCTGCCACCATCATTAGCATCATTGTGGATGAAATCAGACGCTCACACTTTTATCGCGAATGCATCATCTGCTGCAGATTTTGATGCTACCGTTAAAACGATTAGTGTTACTATAGCCCGCCTGGATCTGGATACAGTCAACAATGAAAATGGCAGATCCGTAGTAGCGCGACTACTCAAAAAAGAAGGAAGCTCATGGGTACCCATCCCCGATATTGATGTTCGGTTAACAGTGAAAAGATTTGGCGGTTACCTGAATATTGGCGATAAAGAATCTTATACAACTGATTCAACTGGCAGTGCAGAAGGAGAGTTTCTACATAAAAATCTTCCCGGTGATAGCCTTGGCAATATTGAACTAACAGCCCTTTTAGATGATAATGATGAGGTGGGAAGTTTGCAAACGGGAATACGGGTGCCTTGGGGTACTCCCCTTCAATTCGAGAGCAACTTTGGAGAACGGTCGTTGTGGGCAACAGGATCAAGGGCACCCTTCTGGTTGATTGTACTGGCTACGGGGTGCGTCATCAGCGTATGGTCCGTCATTATTTACCTCTTCACTAGGATTTATCAGATCAGGAAATTGAGAATAAAAGAGATTAAATGAATTCATCCCGCTCTCCGACGTGAAGCAATATCAATCTCATCTTTTTCACCCCCTATATTGTCGCAATCACACTCTATTTTCATGGTATTGTTGCCGAGTTTTGTACCATAAAGCAATACACTATGAACATGCATATTATTTACAGTCTCCGGGTTGCCATTGTTGTAGCAGTAATGGCATCTTGCCAACCTCAACAAAAAGAAAACACGGCAAATTCAACTGAGTCAAAAGACACAACTGTCAGCCGGAAAGCAGTGTCGGTTGAAAGTGGTTATGCAGATGTAAACGGACTAAAAATGTATTATGAAGTCCACGGCACAGGCAAACCCATCGTATTGCTGCACGGTTCATATATGACCATCCCTATGAACTGGTCGCACTTTATTCCCCTGTTGGCTAAAGACAGGAAAGTAATAGTAGCAGAAATGCAGGGTCACGGTCGCACGAAAGATATATCCCGCGAATTCAGTTACGAAAATATGGCCGATGATGTATCAGGTCTGCTGAAGATCCTCAAAATAGATAGCTCAGATATTTTGGGATACAGCATGGGAGGTGGAATAGCTTTTCAGATGGCTGTGCGTCATCCGGAACAGGTGCGCAGGCTCCTGGTGTTGTCAGGCTCCTACTCACACGACGGTTGGTGGCCCGATGCAGAGGCCATGTTTGCTACGATCAACGCAGATATGTTTAAAGGTTCCCCGATACAAAAACAATACGATAGTCTTGGAAACGATCCGGCCCGTTTCCCGGAATTTGTGAAGAAGGTTATCAGCATCGACCTGAAGCCATATAATTGGTCGAAGGAAGTAAAAAAAATAAAGGCCCCGATATTCATGGCCTTTGGTGATGCCGACGGTTTACGATATGAACACTTGCTGGAGTTGTTTCGTGCCAAGGGCGGTGGAAAAATGGGCGATTTACATGGTCTGCCCAAATCGCGACTGGCTATTATTCCAGGTACAACACATGTTGGTATGATGCAGCGGGCAGATTGGCTGGTACCCATGATCACTGATTTCCTGGATTCCGACCTCAATCCAACGCCACCTACGTTTTAAGACTAAGGTCAGGAGTTGTGCCCTTTCACAAGATTATTTTATCTATTATCTTCTTTCAGATTGAACAACCTTATTGAGGTTGCCTGTAATGGAGGTAATGTGTTGGTAGGTTGGTCGAGGTAGAAATAAACAGTCGAACAGATATCGTCGGTTCGGTAAAAAAGAACGTAGTCTTCTTTGATTTTTTCTATTGGTATATTCTTCTTGTAAACCTGGGTTGTATGCCCTTTACCATCATCCCCGGAAGTTGGGACGATAGGCGCGCCATTATGATACGCGTCCAAAACATCTTTGCGCAAAGCCGAGCCCATTTGCGGAAACATCATCCGGATGTCTGTTTCAAAATAAACAGGATCAGGAATGTGAAATCGATAAAAACTCCACTGCAACTTTTTTTCGTCCGCAACAGGACATCCTGTAAACTGGTTGAAAAACCTACCTTGTCCCCATGCATCACCAATGTAGTCTTCAGTACCCGTACCAACCAATGTCGGATAATTAGTGTCGCCATCAAGATAGATTTTAATCTCTCCTTCGCCCCACCAAAGTTTTCCGTAAGCGGGATTGGTGTTCACACCTACATTCACGCCGAGTAATTTTCCTCTCCCTTCAATTTTTGGAAGTAATGTGAAATCTTCAGTGATAGTAGTTGCAGTGTCCCTGTGCCAGTAAGCATGAAAATAGAGGTTATCCGGATTCCACTTTTTTGTTAGTAAGTAATCAACATCAAAATATAAACTACTGAGCCGTTGACCTGATTCGTTGGTGATCTGGATCTTCGCACCTTTTCTAAAGGGCATCGGTATGATGGAGTTGAAAGATCTGCCTTCCGGACTGGCAAAAAGCGCATTTTCAAATGGGCTCATTCTGCCAAGCGTCATTCCGAAGAAGTCTCCAAGTGGAACCGAAACTGACGGATTTGTTTGACCATCCCAGAACATCTGAAGCCTTAATGAACGAAGCATCGTAATTGAACGGTCATTTATGGTAATCCAGATGCGGGTAATCATTCCTTGTTCCTTTATATCCAATAAGGTTAAGGTCTCACCGGCTTCTATAGGTCGTGCCGGCCGGCCCTTCGCTCCAAAGTTTTCCTTACCGCCTCCGCCCTTTATTCCATTAATGTTTTCGGGACTGCTCCACCTCGTTTTGCTGTTTTCGTCGAATTGAAAGAGAGGTTTTGGGGAAACCTGGGCAGTTGATTGCAGGCACATGACAAACAGGAAGAAAAAATGAACAGTCCACTTTATTGTTGCACATTTCATATACGAACTTGTTTTCGTTTTTTGCTAAATCAGAAAGTGAAGGTATCTTATCCGAAAGAAGCTGTAAGATAAAACTCCAGATATGAAACCACTCCTTTTAATCACCGCAATATTGTGTTCTGCCTTTTCATTTTCGCAATTGGAACGGGTTGGAAACAGAAATAATTCACTCACGGTTGACTACGAGAGCAATAATGTGCACCAGGGACTATTTGAAGTAGGAACGGTTATGCATATTAAAAAATCACCTGCACTAATACGTTATGTAAACTTTGTGATCAAAGCAAACAACTATAAAGACAGTATTGATTTTCAAATAAACATTTATAGCCTTCAGAATGGAAAACCTGGAGGGAGTCTGCTGAAAGATCCTATTACTATGACTTCAGGTTTGAAAAAAGGCGTCTTAACAATGGATATTGGAAAATATAACCTATCCGTTAAGAATGATTTTTTTCTCGCTTTACAGTGGAAAGAGGGAAAAGACCGCGAAAGAATTGGTTTTGGGGGCGGTTTATCGGGTAACAAAAGTTACCAGAGGGTTGACAATGGAGAATGGGATAAACTTCCAATGATGAACCTGGGATTTTATGCAGATGTGGTATATCCCAAATAAAAATAATTGACCCACTTCGGTTTTAAATCATTGGTAGTCGAACTATAAACACACTTCCCTCCCCTTCTTTTGTTTCTACCATCAACTCACCACTGTGCGCCTTTACAATATCATAACTTAAACTTAGTCCGAGCCCCGTTCCCTGGCCTGCCGGTTTCGTTGTAAAAAATGGTTGAAAGATTTTATCCAATACTTTTTGAGGAATGCCATTGCCATTATCTGAAACTCTCATTTCTATTTTACCATTAACATTTTTAGTGCTTATTGAAACTGTTGGATCATACTTTATTCCTGCTGCTTTTGCTGAAGCAGTCTTTTCTGATACTGCATAAAATGCATTCGTAAATAAATTCAACAATACTCTTCCAATATCCTGCGGGATAACATTTATTACTCCAATGTGCTCATCAAAATCCGTATTTAAAGTCGCATTGAATGATTTGTCTTTTGCTCTTAATCCGTGATAGCTCAATCGTAAATATTCATCAGCCAGTTTATTTATATCTGTTGGTTCCTTTACACCACTACTGCTGCGGCTATGCTGGAGCATTCCTTTAACTATAGCATCGGCACGTTTGCCATGATGGTTTATTTTTTGCTGATTCTCTTTAATATCACTGGCGATTGCTTTTATTTCTGACGAATTTCCTTTATCAACTTCTTTGACCAATTCCTGTATCAATTCCGCGTTTACTTCTGAAAAATTATTGACGAAGTTCAATGGGTTCTGTATCTCATGAGCAATGCCGGCAGTAAGTTCACCAAGCGAAGCCATTTTTTCTGATTGGATAAGCTGGGATTGCGTTGTTTTCAATTCGGTTAATGCCTGTTCTGCTTTAATTTTTTGCTTATCTGTTTCATGTTTTTGACTTTGCAGAAGAATAAAAGCTTTTTGCTTATGCCGGTTATTTCTTAATAATATAACTGCTACCAGCAATAAAGCAAGAACGCCACCGAGCAAAGAATACATTTTTAACCGGTTCTGATATTTTAATTCAGCTGCTTCTATTTCTTTTTGTTTTTGTTCTTCTTTGAAAGCTAGATTTTGAATATCTATTGTTTTTTCCCGGTTAAACAAACTGTCTTTTAAACTTATAGCAACCCTTAAATATTTTAAAGTGCTGTCGTCGCTATTCTGTGATTGATAAAGATCCGCCAACATACTTGCCGACTGGAGCAAGCCCAAAGGATAAGTTTTCCCAACTTTTTCGGCCAGTGCTTTTTTTGCAAACCAGACAGCAGAATCAATATCGCCTTGATCTTTTTTTATAATTGCTATACCATTATAAATATCGATCAGATCTTTTTCTGTATGGTCATGCACAGCAGCTGGTATTCCGGCTCTGTAATAAAACATGGCTGAATCGTAGTTATGCTTTTTTGTATAGGCAGAGCCCAAAACATATAAATTTCCACTCCAGTTTATATGTAATTCATGAGCCTTCTTAACATACTTTATTGCTGAATCAGGCTGGTTATTTTTTTCATATACAGAGCCGACAACACCCCATATAGAAGCATGATCAAATCCAGCCGTCTGAATGGTATCAGACATTGCTAATGATTTCCGGCAATAAACCAGGCTTTTCTCATAATCTCCCTGCTCCCTATAGCTCATGGCTATACTTAAATTTCCAAAAATTATATCTTGTATGGAACCATATTTTTCAGCCCATTCCAATGCTTTAAAGCCATAGTCTAAAGCCAGCGGATAATTGCCCAGAGTTAGTAAAGTACTGCTCATCTGACCCTGTGCGAATGAAATTACCGGCTTATGATTTAATTTTTGAGCCAGTTCTAAAGCTTGTTCTGCATACATTAAACTTGTATCTGCATAGGACCAGTTGTAGTTATGGCTCAAATATATAAGCAGCACCACTTTATTAATATCCTCTTTTGCCACAGAAAGGGCCTGCTTTAAACTATCAATTGTTCTGTTCTGGGCATAAATAATATTCACTGAGTAAAATAGCAGGGAGTATAGAATAATTACCTTTTTCATACGTCCCTATTTAAATGCAGTTGTATGATAAACTCAGTTCCTTCACCTTCTTTCGTTTCCACTTTTATTTCGCCGCCATGTGCCTTTATAATATCATAACTTAAACTTAGTCCGAGCCCCGTTCCCTGGCCTGCCGGCTTTGTTGTAAAAAATGGCTGAAATATTTTATCCAATACTTTTTGAGGAATGCCATTGCCATTGTCTGAAACTCTCATTTCTATTTCACCATTAATCTTTTTAGTGCTTATTGAAACTGTTGGTTCATATTTTATTCCTGCTGAGTTTGACAAAGCGGTTTTTTCTGATACAGCATAGAATGCATTAGTGAATAAATTCAACAATACTCTTCCAATATCCTGCGGGACAATATTTATTACTCCAATGCTCTCATCAAAATCCGCTTTCAAATTTGCATTGAATGATTTGTCTTTTGCTCTTAATCCGTGATAGCTCAATCGTAAATATTCATCAGCCAGTTTATTTATAGCTGTTGGTTCCTTTACACCACTACTGCTGCGGCTATGCTGGAGCATTCCTTTAACTATAGCATCGGCCCGTTTGCCATGCTGATTTATTTTATCTTCATTGTCTTCAACATCTTTAGCTAAAGTTTTAACTTCCTCGTAATTCCCTTTTGCAATTTCTTCTCTCATCTCTGTAAGCAATTCTTTATTCACATCTGAAAAATTATTGACAAAGTTCAATGGATTCTGTATCTCATGCGCAATACCGGCAGTAAGCTCACCAAGCGAAGCCATTTTTTCTGATTGAATTAGTTGCTGTTGCGTTGTTTTCAATGCATGATAGGCCTTTTCAATTTCTTTTGCCTGTTCAAGCTCCTTTTTCTGAGCTTTCTCTCTTTCTACACGAATAACTCTTTGTTTCTGGTAACGGTGTATGGTCAGTGCTAACGCAATTAATAGTAACCCATAAATGACATAAGCCCACCAGGTAAGCCACCATGGCGGCATGATGACAATGGACATGGAAACACCTTCTTCATTCCACACGCCATCACTGTTGGTCGCTTTTACTTTAAAAGTATAGTGCCCGGAACCGATATTGGTATACGCTGTATAACGTCTTGAGCCACTGTACACCCAATCCGGGTCAACACCTTCCAGTTTATAGGCATACTGGTTTTTAGCGGGGTTATAAAAGCTTAGTGAAGAAAATTCAAAAGAGAAATAATTTTCGTTATACTTCAGGATGATCTCTTCAGATTCATTTGCACCTTTCACCAGTTTATCAAACAACTTGAATTGGGTAATCACTACCGGTGAAGGGTTGTTATTTAATTTTATTTGTAAAGGGTCGAAGAAATTGAACCCACCGGGTCCTCCAAAATATAAGATACCGTCTCTGCCTTTAAACATCGAAGGCCGGTTGCGGTGACCAGCTGCAAAAAAACCGCTTTGCAAACCATCTTTAAAATCATAATTGGTAAAAGCATTTGTTGCAGGATCAAATGTTGAAAGACCATTTCCTGTACCTAACCAAAGATGGCTTTTATTGTCTTCGAGAATTGAATACACATTATTATCCGGCAAACCATGCTTAATGGTAAAAGTTGTAAACTTATCTGTTGTATAGTCGTAGCGGCATAATCCTCCTGCCCAGGTTCCAAGCCATATATTTCCTTTGGAGTCTTCATAAAAGCAGGAAACAATATTAGAACTGATGCTTGCTGTATCATGCGGATTGTGTTTATAATGCGTGATGCGGCCGGTTCTCTTGTCCAGCCTGTCTGTTGCAATGCTTCCAAAACCGACCCAGATATTATCTTTTGAGTCTGCAAAGATGGCACCCGCAGTATAGTCGCTAATGCCGTTGGAATCGGCTGGATTGTGATAGAAATGGATGAATTTACCGTTGCTTTCATTAAAACTTTTAATTCCATTGCCTGTTCCCAACCAGATAAGCCCTTCTTTGTCTTGTGCAGCTGCAAGTATGATCCGATGATCAAAATCTTCATAGTTTGCTGCATTGCTGTTGTAATGGGTAAAATCTCCTGTTTGTTTATTGAGCAGCGATAAGTATTCACCGTTGCAAACCCAGATATGGCCATGCCTGTCTTCTAAAATTGCAAATACCACATCACTTCTCAGCGTTTTTGCATTTCCAGGGTTGTATTTGTAATGTGTAAACCTATTTGCATTCTTATCCCATCGGTTCAATCCCTGGCCAAAAGTACCAATCCACACAGTGCCTGATGAGTCTTCCAGGATGGAAGTAACGTTATTGCTGCTTAAAGAATTTGCATTGTCAGGATCGCGGCTTACGAAGCCAAAAGGTTTTTGATTGAGATTGGCCTTGTTCAATTTTGCACCGGCGG
>Ga0207701_10003918_pt1 | contig 15200 bp, 11 predicted proteins | sample KBSSwiSSwithPhiX_FD_184294 | JGI IMG/M metagenome (GOLD analysis project Ga0207701, IMG submission 184294) | Switchgrass rhizosphere bulk soil microbial communities from Kellogg Biological Station, Michigan, USA, with PhiX - S5 (SPAdes) (version 2) | ecosystem: Environmental > Terrestrial >... | reverse complement strand
CTCGTGACTTTCTATGTGCAGCCGCCCCGCGAGATGCCGCGCGCGATGTACGTCGTGACCTACGTCCGGGACCCGCAATCGGGCAGCGGGTTCATCTATCTGCCCGGCCGTGGCGAGGACGGCTGGCGGACGAATGTCTCAACAATTCTCCGGGATGGCCAGGATGGCCGGTGGCATCATGCGGACCGCGAATGGAGTGAGTCGCTGGCCAGAGTGCTCGCGCGGTGATGGGGCGAGCAGGGGCGAGCGGGGCCTAGCGGGGCGAGCGGGGCGAGCAGGGGCGAGCAGGGCGAGCGGCGGCGAGCGAGGCCTAGCGGGGGCGAGCGAGGCGTAGCGGGGCGAGCGAGGCCTGGCGGGGGCGAGCTGGCAGCTAGCTTGCTTTTGACAATCGCGTGGAGAGGCTCCGCCATCACAACCTCGCGGCGTGGAAGTACTCGGACGAGTTCTTCTTCGAGGTGCATCGCCTTGTCGTGGAGCGCTTTCCGCGAAGCGATCGCTATGAGCTCGGCTCACAGCTGCGTCGAGCGGCGCTCTCGGTGCCTGCCAATATCGTTGAAGGACTTGCCCGCAGGACCGTGGCGGAGCAGTCGCAGTTTCTGCGTACGGCCTGGTCATCGCTACTCGAGGCCGACTATTACCTGTCAGTCGCCCGGCGGCTGCAATATCTGAACGAAGCCGAGCATCACACGGTAGACCAGATGGCTCGGCGTGCGGCGGCAGCACTTGCCGGCCTCATGAAGTCTGTTCGCAACCAACAAGCCAGCCCGTCCCGCTAGGCCGCTAGCCCCTGCTCGCCCTGCTAGGCCTGCTCGCCCCTGCTCGCCCTGCTAGGCTAGGCCTGCTCGCCCCGCTCGCCCCTGCTCGCCCCTGCTAGGCCTGCTCGCCCCCGCTCGCCCTACGTCTTGACGCTCGCGCCCGTGGCCCCCGACTTGTAGATCGCCTCGATCAGGCGCATGTCCTTCAGTCCCTCTTCACCCGGCGTGAGCGGCTGCTTGTCGTTCCGGATGCAGTCGACGAGGTGATCCATCTCCGCGGCGAAGTGGTTGATGAGCGGCTGGATGCGCTCCTCGATCTTCGTCCATGTACCGGCGCGCATCTTGAGGCCGTCGTAGGTCAGCGCCGGCTCGAGCTCCGCCCACCCGCTGGTGCCGACGACGCGGAAGCGGTTCAGGGGCACGCCGTAGCTCGACGTGCAGTTGGCCAGCACGCCGCTCGGGAAGCGCAGCTGGAAGGTGATGTTCTCCTCCACTTCCTTGAAGCGCGGATCGTTCGGCGTCGTGTCCATCATCGCGTGTACCTCGACCGGCTCCTCCCCGGTCAGGTAGCGTGAAGCGTTGAGCGCGTAGATGCCGATGTCCATCATCGACCCGCCGCCGGCCATCTTCTTGTTCAGGCGCCACTGCGTCGGATCGCCGATGGGGAAGCCCGCGTCGGCGAGCACCACGCGGAGCTTTCCGAACTCCTGATCGCGGACCACCTTGATGAGCGCGTTGTTGAACGGCTCGTAGTGCAGCCGGTAGGCGATCATCAGCTTGCGGCCGGCAGTCCTGCCGGCCTCGACCATCTGCTCGCAGTCGGCGGCGGTGTTCGCCATCGGCTTCTCGCAGAGCACGTGCTTGCCGGCCTTGAGGGCGCGAATCGTGTACTCCGCGTGCATGCCGTTCGGCAGCACCACGTAGACGACGTCGATCTCGGGGTTGTCCTTGATGGCGTCGTAGTTCTCGTAGTTGTAGATGTTCTTCGTCGCGACGCCGTACCGCGCGGCCAGCTTCTCGGCCTTGTCGCGGTGGCCGCTGACGAAGGCGACCAGCTTCGAACGCTCGCACTTCGCGAAGGCCGGCATGATCTGGTTGATTGCGAGCGAGCCCAGGCCCACGACCGCCCAGCCCAGTTTCGGTCCCGGCGGGTCGGGCACGCGCAGTTGCGCCGCAGCTGTCCGGGCGGCCAGCGGCGACACGGCCAGGCCGGCGCCGGCGGCCTTGAGGAACCCACGACGTGACACGGAGGAAGCAGTTCGGCTCGGCATGCGCGGGATGATAGCCGATTCCAACTAGCGCCGAATCTCGAAGTCGAGCCACTGCTTTCGTTCGAGCTTCTTTCCCTTCGGTCCGCGGACGATGACTTCGAGCGTGTAGCGGCCGGCGGGCATGTCACTTCCCAGCGCCAGCTTGCCGGCAATGGGAATCGCCCGCATCTTGCCGTCGACCTTCGGGCTGGCGGTAACCGGCGTGAACGGGCTCTGGTAGACGACTTTTCCGTCGCGGATCACGGCTGCGGCCATCTCCAACTTCGGATCGGCGTCTTTCAACCCGTCGTAAATCTCGTACGCGTAGACTGCCTCCACGCCAGGCAGGAGCACGCGCACCTCTGTCTCGAACAACACGGCGTCGGCGAGCCCCGACGCTGTGTCTCGATTCGGCTCGCCCTGGATCGGCGTCGATTCGGCGTCGCCCTTCAACAGTACCCCCGACAACGCGAGACGGCCGCGTCCGACCGCGGGGACCTCGAGAAACTGCGAAGCCGAGCCGACCGTCTTCGACGTCAGATCCTCGACAGCCGCCCGCATCTGATATGGGCCAGGCTCCTTGGCCAACGTCTTGAGGGCGACGACGACGCCACGCTCCTGAACGAGGCGAAAGTTCTGGTCCGAGAGCGCCAGCGACACTTCGCGCCGCCGGCCGTCGAGCACCTGGCCGTTGTCGCCGATCGCCATGAGCAGGACCTGAAACCGCGCGGTGTGTTGTCCGGCATCGTCTACCGCGAAGTGCAGATCTCCCGGATCGACGAAGACCAGCGATCGCACGTACGGCCCGGTCGCCACATCATGGCCGAACAGAGAGGTGAGCCGCACGGTGATGGCGCCCGCGCCGAACGGAGAGATCGCCGACATCACGAGGGGATCGGCCGATTCGGGCTTCCGAGATTGGCCAGGGTCCGAAGGACCGAAGAACCCCTGGCGTGCTCGAACGCGCAACCCGGGACGCTTCACGCGGACCTTGACGCGGCCCTGGTCCCACCCGCTGCGCGGCGCGCCTTTCGGCGCGACGTACCCGAGCAGGTAATAGCCCTGCTGATCGTCGAGGACGCGGCGAATCCCGAGATTCAGGTCGTTCGTGTTCTCGATGGCGAGCCCACCGGTTTGATCGGCGATGAACTTGAGCGACTCCTGCGAGTCGATGAGCACTCTCCCGCGATCCTCGGAGGCTTCTGCAGCCGCCCCCATCCGGTGCCCCGGGACATCGAGGAAGCCTCCGCTCTCGGGGCCGTTCATCGACGACTCCCCACGGGGGCCGTTCCAGTCACGGATAATCGGATTGTCTTCAGCATTGAGCCCGCCCGTTTGCAGGCCCCGCGCGTCGATCGTGTAGATCACTACGCCCGACGCGTTGGCGTGGTCGAGCATGCGCGACATGGCAGCCCAGATGCGGCCGCTGCCGTTGGTGCCGATCCCCATGCGATCCCGGAAGATCGATTGGAATCCTTCGGAGAAGTACACGATGCACTTCCGCCCGGGTAGCGGAGCGACCCCGCGTGCGATGAAATCGAGCGCCGCCATCGATCCCACCGACGCGAGCGAGCCGCGGAACGCGTCGGCGTCGTCGAACCCGAGCCCGGTGGGCACGTTTCCGTTGTTGGCAACGAAGGCACCGATACCGCTGCGACTTCGAAAGTCCCACACGAGGCGGTCGGCCGCCATGTGCAAAAGGCGTTTGTCGGCCGTGAACTGCTGCAGTGCACCGATGCCGCCAGCCGTGCGGATGATGGCGGCGAGATCCCCGGGCTCGATCTGCGTATCGATGTATTTATGTACGGCGTTCCGCACGTAGTACATGCTCTCGAACGAGAGACCGAGATCGTCCACCGCCAGGGCGATGGTGCGCGCGACTCCCTCTGGTGACGTGCCGGTCGTTCTGAGCGTCTGTGACGCCCTCGATCCGCCCCGCGCTTGAGAGCCGTCGGCGACTCCTGAAGCGCCCTGACCCGCCGCAGCGCGCGCAGCGGCCAGCACCCGTGGCTGATCCTGCGTGCGGACGTAGAGCGCCTGGTCGAGTGTCTGTCGCTTGCCTGCAACCGTGACTTCGAAGTCCTCGCGCGTCAGGTCCGTGACGTGCTTCCCGTCACCGTCAGTCACGATCGCGTCGATGGTGGCCAGGTCGGTGGACGTGCGAAAGACGGGGACGTCCGACGGTGTAGGGACCGCGGTTTGCTGCGCCGGGAGGACTGCCGCTGATATCAGGACGCCGAGAAGGCAGAGATGAACTCGCATGCGATTAGGGGCGAATCTCGAAGTCGAGCCACTGCTTCCGTTCGAGTTTCCTGGAGTTCCTTCCTCGGACGACTACCTCGAGCGTGTAGGCGCCCGCCGGCATGTCGTGCCCGAGCGACAGCGTGCCTGCGATGGGAATCGCACGGATCTTGCCGCCAGCTTTCGCCTGGGCCGTGACCGGTGTGAACGGGCCCTGATAGACGATCCTGCCGTCGCGGATCACGGCAGTTGCCATTTGCAGATCGGGATTATCGTCCTTCAAACCGTCGTAGATCTCGTATGCGTAGAACGCCTTGTCGCCGCGTGAGAGCACGCGCACTTCGGGTTCCAGCAGGACGCCATCGACGAGTCCCGACGATGGGCCTGAGTTCGGCTCGACGTGGATCTGTGGCCCTTCGGATTCTGTGTCGCCCTTCAGGAGGACGCCCGACAACGCCAGTCGGCCGCGCCCGACCTGGGGGACCTCGAGAAATTGCGACGCCGATCCGATCGCCTTCGAGTTCAGGTCTTCCACGGCCGCGCGCATCTGGTACGGACCGGGCTGCTTGGCAGGCGTTCTGACGGTGACGACAATGCCGCGCTCATTGATGAGGTGAAAGTTCTGGTCCGTGAGCGCGAGCGGCACTTCGCGCCGCCAGCCATCGAGCACCTGGCCGTTGTCGCCGATGGCCATCAGCAGTACCTGGAAGCGCGCGGTGTGCCTTCCCGCCTGGTCCACGTCGAAGTGCAGATCACCCGGATCGATGAAGAGCAGCGAGCGCACGTACGGGCCAGTCTTGGCGTCGTGGCCGAAGAGAGACGTGAGTCGTACCGCGATGCCGCCCGAGCCGAACGGAGAGAGCGCTGACGTCACCAGCGGATCCGCTGGCGTGGGCTTCGGCTCGCTCGTATCGAATGGACCGAAAAATCCCTGACGGGCCCTGACGCGCAGTCCTGGACGCTTCACGCGCACCTTGACGCGGTCCTGGTCCCACCCGCCGCGAGGTGCGTCTTTCGGCGCCAGGTACCCGAGCAGGTAGTAGCCCTGCTGGTCGTCGAGGATCCGGCTGATGCCGAGATTCAGATCGTTCGTGTTCTCGATGGCGAGGCCGCCGGTCTGGTCGGCGATGAACTTGAGCGAGTCCTGTGCGTCGAGGATCGCCCCCAGACGACCGCGACCGGCAGAGGTGATCGCACCTGACGCCGTGGAGAGGAAGCCTGCGCCCGAACCGACGGCCGGAGGGGGCGGGGAAGCGCCGGCGCTCTGACCGCTGCCCCCAGTGCCGCCGCCCCCGGTGCCGCTGCTGCCCGAGGCTGCGCCAGAGGGTGGGCCCGAGGCACCGCCGCCCCCGCTTCCGCCCGCCGGGCCCCAGTCACGCGTGATCGGATTGTCTTCGGCCGTCAGGGACCCCGTCTGGAGGCCCCGCGCATCGAGGGTGTAGATCACCACGCCGGCGGCGTTCGCGCGGGAGAGCATTCGCGCCATGGCCTTCCAGATGCGCTCGCTGCCTCCGCCGTGGCTGTCGTCAATCCCCATTCGATCCTGAAAAATCGAGGCAAAGCCTTCAGAAAAATACACGATGCATTTGCGGCCGGGGAGTTGTGCGACGCCACGCGCGATGAACTCCAGCGCCGCGAGCGATCCCACCGAGGAGAGCGTGTCATGGAGCGCGTCGATGTCATCGAACTCGAGGCCAGTCGGCACGTTCTCGGTCGCCGCGACAAAGGCCCCGACACCCTGACGGCTGCGGAAGTCCCATCGCAGACGGTCAGCAGCCAGGTGGAGCACCCGCTTGTCGGTGGTGAACTGCTGCAACGCGCCGACGCCGCCGGCAGTCCGGACGATCGCGACGAGATCTCCGGGTTCAATCTGCGTGTCGATGTACTTGTGAATCGCCTTGCGCACGTAGAACGTACTCTCGAACGAGAGGCCGAGATCGTCCACGACCAGCGCGATCGTCCGCGCGACTTTGTCGGGTGCGGTCCCCGTCGTCCTCAACGCCCGTGACGCGACCGACTCCGACCGCGGTTCCGCGGCCACGTTGCGGTTGCCCGGCATCGCGGCCGCGCGCACGGCGGCCAGCGCCTGAGGCTGTTCCTGCGTGCGGATGTAGACGGCCTGCTCGAGCGTCTGGTGCTTGCCAGCCACCGTGACGTCGAAGTCCTCGCGCGTCAGGTTCGTGACGGGCTTTCCGTCGCGATCCATGACGACGGCATCGATGGTGATGAGATCGGTGGATGCGCGAAAGACGGGCCCATCCGGGGTGCCGAGCTGGTGCTGCGCCGGGAGCACAACTCCAGACATCAGAACGCCGAGGAGGCAGAGGCGCATTCGCACGGACCCTCCAGTCATCTGGTGCGACAAGCAGTAGTCGCGCCAATCGCTAGCGGTGCAGACGTGGACGATTGTGCCCCAGGAAATGACGCCGAGGACGCGGCCTCAAAATCGCCCTGATTTTGAGACGCCCGGCGGTCATCTGCTGAGCTGGCGTGCGGCTACTCGGCGCCGTGCTCTTTGTGCGTACAGCCCGTGAACTCGGCGAAGAACATCAGCCCGTCGTCGCCGATTTCTTCCCGCATGGCGATCTCCGACGTGTAGTAGCCGGTGACCGTCAACGACTTGATGGCCTGGAAGAACTCCGCGCCGGGCGGCACGGGCGAGGCGTCGGGAGAGAGTTGGGAGAGTGCGGTCAGAACGGCCACTTGCTGCTCGTGAGTGAGCTTCGTGAACGGCGCGCCGTGCGCCTCGGTGGTGTGCGTGTCGAGCCAGGCGAGGCCGTCGAGGAACTTCTTCCGGTTGTCTTCGGAGGCATCGGCCAGCACGCCGTCGATGAACTCGTTCACGCGCGCATCGGTCGCGCCCGGCGTGTCGGTCTTCGGGATGATGATCTCGGCCAGCGCGATGACGGCCTCGTTCTGCACCGGCGACAGTACCTTCGGCGTCCACGGCCCTGCCGCGGCCGCGGCAGGCGCGTGGTAGTGCCCCGCGTGCTGCTCGGCCGCCGACACCAGCGCGTCGACCCAGAACACCGCCGCCGCCGCTCCGGCACCACCGGCGGCGATCTTCTTCAGCGCATCGCGACGCGTCAGCTCACTTGGCACGTATCACTTCCAACTTGGCACTTCGTCTCACGCCCAGTAGGCAGGGCCTGCCGGCGCGTTGATCACGACACCCTTCAGGACGCCGATGGCCTTCTTGAGGCCTTCGTCACCCGTCATCAGGCTGTCTTCGTGCTCGATGCTGATGACGTGATCGTAGCCCACCATGCGCAGGTTGCTGATGAGGTCGCGCCAGACGGACTCGCCGTTGCCGTAGCCCACCGTGCGGAAGATCCAGGAGCGATGAAGCTCGTCGGTGTATTTCTTCACGTCGAGGACGCCGTTCAGCGCGGTGTTCGCAGGATCGATTTTGCAGTCCTTCGCGTGCACGTGGTAGATGCGGTCGCCCAGTGCGCGAATCGCGGTCGGCACGTCCACCTGCTGCCAGAACATGTGGCTCGGATCGAAGTTGCACCCGATAGTGCCCGGCGCGATCTCGCAGAGCCGCAGCATCGTCTCCGGGTTGTAGACGACGAAGTTGGGGTGCATCTCGATGGCCACGCGGACCTTGTGCTTCTTGAGGAAGCTGGCAGCGTCCTTCCAGTACGGCACTACGCGCTCTTTCCACTGCCACTCGAGCATCTGCGGGAACTCGGGCGGCCACGACGAGGTGATCCAGTTGGGCTGCGTCGCCTTCGGGTCGCCGCCGGGGCAGCCCGAGAACGTGATCACCTGTTTCACGCCGAGCTTCGCGGCGAGCTCGACGGTGTTCCGGAAGATTGCGTCGTGCGACTTCGCCAGCTTGCCGTCGGGATGGATCGGGTTGCCATGGCAGCTGAGCGCGCTGATCGTCAGGCCGCGGCGGTCGATGGCCTGCTTGAAGGCCTTCAGCTTGCTGTCGTTCTTCAGCAGCTCGGCGGGCTTGCAGTGCGCGTCGCCCGGATAGGCGCCGGTGCCGATCTCGACCGCCTCGAGCCCGAGCTCTTTGATGTAGTCGAGGGCTTCCTCGAAGGGCTTGCCGCCGAACAGGACTGCGAAGACGCCGATTTTCATGATTCCCTCATGGCCGAACTGAAGTTCGGCCCTACGAATATCAGCTGTCAGCTGCCAGCTGCCAGCTATTTGACCGCCACCCAGCGCCTGGTCGCGGCGGCTTTTTCCATCGCGGCCAGCACCTTCTGGTTCTTCACGCCGTCCTCGAAGTTCGGGGTCGGCATCTTGTTCTTCGCGATCGATTCGAGCAGGTCGTACACGGTGTGCACGAACGTGTGCTCGTAGCCAATGATGTGTCCAGCGGGCCACCAGGCCTTGAAGTACGGGTGCTCGGGCTCGGTGACCATGATGTTGTGGAAGCCCTGCACGCGCTTCTCGTCGTCGGTGAAATACACATCGAGCTCGTTCATCCGTTCGAGGTTGAACGCGATTGAGCCCTTGCTGCCGTTGATCTCGAACCGGTTGTAGTTCTTGCGGCCGGTCGCGAACCGGCTCGCTTCGATCGTGCCGAGCGCTCCATTCCCGAAGCGCACGATGGACGCCGATGCGTCGTCCACCGTCACGCGACCCTTCTTCTTCGGATTGTCGGGAAGCGGACGTTCCTTCACGAACGTTTCGAGTGCGGCCGAGACCTCGGTCACCGGCCCGACCAGATAGTGCGCCAGGTCGAGCGAGTGTGAGGCGATGTCGCCGAGCGCGCCGGACCCGGCCTTTTCCTTCTGCAGCCGCCAGTACAGCGGCACGTTGGGATCGGCCACCCAGTCCTGCAGGTACGTGCCCCGGAAGTGGTACAGTCGCCCCAGCCGGCCCTCGTCGATGATCTGCCTGGCGAGCGTCACCGCCGGCGCCTTGCGGTAGTTGTGGCAGATCATGTGGACGACGCCCGCCTTGGTGACGGCGGCGAGCATCTGCTCTGCTTCTTTCACTGTGTTGGCGAGCGGCTTCTCGCAGAACACCACCTTGCCCGCCTTCGCCGCTTCGATGGCGATCTCCGCGTGGCTGTCGCCCGGCGTCACGATGTCGACGATGTCGATGTCCTTGCGGCGGACGACCTGGCGCCAGTCGGTGGAGGTCTCCTCCCAGCCGAGCTGATCGGCCGCCGTCTTCACCGCGGCGGGTGTCCGGCCGCACAGGACTTTCATCCGCGGCAGGTACTTCGGCGTGAAGAACCGGCCCACCTGGCGGTACGCGTTGCTGTGCGCCCGCCCCATGAAGGCGTAGCCGATCAAGGCCACGTTGAGCTGTGCCATCAGACTCCTCGGTAACCCGCGCGGATTGCGTGCGGGTGCGACTAGTTGGTGGCCGGCTTGGCAGCCGGCTTCTTCGCTGCCGGCGCCTTGTGACTCTTGTCGAAGGCCATGACGTATTTCGCCAGGCCCAGGATCTCCGCATCGGAGAAGCGTTCCTTGAACGCCATCATCGCGGTGCCGGGCACGCCGTTGGTGATCACCTTGGCGAGTTGCGCGGGCGTGTTGCCGTGCAGCCACTTGCCGTCGGCGAAGTTCATGTTCGGGATGGCCGCGTTGCCGTCGGGCATGTGGCACATCACGCAATTCGCTTTGTAGAGTTCCTCGGCGGGGCGATTGGTCGTGGGCCGCGCCTGCGCGGCGAGCATGACGGAGGCGGCGAGAAGACAGAGCGTGGTCGGGACGAGAAATCGCACAGCGGTCACTTCCTGGCAATGAGGGATAAGGTCTGCGAATCCAACGAGTTCAGCGGAACCTTCGGAATGTAGCGTCCGGGATTCGCGCTTGTCAAGCTGGCCGCGCGCTCACCTGATAGGATGAGCCACCGTTATGACAGACGCTGCCAGCAACGATCCGGCCGTCCCAGGCGGCCTGATTCGGGAAGCGTGGCTCTTCGTCCTCTTCGCCGTTTGCGGCGTCGCGGCCGTGTGGCACGTCACGGGTCACACGGTCGTGTCGCTCGAGAAGCTCGCCGCATTCCAGGAGACCGCGCCATTCCAGTACCGCCTGCTCGTCCCGGCGATGGTGCGCGTCGTGCACGACATCAGCGGTTGGCCGATGTTCCACCTGTACGTCGTGGCCGAGTGGGCGGGCTGGGTGCTGCTGGTCCTCGCTGCCCAGCAGGCCTTGGTCGCGCTTTCGCCCCGACTGAGCTGGCAGGCGACGCGCCTGGTTGCGCTGACGGCGATCGTGGCTGTCGGTGCGCAGTTGATGGCGCCCGTTCGCTTTCGCGCGTTCCAGGGCGCCGCGATGGTAGGCGATGTCAACGGACTGCTGAACGGCGGCGCTGCCAGCCTTCGGATCCTGTCGAACGTCTACTACCCGTGGGACATCTGGACGGCTGCGCTCCTCATGCTGTTGATCGCGGCGGCGCTGCGCCTCCGTCACTCGATCGCCCCGCAGTCCGTGGCGGCATACGCGGCGCTGTTCCTCGTCGCATCGCTGAACCGGGAGACGACGATCCTGATCGTGCCGTTCAGCCTGTGGGCGCTGGCGCCGCGGGTGACACGCGCTCAACTGGCCGGTTTCGCGGTGATGCAGGCCGTCTTCTGGATCGCGGTCCGCGCATTTGTCGTGTGGATCACTGGCGCGCCTCCCAACCCGAAGTCCAGTCTGCCGGGCGGAGCGGAGTGGTACCTCTGGACGAACCTGCGGACGCTGACGTATCCGCTCTACGCCGCGACGGTGCTCGTCCCGTTTGCGGGCGGCGCGTGGCTGCCGCTGATGGCCTGGTGGGGCGAGCGCCCGCCGCTGGCGCGCGCGCTGCTGGTCTGGTATGTGGTCCCGGCGGCTGCTATCGCGTTCATGTTGGGCATCGTTCACGAGACCCGCGTGTTCACCGAAGCGGCGACCGCGACATGGCTGGCGGCGACGGTCACGGCCCACGCCCACGGCATGGCCCCGTCACGGCCGAACCACGCTTGAGGTAGTATTCAGCGCCGCGGAGGACCGGATGCGCCTGCAGTGGATCGACTACCTCATCATCCTGATCTATTTCGGGTTCGTGCTCGGCATCGGGTTCGTGCTGAAGCGCTACGCGAAGACCAGCACCGACTTCTTCCTGTCAGGCCGATCGATCCCGGCGTGGATCACGGGGCTGGCGTTCATCTCCGCCAACCTCGGCGCCCAGGAAGTGATCGGCATGGGCGCCAGCGGCGCGAAGTACGGCATCGCCACCTCGCACTTCTACTGGATAGGCGCGATCCCTGCGATGGTCTTCGTCGGGATCTTCATGATGCCGTTCTATTACGGCTCGCGTGCGCGCTCGGTGCCCGAGTACCTCAAGCTGCGCTTCGACGAGAAGACGCGCGGCCTCAACGCGATCTCGTTCGCCGCCATGACCGTGTTCTCTTCCGGCGTTTCGATGTACGCGATGGGGAAGCTCCTGCAGCTCCTGCTCGGATGGGACTTCACGATGTCGGTGCTGCTCTCGGCAGGCATCGTGCTGGTCTACACGTACCTCGGCGGGCTCACCTCGGCCATCTACAACGAAGTGCTGCAGTTCTTCCTGATCGTCGCCGGCTTCGTGCCGCTGGTGCTGATCGGGTTGAAGGATGTCGGCGGCTGGTCGGGCCTGACGGCGCGCCTGGCGACTGAATCGGTCTCGCGCGGCTTCGCTCCCGGCGCCATGACCGAGTCGTGGCAGCACATGGGGAGCCCGGCGTCCAACCCGATGGGTGTCGAGTGGTTCGGGCTCGTCATGGGCCTCGGCTTCGTGCTGTCGTTCGGCTACTGGTGCACCGACTTTCTCGTCGTGCAGCGGGCGATGGCGGCCGACTCGATGAACGCGGCCCGCCGCACGCCGCTCATCGCGGCGCTGCCGAAGATGGTGTTCCCGTTTCTCGTCATCCTGCCGGGCATGATCGCCATCTCGGTGGCCGCGCCTTCGGAGACGGGGCTCGCGCGCGGCAGCGACGCGACGTATCGGCTCGAGGCCAACGCCCAGGCCGGCGTGCCGTCGACGATCCCGATGCTTCAGCGCAGCCTGATCCCGCCGAAGCTCGATGACAAGGGCAACCCCGTCGTCGGTACCGACGGCCGCGTGGCGCTCGACTACGACCTCGCCATCCCGCAGATGCTGATGCACTACTTCCCGGCGGGCATGCTGGGTCTCGGCCTGTGCGCGCTCATGGCGTCGTTCATGTCGGGCATGGCCGGCAACACCACGGCCTTCAACACGGTGTGGACGTACGACATCTACCAGAGCTACATCAAGCCGGGCGCAAGCGACGCGCACTACCTGGCGATGGGGCGCGCGGCAACGGTCTTCGGCATCCTGATTTCAGTGGCGGCAGCCTTCGTTGCGCGGCAGTTCAACAACATCATGGACCTGCTGCAGCTGGTATTCGCCTTCGTGAACGCGCCGCTGTTCGCCACGTTCATGCTGGGCATGTTCTGGAAGCGCACGACGGGCCACGGCGCGTTCACGGGCCTGCTCAGTGGCACGCTCGCTGCCGCCGTTCACCACGGCCTGACGCTGCCCGTCGGCGCCGCCGTCGGATTCAAGGGCGGGTTCCTCGGCCAGGTGTTGCACACGTATCCGAGCGAGATGGCGCAGAACTTCTGGACGGCCATCTTCGCCTGGACGACCTGCTTCCTGGTGACGGTGCTCGTGTCGCTGTTCACCGAGCCAAAGCGTGATGTGGAGCTGAAGGGCCTCGTCTACGCGCTCACGCCGATTCCGCACGACAAGAACCTGCCGTGGCACAAGCAGCCCGGCACGCTGGCCGTCATCGTGCTGACGTTGACGGTCGTGCTGAACTTGATCTTCTGGTAGCTGATAGCTGCCAGCTGCCAGCTTGCTCGCAGCCCGGAGCCTTTATGGATATTCGTTTTCCCCTCGGATTGATGTTCGCGGTGATGGGCGCGCTGCTGTCGGGATTCGGGATCGTGACCGCGTCGAGCCCGATTTACCGACAGCACTCGCTCGGCGTGAACGTGAACCTGTGGGCCGGCCTCGGCATCCTGGCGTTCGGCCTCACGATGTTGTGGCTCGCCCGGAGAGGCACTCGGTAGCTGGCGGCTGGCAGCTGTCGGTGCTGCCCGCTGTCAGCTGCCCGCTGTCCGCTGCCAGCTGTCAGCTGCCCGCTGCCAGCTGCCCGCTATTTCGTGCTCATCAACCCATCCAGATAGAACTTCATGAACTCGTCGCGCTTCGGCCCCAGGCAGATCGTCTGCGGCTTGCCGGCCGCCGCGTCCACGCGCGTGTAGCCTCTCTCGTCTACTTTGATCGGCATCGACTCGCAGTTGCTGAAGAACGCGCCCGGCCGCAGCGTCTCGGCGACCGCCATCTGGTCGTGCAGCGTCATGCGCGTGGATTGATCGTTCAACCAGAGCCGGTACAACGCCTCGAGCGCACGAGTGAGCGGCGAGTTGTGCGATTGGAGGCGGGCCCGCTCCTCGGGCTTGAGCGTGACGTAGGTGGTGGAGTCGAGCGGCACGGTCGTCATCGACAGCGTGCTGTACACCAACTGCGCGTCGGCCGTCGATCGCGCCACGTTCCACTCGGGCACTGCCCACGGCGACCAGGCATTCCTGCCAATCGATCCGCTCATCAGCACGACTCGCTTTGCCAGCGTGCCGAGGTTGGGTTCCTTTCTGATCGCGTCCGCGACGTTCTGCAGCGGTCCGACGGCGACGAGCGTGATTTCACCGGGGTGCGCGCGCAGCGTGTCGACGATGAAGTCGGCGGCGGACTGCGTGACGGGCTGCTTGGCGGTGAATTCCTCGGCCCAGGTGAACTGATAGTCCACGCCGTTGGGAAGCGCCGTGCGGCGTCCGACGGCGACGGGCACCTCGTCCCGGCCGGTCACGTGCAGCAGCTTGCACGCCACTTTCGCGCGGGCGGCTGTGTCGCCATCGGTGATGGTGACGCCCACCAGGTCCACGTTGGGTGACGCGATCAGCAGCCCGAGCGCCCACGCATCGTCGATGTCGGTGCCGATGTCGGTGTCGAGCAGCACCTTCATGCGGGCCTGCGCGAAGACGATCGAGGGAATGGCGAGCGCGGCAAGCAGTACGCCCACAATGGCGATGCGGCGAATGGACATGGGCGGGGATTGTAGAACGGGCGAGCGGGGGCGAGCGGGGCGAGCCAGGGCCGGCAGTGGCGAGCGGGGGCGAGCCAGGAGATGCGGAAGAAAAAACGGGTGACGCGTCCGCTGCGCGAGGACGCGTCACCCGACGGCCGGGGAGCGCGGCGTAAGGGTGCGTTCCGGACCGCTTCCCAACACTGGCCGGCGTCCGCGGTGAGACTCGGTTTCGTGTACGACCCGGAACGACTTGTCGTCCCTCAGGCAGCAAAGCCGATGCCTCATCCATGGAGCGGCGTCTTTTTCAGGATGTAAGTGCTGTGTGATCAGCGGCTTGCGGACGTCTTGTTCCGGCCAGTACGAATCGACGGCAGTTGCGGTTGTCTGGCCGATGGCAGATGGATTGGCGCGGGGGACAAGAGGGCGAGCGGGGCGAGCAAGGGCGAGCAGGGGTGGCGGGGCGGGGCGACGGGCGTAGGGCCGAACTTTAGTCGGCCAAAAACAGAGGAATTTGACAGCAGGAGCTCTAATAGCGAAAATAAAGCGAAAGTAAACGGAGGCGCGTGGATGGCTCCTGCTGTGGCCCGTGCGGCGCTCGAATCCCTGCTTCGAACTCGAAAGCTCGACACCACGCTGACGACAGCGCTGCCGTCGACAGGACCGGATCGGGCCGATCGCGCGGTGCCGATCGGACACGAGGCGCTGGACCGATCGCTCGGCGGCGGGATCGCGCGCGGACAGATCTCCGAGATCACCGGACTCGGATCCACGGGACGCACCGCGTTGGTGCACGCGCTCGTCGCCGGCACGACGGCACGCGGCGAGCTGGCGGCCTGCATCGATCCGCTCGATCGATTCGACGTGGCCTCGGCCGTCTCCGCCGGTGTCGTCCTCGAACGGCTACTGTGGGTTCGTGGTGAGGGA
>Ga0207701_10003917_pt1 | contig 15201 bp, 9 predicted proteins | sample KBSSwiSSwithPhiX_FD_184294 | JGI IMG/M metagenome (GOLD analysis project Ga0207701, IMG submission 184294) | Switchgrass rhizosphere bulk soil microbial communities from Kellogg Biological Station, Michigan, USA, with PhiX - S5 (SPAdes) (version 2) | ecosystem: Environmental > Terrestrial > Soil... | reverse complement strand
TGTTCGACGCGCTGCTGGTCGCGGCGTTCATCGAGGCGCGCTCGCACGAGCGGCTGGGGTTGCTCGCGCGCGGCTTCGCGCGCGCCGGCGACGCCGAGCTGGCCGACTTCTACACGGCGCTCGCGACCGCCGAGGAGCGCCACGCCGAGATCTTCATCGACCTGGCGCGGCCGCTGTTACCGGCGGCGGACGGTGACGCGCGCATCGCGGAGCTCGCCGAGCGCGAGGCGGAGATCCTCAACGACCTGCCGCACGGGAGCCGGATCCACTAGCCGCTACTGGTGGAACGCGATCGCGCCGCCGACGATCGTCGCGGTCACCTCCATCGCCGCCGACCACAGCGCGAGATCGGCCGCCTGCCCGACCGCGATCCGCCCGACGTCCGCGAGGCCAATCGCCGCGGCGGGCACGGCGCTCGCCATCGCGAGCGCATCCTCGAGGCGCGCGCCCGCGACGCCCGCCATCATGCGCACGGCGCGATCGAGCGTCAGCGTCGAACCCGCCAGCGTCCCGTCGGTGAGCCGCGCGGTCTGCCCGTCGGAGATCACCTCGACGCCTGCCAGCGCGTAGCGTCCGGGCGGCGCGGCGGCGGCGGCGATCGCGTCGGTGACCAGCGCGACGCGCTCCGGTCCCTTGCTCCGCAGCGCGACGTTCAGCGCGGCCGGATGCACGTGAACGCCGTCGGGAATCAGCATGATCGTGATGCGATCGTCGGCCAGCGCGGCGCCGACCACCCCGGGCGCGCGGTGGTGAAGCGGCGACATCGCGTTGAAGAGATGCGTCACCAGCGTCGCGCCGGCGTCGATCCCCGCGACGGCCTGCTCGAAGGTCGCGTCGGTGTGACCGAGGCTGACGGTGACGCCGGCCTCGCGCAGCCGGCGAATCAGCGCGAGCGCCCCGGGCCGTTCGGGCGCCAGCGTCACCAGGCGGACCGCGCCCGCGCCCAGGAGATCGTCGAGGACGTCGTCGATGGTCGCGCCCGCGCCGGCGATCTCGGGCGCGCGGTGGGCGCCCGCCCGCCCCGGCGCGAGCAGCGGTCCTTCCAGGTGCAGGCCGGGCATGCGTGCACCACCGGTACCGCGCGCGTCCGCGAAGGCAGCGGCCAGGGCGCGGTAGTCCGCCGCGCCGCTGCTGACAGCGGTGGGCAGGAACGTGGTCACGCCCGTCGACGGCAGCCTTTTCGCCAGCGCGCGCAGCGCCCGGCCGTCGCCGCCGACCTCCAGCCCGAAGCCGCCGTTCACCTGCAGATCGACGAGGCCGGGCGAGACGATCTCGGCGTCGAGGCGCGGCGACGGCAGGACGCCCACGTCGCCCAGCCGAACATCCACGATCCGCCCCCGCTCGACAACGACGGCGCCCCTGACCAGATTACCGTCGACGAGCAAGCGTCCGGCGACGGCTGCAACGCCGCCCGCTTGGTTGTGGGCCGCGGGGGATTCTGTCATGTTGCTTCCGCCATCATCCTAATGGAGGTTCGATGCGCTTTCCGCTCACGATGTTGCCGGCTGTGCCCATCTTCCTGGCGGCACCCGTGACCCCGCCCGCGCCGCCCACGCCCCCACCCGTGGCGAAAGCCGCCGACGCCGCGCCCGCGGAACGCCCGCCAACAGGCGGAAAAGCTTTCCCGTTCCCGGTCACCGAGAAGACCCTGCCCAACGGCCTCAAGGTCTACGTCGTCAACTTCGATTCGCCCGGGCTGGTCGCCTACTACTCGGTCGTGCGCACGGGCAGCCGCAACGAGGTCGAGCCCGGCAAGTCCGGCTTTGCGCACTTCTTCGAGCACCTGATGTTCCGCGGCAGCGAGAACTACACCGCCGAGAAGTACAACGCCGTCATCAAGGAGATGGGCGCGGACTCGAACGCGTTCACGTCCGACGACCTGACCGTCTATCACATCCTGGCGGGCAACGCGGCGCTGCCCAAGATCGTCGAGATCGAGGCGGACCGCTTCCAGCACCTGCAGTACGAGGATTCCAAGTTCCAGAAGGAAGCGCGCGCCGTGATGGGCGAATACAACAAAAACGCCTCCAACCCGATCGAGAAGATGGTCGAGACGCTGTACGACAACGCGTTCACGACCCACACGTACAAGCACACGACGATGGGCTTCTTGAAGGACATCGAGAACATGCCCAAGGAGCTGGCCTACTCGCGCCAGTTCTTCGATCGCTACTACCGCCCCGAGAACGTCATCATCCTGGTCGTCGGCGACGCCGATCCCGAGAAGGTGTTCAGGCTGGTCGAGAAGCACTACGGCGAATGGAAGCCCGGCACCAAGCACCCGGCCGTTCCCGCCGAGCCGCCGCAGAAGAAGGAGAAGCGCGCCGCGCTGACCTGGAAGGGCGCGACGCTGCCGATGCTGCTCGAGGGCTATCACACGCCCGCGTTCTCGACGACGAACGTCGACGTGCCGACGCTGGACGTGCTGGCCGAGCTGCTGTTCTCGGAGCGCGCGCCCCTGTACAAGCGGCTGGTCATCAAGGAGCAGAAGGTCGAGACGCTGATGGGATCGAACGATCCGCACGTCGACCCGAACCTGTTCAGCGTGCTCGCGCGGATCAAGAAACCGGGCGACATCGAGTACGTCGAGAAGACGATCCACGAGGAGACGGCGCGCGTCGCGCGCGAAGGCGTCGACGAGAAGACTCTGGCCGAAGTGCTGTCGCACGTTAAGTACGCGTTCGCCGGCCAGCTCTCGACGGCCGACAAGACCGCGAACACGGCGTCGTCCTTCCTGGCGCTGACCGGTGATCTGGACTCGATGAACGCGTACTTCGCGCTGTTCGACAAGGTGACGAGCGCGGACGTCAAGCGCGTCGCCGCCAAGGTCTTCACGCCCGCGAACCGGACGGTCGTGACGATGAAGGCGGAGAAGCCATGAAGACCTTCGCCATGTGCATGTGCATGTGGATGATGACGTCGATGATGCTCGCCGCCGGGGCCGCGTTCGCGGCGACGCCCGACAAACCGGTCAAGGCGGCGAAGCCGGGCAAGCCCGGCAAGACCAGCGTGGCCGGCATCCGCACGGTCTTCCTGCCGTCGCCCGCGAGCCCGCTGGTTGCGCTTCGCGTGTTCTTCCAGGTCGGCGCCGTCGACGATCCGGACGGCAAGCAGGGCCTGGCGCTGCTGACCGCCGAGATGCTGGGCAAGGGCGGCAGCAAGGCGCGCACGTACGCCGAGGTGCTGGACGCGCTCTACCCGCTGGCCGCGCAGATCCGCGTCTACGGCGACAAGGAATCGATCGTCTTCGAGGGCACCATCCACCGCGACAACCTGGCGAAGTTCGCCGACCTGCTCGCCGAGCAGGTGCTGACGCCGCGCTTCGCCGACGACGACTTCACGCGCAACCGGCAGGACGCGCTGGACTACGTCACCAAGACGCTGCGCGGAAACGCCGACGAGGATCTGAGCAAGCAGGCGATGGCGTCGATCCTGTTCTACAACCATCCCTACGGATCGCCGTCGCAGGGGACGGTGGCGGGCCTCAACGCGATCACGCTGGACGACGTGCGCAAGCTGTACGCGTCGCACTTCACGCGCGATCGGCTGATCATCGGCGTCGCGGGCGGCTATCCCGAAGGCTTCGCGGAGGCGTTCGCCAAGCGGTTCGCCACGCTGCCCGCGAAGGCGCCGCCGCTGCCCAAGCTGCCCCCGCTGCCGCGGCCGAAACGTAACCGTCTGATCGTCGTCGACAAGGAAGCGCGCGCGTACGCGATCTCGATCGGGCGGGCGCTGGACATCACGCGCAAGGATCCCGACTTCTACCCGCTGACCGTCGCGCGATCGTATCTGGGCGAGCACCGCACGTTCAACGGCGTGCTGATGAACCAGCTGCGCGAGGTGCGCGGCCTCAACTACGGCGATTACGCGTACATCGAGAACTTCATCCAGGACAGCTGGACGACGTTCCCGCTGCCCAACATCGCGCGCCGGCAGCCGCACTTCGAGCTGTGGCTGCGCCCGGTGCCGCCGCAGAACGGGCTGTTCGCGCTGCGCGCGGCGCTGTACGAGACCGACAAGCTGATTCGCGAGGGCATCCCGCAGGCGGGGTTCGAGGCGACGAAGAAGTTCCTCGCGAACTACTCGAACCTCTGGGCGCAGGATGCATCGCGCCGCCTCGGCTACGCGATCGATGCCGTCGTGACCGGCAAGGACCTGGTGAAGGAGCTGCAAGCGCGGCTGCCCAAGATGAAGAAGTCCGAGGTGGACGCAGCGATCCGCAAGCACCTGAGCGTGGAGGGAATAACGATCGCGATCGTCGCCGACAAGGGGCAGGCGGTCGCCGACACGCTGCTGAGCGGCGCGCCGACCGGGATCACCTACGACACGGCGGGCACGCCGCCCGAGGTGGTCGCGGAGGACGATCTGATCAAGCGCTTCCCGATCCCGATCGAGAAGGAGAACGTGCGCGTCGTTCCCGTCGACAAGATGTTCGAGAAGTAGCGCGCAGTCAGGGATTCGGGACTTCCTGGTCGAGGCGGCCAGCCCGTCGTGCCACCGGTACTGGGAGACATGCGCGCCGGCGCCGTCGATCTGGATCCGCGGGACGGGGCACGTCGGCCCGAGTGGACGTCCTGATCGAGCTGCGTGTACGGCTCAACTTTCGACGGCCCGGGCGCCGTCGATCGACAGCCGATCGCGGCGCCCACCGCGAGTGCCACCCCGACGACTGCGCGACGGCGCCGCAACGCTCCGAGCATCGTATTTTCCCGTCGGAAATGCGTACGGACCGGCCCTTTCCGTCGTGAAATCATGTTATTGGGGTACGACGTGCTGTCGCGTACCGCGGCCTCGGAGTTCACTGCCCGATTCGGACGGCCGCCCCGCTGGGTGGTCGCGGCGCCCGGCCGCGTGAACATCATCGGCGAGCACACCGACTACAGCGGCGGCCTGGTGCTCCCGATGGCGATCGATCGCTACACGGTGATCGCGGCCGCGCCAGCGCCGACCGATGCGGGGCTGCGCCTGCGGCTGCACAGCGCGGCGGTCGACCAATCGGTCGACATCCCGCTGTCGGCGACGCCCGCACCGGGTGAGCCAGGCTGGGCGAACTACGCGCGCGGCGTCGTCGCCGGCTTCGGCGCGCGCGGGCTGGTCGCGCCGGCGCTCGACGCGCTGGTCGTCTCGGACGTGCCGCTGGGCGGCGGTCTGTCGAGCAGCGCCGCGTTCGAGGTCGCGACCGCGACGCTGCTGGAAGCGGCGCTGGGCAAGACGCTCGAGCCGACGGAGAAGGCGCGCCTGTGCCGCCAGGCCGAGCACGACTACGCACGCGTGCCGTGCGGGATCATGGACCAGCTGATCTCCGTGCTGGGCGACGAGGCCGGCGCGCTCCTGATCGATTGCCGGTCGCAGCAGACGCGGCTGGTGCCGTTCGCGGATCCGTCGGTGTCGCTGCTGATCGCGAACAGCAACGTCCGGCACTCGCTGGGCGACGGCGCGTACGCGGCGCGGATGTCGGCGTGCCTGGAGGCCGCGCACAAGCTGGGCGTCCCCGAGCTGGGCCAGGCGACCGTCGCGACCATCGCCGCCGCCGAGCAAATGCTGGGCCCGCTGCTACACCGACGGGCGCGCCACGTCGTCAGCGAGAACGCGCGCACGCGGGCGGCGGCCGAGGCGCTCGCGGGCGGCGACTGGCGTGCGGCCGGCGCGCTGATGTACGAGAGCCACCAGTCGCTGCGCGACGACTACGAGGTCAGCGCGCCCGAGCTGGACACGCTGGTCGAGCTGGCGGCCGACATCGGCGTCGCGGGCGGCGTCTACGGCTCGCGCATGACCGGCGGTGGCTTCGGCGGCTGCACCGTCACGCTCGCCGCTACCGATCGCGTCGCCGCCATCGGCGACCGCCTCGCCCGCGAATACCAGGGCCGCCACGGCCGCGCCCTCACCTGGTTCGTCTCCCGCCCCGCCCGCGGCGCCCACCTCGTCTCGTCGTAAGGCTCCGCTCGCTCTTGCTCTTCGGCGGGCTTCGCTCCGCCCGAAATCATTCCGGTTCAAGGCGTAGCGAAGCGATGGGTTGAGAAGGACGTGGGCTGTGCGAGCCCGCGGCGCCCTCAACCCAAAGCGAGCGGAGCCGCTAGTGGCGGACGGACCAGTCGGCCGGCATCACGAAGCGGTGGATGCCCGCGACGACCAGGCCGCGCGAGACGCGCTTGGGCGCCAGCGTGACGGCGACGGCGTCGAAGCGGCTCCACATCGAGGCGCGCTGGATGACGCCGATCAGGTAGTCGGTCGCGGGCACCGGCAGCTCGGCGATGCGCCCGACCATCACCACGCGGCGCACCCCGTACAGGTTCAGCGCCGCGCTGACGCAGGTCGCGATCGCGTCGAACGTCGCCTTCATCCACGGCGGCAGCTCGCGCTCCGCCGCCTTCACCACGTCGGTGAACGTGAGGTTGTGGGTGGCGGGATAGCCCTTGGCCTCGCGCAGGCTCTGGATCATCCCACGCTGCGACGCGAGCGTCTCCAGGCAGCCGCGCCCGCCGCAGCCGCACATCCGGTTGTTGCCCGGGATGGGCGTGTGGCCGACCTCGCCGCTCATGGGCAGCGCGCCCTGGTAGATGCGCCCGCCCAGCATCAGCGCGCCGCCGACGCCGTCGGAGATGTCGATCATGATGAAGTCGTCGCCGTCAGGGCGGGCGCCCAGCTCACCCAGCGCCAGCGCGCGCACCTCCTGCACCAGGCCGACCGGCGCCGACCAGACCTGCCGCAAGATCCAGGGCAGGTCCGCGTGCTCGGACCAGTGCAGGTTGGGCGACAGCAGCACGCGGCCGGCACGCTCGTCGACGACGCCGGGCGTACTGACCAGCACGGCCCACGGCCGCTTGATCTGAATCTTCTCGGCGCTCTGCGCGATCTTCTCTTGCCAGGCATCGGCGCTGGTCGGCGTCTTGAACTGGATCTCCCAGCGGTCCTGCTCGGGCGGCGACGGCGGCATGCCCGAGATGCGCGTCATCTCGACACCCAGATCGACGACCACGAAGCGCGATCGGTTGGTGGCGAGGCGAAGCTGCTTGCCGGGACGGCCGACGCTGGGTCGGCCGCCGTCCATCAGCTTGATCTCCTCGACGACGCCGGCGTGCATCAGGTCGTCGATGATCTTGCCGGTGGTCGGCTTGCTCATGCCGGTCGCCTTCGCGAGCTCGGCACGGCTTGCTGCCTTGCGCCCGAGCAATTGCCCGAGCAAGGCCGTCTGGTTTGCCAGTCTCAGGTTAGCGGGGACGGCGGACACGGGCTGCAAGCTTTGCCCTTCTCGGGCTCGGTTTGCAATCGGCGGCGGTGGCGGCGGCTTCTGATTCGGTAACAACCTAAACGATACTAAACGATCGCGATCGCGATTAGCTGAAAATCCCAGGCAAAGCGCCGGTCGACATCAGCGCGCCGCTCGCGCCCGACAGGACGCTGCTGTTGACGCCGAAGATCGGAAGCAGCGACAGCCAGAAATCGTTGAACGGCCGGTTGCCCGTACCGCCGGTCTGGGTGGCCATGGAGCCGCCCGTCACCTTCAGGAAGGTGCCGCCCTTCACGCGGGTGTTCTTCCCGCCAAACACGATGAGCGGCATGTTCTGCTGGTTGTGGTCCCAGGCGCGCGCGACCTCCGTCAGGTACACGACGACGGTGTTGTCGATCAGCATGTTGCCGTCGATGTCGGGCGTGGTCGCGAACTCCTGCAGCGCGGTCGCGGTCGCCTGCGAGTAGAACGTGTTGATCTGGTTCAGCCAGTCGCGGGTCTGCGTGTCGCCGGACGGATCGCTGTGGCTGGGCGGGTGGTGCGGCGTCGACTGCGGATTGCCCTTGATCGACGCGCCCTGGAACGTGCCCGGGAAGACGACCCAGTTGGTGCCGGCCGACCACATGAACGTCGCGACGCGAACCAGGTCGCACGCGAACGCGGTCTTGATGAGGCGCAGCTGGTTCAGGCCCAGGTCCAGGTGCGGGTGGCTGTTCGGCGAGCCGGACACGTAATAGTCCACGCCCGCGTAGGTCGTGAACACCGACGTGCTGTCGCCCATCATCTGCTTGCCGGTGCTGGTGTTGGCGTAGGTCGGCGGCGTCGCCGGCTTCGTGCAGATGGCGGTGTTCGGCATCATGCCGTACGTCTGGCGCAGGCTCGCCTCCAGTTGCTGGATCGCGTTCGCGTGCGCGGTGAGGCGGTCCTTCTCGCTCGCCGGGATCAGCGTCTGCATGCGCGCGAGGTCCTTGCGCATGTAGTCCAGTACGGACAGCTTCTGCGCGAGCACCTTCTGGGGGTCGGTCCCGGTGGGCAGGTTGCCGCCGAACACGCGGTTGAACGTGTTGAGGGGCGCCGTCTCGGCGTACAGGGGCTGCCGCCGCTGGGCGATGTCGCTGCCCGCGATCGGCGCCTTGTACGACAGCACGCGCGGCGCGACCTCGTCGCGGTCCGAGCGCACGTCCGCCGCGAGCTGCAGCGACCCGAACATCGTCTTGTTGGTCTGCGTCGGGCCGCCCAGCATCGGCGACTGCTGGAGCAACAGCTGATCGATCGACGCGCCGCCGGCTGACCAGTCCTGCTGGCCGATCTTTCCGAGCGCGTTGACGCCCGTCATCATCGCGACCACGCCACCCTCGTGCGTGTTCTGACCCGAGTTGGTCACGATGTTGAGGCCGTCGATCATGCACATGTACTTCTGCAGCGGCGTCGCCGTCGCGTTGAACGGCGCGCTCTCCAGCGGCAGCGTGAAGTTGGTCGTCGTCGCGGACGCGTTCGGGCGCCACGTCGCGAGGCCCGGGCCCGCGCCCAGCGGGTGGTGGATGATCAGGAGGCGCAGCGGCGCCGCCATTCCCTGCGCCCGCGATTCGATCGACCGCAGCAGAGGCGCGAGCAGCGCGGCGGAGCCGCCGGCAGCGCGCAAGAAGGATCGCCGCTTGAACTTGTAAGAGCTCACTTCATACCTCCCGCGCGCGCGCGCAAGATACTGGACAGCGCCACCTGCTTGAACAGCGACGCCACCGTGCCATCCGCCTTCGCGCGGATGTCGTTGACCTCGCAGGTGTTGTACGTGCGGATCATGTTGCCGATCGCGTAGCTGCTGATCTTCTGGACCGAGCAGTCCTTGATCACGCCGCTGGACGCCAGCAGCTGACCGAATGACGTCGAGCCCGCCGCCATGTTCGGTGCGAGCGGTGGGACGGTAAACGTCACCGACGGATCGATCGCCCGTCCCGCCTCGTCGGCGGTCCGGTAGTTCCCGATCGGGCCGAAGTTCTGCAGGACCCGCGCGTACAGGTCCATCTGCGCGTGGCAGGTCTTGCACGGCTGGTACATCATCCGCGCGTCGGACTGGAGGATCTCGCTGTCGCACGTCGACAGCGACGTCGTCCCGTCGGGTGACTTGCAGCCGATGACGTTCATCGCCTGCGGCGTGGAAAGATCGATCGGCGGCGGCAGCACGTCCTGGCAGACGACGTCGTCGTGAATGAACTTGCCGCGCTTGACGATCGAGTTCTTCGCGGGGTCGGATGCGGACCACAGGAAGCTCGGCTGCGTGATGATGCCCGAACGCCCCTGCGACGTGGGCCAGGTCCCGGCGACGAACGTCGTGTTGCTGGACGGCGCCCCGCCCGAGAAGGTCGCGCCCGGGTACAGAGTCGCGAGGCGCTTGTTCATGTAGACCTTCTGCGACGTCACGAGATCGTTCACTGTCCCGCCGCTGGTCCACAGCACGTCGTTCACGAACTGCTGCGTGGCCTGGTACAGCTCGGTCGTGATCGCCGTCTGATCGCGGTCGGCCGAGGCCAGCGCCGACAGGAGCGTCGTGTCCTTGTTGCCCTTGTCGAACATCTGCCGGACGTTGAACCAGTCCACGATGATGTTGGTCAGGTTCGCCTTGACCGCCGGCAGCGCGAGGAGGCGGTCGAGCTGGGTGTTGAGCCCGGTCGACGTGGCGAGGCTGCCGTCGGCGGCGGCCGCGGTCAGCGCGGCGTCGGGCAGCGAGCCCAGGAAGAGGAACCCGAGCTGGCTGGCGATCTCGTACGGGTTCAGCGTCGTGTCCGGGTACTTCCCCGAGGCGTCCGCGGTCAACGTCGTGGGCCCCAGCTCGGTCCGATAGACGAACGACGGCGAGGTGATCAGCGCCTGAACGATCAGACTGACGCCGGTCGCGTAGTCGGTCATCGCGCCCTGGTCGTAGACCGTCATCAGGTTCGTCACCTCGGTCGTGTCGACCGGGCGGCGGAACGCCTTCGCCCCGAGCGTCTGGGCGAACGTCATCGCGCAGGTCCGCTGCGCCGACGCCGTCGTGCCCGTGCACGGCGCCAGCGTCGTGATCTTCGAGGCGATCGCGGGCAGCACATCCATCTGGGATGACTGGTACAGCGCGAACTGGAACTGCTCGTCGACGCCCAGCGTGGCGTCGCTGAAGAACGCGTAGGCGGCCTCGCCGCCGCGGTTGGTCAGCTGCGGCGCGGTCGTGAGAGCCAGGAGGTCCTTCACCGCGGCGCCCCACTGCTCGACCGACAACCGCCAGAGGCGGCGTGGGATCGCGCCCAGCGGCGTGCACGCCGTCGTCGTCGAGCCGCCCGTGCCGCCGGTGCCCGTGCTGCCCCCCGTACCGGCCGTCCCCGTCGACGTGGTGCAGACGCCGTTGTTGCAGGTGCCGTTGCACGGGCGGTTGCAGCCGCCGCAGTTGGCGGCGCTGGTCATGACATCGACGCAGGCGCTGCCGCACATCATCTGGCCAGCCACCGCACAGCTGCAGACGCCGGCGTTACAGGCCGCGCCCGCCGGACACGGATTGCAGCCGCCGCAGTGAAGCGCGTCGCCGCCGGTCGTGGAGACGCAGGCGCCGTCCGAGCACTGCGTCTCGCCAGAGCCACAGGTGGTCTGACAGGAGTTCTGGCTGCAGACCTGGCCCGACGCGCACGTCGTGTTGCAGCCGCCGCAGTGGGTGGCGGTCGACGAGACGCACGTCCCGTTGCAGGCGAGCAAACCGGAGCTGCACTGGCACTGGCCGTTCTGGCAGGTCTGCCCGGCGCCGCAGACGTTTCCGCACGCGCCGCAGTTCTCCTGGTCCGTCGCGACCGTCTTGCACTGACTGCCGCATGCCTTCTGGCCGGTGGTGCAATTCGGCGTCTGGCCGTCGACCTTGCCCGAACACCCGGCTGCGACGAGCCAGGCTCCCATCAGAACGCCAATGACTCGGTATTCCACCTGCATCGCTGCCTCCGTGCTGAGCTAGCCAGATTAATTCGTACGGTGCGGGCCGGCGCGGGGCCCAACGGCGAACCCCCATAGTATTGCACCTGGATAAAGGGCGCTGTTAAGAATTTTTTAACTTAGTTTCTTTTTTACCAGGTGCGCCATCGACCGGGGAGTTTGTGTCCCGACGGGGCCCGGTCCTTCACCCGCGTTTCGTTCCGGGTCCGGGAGGTTCGGGCCCGCCCGCCGGGGCCTACCAGTTGACCGTCGTGCCCAGGTTGTACGAGTGCACGACCTGCTTCTCGCCCTGCTGCCATTCCACCCGGGACAGGAAGTAGTCGACCGCGATGTGGACGTTCGGCATCAGGTGGTAAACGATGACGCCCGACCAGCCCATCTGCTGCTTCAGGATGCTGGACGAAGGCAGCGGCGTGCCGGTCTGCGTGTTGAAACCGCCGCAGGTGGTCATCCCCGCTGGCGGGGTGCCGCACCAGTTCGGGTTCTTGTCGGCGTCCAGCGCGTCGATCCAGCTGACGCCCCAGCCCGCGTTGAAGTCGAACTTGTTCACGACGACCTGGGCCTGCGCGTACGCGCCCGAGAACGTGCGCAGCTCGTGCGTGGTGTCCTTGGCGAAGTTGGCGTCGCTGCCGTCCAGGAAGTAGCCGACGCCCAGGCCACGGCCGCGGTGACCGGCGATACCCAGGTGAACGGGACCGACCTCGACGCGCGCGCCGCCCGCGCCGCCGATGACGTCGGCCGCGGGCTGCTCGTTGATGTTGTTGCCGTAGGCGTCCTGCGCCAGGTTCAGCGAGTAGACCTTCTGCCAGGCGCCGCTCGCGAACAGGTGCATCTTGAAGTTTCCGCTCGCGAAGTCGTAGGCGAGCTCGGCTTCCGGGCGCCCGTACTTCGTGCGGCCCCAGTAGATGCCGACGGTCGTCGCCGGGTCGTAGTACCCCGCCGTCAGCTGGAGACCGTGGAACTTCGGCGTCGCGTAGACGACGCCGGCGACGAACACCGGGGCGATGACGCCGTAGCCGATGTGGCCGGCGGTCGGTCCCTGCTCGTCGAAGCCGGCCGGGTTGCCGACGGCCCAGCCGTGGCCGTAGAGGAAGTCGATCTCGACCGCGCCGCGCGAGAACAGCGACAGCGCGCGCCCGACCAGCAGGCTGCCCGCCGGGCCCTCGAAGCGGAGGTACGCCTCGCGCACGTCCGGGTTGTTCGCGTGGAAGGTGCGCCGGTTGATCGTCTCGGTGGCCGCCCAGATCGAGAAGAACGTATCGAGGCGCGTGCGCTCGGTGATCTGGCGTCGCAGGCCGATCGCCAGGATGTTGGGGAGGAAGCCGCTGCGGACGCGCGACGCCCCCAGCGACCCTTGCCCGGACGAGCCGTCGGGCGCCAGCACCGGATCGGTCGGACCGGTGCGGATGCCGCCGTCACCGACGGGGTGCACCTGCATCACCGTCACCGCGCCGGTGTTCGGGTCGGTGACGGTCGCGTAGGCCTGCGGGATCGGATCGCCCCGCAGGACCTCGACGAACGCGCCGACGCGCCCGGTGGTGTAGACCTCCCACCCTCCGAACGGACCGTCCGTCGGAGCCGCGAGCGTGACATCGGCGCGCGCGTGCGCGCCGATGCAAAGCAGCGAACCGAAGACGACGACGCTGGTGACGACCTTCTTCGGCGCGCGGATCACGGAGCGACCGTCACGCCGGTGACGTCGAAGTGCACCCACTGTCCGTAGGCGCCGGTCACGTTACCCTGGAAGGGCTGCGTGAAGCTGGCCGGCGCGGCGGGCATCGCGCCCGACAGGCTGATCGTGCGCGGCGCCGTGCAGGTGTTGCCCGACGTCGGGCCGCAGTTCTGCACGAGCGCGCAGTTCGAGTCGAACACCTTCAGCGTCACCGTGCTGTTGCCCATGACCGGGATCGTCTTCGTGTAGTCGATCGGGAAGGTCAGGTGCGAGGTGATGTTGCTGGAGGCGTGCGGGTTCTCGTTCATGATGACCGAGTTCAGATAGTAGGTGTTGTACATCGACACCGACGTCGGAACGCCCGGCGAGACCGAGAGCTCGTAGTTGTTGTAGTCGTAGCTGACGCCGCCCGAGGCCATCGGCGTGCCGCCGCGCTGGAACAGGTCGCAGCCCGCCGAGGCGCAGGTGCTGATCGACGCGTTGCCGGCGTCGCGCATGCCGCTGCCCGGGTAGCCGTAGGCCTGGACCTCGACGATGCCGCGGATGCGGACCGTGACGTTGTAGACGGTGCTGGCGTTGCCCGCCATCGTCCACGTCGTCGTCTTCGTCGCCGTGCCGCCCGAGCAGCCGATGTTCGAGCAGTCGTAACCGCTGCGCTTGTCGTTGCAGGGGAAGGTCACGAGCGCGCCGTCCCAGGTGCCGACGACGGCGAGGTTGTCACCACCGCTGCCGCCCGAGCCCGTCGTGCCGCCGCGGCCCGCGGTCCCGGTCGTGCCGGCCGTGCCGCCGCCGGTGCCCGTCGTGCCGCCGCGACCCGCGGTTCCGGTCGTACCCGCCGAGCTGCCACCGGTGCCCGTCGTGCCCGCGGTGCCCGTCGTGCCGGCGGTACCCGTCGTGCCGGCGGTGCCCGTCGTACCAGCCGTTCCGGTGGCGTCGCCGCCGGTGCCGGTCGTTCCCGCGTTGCCGCTCGTGCCAGCCTGGCCGCTCGTTCCGGCCTGGCCGCTCGTCCCGGCGTCGCCGGTTCCGTTGGTGCCGGCGTTGCCGGTCGTTCCGGCGGTGCCGTTGTGTCCACCAACGCCGGGCGTCGTCGTCGACGCCCCGCTGCTACAGGAGGCAACGCCGAGCGCGCCAACAAGGAAAAGTCCCGCGTACGTCAGAAGATTGCGCTTCATGCTCGAGCCTCCCGTTAATCGATTTGCCGAAGCTATCACAGGCCGCGCAACGGAAAACCATCGCGCGCCGCCGCGAAAAGCCCCCGGACGCTAACAGCGTTTTGCGACTAAGTAAATATGTTTAACTATCACCCGAAACCCTTTGTTTCATGGGGTTTCACGGACAAGAGATCGGTGCCGTCGACACGACGAACGTCGGCAAGTTGCCGGTGTTGTTCGCCATCAGCGTGCCCGCATGCGCGGTGTGTCCGGTCGTCGTGACCGAGTCCGCCGCGTTCGTGCCCGACGTCTCGTCGAACTTCCAGTAGCCGACGAGGTTCGCTTCGTTGCCGACGAGCGCCTTGTTCATCGTGCTGGTGATCTGGGAGGCGGTGCGCGCGACGTTCCAGATGCGAAACTCGTCGATCTGGCCGTTGAAGTAAGCGGGCGGGTAACCGCCGATCGTCAACGCGGTGGTGCCGGTGTGGAGCATCGTCGTGATCGGCACGGACACCTTCTCGACGCCGTTCACGAACGCCTTCAGGTTCGTGCCGTCCCAGGTCATCGCGAAGTGGACCCACTGGTCCTTATTGGCCATGAGCCCGCTGGATTTGTTATCGCCCGTCGGATCGGTCGAGCCGTTGGTGAACGGATCGATCGTGCCGATGCCGCCGGTCGTCGCGCCGAAGTCCAGGCCGAAGCCGTCGTTGTTCCGGTTGTTCGAGCCGTAGAAGAACGTCGTGTTCGTGTCGGCGGTCCAGCTGGTCGAGAGGACGTAGGCCCAGAACTCGACCGTGCGGCTGGTATTGCCGGTCGGCAGGTCGGTGTTCGAGGGAACGTTCACGCGCGCCATCGCCGTGTCGTTGTTGCCGGGAACGTTGGCGTTGAAGGACACGGCGTGACCGGCGCAGTTCGTCGCGCCGCCGCTGCCGCCGCTGCCCGCGCTGCCGCCGGCGGCGCCCGCGCTACCGCCGCGTCCGCCCGCGCCGGCACCACCGCCCGCCGAGCCGCCCGTCGCGCCGCCATGCCCGCCAGCGCCGCCGCCCGATCCACCCGTCGCGCCGCCCGTGCCCGTCGCGCCGCCCGATCCACCTGTCGCGCCGCCCGACGACCCGCCGGTCGCGCCGCCGGTGCCGCCCGTCGCGCCGCCGGCGCCCGTCGTGCCCCCGGTGCCCGCGCTTCCGGTCGTGCCGCCGGTGCCCGCG
>Ga0207701_10003915_pt1 | contig 15203 bp, 13 predicted proteins | sample KBSSwiSSwithPhiX_FD_184294 | JGI IMG/M metagenome (GOLD analysis project Ga0207701, IMG submission 184294) | Switchgrass rhizosphere bulk soil microbial communities from Kellogg Biological Station, Michigan, USA, with PhiX - S5 (SPAdes) (version 2) | ecosystem: Environmental > Terrestrial >... | reverse complement strand
GCGGCCCGAGATTGGTGCCGAAGATGCCGACCAGCTTGTCGACCTCGTCGTAGAACGGCTTGATGTCGTCGTAGCTGATCGGCCAGTCGTCGCCGAGGCTGTCGAGCGACTTGCGCTGAAAATCGTGCGGCCCGAATCGCAGCGAGATACGTCCCCAGTGATTCGTGCGGCCGCCGAGCATCCGCGATCGAAACCAGTCGAACTGGTTTCCCGGCGCGGACGTATACGGCTCGCCCTCGAGCGTCCATCCGCCGAGCGCCGCGTCGAACTCGCCGAACTGCCGCTCTGGAATCGCCGCGCCTCGCCTTGGCGTGTCGTACGGCCACTTGAACATCGCTGAATCGGTGGCCGAGTCCCACATCGGACCCGCTTCGAGCATGACGACGTTTGCACCCGCCTGACTGAGCACCATGGCGGCCATACCGCCGCCGGCGCCGGACCCAATCACGGCGACGTCGTAAATTGTCCGATTACGAATAATCTGCATGTAACCCCCCGGCTGTGCGGCAGGCTACGTCGGTCGGCGGGCGGTGTCAAGAAACGCGGCGGATGACCGGCGTCTCGGGCGGCCACATCTGCAGCTGAACCGCGGTGCCCGTGGGCGGGGGAGGCGTGGCGCGCCACGGCGGCGACGCGATCAGCACGGTTGCGGCGGTGACGTCGACCGGCTTCGAAAAATAGAAGCCCTGCACGTACTCGCAGCCAATCGCGCGGAGCCACTCGAGCTGATCGAGCGTTTCCACTCCCTCCGCCACGACGTCCATGCCCATGTTGTGCGCGATGCCGGCGATGACTCGCACCATCTCCGAGCCGTCGTCGAGGCCGATCCGGCTGACGAACGACCGATCGACCTTGACCGTCTCGACCTGGAGCCGATGGAGGTAACTCAACGACGAATAACCGGTGCCGAAATCGTCGAGACTCCACGCGACGCCGAGGGCCTGCAGCCGCCGAAGCGTGCGTTGCGCCCGTCCGAAGTCGCCGAGGAATGCGCTCTCGGTGATTTCCAGTTTCAGATGGGAGGGCTGAAGCCCTGACTCCTCGAGGACGGCCTGGACCACGCCAACCAGGTCATCGTCGGCAAACTGCTTGCTGGAGACGTTGACGCACATGATCCGCGGCGCCGCCGAGCCGAATCGCTTCTGCCAGGCGACCATCTGGCGGCATGACTGCGCCAGCACCTGCCGGCCAATGAGCACGATCATTTCCGTGTCTTCGGCGATCGGAATGAAGTCGGCTGGATCGATGAAGCCGTGGGTGGGATGGCGCCAGCGCACCAGCGCTTCGAACCCGGTGAGCATGCCGCCTCGCGTGGCTACGATCGGCTGGTAGTACACCTCGAACGCGCCGCGTTCGATCGCCTGGCGCATGTCGGTCTCGACGCGTAACCGCGAGACGGCGCGGTCGCGCATGCCGGTGTCGAACAGCTCGCAGCCGGTCGCGCTGTCTTCCTTGGCACGATGGAGCGCGATCGCCGCGTCCCGCAGGACGTCCTCGGGATCCTGGTATCCCGTACGGCTCATCGTGATGCCGGCGCTGGCACTGACGAACACATCGTGCCCTTCGACGACGAAGGGTTTGTGCAGCGCCTCGCGCAGGCGTTCAGCCACGCGTATGGCGTCGCTCGCATCGTGGATGTCGTCGAGAAGGACGGTGAACTCGTCGCCGCCAAGACGCGCGAGCGTAAACCCGTGGCCACCCTGCGTGATGGCGTCGTTCGCGCGGACCCATGCCTGGAGCCGATGGGCCACTTCGACCAGGAGTCGATCCGCAAGCGCCAGCCCGAGGCTGTGGTTCACGGTCTTAAAGCGGTTCAGCCCCAGAATCACCAGCGCAAACTGGTAGTCGCGCTTGCGCGAGCTGCGCCTCATCGCCCGGTCGAGGAGGTCGAGGAACAGAACTCTGTTCGGCAGACCGGTCAAGCCGTCGGCCAACTTGGCTTCCGTGATGTCCGTGAGCGAACCGGCAAATCGAGTCGCGACGCCCGCCTCGTTTCGTATTGCCGCGGCGCGGCACAGCACCCATCGGTAGGTGCCATCACGGTGACGCAGCCGGTGTTCGCTCTCGTAGTGGCCTGTTCCGCGCGCGATGTGTTCGGCGACCGTCTGGCGAACCCGCGTCCAGTCGTCCTGGTGCAGACGGTCCAGCCACTCATCAGGCGTGACGCCAATGTCTGACGCGTCGTAGCCGAGCATCGACTTCCAGCGCGGCGACCAGTAGACCTCGTTGGTCGTCAGGTTCCAGTCCCACAATCCGTCGTTGGCGCCGTTCACCGCGAGCGTGTAGCGCTCCTGGCTCTCGCGCAGGCTCTCAATCACACGCTTGTGAGAGAGGTGAGTGCCAATCCGTGCAAGTGCAACCGGACAATCGATTGGTTTCGTCAGGTAGTCGTTGGCGCCAAGCCTGAAAGCCTCGACCAGGTCGGGCCCGTGCGTTCTCGCGGTCAACATGATGACCGGCAGGTCAGTCTGGGTGCGGTGGGTGCGGATGTGCGTGAGGACTTCGAGACCGGTCATCCCAGGCATCTCGATGTCGAGCACTATGAGATCGAACCCGCGCGTATGGATAAGCGACAGCGCTTCCTGACCGTCTCCCGCGCTTTCGACCTCGTACTGCTGCAGCCTTAACAGACACGCCAGCGCGTCTCTGTTCAACTCGTTGTCGTCGACGACGAGGATGGACGCGCCGGTGGCGGCGCGAGTGGTGAGGTCCATGCGAGGCCCGCGTCGGCTGTGCAAGCGGTACGCCCTCGAACAGGCAATTCGACTTCCTCGACTAAGTACCACCGTGACAGTCGCTTGCCCGATGATGCTCGAAACCCGCCGTGTGCGCGTCGATCACAAAGTTGATCGATCTCGGCACAAACCGCGCATTCTTGCAGGTCGGATCGCGAAACTGTTGCCGGCGATGCCGTCGCCTGCTAGATTCCGGACCGCAATGGCGCCACGAATCAGCGTCTTTCCGAAATTTCAGTTCGATGAGTTGGTCGCCGGGACGTACCCGTTCGAGCAATGGATCCGTGACGCCGCCGGACTTGGCGGCGAGGGTATTGAGCACTACGACGGGTTCTTTCACAGCCTCGCTGCCACCGACGTCGATCCGATTGCCCGACTGCTCGACGAGACCGGCCAGACGACATCCATGATGTGTTTCTCGCCGGACTTCACCCATCCCGATCGCGATGAACGCCTCCGTCAGGTCGAACGGCAGAAGGCCGCGATCGACCTGACCGAGCGCCTCGGCGCCCGGCATTGCCGGACGCTCAGCGGACAGCGATATCCGGGCCTCTCGCGAATCGACGGAATAGCCAGAACCCTCGAGGGCATTCGGCGATCGCTCGAGTACGCCGAGCGGCATAACGTCGTGCTGTGCATGGAGAATCACTACAAGGACGGGACGTGGCGCTATCCCGAGTTTGCGCAGCCCGAGGACATCTTTCTGGAGATCATCGAGCAGATCGATTCGCCGTATTTCGGCGTCCAGTACGACCCGTCGAACGCGTTCGTCGGCGGCTTCGATCCGGTGAAGTTTCTCGAAAAGGTTCGTCACCGCGTCGTCACCATGCACGCGTCCGACCGGTATCTTGCGCCCGGTGCGACCCTTGACGATCTGGCCATCGGCGACGGTGCGCTCGGCTATGCGTCGGCATTGAAGCACGGTGAGACTGGCAAAGGGATGAACGATTACGACTCGATCTTCCGACTTCTGGCGGATGTCGGGTTCGAGGGGTGGATTTCCGTCGAAGCCGGCATGGAGGGGCTGGACGAGATTGGCCGATCAGTATCGTTTCTGAAGCGCAAACGCGCGGAGTATTTCGGATAGCAGGCATGCAACCGTTGCCGGTCGAGTGATCAAACGGCTCGTCAGCCGCGATGGGGTGCAAGTACGGCACCCCGTTCGCGGTGGCCCGCTATCCGTTTTGAAACCACTTCTAGCCAGTGATGTCGCTGGCTACTTCGGTGGAATGAAGTTCGCCCGAATCGTCAGTGTCACACGTTCGTTAGTCGGGTTGACCGTCGCTGGATCGAATTGCCATTGCTTGATCGCATCAATGGCAGCCTGGTCTAGCAACGGCACCGATTCGACAATACGAGCCGTCGTTACGCGTCCGGCGCGATCGACAACTGCCTCAATGACGACGGTCCCCTGGATACCGAAACTGATTGCGACAGGCGGGAACACGGGTCGAACATCCTTGACCTTCTGCAGTGCGCCGGTATTCCCGCTCGCCGTAAACGACGTTTGGGCATAACTGAACTGAATGGGACCTGCTCCCTCAACAGGGGGTGGCGGAGGCGGGGGTGGAGGCAATGCGAGGTTCGAATTCTGGTACTCCGCCTGCGACGTGCCAGCAGCGTTGCGAAGGGTGACGGCGCGTGAACGCAAGTCATCCGCCTCCGCGGTGAGCCTCTGCTTGGCCGCTACATCAGGTTCGTCCGCCGCAAGCGTTCGCAACGCGATGCTCTTGTAAACGAGGGCGTCGAAGAATGTCGGATCTGCGGCCAGTGCGCGGTCCTCTGCGGTCGCCACGTTATCGAGACACACATGTTTCCGCGTCGCATCGAGCCGCGGATCCTGCGACCTCTGAAAATAGAACGTGGCAACGATGTGCTGAAGCGTCGCGTTCGATGGCTCGAGAGCCGCCGCCCGGACGGCGGCTTCAAACCGGCCATCCGCATCAGATGACAAACATGTCTCGTTCGACGAGGACTGTCCCGCGGACGATATCGCCGTGAGCACTGTGCCCGTGAGAAGGAGCAGACCGATTCCGATCGAGATCCCACGCAGCACCACACCGGACAGGGATACTTGTCCTTGCATGACTCTCTCCTTTCGTTCGTGGCATTAGTAAAAGCATATATATGCATATTAATTGGGCGGCAGAGTTCCTCTCGCGATCGCCACTTCGCTTACCTCGAAGACGAGAATTTGACGGATACCGTGAGCACCCGGTCGGAGCGATGATCAGTGGATTTCGAAGGCGCGAACTCCCACTGACGTACAGCATTGATGGCAGATTGGCCAAGCAGGCCTGCCGGCTGAACAAGATGGGCGTCCGCTACGCGGCCATTTTCGGTAATCCGTCCGCTTACAACCACAACGCCTTCCACGGAAGCGGCCCTGAGAAGAGGCGGGTAAATCGGCCGAACTTCCTTGAGACGATCTGGTGCGGCCGCTTGAGGTATGACCGTATAGGAGGTTTCTCCGTACGTGAACTCGAGAGGAACGGAGCCGCCCCTTCGGTCTAATGGAGGTGGCGGTGGCGGCGGGTTGGGCGCTGCGTGAACGGTAAACGTCGGTGGAGGCGGAGGAGGCGGCAACCGAGTGACTGCCGATCGGGTAACGACGACGGCGAGTGCAACGAGAGCTCCCGCAGCCAGTGTTCGTCGCCAGAACCAGCCGGCGCGTCGTTGTTCGAGAGACCAGGCGACGTCGTCTCCGAGTCCGATCACGAGCCGCCAGAACAGTTGCGCGGCGAGAGACATCGGATACTTCTCGCCCTCCGACACGTGGTCCCACACGTCAGAGGCGATCTCGTCTCGACGGCGTTTGCGTACGTGCGGTGGCAATCCCTGCGTATAGAACCGGCCCCACAAGCGAATGACGGCCATCGCCGCGCGCACGAGCGACGTGGTCATACCGGCAGCTCCGCACGACGTCTCCCGCGAGTGCGCCATTTTCGGCCCACTCGCGCAGGAAGCTCGCGGACCTTCTCCATGCCCGCCTCGGTCAGGCGATACAGTCGCCGACCGGGTCGGCGCTCGCGCGCGGCAATCTCCGGATCTTCGGGATGGCTCTCCAGGAGCCCCATCTCCTCGAGCCGGTTCAACGCTCGGTAGAGTGTTCCATACCCAATAAGCAGCTTTTTCTGTCGGTCGTCCGCGAGCTGTTTCGCCAGCTCGTATCCATGGAATTCGTCCGTTCCGCGTCGTCGCAAGTGCGCGGCGGCGATGCAAATCGATTCCTCCAGCGGGACGAGTGCTGACGGCTTTCTGCGCACGCCAAATTATATGCATATATATGCGTAATAGATCAAGCCGGTTCTCTGCGCTCCAATAGTCGAGCCCGGTTAACGCCGCCGTCCTCTGTGCGTCCTCCACCACAAGGAGGGAAACATGAAGCGTCACAACCCAGTGCTTCGAACTTTCGCTATTGCGTTCGGATCCGTTGCCCTTGCGTCGTCCGTATTTGCCGGACCGCCGTTGCTCTGCCACCCCTACGACATCGGGTCGGCCCGGTCTCTTCCGTGGAACGATGCGGCGGGATGGACGGGTACACGAGCGGACTACAAGCTGGAGAACCTCATCTCTGATACCGACGCGCTGCTCACGCCGACGACGCCGGTGGTGGTGAGGATGGAAACGTTGCGTCGCGCGGCTATCTATGCGAGCACCGACGCCAAGCTCGCGAAGGAGCTTCTGAGCCGGCTCAACGCCAAGGTTGAGTCAGCTGAGGCCGCCGGCCACCCCGATGCGCTCGCGCTCCTGGATGCCGCGTACGTCACCGAAGCGTTTCGCATGATGTCGACCTTGAACGGTGAGTTCACCAGCCGCGCGCCGGGCCTCCGCGCCGCGATTGGCAACGCCGACGGGTACGCCCTCATTGCCCGAAGCATTACCGCCAGACCAAACGACGCCGGGCTTCAGTTCGCCGCCGCGTTGATCGCCGCCGACAAGGGCGATCGGAGCCGCTATCTCGATCACGCGTCAAAAGCCCGTGCCGGCGCGCCGGCGGACATGCTGCTGACGAAGAACCTCGATCACGTGCAATAGAAATGCTGAATTCTGAATGCTGATTGCTGAATGAAGCGCTTTCGGAAGCTCAATCAGCATTCAGCATTCAACACTCAGCATTCTCACCAGGGCGCGAGCCCACTCAGTGGGAACTGCTCCAGATCGACGACGGCGCCGGAGATGACGGCGCTGTCGTCGGAGGCGAAGTACGCGGCCGCCATCGCGATGTCGGCGGGTAAGAGCAACCGCCCGAACGGACGCGTGGCGCAGGCGTCTTGGTACCAGTCGGGTCCTTTACCGTCGGACCGCTGCACGGCTTCCTCACCTTCGGTCAACGTCCAGCCGACGTTGAGCTGATTCACGCGAACGCGATACCGCCCCCACGCCATCGCCGCATTCTTCGTCATCGTCATCAGCGCCCCCTTGGAGGCTGAATACGGCCCGAGCTGTGGCAGGCCGACGTAGGCGTTGATCGACCCGATGTTCACGATCGAGCCGCCGCCGCGCGTCTTCATCGTTCGCACGGCGTCCTGCATGAGCAGGAAGGGGGCGCGCAGGTTCACCGCCATGATGGTGTCCCACTGGTCAAGCGTGGCCTCCTCGAGAGAACACCGCGCGACTGTTGCCGCGTTGTTGACGAGGACGTCGAGGCCGCCATGCCGCTCGACGATAGCGGTGATGATTGCCCGGCACGATTCGACATTTCTCAGGTCGCCGGCAACCGCATCGACCTCGCGACTGCCCGATCGCATCGCGGCAGCGGCCGCCGATGCACTGGCGAGGTCGGGTCCATGGACGACCACCGATGCGCCAAGACTGAGGAAGTGCGACGCGATGCCCTTCCCGATACCGGACGTGGAACCGGTCACCAGCGCGATCTTGTCCTTGAGCGAAGGCATAGCACGCTAAACTATCAGGATGGCCAGCCTGATTGAAGCGATCGACATCAAACGGAAGATGTTCTTCGAATTCGAGAACGCTCCCTACCACTGCATCGACGTGGACGTCTCAAAACCCACCGCGCGCGGCGGCCAGACGCTCGTGCGGGTCAAGATGCGGAATCTGCTGACGCGCGCCGTGTTCGACAAGACCTTCAAGGCCGGAGAGAAGTTCTCGGAACCAGACCTCGCGACGGTTCCCGCGACCTACCTTTACGCCGATGCGAGCGGGTACCATTTCATGGACCAAGACACGTACGAGACGCTGACGCTGAGCGCCGGGACGCTGGGAGATGATCGTCAGCTTCTCGTCGACAACGTGGCGGTCCAGGTTCAGAAGTACAACGGCGGCCCCATCGGCGTGCAGTTCCCTCCGCATGTCGAACTGACGGTCACCTCGTGTGAGCCGGGCGTCCGTGGTGATACCGCAAGCGGCGGCGTGACCAAACTGGCGACGCTCGAGACCGGGCTCGAGGTCCGCGTCCCCCTGTTCATCAAGGAAGGCGAGAAGGTCAAGGTTCACACCGAGACGCGCGAATTCGCCGGCCGGGCATAATTACTCCGAGGGGCTTCGCCCCTCGGACTCCCCTACACGCGCCCTCGCTCGCCGCTTCGGCGGCTCGCTCCGGTCGCGTGGTCTCACTCGCACACTCGTTCGCCTCGCATTCACTCTGAGGGGCTTCGCCCTTCGGGCCTCAACGCGGTCGTGGTGCTATTTCTTCGTCGCGCTCCAGGAACCGCCGCTTCCGCCCTTGACGGTGCCCTGCATGCTTGTCCCTTTGACCTGTCCTGTGTACTCTGCGCCGTCGGCGGTGAACGTGATTTGATCGCCACGCATCCGCGCGTCGGAGATCGGTTTCGAGCCCAGCGTCCCGCTCAGCATCTGAAACTGCTGCGACAGCGTGAGGTCCCCTTGAGCCAGGTGCCACGTGCCCTCCACCTTCGCCGGCACGATCCAGAGAAGCGCGGTGCACCAGCTGACGCAGTCATCGGACACCGTTTCGGTCTGGTCAGGCTCCCAGGCTTCCATCCGGAAGGAATTCGCCACGATTCTCGTCCCGGGCGCCATCTCGAGAATCTTTGGCCGCAGCCGGAGATTCAGGTCGGGAAGGAGGAACAGCGTGATGACCGTCGCTTTTGAAAAATCCGTCTCGAAGATATCCGCCTTGACGAACGTCGCCTTGTCGCTGACACCTGCGGCCGCCGCATTCTTCTTCGACAGCTCCACCATGTCGGGGTTGTACTCGATCCCCATTGCGCGCACGCCGCGCTTCGCAGCAGTGATGACCGTGCGGCCGTCACCGGACCCGAGATCCATAAGGAAATCGTTCGGGGTCACCTTCGCCATATCGAGCATCTTGTTGACGAGTGCCTGGGGCGTGGGGACCCAGACGACGTCCTTTCCCGCCTGACCGACCGTCGGCTCGAACGGCTTCTGGCCGGCGGGCGCCTGCGCGTAGGCCAGCGTCGCCGTCAGGCACACACACGCGGTGAGTAAGATCAGCCGTGGGTTGGATGGAGCGCGCATAGTGCTATTTTCTCCTTGTCATTGACCGTGTACTGATCACACGGGGCATCATAGTCCACAGGAGGATCCGTTGATGAAGATACGACACGCCGCTGTCCTGAGCTTAGCGATGTTTGCCGCGGGATGGACACTATCCGCGGCGCAGAAGCCCGCGCCAGGGGGCTATATCCTCGAGCGTGATGCTGAGGTTGCGACCCAGGAACAAGGAACGCACAATGGCGGCGGGCAGACGATCGGCTATTCCTTCTTCAAGAAGGCGCCGCGTCTTGGTCTGGTGTTTCGGAAACGGGCGCTCAAACCCGGTTCCGGAATTGGATACCACGAACAGAAGGAAGACGAGATCTACTACGTGCTCAGCGGCCGCGGCACGATGACGGTGGATGGCAAGAGCTTCGACGTCGAGCCTGGAACCGCGGTCCTCACTCGACCCGGGAGCTCCCACGGTCTCAAGCAAACCGGGACGGACGATCTCGTGATCATGATCAATTACGAGCAGAAGGTGCAGTAGCCCCGATGGCGACGGTCGGCCGTTAGCCGCCGCGTTTTCGTGTGAACGGCAGAACGTTGCTCGGAAGAATGGCGTGGGTGTGATGGTGCCGGATGCGATCGAGCTCCCACGTCTTCTTGTAGAAGTGTCCCATGGCATAGCCGCACAGCAAGGCAAAGCGGTGCTTGATGACCAGCTTGTGCCACAGGATCTCGAGCTGGATCGCCCCTTCGGCGTTGCCTTGTCTCCACAGAAGATCGACCATCTCTCCAAAGGCGCGAACGACGGTGCCTCCGCGACCCGACAGGGCCTGTTTCACGATCGTGCCAACTGCGCCTTCGAAAAGTTCGGCATCGATTTCCTTCCCAATCATGAATTGCCCGAGGGTTTCCTCGGCATCCACCATCACTAAATCGCCGGTACGCCTGGCGATGGTGCAGTCCACGCCGTTCTCGTACAACTGCTCTTCGATGCCGTCGCGGTGCGCAGGCGTGCCGATGACGATGGCCGGCTGTTTCAGAATGAGCCCGTCGCTCAGGAATTCCGCGACGGTGACGAAAAGACTGCGGTCGCTCGAATAGAACTGAACCGCATGATGCGGAGGGTGCGGGGCTGCAGCAGATCCCACACCCGCCAGCATAGCACTCCCGGCGCAGGACCTGCAGCATCCTCCTTACAGCTGGAGTGCTGCTCAGCCGTTTCTCAGAATCGCAGCGCGTTCAGGAATTTGGCGCTCGCGGCGATGCTATCGAACGGCGATGGCGCGGCGTCGTGCTCGACGAAGTAGTGGCGGATTCCCGCCTGATCCGACTTCGCGAAGATCCGTTTCCAATCGATGATGTCGTTAGTGCCGACATCCGTGATGTTTGGAATGGCCTTCTCGAAAGGAACGGGAGGCTCGCCTTCCGGCACCTTCTTGAGACCCTTCACGTGAACGAGCGGGAACCGGCCAGGGTGACGTTGAAAGTAGTCGAGCGGATCCTGACGAGCGACGGTGATCCAGCACAGGTCCAGCTCGAACTTCACGAGATCGGGATCGCACTCCTTCAGCAGCAGATCGAACGGCATCACGCCGTTGACCGGGACGAACTCGAAATGGTGATTGTGATACGCGAACTGCACGCCGGCTTTCTTGCACGTCTCGCCGGCCTTGTTGAATGTCGCGGCCAGACGTTTCCAGATATCCGGCTGCTTGCGCATCTCATCGTCGACAAACGGATTGACGATGAACTTGTGCCCAATCACGTGGCTCGTCTCAATCGCCTGCGGCAGCTTTTTCTCGATGGTGGCTAAGTCCACGTGCGCCGACGGCGCGGTCAGCTTGTGACGATCGAGAATGGCGCGGACGTCCTTCGGCGCATGGTCGAAGTAGCCGGCGAACTCGACCTCTTTATAGCCAGTGGCAGCGACCCTGGCGAGCGTCCCTTCGAGGTCTTTGCCGATCTGGTCACGAACCGTGTAGAGCTGCAGGCCTAGTCGCTCGATTTTGCGCTCCGCCTTCGCCGCTTCGCGGCTTCGGCGGGACAAGTCCGCTGCCACGGGGATCAGAGGGCTTGCCGCCACGTGTCCGAGAAACTTGCGACGTGTCATCGTCATAGGCCCTTCATCCTATAAGGTTCTGCGAGGTTCTACTAGGTTCAACCTAGTAGAACCCGGCAGAACCGTGCGTTGAACCTTGGGTGTGGTGATTGTCGACCGTTTAGGTGTATATTGTCGATAATCTAGGCGTGGAGCACACACATGGGTAAACCAGCCGATCTGATCCAGGGCACCCTCGACCTTCTCATTCTCAAGACCATCGCGCTCGAGCCGCGGCACGGCTGGGCGATCGCGAAGCGGATTCAGCAGATGAGCCGCGACGTCCTGCAGGTCACCCAAGGTTCCCTGTATCCCGCCCTGCATCGCCTCGAACAGCAGGGGTGGATCAAGGCGCAGTCCGGGCGGACCGCTACCGGACGCGACGCCAAGTTCTACGCCCTCACCGCCGCTGGCCGTAAACAGCTGGCAAAGGAACTCGAAAGCTGGGATCGACTGTCTGGCGCCATTCAACTGGTCGTGAGGGAAGCGGAGTAGCGTATGGCTCGCTGGTTCGATCGGTTTCGCTTGCGGCTTCGCTCATTGTTTCGCGGCGCTGCGGCCGATGCGTCGCTGCGCCGGGAGCTTCAGCTCCATCTCGACGAGCAAATTGACGAGTACGTAGCCGCTGGGATGACGCGAGTCGAGGCGCGTGAAGCCGCGCTCAGAGAATTCGGACCAATTGCACGGATCGAGGAGGAGTGCCGCGACACGCGCCGCGTGAACGTCCTCAGCAATCTCGCCCAGGATCTTCGCTACACGCTTCGATCGCTTCGCCGCCAGCCATTGCTGGTTCTCGCGGCAACCGTGTCGATCGCCGTCGCGGTCGGTGCCAACACGACGATATTCAGCCTCGCGTCCGGGCTGCTTTTTGCGACGCCGTCGGCGAAGGACCCCGACCGCCTGGTGCGCATCCGAGTCAACGGGAACAGCCACGTGTCGTACCGTCAGTGGCAGGCACTCGCGGAGAGTCAGGCGCTGGGCGGTCTCGCCGGCTATCAGATTGAGGCGGAGGTGAACTGGCGTGGCCCCGAATCGTCCGTCACGCTGATCCCGCTCATCGTCACCGCGAATTTCTTCGATGTTCTTGGAACACCACTCGCGATGGGCCGTGGTTTCACCGCGAGCGAAGCGTCGGCCGAACGGCACCCGGATATCGCGGTCATCAGCCACGGCTTCTGGCAGCGGCGCCTCGGTGGCGATCCCGCCATCGTCGGCCGAACCCTGATGTTCAATGGCCGGCCCTACACCGTACTCGGAGTCTTGCCGTCCGATTACCGCGCCCTGCCCGGTTATGGAACCGCGCCCGAAGTCTACTTGCCGCTCACGCAGGAACTCATGCCCGACCTGAACGTGCCTCGCGCCGCGACGGTCGAGCTGTTTGGCCGCCTCCGCGACGATCAGACGATGGGGCAGGGTCGAGCGGCGCTGACGTGGGCGGGCCACAACGTTCGAGCGCTTCTCAATGACCCGAAGTTCGGTGATGTCACCCAGTTTTCACCGGCCGGCGGCGTCAAACGCATGGGGGACTTCCGTGAAGTGGGCGCGTTCTTCGCGCTTCTGCTGATCGCGGTCTGTCTCGTTCTCGCAATCGCGTGCGCGAATGTCGCGGGGCTGCTTCTTGCGCGCTCGACCGTGCGGAGACGGGAAATTGCTGTGAGGGTTGCACTCGGCGCGAGTCGTTCGCGGCTGGTACAGCAGCTCCTGACCGAAGGTCTGTGGCTTGCACTCTTCGGCACGCTTGGCGGCCTCCTGCTGATGTTCGGGCTGATGCAGCTCATCGGCCGCATCTCTCTGCCGCTGCCAATACCGATCGAGATTGCCGCGCGGATTGATGGCCGCCTGCTCGCGTATTCCCTCGCACTGCTCGCGCTGACGACGATCTTCTGCGCGCTTGCGCCGGCGCTGCAAGCGACGCGACCATCGCTGGTTCCTGCGTTGAAGCAGGAACTGTGGCGTTTCACCCATCGCCGCTGGACACTGCGAGGGGTGCTGGTCGTCGGGCAGGTGACGGTTGCTCTCGTCCTGCTGCTGACGGCGATGCTGTTCGTGCGGAATCTGGGTCTCGCCGCCAGCGCCGATCCCGGCTTCGACGTCGGTCGCACCGTTGTCGCGCAGGTGACGTTCGTTGAAGGACGCTATACGCAGGAGACGCGTGAGGCCTTTCTTCGCGCCTCGATCGAACGGCTGAACGCGTTGCCAGACGTCGAACTGGCAACCTTCTCTCACAGCGTGCCCCTCACGATTCGCAGCGGCATGACGACCGGGGCGGACCTTCGACTCGCCGATACCGGTGAATCATTTCGGGCGCAATACGAAGTCAACCGCATCGGTCCCGGCTACTTTTCGGTGATGGGGATCAGATTGATTCGAGGACGTGACTTCACCGTCAACGATCGATCCGGATCCCCGACTGTCGTCGTCATCAACGAGGAATTCGCAACACGCCATTTTGCCGGACTCGATCCAGTTGGGCGTCAGATCCTGCTGCCCGGGGCGGAGGAGAAGGCATATCCTGCCGAAATCATCGGGATTGTCGGCAACAGCCGCCACCGGACGATAGGCGAGAGCCAGAAAGCGGCGATGTACGAACCGTTTCTCCAGCGTGGCAACCCGGGAAGACTCGTCCATTTAATTGTCAGGACGCGAACCGATCCGGCGTCGGCCGTCCGAGACGTGCGGCAAACGATCAGCGAGATGGATCCCTCCGCTGCGGTGGATGTGCAGCCGATGCGGTCGGCGCTGGCGTTCGCCTTCCTCCCGAGCCGGGTCGGCGCCGCCGTGCTCGGAGCGCTGGGCGCCCTCGGACTGGCGCTCGCCATGGTGGGACTCTACGCCGTCGTTTCGTATGCCGTCAGCCGCCGGACGGCGGAGATTGGGATTCGGGTGGCCCTCGGCGCGACGCGCGCCGCCATTCTGCGCCTTGTTCTGTCCGATGCAGGAATCCTTGCCGGCTGCGGGATCGGCCTTGGGCTGGTCCTCGCCGCGATGGTGACCGAACCCTTGGCGATGTTCCTCGTCACCGGACTGAGCGCGAGCGATCCAATCAGCTTCGCGGCGGCGGCCCTCCTGCTCGTGCTGGTCAGCCTCGCGGCGACATGGATTCCGGCGCGGCGGGCGACTCGCATTGACCCCGTCGTGGCGCTGCGGGACGAGTGAATCCTGACGCGATTAGCGGCGCGCGGCTGGCGGACTCGCTTCCTTGCCGATCCCGGCGGAGGTGCTCGTTTTGGCGAACCGCGAATCGCTAGTCACGCGCCGCTCGTCGCGAACCGCGGCAACGATCACTTCTTGATCGTCGCCCCCGTCAATTGCGCGAGTGCGGCGAGGGTGGTCTGCGCCGCGTTCAGTCCGAGGCGAAAATCCTTGTCGCTGTAGGTCGTGAACACGTCGCTCGGCTGGTGCCAGTTCGGATCCCAGCCGGCGCCGATCTGCATGCCGCGCTCGTTCTCGCGCAGGCTGATTGCCGGGACGAGATTCATGAACGGGGTCGAGTCGGTATTCGTCATGTGTGGTCCGACGGTGGCGGGGTAGTCGGTCGCGTACTTGTCGTTGGCCGCTTTGAGCGCCCACGCCAACTTTTGTGATGCGTCCGCGATCTTCGAATTCATCTGGAATTCGATGTTGACGTCGGCTTCCGGACGCTGCTCAGGACTGACCTTGCCGTCAGGCCCGGGCATCCCGTGATCCCACATCATCATGTCGTGCTGGATCATGCCGAGCCACTTCGGCTCCGGGTACTTCTTCGATCCGGCTGGCGATTCCTTGCCCTGCAGCGCCTGACGCTGCGCCACGTACGCTCTCGCGCCGTTCAACCCCGTCTCCTCGTTGTTCCACAGGATGAATCGGATCGAGCGATCGGTCTGCACGTCGGGGCTAGAGAAAACGCGCGCGAGCTCCATGACGACTGCCGTTCCCGAGCCGTCGTCGTTCGCGGCCTC
>Ga0207701_10003913_pt1 | contig 15207 bp, 19 predicted proteins | sample KBSSwiSSwithPhiX_FD_184294 | JGI IMG/M metagenome (GOLD analysis project Ga0207701, IMG submission 184294) | Switchgrass rhizosphere bulk soil microbial communities from Kellogg Biological Station, Michigan, USA, with PhiX - S5 (SPAdes) (version 2) | ecosystem: Environmental > Terrestrial >... | reverse complement strand
CGCGAACCGCGTCACGGCTGAGCGAGCCATGAGGCGATCTGCGTCAGGTCGACGTTGCCGCCACTCAGAATCACGCCGACGCGTGCGCCGCGGATCGCGGTTGTGCCTTCGAGCGCCGCCGCCGCGCCCAAGGCGCCCGTCGGTTCGACGACCAGCTTCAAGCGCTCCCACAGGTAGAACATCGTGCGCAGCAACGTCGGATCATCGACGGTGACGACATCGTCGACGTTGTCGAGCACGAGCGGGAGCGTGAGATTTCCCAGCGACGGCGTGCGCGCGCCGTCGGCGACGGTTTTCGGATTGGTGACCGTCTGCAGGGTCTTCGTCCGAAACGATCGCGCCGCATCGTCGCCCGCTGCGGGCTCGACGCCGATGACGCGGCAGCCGGACGTCAGCGCGCGCGCGGCCAGCGCCGTGCCGGAAAGCAGTCCGCCGCCGCCGCAGGGCGCGAAGAGGTAGTCGAGGGCGCCGACTTCTTCGATGAGCTCGCGTGCCGCCGTGCCCTGGCCGGCGATGATGTGCGGATGATCGTAGGGCGGGATGAGCGTCAGCCCGCGCTCGCTGGCGAGCCGCCGACCGATGGCTTCGCGATCCTCGCGCTCGCGATCGTACTGGACGACTTCGCCGCCGTAGCCTTCCGTAGCGCGCCGTTTCACGGCCGGCGCATCGGTCGGCATCACGATGACGCGGGGGATGTCGAGCACCTGTCCGGCCAGCGCGATGGCCTGGGCGTGATTGCCCGACGAGAAGGTGACGACGCCGCGGCGCCGTGCGTCGCCATCGAGGCGCGACAGCGCGTTGTAGGCGCCGCGGAATTTGAACGCGCCGCCGCGCTGGAGGTTTTCGCACTTGAAGAAGACCGTCGCGCCGGTTCTGGCGTCGACCGTCCGCGAGGTCACGACGGGGGTTTTGTGGGCAGCGCCGGCAATCTGCCGCGCCGCCGACTCGACGTCCGCGAACGTAGGTAATGTGGTTGTGATCACTTCAGCTTTCCATCCAACTCTTCGTACACCTTGCGAATCGCGATCGGCCCCTGCGACTTCGCCAGCGTCCACGACGCGTACTCGCCGAAATTCGCCTGCTTGGTCGCCTCCTCCAGCGGCACGCCTGCCTTGTGCAGCCGCGTGGCCTCGGCGATCACCGCCTCCATCGCCTTGTGATACGCGCGCAATTCTTCCTTCGACACCGGGCCCGTTTCGGTGAAGCCGTGGCCGGCGATGTAGATGTCGGCGTTCATCTGCTCGGCCACGTCGAGCGCCTTCAGCCACTCGCTCGGGTAGGCCGACCGCATGGCGGGGAAGACGCGGTTGAGGAAGATCTCGCTCAGGAACAGAATCTTCTGCTTCGGCAGCCACACCGCCAGGTCGCCGCCGGTGTGCGCGCGGCCGATGAAGCTGATGCCGATCTGCTCGCCGCCGAGCGCGATCAGCTTGCGGTCCGCGATCACGTCGGTCCGGTCCTGCGGCGGCTTCCACCCGTTCGCCGAGCGCTCGAGGATCGCCTTCGACGTCGCGTGGATGATGTAGCGCACGTCGGGTGGGAACGATGCGTTGCCGGCCGTGTGGTCGCCATGGTCGGAGCAGATGGCGACGTATTTAATGGGCTTGGGCGTCACCTTCGCGATGGCGTCGACCAGGCCTTTCGTCTCGGCGGGGCTACCCTGACCGTCGGCCACGAACACGCCCTCGTCGGTGACCACGAACATGTTGGTGGTCGTGAACTTCTCGTCGCCGGCGTGGAAGTCCTCGTAGGTGTAGACGTTCCCGGTGACCTTGATCGTGCGCGGGAAGTCGGTCAGCTTCAGCCCGCGCTTGATCGGGTCGGCGGTTCGGACGACGGATTGGGCGAGAAGGACGGCGCCGAAGGCGGCTGAGAGGCAAACCGCAGGAAGCATTCGCGCGCGTGACATGCGCCAATGCTACAACGGGGTTGTACGTGGCGTCCGGCTTTAGCCGGACCTCAAGACAGGCGTCAGCCGAGCGGGGTTTCGTGTCTTCGCCGACGGTCGAAGCGAGGACTCGAGACGAGCCGGAACATCTCGCCGACGGCGAGGCGGGACAGCCCGACGCTCAACGCGATGCTGGAGACGATGAGGAGCAGGACGAGCAGTGCCGACATAACCTGAGCCCTCGCAATCCTTGTACCTGAGGTATATCGGTCGCTTGCGACATTCCGTCCAGAGCGGCGGAGAGAAATTCGGCGCAATTCGCGCGGTCGCGATTTTCGAGGGCCGCGCGAGGGCGCGGCGAGGGCGGGCGCGTGCCGATCGAGCGTGTAAATCGTGCTACACTAAGTATTCCTTACCCATCATTGACGCGGGGTGGAGCAGTCCGGTAGCTCGTTGGGCTCATAACCCAAAGGTCGCGGGTTCAAATCCCGCCCCCGCAACCAAAACGTTTCCAAGGGCTTGCAGCACAACTGCAAGCCCTTTTTCGTTGGCGCCATCCAGGATCCATCCAGGCAGTCCGTCGCGATACTCCTTGCGGCCCCATTCTCCTCATCAATACGATCACGCGGTGGAACGGCGGTCGCGCAGCTACCGGAAACCCAAGCCGTCGCTCGTCGTCGAATGGACGCTGTCATGTGCAGACAGGTCCACGCTTCGGCGAACCATTGCAGACAAATGGTCGGATGAAGATCCGCACACGAATTACCGCTACAACGTCGAACGATGCGCCTGAAGCTCCAGCGCATGCTCGTCGTTGTCCGGGTATGGGGAGAGCCACGCCGAGACACGGTCCTTGTGTCATCAGATAGCTGAATTCGATCTCGGTGATCAAGAACTCTACTTGCAGATCAAAGCCGACTACGATCTCGTGCGTAGCGTCATTCGCACGAAGGGCTTCCACGCTCTGCGCGGGTCGATGGGCGTCTTCGTGCAGCCGCGAACCAAAGGACCCGGCCACGGCAGCACGTCGCGCGCGTTCTATGCGAGGACTCGGTTGGTCGGAAAGATCCTCGGGCTCGAGTGACTTGGCTACACCTTCACAAGTTGGAAAACGTAGCCGTTAACCTTGGTTGCGAATTGCCGAACATCGAGAACTCCAGGCTGTGCCATCCCGGGATGTGCTGAGTCGTTGCGAGTGCCCAAGAGGCGGTCCAACTCCTGATAGATCTGTAGGTCGTAGCCGAACAACTCCATGCCCACAAGCAGCAGGTCAGCATCCTTGGATCGCTGCAGTTCCGCAACACTGGATATCTTCGATCCTTCTTTGATTCGATTAAACGGCGCGCCTTTCTTGCCGATCGTCGCATCCAGATACGCAGTCTCATTGGGCGATAGTTGCTCAAACGTTGAGAGCAGTTGTCGAGCAGCCACCTGTCTGAGGCTGCCTTCGTACTTGATGAGCGGTACGATAATGTCGTCCACGACGAAATCGTCAAGCTGCGCGATCTGGAGCATGTGACGTCGATCGTCGTGACCCATCAAATCCGAGACGCGTTCTACGTTGCCACGCACGAGGCCGTCATTGCGAAGGGACACACGCAGATCGTGGCGGCCGACGAGGCCAAAGCGAAACAAGCCAGGTTCATGGTCCTTCACGAGGGTCGCATCTACTTCGAAGGAACGGCTGATGAGTTGCGTGCGTCGCGCGACGAGTACCTGCAGAGTTTCTGTTCATGACCCTCCCTCCCTGGTAGCTCTGCCTCGAGAAGCGGGGCGGTTCGAGGCAGTACCCGTCAGTTGAAGGTGCGAGAGCGGTCGCTGCCGAAAAACCGGAGTAACCGATCTCATCTCCCACGCGGATGCTGACCAGCCAGCGCAGGTGATGGATGTCCTCGAGCTCGCCGGGTTCTGGGGCGATCTTTTGACGCGCTGACGCCCGTTGGCTCGATTCAGGGCGGGCGTCTTGCAGATCAGTACATGCACTGAGGCCACCTGCCGGATTGCCGGCAGCCGGAAGGACGCACCATGCCGCAAATCAATCAAATCCTCTGTCCCGTGGATTTGTCGGATATCACGCGGCATACCACCGACCATGCGGCGCTTTTGGCACGGTGGTACCACGCGAAGATCACGGCGCTCCATGTGTGCAACCCGATTGTCATTCCTACAACTGATTTCACGGTCGTCGGCCAGGCTTCGGTGCCCCTGCTGACCGAGGACGAAATCAAGGAGGTTCGCGCGCAGATCAGTCGCTGCTTCGATTCAGCTGTTGCCGGTGATGTCGACGTGATCATCGACAACGGGCATGCGGCGAACCGGATCCTGGAGCGCGCGCGTTCGCTGCCGGCCGATCTGATCGTCATTGGCACCCACGGCGCTGGCGGCTTCGAACGTCTTGTTCTCGGATCCGTCACAGAGAAGGTGCTCCGAAAGGCAACTTGCCCGGTGATGACCGTACCGCCGCAGGCGCAGACGATCTCGAAGTTGCCTTTCAAGCGGCTGCTGTGCCCGGTCGACTTCTCCGACTCGTCGCTGGCGGCGCTCGAGTTTGCGTTCTCGCTCGCCAAGGAGGGCGACGCGCAGCTGACGATTCTTCATGTATTCGAATGGCTTCCAGGGGACGAGCCACGAACGAATCGTCCGATCACCGTGCCCGAATATCGCCGCGAACTCGAACATGACTGCACTGACAAGCTCCATGCGCTAGTCCCCGACTCGGTGCGCACGTGGTGTCGCCCGCGGACGAGAACCGCGCACGGAAAAGCGTATCGCGAGATCCTGAACCTCGCACTCGAAGACGAATCGGACCTCATCGTGATCGGCGTGCACGGACGGAACGCGCTCGATCAAATGCTGTTTGGATCAACCACCAACCAGGTGGTCCGCCGCGCGACGTGTCCGGTTCTGACGATCCGGAGGTAACGCCTGCCGACGTACGCCTGCTGCGAATCGCCGGTCAGTTCTGCTGAGCGGATACCTGCCGGTAGCCGCCTTTCCTGAAGTCGACGGCGTGATGCCGTGATGATGCCGCTCAATGTGAGCTTGTAGTCTGAGCGTTGCGCCTGATATTCGATGCCGTGCCGGCAGTCCGACAGCATTCACGAAGTTCCGTCGATCCTCAGGCTGACGAGACATTTCATCCTTCGCGTTGAACAACTTACGGAGACTGTCGGAGCCTCATCCCGGATGTCGCTTTGCATGCTTTCCTGATGTTGGAGTCCTTCGAAGACTCTGACAGAAGAGGAGAAGCAGCCATGCTTCGAAATGTTCTCGCGTTGCTTGCAGCGACGCTCTTCGGAATCGGAGCAGCGTCCGCGCAAGAAGGCACCGCTGGAGCCGGCCGAGTCGAGATCGGCGCGTTTCCAGGCGGCGGCATGTTCTTCACACAGTCCAGCAACGGCAACGAGCCGGAGTTCGGCAACTACGCCGTCGGCGCATCGCTCACGGTGAACGTCAACCGGTGGATCGGGATCGAGGGTGAAGGTGGCGGTACGGTCGGGCTGCATCAGAACTTCACGGTCGCGGCGAAGCCCTTTACAGATCAACGATCGCCGAGTATGTGGTCCTACAACGGCAATCTCGTCGTGAACCCAGGCCGGAGTGACCGGGCCGTCGTGCCCTATCTCACGGGTGGCGTCGGCGGGTTGACGCTGTGTCCGTGTGGCGGCGTCGATGCGCTCGGAATCACGACCTACGAAACGTACCTCACCGGAAACGTCGGGGGCGGCATCAAGTGGTTCTCGACGCGTCATGTCGGTGTCCGCGGCGACTATCGCTTCTTCATGGTCAAGAACAACGACACCGCGCCGTTGTTCTTTGGCAATGAGAACCGTTACGGTCACCGCGTTCAGGCAGGGCTGGTCTTCACGTACTAGCGTGCCGATGGCGCCGCGCCTTCGGGCGCGGCCCTTTTTCACCCCTGCTTGGCGAACCTCGAGGCGGGGTTCAATGATGTTTGCGCGCTCGTTGAGGCCATTCGCTGAGTGTTGGCCCGTGGCCGTCATCTGCTGCGCGCTCTCCCTGACCGCCGGTTCCATCGGCAGCGCGCAGGACGAGATTTCGTCGATCGGTCATGCCCTGAAGGCGACCGTTCTCGATGTGACGACGTATCCGGCGGCTATCCTGCACTACGACTCTACGATGCGCGACTGGAAATCATCGCAGCCGTTGCTGCAGCACGGCTTCGTAGAGCAGAACCCACGTTTCACTCTGTCAGGTTTGTCGAACGATCGGCCCGTCAGCTATGGGGCGGGCAAGAATCAGATTCTTCGCGATGCCGTCTCGGTGTTGGCGGTGACGGCCGCACACAACTTTGCTACTCGTCTCATCGAGGACGCGATGAAAGCGCGCTACCCCGAGCATCGCAAGATGGTCGCCGTCGTCGGGTGGATCGAGCGTATCGGCCTCTCGTCGTACCTTTCGTACCACGTCTCGGCAGCACACTATCGTCAATGGAAACGCAACGAGCGGCTCGCGGCGCAGCTCGGAATACGATAGCCTCGACCGTAAACGGAAGGCTCTACGTTCCGGCAGTTCGAGTCGGCGCGGACGCCGCGCGATTGGCGCGGCGCTCCGCGTCCGCCTTCAACGGACCAAGCGACATCCAGCGGATCACAATGATCCCGGGCGAAAGGAAGGACCAGTACCGTCGGAATTTCCTGCGGGCGTCTGCATCGGTGGCGACCGCACGCGTTTCGGTTCTGAAGATTGAGTGAGCAGAGTCGACCGGATCTGCCCGTAGCGTCCAGACAATCTTCACCTGATCAGGGTCGTATCCACTCATCGTCCTCGCGGGAGACCATTCCTATCCTCGTGCGCCTACGTTCGGATTGCCTTGTCCCACCGTCCTTGTCACGGCGGGCTTTCTGATGCTGGTTCGCGATCCGATTCCGCCGCTGCTCGTGGTCGTGCCTCTGGTGTGGGCTGTGATTGGCGGCTCCGCGGCCCTCTTGTTGGACGTGCGCGCGGATCTGGCGCTGCCCGTGGCCGGCGTCGTCTTGGCGGTGCGGACGTTGTCGAGGCGAGCGGCAGTGCTCGCCTAGGGCCACGGCCTTGCAGAGTCCGTAGTGAGTTCGGGCAGTCGGCTGTAACCCGTTGAAACGACGCGGACGGATGCCGAACTCTCGGCGGAGCTCCGGTAATCCGGCGAGAATTCGACGGCCGTCCTTCTTGCAACCGCCCCCGGGCCTCTCAACGCGAAAGGTAGGTATCTATGAACATCGTGAAATGGAATCCATTCCGTGAGCTCGAGGACATTCAAGCCGGGCTGAACCGCTTCTTCAGTGACGCGCGTGTTCGCCGGCCCGACGTCGATGGTCCGTTCTTCGCCGACTGGGCGCCGCCGGTCGATGTCCAGGAAACGGACAAGGAGTATCTGATCAAGGCCGAGCTCCCGGAGGTGAAGAAGGAAGACGTCAAGGTCGACGTACTCGACGGCGTCCTCACCATCAAGGGTGAGCGGACGCAAGAGAAGGAGGAAAAAGGGAAGAAATTCCACAAGGTCGAGCGGTCGTACGGGAAGTTCGTCCGGCAATTCGCATTACCGACTGAAGTCGACGCCGCGAAAGTGCAGGCCGAGTTCAAGGACGGCATGCTGAACGTGCATCTGCCGAAGACGGCTGTGGCGAAGCCGAAAGCGATCGAGGTGAAAGTCGCCTGACGCTGGACGCTCGGGACGGGCGCGCTCGTAGGACGCGCCCGTCGGAAGCGCAACACGTAAGAGGGCCATATGAAAGCTGCACGGCTGCACGCGTACGGCCAGAGTCTCGTCATCGATGACGTGCCGACGCCGAGTCCCGACCGGGGACAGGTCCTCATCAAGATCGAAGGCGCCGGCTTCTGCCATAGCGATATACACGTGATCGACGGAGAGATTCGCGTGTTGCCCCGATTGCCGCTCACGCTGGGACATGAGAATGCCGGGCGTGTGGTCGCGTTGGGCGCGGGAGTTCAGACGGTTCATGAAGGCGATTCGGTTGCTGTCTACGGAGGCTGGGGTTGTGGCATCTGCAGCATGTGCGTGACCGGGCACGAGCAACTCTGCGAGACACCGCAGTGGGTTGGCCTGTCCGACCATGATGGCGGATACGCCGAGTACCTCTTGGTTCCGCATGAGCGGTACCTCGTGAAGCTTCACGGACTGAAGCCGGCCGACGCCGCGCCGCTCACCGACGCCGCGTTGACACCCTACCGCGCAATTCGGAAGGCGCTGCCGTTTCTCGAAGCCGACCACCACGTGCTGCTGATTGGAGTCGGCGGCCTCGGGCAGTACGGATTGAAATTCCTTCGCCTCCTCAGCGGCTGTCCGATTATCGCCGTCGACGTATCAGACGACAAACTCGCACGCGCTCGAGAACTGGGCGCAGATGTTGTCCTGAATGCGCACATTGAGAATCTTGTCGCTCACATCAAGGAGCTGACCGGGGGCCACGGTGTATCCGCGGCGTTCGACTTCGTCGGATCGGATGCAACGCTGTCCCTGGCGATTGCATCGACGCGCTCGCTCGGAAAGGTGACGCAGGTCGGCCTCGCCGGAGGCGCCGCTCGGCTGAAGGTATTGGAAAACTCCGCATTCGAAGTGCAATTCGAAGCCACGCTGTGGGGCACGATCAAAGAGCTGCGCGAGGTGCTTGCCCTTGCCGAATCCGGCCGGCTCTCGCCTATCCCGCTGGAATTCGAATCGCTCGATCGCATCAATGACGTCTACGCGCGCATGAAGAAGGGGCAGATCGCCGGACGGGCCGTGATCCGGCCCTGACGCGACAGTGCTAAGCGGTTTGAGGAGATGCCGTATGAAAGCGAAAACGTTTTGGGAATCGTTCAAGGCCGAGGGCGAGAACGTTGCCGAAAAAGTGAAACAGATCGTTCACGAAGGCAACGTCCGGCGCGTAGTCGTGAGGCATGAAGGTAGAACTGTCGCGGAATTCCCGCTGACAGCCGGGGTGGTCGGTGCCGTGCTGGCGCCAGTTCTCGCGGCAATCGGCGCATTGGTCGCGTTGATGAAGGACTGCACGATCGAGATGGAACGAACCAAGGAGAGTGCGCCGAAGGCGCAGGTGGCAGTTGCCGTGGGGTCCGTCGACGAGCAGTGTTAGGACGGTTGTCCGGAGACTGGCGCTCAAGACGGATCGGTCATGATCGTTGTCTTTGCAAGCTTTCTCGCCATCCACGGCCTCATTCATCTGCTTGGCTTTGCCAAGGCGTTTGGATTGGCCCGTCTGCCGCAATTGACGCAGCCGATTGGGCCGCTCGTGGGACTCCTGTGGCTGATGGCGGCACTTCTGTTCCTCGCCGCTGCCGCGTCGATATTCGTGTGGCCTCGCTGGTGGTGGGGCCTTGGTGTGTGCGCGGTCGGCGCGTCGATGGTCGTGATCGTCCCGTCCTGGACGGACGCACGCTTCGGGGCGCTTGCCAACTTGGTCGCGCTTGCTGGCGTCGCCTTCGGCTTCCTCGCTCAGGGCCCGGCGAGCCTGCGGGCCGCATACGATCGCGACGTCGATCGGGCGCTCGCGCGTATCGAGGCGTCGGAACCAATTGCCGACGCCCACCTCGTGCATCTGCCGGCGCCGGTGCAGCAGTACCTTCGTCGAAGCGGTGTGATCGGGCAGCGACGCGTCCGCAATTTTCGCGTGCGGATGCATGGTCGGATCCGAAGTGGCCCCGACGCACGATGGATGCCGTTGACGGCCGAACAGTACAACGTCGTCGACGAGCCGGCGCGCTTGTTCTACATGAACGCGTCCATGTTCATGATCCCGGCGCAGGGATACCATCGCTACATCGGGCCGTCGGCGACGATGCGCGTAAAGGCGGCGGCTCTGATCCCGGTTGTCGACGCGTCGGGACCTGAAATGAACCAGGGCGAGACAGTCACGATGCTCAACGATATGTGCGTCATGGCACCTGCGACGCTCATCGATCCCGCAATCGTGTGGGAACCGGTCGACGCGCGCACAGCACGAGCACGCTTCACGAAGCGGGCCAGACGATTCGCGCCGAGTTGACGTTCAGCGAGGCAGGCGAGCTCGCCAACTTCTGGTCCGACGATCGATATCAGAGCTCGCCTGACGGAACGACCATGAGGAGAGTGCGGTGGTCTACGCCACTGGCCGATTATCGATCGTTCGGCCCAGTCCGTCTCGCATCGCGTGGTGAGGGACGGTGGCACGAGCCGCGCGAGTACACCTACATCGAGCTCACGCTCGACGATGTGCAATACAACGTGCGTTCGCGCTGACGGGTAAGGTTCTCGACGGCGAATCAGACGCCGACAATCCGTCGCTTCGGGGGCAACTGCTAGCTGTCGGTGCCGAAATCTCGGCACGTTCCAACGTTGACAGAGAGGCGGTACTTCAGGTCTAGAGTCACGCCTCCCGCCTCGTTTCTCAACGCCGCGCAAGAACAAGAATTGCATGTCAGTCGCCATTTCACGGTTATTCGGTGATTCGACGGAGCGGCTACCGCCGGAAATCACGAGCGCGGCATCGCATTTCATTCGCCGAACACCGCACGCGGCAACGGCGAGGGTCCGTGTGACCGGAGAGGAGGAGCCATGCCCCATTTAGAGTTGAGCGCGCATATGACCGTGCGCCCCGGGTGCCTCGAGGGCTTCAAGCGACAGGCGGCGGAGTTGATCCGGATCACTCAGGAGAAGGACACACACACGCTGCGCTACGACTGGTTTCTCAGCCTCGATGAGACTGAATGCGAGGTTCGTGAGGCCTATACAGGTCCGGAAGGACTGATCGAGCACAACCGCCATATTCTCGACGCCCGAACCAAGTTGTTCAGGGACTACGCCGACAATCACTTCATGACCGTGTACGGAGAGGTGTCAGAGCCGCTACTCAATCTGCTCAAGACACACGCGGTCGGACACAAATGGTTTTCCTTCCTTCAGGGGTTGGAGCCATTCGCCGTGACCCCGCCGCAGATCCTGGGAGCGGCCCGCGGGGCAAAACAGGTGTAACCCGTGGCAGTTGAGCGGAATTCGCCGGCGAGGACGGTTCCTCTTCTTTGGGGAAGAGCTATGGAGACAACAACCTTCGACATGAAAGTGCACGACTTTCTGGCTCAGAAGCGTATCGCGGTGGCGGGCGTGTCGCGTAACAACAGCCATCACCCTGCCGGCAATCTGATCTACCACCGGTTGAAAAAGACCGGGCACGACGTGTTCCCGGTGAATCCGCACATGCAGACTTTCGAGGGCGATCGCTGTTATCCCGATCTGCAATCAATCCCGGGTGGAGTAGGCGGAGTGGTGATCATCACGCGGCCTGAGACCACAAAGCGGATCGTGCGCGAGTGCAGCGACGCCAAAGTTCCCCGCGTCTGGATGCATCAATCCATCGGGAAAGGAACGAGTGTCTCGCCGGAGGCCGTGGAGTACTGCCGTGACCATGACATCAGCGTGATCGCGGGCGCCTGCCCGATGATGTACGGCGAGGGCGTCGACTTCGGACACGCCTGCATGCGGTGGTTCATGAAACTGACTGGTGGGCTACCCACATGAGACGCCATCAGATTGCCTGGATTCTCATCCTCATCGTCGACGTGGGATACATCGCGTGGGGCGCGGGGGCCGCTGCATCGCCGGACCACCTGCTCGGCCCAGGAGGCAAGGCGATCCTGCCGGCGGGGTACGAGGGCTACTCCGGCGGGTCCTGGTCGGCGCTCGCGGGCGCCTCCCCGCTGATCGCGGGATACATGAGGGTGCTCTATCGGATGTACGGCGTTTACAACGTCCTGTTCGGACTCATGGGCAGCGCCATCGCTGTCACCGCGTTCCGTCGCGGTGAGCGCTGGGCATGGTGGGCACTGCTTGTCGGCAACACGGTCGCATTGGTATCGGCGATCACGTACGACAACATGGTGGACGCCATCGGGCCGTTCGAGCTGACGGAATATCTTGGCCTCGCCCTGGTCTGGGGCGCGCTCGCCGTCACGGCTCCATTCCGTGCAGCGGGACGCCAGGTTCCCGCGGCTGGCTGACAGAGTACTCGCTCAGCTGTGCGCATCAAAGCCATGCCGCTTGAGCTGACGAGGCCCTACAAGTACGGGGGAGGAGCACTCGCGGCGAGTGGCATCCTGTTCGTCGCGCTGGCGTTCCTCGACTTCCGGGCAGGTCCGCCCCCTTCGAGCGGTACCGAGATCCTCCTGTGGAGGGATTCGCAGGCGCTTGTTCTGGATTTCGTCAGCGAGTTTTTCTTCTTCGCAACAGTCCTCATGGTTCCAGGAACAGTTGCCGTATATCAGAGCCTCGTTGATGTCGATCGAAACAAGGCGGCGACAGGCTGCGGAATCATCGCGGCGACGATTCCTGTGATGGCCGTGATGCTCATTGTTCACGGGCGCCTCGTCTATCCCATCTATGGGATGCGCGTCGACACGCCGCAGGCCGCAGCGCTTGTGGTCATGGTGTTCTACGGCGGCGTCCACGCCATCTATCTGCTTCTGGCAGTCGCGACCATCGTCCTGAGCCTCGCGATGAAACGCGGCGCCTACGCGACGTGGATCGCATACTTCGGTTTCGCCACGGCGGCACTCGATATTATTGGCTCCTATCCCTGGGCTATCGGGCCCGTTCCGACGCTCGTCTGTGAGTTGTCTTTCGCCGGATGGTTCGTGGCCGTAGGATCGCAACTTTTCAGAATGCGCAGTGCCGCCTAATGATTGGCAGCGGCCTGATCCGGAATCGTCGAGCCCCAGAGACGCGACGAATCGACCATGAAGGCTGATAGCCGCGTCATCTGGACGACGGCGATCAAGACGAGAACGAGCCAAGCAACTGAGAGCATAGGACGCCGCTGACGCGCACCGCTCAGCTTCTCGGGCATCCGCGGGGCGATCCAGCGCATCGGTACGAAACACAGGACGGTCGTCGATGCTCCTGACCACACGTTCACACTGACGGCGATGGGCGTGGTGATGGTCGCGGCGACGGCCGAGATCGCAAAGGCGCCGATCCACTGTTCAAGGCTCGGGTGACAACGCCGATTGGGCATCTGCTCCATTGGTAGACGTCAGGCTTATCGACTCGCCCTAGTTCCCGGCGGCATCGTCGACGGCCGATCGCTGTTGTGGATCGCGTATGCGATCTTCCAGTCTCCGCCCGTGCGTTTGAGCATCACGATGTACTTGCCCGTGTCGTCAACCATCCCGTCAGGAGTCGACAGACGTTGTGTGTAGACGCCCACGTCGTACGCTGTGTCGCCTGAGATGGTGGATTCGGCGTGCGTGAGCACGAAGGTGGTTATCTTCACCTCCTTCATGAGGCCACGAAAGTACTGCTCGATTTCTGCTCGGCCCTTGACCAGGGGGCGGCAGTTGGGCATTTCGATGGCGTCCTCTTGATACAGGGCGGCAACCATCGCCGCGTCTGAGGCCAGCATGGCTTTGACGTAGGCATTGACGACTCTCACGATCTCCGGCTGCGGCGTCGCCAGATTCGGTGCCTGGAACGCTGGGGACGCCGGGGCGAATAGAGCTCTCAGCGCAAATATCATCGCAATCGTCCTCTGCATGGCAGCCTCCTGAACATGGGTTCATATCGCCTGATTCCGTCTCTGAAACCGGAATCATTCGCGGTTGAGCACGCCTTAACGGCGTGGCACAATCGTCGCTGGGGTGGACTCCAGGCGACCATGACCGCACGCGCCGATCGCTTGACAAAGCGCGCCAATCCCGCGGATCGAGAGGGTTCCGTACCGTCATCCGACCCCGCGAGCACAGTGCGCGTCTTCGTCGATGCGCTCGAACGGCTGGACTACCGCATGGAACGCCCCTTGGCGGACGCCGGTATCCTTCGAGCGGATCTTGATGACCCGGACGCGCGCATACCGTGCACGGTGTGGGTCCCGATGTTTTGCCGAGCGCTGGCAGAACGACCGATGAAGAATGCGGGCATGCGGTTGGCAACCGTGACGCCGATCGGAGCGTTCCCGCTCATTGACTACTTGATCGTGACGTCCCGGAACGTCGGCGAGGGGCTCGAACGGCTTGCGCGCTATCTGCGTCTCGGCGAGGCTCCATCGATCCCCTCCCTTCAGGAGGGCGAGGACCCGATCCGCGTGGTATTCGAGGGCCGTGATAACCCGATGTCGGCGGAATTCAGCGTGACGCTCAACGTGCTGCATTTTCGTGAGGAAACGGAAGACCGGTTTCGTGCGGCCTACGCGAGCTTCGGCCACACGCCGGATGATGTTGCCGAAATGGAACGCGTGCTCGGTTGCCCGGTGCACACCGGGGCGTCGTGGAACGGCTGGGCGTTGTCGCGCGAGAGCTGGCAACTTCCTCTTCGGCGACGCGACCCGGTGTTGGGCCGTCTACTCCAGCGGCAGGCCGACGAGGCCATCGGACGCCTGCCGCCCATGGACGGTGTGGCTCTCGATGTGCGCCGCGTGCTGGCCTCGCGCGTCGGGGGCGGCGACACGCGCATCCAGGCAGTTGCACGGATGCTGGCGACGTCGGCGCGCTCACTTCAGCGCCGGTTGGCTGCGGCAGGCTTCTCGTACCAGCATTTGCTTGATCTTGCTCGAAGGGACGCCGCCGAGCGCTATCTGTCGGACTCACCGCTGTCGATCGGTGAGGTCGCGTACCTGCTGGGCTATTCAGAGCCCGCAGCGTTCAATAGAGCGTTCAGGCGATGGCATCACGAAACGCCACACGCGTTCCGCCAGCGCCGACGAGGCGAGCGCGCTCGTATGCCTGTGTCAGCCCAGTCTGTGGTCTGAGAGCGCGGCGATTCGACCGACGGCGCGTCTCTAACGAACGAGCCAGTTCGCGAGTGCGTGCCACGCCGCGGTCTGGGCCACTGCGAACCGCAGCGGCAGCGACACCAGCACTGCCAACCCGCCCCACAGACTCACGCGGCTCAGCCGACGCCGAAACAAGAGATCGGAGATCGGCGCCGCCGCCAGGAACACCAGCATGATCCCGATGATCACCGGCGCCGGGTGCTTCACCGCAATCGGCCATCGGCTGATGCCCGGCGGCAACAGGCTCACCATCGCAAGCACCATGAACCGCTTGTGCGTCTCGCTCCGGCGCCCGTTGTATATGCCGGCGCCGACGAACAGGCCAAAAAGCACCACGTCCGTGAGAATCACGAGCAGAAACTCGAGAGGCTCGCCGGGCGGCAGCCCTCGCCTCGCGAGCGCAACCGCCATCGACGGCGCGGTCACGACCATGATCACGGCCAGACCCGCTGCCGCGACGCCGAGCCGCCGGTGCAGCTTTATCTGGCCCGACGCCGCCAGCGCCGCCTGGACGAGAAAGATCACCGCCCAACTGGAGAAGAGGATCCCGTGCGCAACGACGCG
>Ga0207701_10003912_pt1 | contig 15209 bp, 12 predicted proteins | sample KBSSwiSSwithPhiX_FD_184294 | JGI IMG/M metagenome (GOLD analysis project Ga0207701, IMG submission 184294) | Switchgrass rhizosphere bulk soil microbial communities from Kellogg Biological Station, Michigan, USA, with PhiX - S5 (SPAdes) (version 2) | ecosystem: Environmental > Terrestrial >... | reverse complement strand
CCGCTCGCGCACTTCCTGAACTTCGGCATCCACGAGGGCCGTTCGGCCTTTGCGGATGGTGTATGGGGATGATTTGAACCCCGATGACGCGGCCTGCGTCCTCGGAGTCAACGTGCTCAACGGAACGCTTGCGCAGATCGTTGCAGCGCTCGGAACCCCCGGCAACGTGACTTATCGCGGACTGCCGGATTTCTTCGGCACCGATACGCTGACGATGACGACCAACGACAACGGCAACACCGGAACCGGCGGCGCACTCAGCGACGCGGACCACGGGACGATCACCGTCAAGCCGTCGGTGTCTGGAACGCCCGGGGACGATGCATTCACGACACTGCCGGGCAGCGAGACCGTCGATGGCCAAGCCGGCGAAGGACGCCTGACATTGGCACCGCCAGGCGCGCTGACCACCGCGAACGGCTTCGACTACGTCTACTATCTGCAGAACAATCCGGATGTCGCCGCCGCAGGGGTCGATCCGTATCAGCACTTCCAGCAGTTCGGCTGGAAGGAGGGGCGCAACCCGAACGCCTTCTTCGACACTGCCGGATATCTTTCCAATTATGCGGATGTGAAGGCCGCGAACGTCGATCCACTCGATCACTACAATCAATTTGGCTGGCACGAGGGGCGCGACCCGTCGAGCGGTTTCGATACGACCTCGTATCTGGCGAACTACGCCGACGTGGACGCCGCGCACATCAATCCGCTGACGCATTTCCTTCAGTTCGGCATGAACGAGGGGCGCTCGGCCTTCGCGGATGGCGCGTGGGGCTAACCCACGTCCGGCCGCCCGCACGGTATCCGCTCGTCCTGGACGGGCGCTGCCGGTCCGGCCTCGATTTGGTGCCGAAACACCCCTCTAAAGCGAGATGACTTTCTTTGAACCGTCATCTCGCTTTAGGCTATTGGTGGAGCATGATCTTTTCCGAAAACCGGTGTCCCCTTTTCGGGATCATGCTCTAGGATCGTTAAATCGGGCCTTTGGCTGGCGCGGTGGGGCCGTGCTAGAGCGGCCTTGTTCACAGGGGAGAAGTGGCATGCGGGGTTTCAGGCTGTTGGGCGCGGCGCTGCTGGGCTTGAGCGTCCTGACCGTCCCGGCGACGGCGCAGCGTCCGGTCTGGGAGCAAGCCGGAACGCTGAATTGCGACGTGTCCGCCGGCATCGGGCTCATCATCGGTTCGCGGCGCGAGGTGAACTGCCTGTTCACGCCGAGCTATCCGGCGCCGCCCGAGCAATATGTCGGCGCGATCACCAAGGTCGGGCTCGATCTCGGCGTCACCGGCGGCGGCCAGCTCGTCTGGGCGGTGCACATGTCGACCACGCGCCGGCGCGGCGTGCTCGCGGGTTCCTATGCGGGCGCGTCCGCGGAAGCGAGCGCGATCGTCGGGATGGGCGCCAACCTGCTGGTAGGTGGCAACGATCGGTCGGTCGCATTGCAGCCGCTTTCGATCCAGGGGCAGGTCGGAATCAACATCGCGGCGGGCATTGCCGAGATCTCGCTGCAATTCGTCCGCTGACCTGACGGCCTGCCTTTTCACGCGCGCGGCCGGGCAACTGGCCGCGCGCTCCGTTTTGCCACAATGCGATTTCGTGCGGGTCTTGCCAGTCGCGCGCTCTCCTGAGACGATAACGTCAATCATCAGCGAGAGCCGTTCGCGGCACGTCGCCGCGTCGGCCATGGGAGGCGGACATGGCAGACGTTGTCACGGGTCCAAATGGCACGAGTCCAAAGGGCTCCCGGTGCATTGCACTCGTGGGCCCTTTCCAGAGCGGCAAGACCACGCTTCTTGAAGGCATTCTCGCGCGCACGGGTGCGATCCAGCGCCAGGGCACGGTCGAGTCCGGCTCGACGGTCGGCGATGCCTCGGCCGAGGCACGTCATCACAAGATGAGTGTCGAGCTCTCGGTCGCGACCACGAATTTTCTCGGCGACACCTATACGTTCATCGATTGCCCCGGCTCGGTCGAGTTCTCGCACGACATGCGCGCGGCGCTGCCGGCGGTCGACGCGGCGGTCGTGGTCTGCGAGGCGGACGAAAAGAAGATCCCGCAGTTGCAGCTGATCCTGCGCGAACTCGAAGACCTGAAAATCCCGCGCTTCCTGTTCCTCAACAAGATCGACAAGGCCGACAAGCGCGTGCGCGAGACGCTGCAGCTGTTGCAGCCCGCTTCGCGCGTGCCGCTGGTGCTGCGCCAGATTCCGATCTGGTCGAACGACATCGTGATCGGCTTCGTCGATCTCGCGCTCGAGCGCGCCCATATCTACAAGGAGCATGCGCCGTCCGAAGTCGTGCCACTCGACGGCGAGAACGCGAGTCGCGAAAAGGAAGCGCGCTTCACCATGCTGGAGTCGCTCGCCGACCACGACGACGAACTGATGGAGCAGTTGCTCGAAGACATCCCGCCGCCCCGCGACAAGGTGTTCGATGATCTCGCCAAGGAATTGCGCGACGGCCTGATCTGCCCGGTGCTGATCGGCTCGGCGACGCGCACCAACGGCGTGTTGCGGCTGATGAAGGCGCTGCGCCACGAGGCGCCCGGCATCGGCGACACGGTCAAGCGCCTCGGCATCAAGCAGGGCGCCGACGCGGTCGCCAGCGTGTTCAAGACCATGCACACCGCGCACGGCGGCAAGATGTCGATTGCGCGCCTGCTGTCAGGCCAGGTCGGCGACGGCACGACCTTCATCACGCCCGAGACCGAAGCCGGCCGCGTCTCCGGCGTATTCAAGCTGATCGGACAGACGACCGAAAAGCGCGGACCCGCCGCGGCAGGCGATACCGTCGCGCTCGGCAAGCTCGATCACGGCAAGACCGGCGACACGCTGACCGCCGGCAGGACTGCGCATCCGCCGCTCGCGCCGGTCGCGCCGCACGAGCCGGTGCTGGCGATCGCGGTCTCGGCCAAGGAGCGCAAGGACGACGTGAAGCTCGGCCAGGCGCTCAACAAGCTGGTCGACGAGGATCCGTCGCTGACCGTGGTGCACAATCCCGAGACCCACGAGATCGTGGTGTGGGGGCAGGGCGAGATGCATCTGCGCGTCGCGACCGAGCGCCTCGCCGGACGGTTCGGCGTCGCGATCGAGCGGCACAAGCCGATGGTCGGCTATCGCGAGACCATCAAGAAGCCGGTGCTGAACGTGCGCGGACGCCACAAGAAACAGTCCGGCGGCCACGGTCAGTTCGGCGACATCGTGATCGACGTGAAGCCGCTGCCGCGCAGCGCGGGCTTCAAGTTCGACGAGGTGATCACCGGCGGCGCGGTGCCGCGCAATTACATTCCGGCGGTCGAGGAGGGCGTGATCGACGCGCTCAAGCATGGCCCCCTCGGCTTCCAGGTGGTGGATATTGCGGTCACCTTGACCGACGGCTCGTATCACGCGGTCGATTCATCCGACATGGCGTTCCGCCTCGCCGGCCGGCTCGGCATCTCGGAAGCGCTGCCGAACGCGCAGCCGGTGCTGCTCGAACCGATCCATCTGGTCGAGATCGTCTGCCCGACCGACGCGACCGCGAAGATCAACGCGATCCTGTCCGGGCGGCGCGGGCAGATCCTGGGCTTCGACACGCGCGACGGCTGGACCGGCTGGGATGCCGTGAAGGCGATGATGCCCGAGACCGAGATCGGCGACCTCATCATCGAGGTGCGCTCGGCGACGGCCGGCGTCGGCACCTTCACGGCCAGGTTCGACCACATGGCCGAACTGACCGGCCGCACCGCGGACCAGATCGTCGCCGCCAAGAAAGCCGCCCAGGCGGCCTGAACAGGACGTGGTCCTCGAGGACAGGCCAGGTTCCCGACACGTCGGTCTGCCGCAAGCGTGACTTGTCTGTGAACCGGCTTTGGCCGTACCTCTGCATGGGCGAATTGTACGTGGCGCATGGTCTTGTCGGCGAACCGCTATCCACCCCGGATCAAGTCCGGGGCAGGCCTTCGCCGGATCATGCGCGCCACCAGAGGAACTGCCTCATGCACGTGATTCACCGCCGAGGATGGGAAATCCCCGAGCATCGGGCGACGCCGGAGGGCGTGTTCCTGAATCGCCGCGCGCTGCTCAGCGCAAGTGCCGGCCTTGCGGCCGCGACGCTTCTTCCCGGCATCGCGACCGCGCAGCGCGTGACCGATATCCCCGATCCGACCAAGGATCTCTATCCGGCCAAGCGCAACGAGAAATACGGCCTCGACGGCCGTCCGATCACGCCGGAGGAGATCAACGGCAACTACAACAACTTCTACGAATTCGGCTCGAGCAAGAACGTCACCAAGGCGGCGCAGGCGCTCAAGATCAGGCCGTGGATGGTGAAGATCGACGGCATGGTGGAGAAGCCGTTCGAGATCGCGATCGACGACCTGATCCGCAAGATGCCGCTGGAGGAGCGGCTCTATCGCCACCGCTGCGTCGAGGCGTGGTCGATGACGATCCCGTGGAGCGGCTTCCAGATGAGCCATCTCATGGCGCTGGCGAAGCCCACGTCGTCGGCGAAATACGTCGTGATGCAGACGTTCCAGGACAATTCCGCGCCGGGCTTCCGTCAGAGTTGGTATCCATGGCCATACACCGAAGGTCTGACGATCGAGGAAGCCAACAATGAACTCACGTTCCTCGTCACCGGCATGTATGGCAAACCCGCGCTGAAGCAGATGGGCGCGCCGCTGCGCCTCGCGGTGCCGTGGAAGTACGGCTTCAAATCGGTGAAGTCGATCGTGCGCTTCAACTTCACCGATCAGCGTCCGAAAACCTTTTGGGAAGGCCTTCAGGCCGCCGAGTATGGCTTCTGGGCCAACGTGAATCCCGAAGTGCCGCATCCGCGCTGGAGCCAGGCGACCGAAGAAGACATCGGCACCAAGGAACGCCGGCCGACCGTGAAATTCAACGGTTACGGCGAATATGTCGCCGATCTCTACAAGGGGATGGAGAAGACCGAGCGGCTCTGGGTGTAGACGCGCCAACCACCGATCTCTCCGCATATCGTCATCAACTTGAAGGCGCGGCGCGCGCGCCCATTTGACTCTTTGTCGCGGCCTGCCGAAGGATGCGGCAGACGGAGGGCAGGGGCATGTGGGCACTCGCGACACTCGACGGCGGCAAACCGGCTTTGATGGTCGACGGCAAGCTCTATCCGCTGGCCGCGCTCGTGGCAGCGGCCGGCAAGGCTGCGCCCGCGTCGAACGTCGATCTCTTCGCCGATTGGGACACCTGGAAGCCGGTGCTGACCGCACTCGCGTCCTCTCCGGCGAAGAGCAGCGTGGCACCGGTTGAAGCAAAACTCGCCGCGCCGCTGCTCTATCCCGGCAAGGTGCTGTGCGCGGGCGCGAATTATTACGACCACATGGCCGAGATGGGCTTTCCAGGCGTGAAGAAGGAGACGCAGCGGCTGTTCTTCTTCTTCAAGCCGCCGCGCAACGCGGTGGTCGGCCCCGGCGCGACGGTCACGATGCCGCGCGGCACCAAGAAATACGACTGGGAGATCGAACTCGCCGCGGTGATCGGCAAGACCGCACGCTACGTGTCGGTTGAAAATGCGCTGTCTCACATTGCCGGTTACACGGTCGCGATCGATCTCTCGGCGCGCGACTTCAATCAGGCGCCGGACCAGTTCTACAAGTTCGACTGGGTGGCCGGAAAGGCGACCGACACCGCGTGCCCGCTGGGGCCGTGGATCGTGCCGGCGGACGCGCTCGGCGATGTGCAGAACGTCGCGCTCAAGCTCTCGGTCAACGGCGTGGTGAAACAGGATTCGAGCACCAGCCAGATGATCTATTCGGTCGCCGAGCAGATCGCGCGCGCCTCCGAATTGATGACGCTCGATCCGGGTGACGTGGTGCTCACCGGCACGCCGGCGGGCGTCGGCGTGCCGAAGGGCACGTTCCTCAATCCCGGCGACAAGATCGATGCCGAGATCGCCGGCATCGGCAAACTCAGCGTCGAGATCAAGCCGCCGCTCTAATCCGCATGATCCCGAAAAGTGGGAACCGGTTTTCGGAAAAGATCATGCGCAGGAATCCGCCGGTCGCACTGGAGAAACTCACATGAACGCAATGGTTCGCCTGACCGGCCTTGTGCTGGCCGCTGGCATCGCGATGACGGCGAGCGCCGCCGCGCAAAAAATCCAGTTGCGCTTCTCCACCGCGGCGCCGCCGCCGGACTTTCTCTCGAAGTCGCTGGAGCGCTTCAAGGACGAGGTCGACAAGGCCGCGCCCGACCAGTTCGACATCAAGCTGCATCCCGGTTCGAGCCTGTTCCGCCAAGGCACCGAAGTGCCGGCGATCCAGCGCGGCAACCTCGAAATGAGCACGATGACGACCTTCGAGGTCGCGCAGCAGATTCCCGAATGGGGGTTCTTCAACCGTGCGTTCCTGTTCCGCGATTGGGATCACGTCGCCAAGGTGATGAGCGGGCCGATCGGCGAGCGCTACAGGAAGGACGTTGCCGACAAGATGGGCATTGTCATTCTCGCGCCCACCTATCTCGGCACGCGCCAGCTCAATCTGCGTACCAGGCGCGACGTGAAAGGCCCGGCCGATCTAGGCGGCGTGAAGCTGCGCATGGCCGGCGGGCCCGAATGGCTCCTGCTCGGCGAGGCGCTCGGCGTGACGCCGACCCCGATGGCGATGCCGGAGGTCTATCTGTCGCTGAAGACCGGATCGATCGACGGGCAGGAGAATCCGCTCACCATCATGAACGCCGCCAAGTTCTACGAGGTGACCGAGCAGGTGGTGCTCACCGCGCATCTGGTGCAGCCGGTGTTCTATTCGCTGCGCAGGCAGACCTGGGACGCGCTCTCGGCCGCGCAGAAGAAGGTCATCCAGGACGCCGCCGACGCGGCGGCCAGGCAGAACAACGAGGCGCGGCTCAACGACGAGAAGCAAGTCGCCGAGCGGCTCAAGACGCAAGGGCTGACCATCACGGCGGTCGACATGAAGCCGTTCCTCGACAAGGCCGATCAGGTCTACGGCGCGTCCGACTTCGCGAAAGCCTGGAACAAGGATCTGATGGCGCAGGCCGTGGCGGTGAAGTGAGCGGATGTTCGCTCGCGTCGCCCACGTCTTCACCAAAGCCGCCGAGGTTCTCTCCACGCTCGCCTTCGCGGCGATGTTCGCCTTGTTCCTCGCCGGCATCTTCGCCCGTTACGTGCTGGGCAAGCCGCTGGCGTGGTCGGACGAACTCATCATGGTGATCTTCCTCTGGGTGGTGTTCCTCACCGAAGCCTTTGTCATTACCGCGCGCGAACAGGTCACGTTCGACGGCATTTACGACCTTGTCGGCGAGCGCATGCGCCGCTTCATTCTCGCGGCGGGTTCGCTCGCGATCGGCGTCATGTTCCTGATCGCGCTGCCGACCGTGTTCGACTTCGTGACGTTCCTGTGGCGCGAGCGCACCAACGCGCTGCAGTGGCGGCTCGACATCGTCTACTTCTGCTTCGTGATCTATTGGGCGGCCGTGATCGTGCGCGCGGCGTTCAAGCTCGTGCGCCTCGCCGGCCCGAACTGGCGCGACGAAGTCACAGCAAGTTCCGACGGCAGCGCGAACGTGCTGGGATAGCGCATGGCCCCGAAAAGCATGTCCTCGACTGCGATCGGGGATGGGAACCGGTTTTCGGATCAGGCCATGCGGACATGAAAGATCCCGTCCTCCTGATGTGCGTCGCGTTCGTCGTGTTCGCGATGCTGCGTTTCTCCATCGCGCTGATGATGTTCGGCTGCGGCCTCGTCTATCTGTGGGCGAGCAGGCAGGACATCGGCCTGATCGTCGACCAGACGCTCAATTCCAGCTTCCAGCTCAGCGTGCTGCTCGCGGTGCCGATGTTCATCCTCGCCGGCAACGTGATGAACGCCTCGACCATCTCGGAGCGCATCTGGGCCGCGGCCGACGCCGTGATCGGCCGCACCCGTGCCGGGCTCGGCCACGTCACCGTACTGATGAACGTCGTCATCTCGTCGATGTCGGGCAGCGCGGTGAGCGATGCCGCCGGGGCCGGCATGGTGGCGATCCAGATGATGCGCAAGGTCGGCAACTATCCGGCCGGGCTGGCGGTGGCGATCACGGCGGCGGCGTCATGCCTCGGCCCGGTGATCCCGCCGTCGATCCCGATGGTGATCTACGCGATCCTGTCCGGCGTCTCGGTCGGCGCGCTGTTTCTCGCCGGCGTGATTCCCGGCCTGCTGATGGCGGTGAGCCTCAGCATGCTGATCGCGTGGATCGGCTGGCGCCGCGGCCTGCCGTACGGCAAGGCGGTCACGCTGCGCGAACTGCCCTGCGTATTCGCCCGCGCCGCAATACCGATGACGCTGCCGGTCGTGCTGCTCGGTGGAATCTGGGGTGGCATCTTCACGCCGACCGAGGCGGCCGCGGTCGCGGCATTCTGGGCGCTCGTCATCGGTATCGCGATCTATCGCAATCTCGGACCGAAAACGCTCTACGCGGTGTTCGCGGTCTCGGCGCGGCAGTCGACCGTCGTGATGATGCTGATCGTGTCATCCTTCATCGTGAACTTCGCGCTCGAACGTGAAGGCGTCGCCGCGGGGCTCGCAGGCTGGATCGAGCAGCTCGATCTCTCCGCCCTCGGCTTTCAACTCGTCGTGAACGTCGCGTTCCTGATCCTCGGCACGGTGCTCGACGGCGCGGTGCTGCTGCTCGTGTTCGTGCCGGTGCTGTTGCCCGCGGCGAAAAGTCTCGGCATCGATCTCGTGCACTTCGGCGTCGTGGTCATCATCAATTTCATGATTGCACAGATCACGCCGCCTTATGGATTGATCCTGTTCGTGCTCTCCGCACTCACCGGCGTACCGGTGCGCGCGATCAATCGCGAAATCTGGCAATTCTGCGTGCCGCTGACCATTGTGTTGTTCCTGTTGGTATTATTTCCGTCGATCACCCTCTGGTTGCCGTGGGCTTTCGGCTATAAAGGATAGAAATATCCTCATCCGGCGGCACTTTCCGAAACTTTCATCTCCGGCCTGCGGCACAAGAAAAAACCGGGCCCTTGCGGGCCCGGTTGTAGTTCTCGCCGACCGAAGTCAGCGATCACCTTCCAGAGGGGAACAGCTGGCTGCATCGCGATCGACGCCTGGGAGGAACATCGATCAAGTTGCCTACAGCGCCTAATGACTATGGGCTGCGTCGCGCCTGCGAACAACGCAGAATCCCGTATGTCAGCCATGCGGGGTCCGCACGCAAAGCTGACCTGCGGTAATCGCGGATTTCACAGCATGGTCCGGAAAAGTGGAAACCGGCTTTCCGAAAAGACCATGCTCAATGTAGAGAAAACACAATGGGTCTGATTCAACGACGTTGGATCGGACCCTAGAAATTCCACTGCTGCGCTTTCGCGACGAGAAAATCGCGGAACACTTGAATGCGTGCAACGGACTTGAGTTCTTCCGGGTAGACGAAGAACGCATCGAACGTGAAGTCGTCGATGTCGCCGAACAATTGGACGAGCCCGCCGTTCTCCTCGACCAGATAATCGGGCAGCATCGCGACGCCGAGCCCGCGCTGGCACGCGCGCAACAGGCCGAGCACGTTGTTGATCGTGAGATACGGCGTGCGCGGCCCCTTGCCGTTGCGGCCTGCATCGATCAGCCAGCCGGAACTGCGCAGATGCGTCGGGACCGTGGAGCCGCCGAGCACCAGCAGACGATGATTGTCGAGTTCTTCGTGGCTGCGCGGCGTGCCGAAGCGCTTCAAATATTCCGGCGACGCGCAGGCATGGAAGTGCATCGTGAACAGCTTGCGCTGGATCAGGTCGGGCTGGGTCGGAATCCGCAGCCGGATTGCGACGTCCGCTTCGCGCATCGCGAGATCGAGTTCGGCCTCGGTGGTCAGCAGCGTGATGCGGATGTCGGGATAAAGTTCGAGGAATTCGCCGAGCCGCGGTGTCAGCCAGTGCACGCCAAGGCCGACGGTCGTCTGCACCTTCAGCTCGCCGTGCGGCTTCTCGCGCGAGTCGGTCAGCTTGGTGCGCGCCGCCTCAAGCTTCATGAACACTTCGTGCGCGGTGCGGTAGAGCAGCTCGCCCTGTTCGGTCAGGATCAGCCCGCGCGCATGACGGTGGAACAGCGGCGCGCTCAGCTCCTGTTCGAGCGCGCTCACCTGGCGCGACACCGCCGACTGCGATAGCCCGAGCTGCTCACCCGCATGGGTGAAGCTGCCGGCCTCCGCGGCGGCGTGAAACACTTTCAGCTTGTCCCAGTCCATATTCTAACTGCCCCTCGGCTCTCCTTGATGTGGAGAGTTCTTCATTCGGCCGCGTCGCGGCGCTCTTCGTGTACGGCGAGGAAGCGTTCCGCTTCCAGCGCCGCCATGCATCCCATCCCGGCGGCAGTCACCGCCTGGCGGTAGATATCGTCAGTGACGTCGCCTGCCGCGAATACGCCCGGCACCGAGGTCGCGGTCGAGAACGGCGCGATCTTCACGTAGCCCGAGGGTTTCATCTCGAGCTGGCCCTGCACCAGTTCGGTCGAGGGCGAATGACCGATCGCGATGAAGACGCCGTCGGCAGTCCTCTCGGTGATCGCGCCGGTCTTGATGTTCTTCAGCGCGACGCCACGCACCTTCAGCGGATTGTCGTCGCCCAGGACGTCGTGCAGCACGGAATCCCAGATCACCTCGATCTTCGGGTTCTTGAACAGGCGGTCCTGCAAAATCTTCTCCGCGCGGAAGTGGTCGCGCCGGTGCACGACCGTGACCTTGGAAGCGAAGTTGGTCAGGAACAGCGCTTCCTCGACCGCGGTGTTGCCGCCGCCGATCACGAACACTTCGCGGCCGCGATAGAAGAAGCCGTCGCAGGTGGCGCAAGCCGAAACGCCGAAGCCCTTGAATTTCTGTTCGGACGGCAGGTCGAGCCAGCGCGCCTGCGCCCCGGTCGCGATCACGACCGCGTCGGCGACATAGATGTCACCTGAGTCGCATTCGATGCGGAACGGACGCTGCTTGAGGTCCAGCCTGGTTACATGGTCGGCGACGAGCCGCGTGCCGACATGTTCGGCCTGCTTCTCCATCTGTTCCATCAGCCATGGGCCCTGGATCACCTCGGCAAAGCCCGGATAGTTCTCCACGTCGGTCGTGATGGTGAGCTGGCCGCCGGCCTGTACGCCGCGGATCAGGATCGGCTCGAGCATCGCGCGCGCCGCATAGATCGCGGCCGTGCATCCGGCGGGACCGGAGCCGATGATGACCAGCTTCGCGTGGGTAACTTTGGACATGAAAGCGCTCCTGGGCCGGCGGAAATGCCCCTGACCCGTGCCCCAAGGAGAGCGCGGGCGCGGGAGCCGGCCGAGTCGTGTGTTCCGGTCGGAATTTAAGGTTTCAGCCGAGCTATGCAAGATACGCAACCCCGAAGTCCGCAACCCACAGTTAAGTGTGGGTATTCGGCAGCCGGTAATTAACATGTTTCTGCCCGGTGGCGCCGTTAGATCAGCTTTGGGGCGGTGTTTGGGGCAAATTGGCACGCCTCGGGGTCGATACGCCCCGCGCCGAAATGCCATAGTGCCTGGAGGCATCGAGGGAGGGAGTGAATGCGCGGCAAGGACAATTTGCGCAGCGGCGGCGAGGTGCTGGTCGACCAGTTGCTGGTCAACGGCGTGCGCCATGTCTTCTGCGTACCGGGCGAGAGCTACCTTGCGGCGCTCGATGCCTTCCATGACCGCGACATCGCCGTGACCGTCTGCCGCCAGGAAGGCGGCGCCGTGATGATGGCCGAGGCCGCCGGCAAGCTGACCGGTCGCCCGGGCATCGCATTCGTGACGCGCGGCCCCGGCGCCACCAACGGCTCGCCCGGCCTGCACATCGCGAAACAAGACTCCTCGCCGATGATCATGTTCGTCGGACAAGTGGCGCGCGAGATGCGCGAGCGCGAGGCATTCCAGGAACTCGACTACCGCGCGGTGTTCGGCACCATGGTGAAATGGGCCACTGAAATCGACGATCCGGCGCGCATCCCGGAAATCGTCTCGCGCGCGTTTCACGTTGCGATGAACGGCCGGCCCGGCCCGGTGGTGATCGCGCTGCCCGAAGACATGCTGATGGAGCGCGTTTCGGTCGGCGATGCGCTCGCCGCCGACATGATCGAGACCTGGCCCGGCCTCACCGACATGGCGCAGCTGCAGAAGATGCTGTGGGCGGCCGAGAAGCCGATCATGGTGCTGGGCGGCAGCCGCTGGTCCGAGCAAGCCTGCGCCGCGACGCTGCGCTTTGCAGAGCGCTTCGACTTGTCCGTGTTCACGAGCTTCCGCCGCCTGCATCTCTTCCCGCAGGTGCATCGCTGCTACGCCGGCGATCTCGGCACCGGCGTCAATCCAAAGGTCGCGGCGCGGGTGAAGGCGGCCGACCTGGTGCTGCTGGTCGGCGGGCGGATGGGCGAGATGCCCAGCCAAGGCTACACGCTGCTCGACATTCCGAATCCGAAGACGAAATTCATTCACGTCCACCCGGACTCCGGCGAACTCGGCCGCGTCTACCGGCCCGACCTCGGGATCAACGCCGCGCCGACCGCATTCGCGGCCGCCCTCGAAGGCCTGCAGCCGCCCAACGAGATCCGCTGGCGCGCCGAGACCAAGGCGGCACACGACGACTATCTCGCCTGGACCGAACAGCCGACCAAGGTGCCGGGGCCGGTGAACTTCGGCGAGATCATGGTGTGGCTGCGCGGACAGCTTCCGGCGGACAGCATCATCACCAATGGTGCGGGCAACTTCTCGACCTGGATGCACCGCTTCTATCGCTTCAGCAAATTCGCCACGCTGTTGGGCCCGACGTCCGGCTCGATGGGTTACGGCCTGCCGGCCGCGGTCGGCGCGAAGCGGCTCTATCCCGAGCGTACCGTCGTGTGCGTCGCAGGCGACGGCGACTTCCTGATGAACGGACAGGAGTTCGCCACCGCGGTCCAATACGACCTGCCGATCATCGTGCTGCTGATGGACAACGGCATGTACGGCACGATCCGCGCGCATCAGGAGCGCGAATTCCCCAGCCGCGTCATCGGCACGTTCCTGCGCAATCCCGACTTCGCGGCTTACGCAAGAGCCTTCGGCGGCTTCGGCGCGACGATCGAGCAGACGGAAGACTTCGCCGCCGCCTTCAAGGCCGCGCAGGCCTCGGGCAAGCCGGCGATCCTGCATCTCAAGGTCGACCCGCAGGCGATCAGTCCGGCGACCACGCTCGACGCGATCCGCGCCAAGGCGATGGCACGCGACTCTTAACATTGAGGCATGGCCTTGTCGGAAAACCGGTTCCCACTTTTCCGGGCCATGCTCTGACCGCTTGCGCCGTGCGGTGAACGCTGGCTCACTTCTTGGAGAGGTGAGTCGCGCATGGCCTATCGCCGCACCGAGAATGTCGTCCGCCGGCTTGCCGCGCGCCACGATGCTATTCTCGCTGCGGCCGCGGCCCTTGCCGCCGAAGCCGGCATCAATGCAGTGCAGATCGCCCCGGTTGCCGAGCGCGCCGGCATCGCCGCCGGAACGGTCTATCGCTACTTTCCGTCCAAAACCGATCTGGTGGCAGCGCTCGTCGCCTCGGTGTCCGAGCGCGAGCTTGGCGCGATGCGCCGCGCCGCCGACGCCGCGCCCGGTCCGCTCTCGGCGCTGGCAGCAGCGCTGACGACATTCGCGGCGCGCGCGCTGGAAAGCCGCAAGCTCGCCTTCGCGCTGATCGCCGAGCCGGTCGATGCCGAAACCCATAACGCGCGGCGGGCCTATCGCGAGGCGATCGCGCGCGAGTTGGAGACGCGGCTCGCCGCCGCAATGACGCGCGGCAGCCTTCCCGAACAGGACCTGAGGATCGCGGCGCCCGCGCTGATCGGCGCGCTGTGCGAAGGACTGATCGGTCCGCTCGCCGCTCCGGCGGACGAAGCTCCGGCGATGCGCGATGCGGTGCAAACCCTGACGCTGTTCGCGTTGCGCGCGGTCGGCGTGGTCGACGCGCATGCCCGCGGTCTGGTGGTGCAGACCGCACTTCCCGCGCGCGAGCGCAGCGCATGACCGGCGCCGGCGATTAACCATCGCTCCAGCGCGCGCGCCGTGCTGGTTCTCGTCTTGCACTGTGACTCTTCGTCACTCGGCGGTGTTCCGGAATGGAGCGCCGGGCGGTCGTCCGGTTGTCGGCCGGTCTCGTTTTGGGAATGGAGCAGTCATGAGTGGATCCACGCAGGTCGCCATTATCGGAGCAGGGCCGTATGGCCTCTCGCTCGCCGCGCATCTACGCGCACGCGGCATCGACTTCCGCATCTTCGGCACGCCGCTGAACAGCTGGCGCACGCAGATGCCGAAGGGAATGTTCCTGAAATCCGAGGGTTTCGCGTCGAACCTGTACGACCCCGATGGCGCTTTCACGCTTGAGCGGTTCTGCGCCGACAAGAGCCTCGGCTATGCCGACTACAATCACCCGGTCCCGCTTGAGACGTTCTGCGCTTATGGGCTCGCGTTCCAGCAGCGCTTCGCTCCGATGCTCGAGGATGAAGCCGTCGTCGCACTCGAGCGCACGGGCGAAGGCTACCGTCTCGTTCTCGACAACGGTGAGACGCTGACCGCACGGAAAGTGGTGGTCGCAGTCGGCGCCGGACATTTCCGTTTCGTGCCGGAACCACTGAAAGCGCTGCCGGCCGAGTATCTCTCGCATGCCGCAGACCATCACGACCTTTCGCGCTTTGCCGGCCGCGACGTGATCGTGGTCGGGGGCGGTGCCTCGGCGATCGACCTTGTGGCCGCGCTGGACGAGGCCGGCGCCAATGCCCGCCTCGTCGCGCGCCGCACCGCGCTGCGCTGGAACACGCCGGCGCATCGCCCGGCGTGGAAGCGCTGGTATCCGATGTCAGGCCTCGGCGGCGGCTGGCCGAACCGTTTCTACGAGAACGCGCCGATGCTGTTTCGCCGGCTGCCGGATGAAATGCGCACGCGCATCGTGCGCTCATGGCTCGGGCCCTCCGGCGCATGGCCGGTGCGCGAGCGCGTCGAGCGCGCGCCGCTGTTCCTCGGGCAGACGCTGCGCTCCGCGCAGGTCCGCAACGGAAAAGTGCATCTCGGCGTCACCGGCCCGGGCGGCGACAAGGAGCTGTCCGCCGACCACGTCATCGCGGCAACCGGCTACCGGGTCGATCTGCGTGCGCTGGCGTTCCTCGAGGCCGGCCTGCGCGCGCGCGTGAGCACGATCGAAGGCGCGCCGGCGCTCTCGCCCGACTTCGAATCCTCGGTCCCCGGTCTGCACTTCG
>Ga0207701_10003910_pt1 | contig 15219 bp, 10 predicted proteins | sample KBSSwiSSwithPhiX_FD_184294 | JGI IMG/M metagenome (GOLD analysis project Ga0207701, IMG submission 184294) | Switchgrass rhizosphere bulk soil microbial communities from Kellogg Biological Station, Michigan, USA, with PhiX - S5 (SPAdes) (version 2) | ecosystem: Environmental > Terrestrial >... | reverse complement strand
CCTGCACGTCGTCTACGCGTCGCAGACGGGAACGGCGGAAAGCCTCGCAAAGAAACTCGCCAAGGAAGCGAAGGGCAAGGGCTTCGACGCCAAGGCGCAGGACCTCGGCGCGCTGACGCCCGCCGCGCTGGCCAGCCTGCGGCACGTCGTCATCATCGCAAGCACGCACGGCGAAGGCGACGCACCGGATTCCGCCGGCGCGTTCATGCTGGCGCTCGACGCAACGCAGGGACAGCCGCTTGCCGGGTTGCAGTACGCGGTGCTTGCGCTCGGCGATCGCACGTATGCAAAGTTCTGCGCGTTCGGCGCGCTGCTCGACGACAGATTGGCGGCGCTGGGTGCTAAGCCGCTCGTTGCGCGCGTCGACGCGGATGGCGACGTCACGCCGGCGTTCGCGACGTTTCGCAATGCGTTGTGGCCTTGCCTCGATGCGCTGCAACCGGTAACGGGCACCGTTTCGACGCTCGTCGGCGTCCCTGATGACCCGGACGATGCTGACGACGTCGAAGAACGCTGGACGCGACGGGATCCGCTCGCGTCGAAGCTCGTCGCGAAGGACGTGCTGAACGGTGAGGCTTCGGACAAGGAGGTGCGGCACGTCGTGCTGTCGCTGGCCGGCTCCGGCTTGCGCTACGAACCTGGCGACGCCCTGGGTGTCTGGCCGCGGCAGTCGCCGGCGCTGGTCGAAGCGCTGCTGGTGGCGAGCGGATTTGCCGCGACCGCGGGAGTCGTCGTGGAGGACCAACCGCTTTCACTGGCGGAAGCGCTCGCTGCGCGCCGCGACATCGCGCGGCTCGCGGCGCCCACGTTGATCCGGCTCGCGAAGATCGCGAAGAGCAGCGACCTCGACCGACTGCTCGACCCCGCGAACGACGACGCGCTCCAGCGCTACCTCCGCGATCACGACGCACTGGATCTCGTCGAACGCCATGGCCGCGCGATCGGGCAGCCGCAGGTGCTCGTCGATTTGCTGCCGCCCTTGGCACCACGGCTGTATTCGATCTCGTCGTCGCTCGCGGCATTTCCTGACGAGGTGCACCTGACCGTCGCGACCGTCCGCTACGAATCGCACGGCCGTCGGCGTGGTGGGGTCGCGTCGACGTGGTTTGCCGATGCACTGGCGCCGGGCGACATCGCGCCAATCTACGTGCAACGCAATCCGCGGTTCCGGCTGCCTGCCGACCCGGGCGTTCCGTTGATCATGATCGGCCCCGGGACGGGGATTGCGCCGTTTCGTGCATTCCTGCATCACCGGCACGCCCACGGCCTGACGGGCGCAACGTGGCTGTTTTTCGGTGACCGGCACGCAGAATGCGACTTTCTATATCGGCAGGAGCTCGAAGCGTTCGTCGCGCGCGGCACGCTGTCGCGTATCGACACGGCGTTCTCGCGCGACGGTCCGGACAAGGTCTACGTCCAGCACCGGATGCAGGAGCACGGGCGCGAGCTCTTCGAATGGCTGCATGACGGCGCGCATCTCTACGTGTGCGGCGATGCGACCCACATGGCACGCGACGTCGATGCCGCGCTGCGCGCGATCATCGCCCGCCACGGCCGCAAGTCGGACGCACAGGCGCAGCTCGAACTTCGCACGCTCGCCGCGGAAGGGCGTTACGTTCGCGACGTCTATTAGGGCGCCACCGCCTCCCGGACAGCCGTTCGATGCGCCCCGCAGCGGCAGTCGGCTGACGCCTGCGCTCACCCGACGGACCCCGCAGCAATGACATGAAGGCGCGCCAGCCGTGCGCCCCGGCGTGAGCAGGAGCTTACGTGACGCGTTGGTACGACACCTGCTTCTCTTCGCTCGCTCATCTATGGACGAGAAACGTCCGCGGGACACGAATGACACAGGAACCTGAACGCGCCGGCGGCGGGCACACGCTGCTGATGCTGCCGTGGCGAATCGTCTGCTTCGCCGGCAGGATCGTCAGGAGCCTGTTCGTGGTCATCGGCGTACTCGCGGCGCTGGCGGTCGTCGGCTACGTCGAGTTCGAAGCGATCGTCGAGGCGATCGATTCGCGCTACGGCGAGCGGATCGACGCGTATCTCGGCACCAACCGGGCGGCGATCGCTCGCCTCGACGATCCGGCGTACTTCGCCCAGCTGTCGGTGATGGTCAACGAAGACCAGAAGACGGTCGCCTGCATCTCGTCGCCCGAGCATCGGATCCTGATCAACGACGTCGCGGACATCCCGCCTCTGTTCGTCAGCGCGATCCTCGCGTCCGAGGACAAGAACTTCTTCACGCACGAGGGCATCGACAAAGGCGCCATCGTCCGCGCGATGGGCAAGCGGATCCTGAAGGAAAGCCGTTCCGGGGCCTCGACGCTGACGATGCAGATCGCCAAGCACCTTCGCGGCGGCACCGGCCGCGCTTCGACAGAGGCCGAAAAGGTCGGCGACATCGTCACCGCGCTGCGCATCGAGCGCGAATTCTCGCACGAGCAGCTATTGGTCAAGTACGTGAACATGCCGTACTTTGGCCGCGGGCAATACGGGATCGAAGCGGCCAGCCGCGCGTATTTCGGCAAGCCGGCCAAGGAGCTGGCGCTGCAGCAGGCGGCGTTCATCGTTGCGCTGATCAACAAGCCTGCGCTGCCCGACCGAGCCTTCGCGACGGACCCGCTGATCAAGGTCCGGGACGCAGTCCGCGACGCGAACTGGGCCGAATCGGCGCGCGGCACGATGCGCGTGCTCGACCTGATGCTGGGCGAGGACGCAATCACCGAAATCGACTACGCGCGGGCCGCCGACGCCGTCGAGAAGAGTCTGCGCAAGGAAATCGTGCCGCCCGGTATCGGCTGCGGCACGCATGATCACTTCCTCGAGCGCGTGCGCATTCTCTACAAGGACCGCTTCCCGATCACCCGCGGCGGGTTGACGATCTCGATCACGCGCGACGACGCGCTGCAGGATGTGCTCGAACGCGCCGTCGACATGACGCTGCGAACGTACGTCGCACGCCATCCGACCGATGCCGACAACGCGCAGCTTCGTGCCGGTGCGTTCGCCGTCGACTTCACCGGCGACGTGCTGGCCGAGGTCGGCAACGTCAATTTCAGCCAGCTCAAGTACGACGTGATGGCCACCGGCTGGCGGCAGCCGGGATCGACGTTCAAGATCTTCACGTACGGCGGCCTGGTCGAGCAGCTGACCAACGAGGTGCTCAAGAGCGATTCGGCGCCGCAGACGGTCGAATCGATCGCGACCGAAGTGCTGGAACGCTGCACGGTGCTGGACGCGCCCGTGCTGGTGCCGCTCGGCCGCGGACGCGGCGTCAAGAAGATCGAAAACTTCCACTCGCGCTCGGAGCCCGAGTACCGCGGCGAAATGAGCTGCAGGATCGCGCTCGGCGAATCACGCAACACGGCGGCGATGCGCGCCGGTTCACGCGCTGGAATCAAGCACGTGATCGAGCTCGCGTATCGGCTCGGCATGCCCCACGACGACAAGCACGTGCTGCAGCCCTACCCGACCACCGCGATCGGCGCGTCGGAAGTGAACCCGCTGGCGATGGCGTCGACGGCGGCGTTCGTCAACGGCGGCTTTCGCGTGACGCCGCGGTTCGCGAACGATGTCTGCCGCGACGGCGTGTCGCTATTGCACCGGGATGACGGCGGCCGTGCGATGCGCTGCGACCTCCGCGGCGAAAACCGCCCGCGACCCGAGCGACTGCTGCATCCGGCTGTGTCGGCGGCGATGATCGAGTTGCTCAAGGGCCCGCTCGACATCGGCCCCACCGGCACCGCCGCGTCGCTGCGCAGCGGCGTGATTCCGGGCATCGACCCGCTGAGCGACGCAATCTGGAAGCTGTCCAACGACGAGCGGAAAAAGCGGACGCTCGCGTTTCCGCTCGCGACGTCCGGCGAGATCGCCGGCAAGACCGGTACTGCGACGAATGCCGATGGCAAGACGTCGGACGTCTGGCTGCTGCTGTTCGTCCCCGGACCGGCCGATCAGCTGGAAAAAGGCGTCATGCTCGGGTTCTGGATGGGCAAGGATTCCAAGGATCATCCGCTCGGCGAGCGTGGGGCCACCGGCGGGCCCGGATTCGCCGAGTCCGGCGCGCGCAACTGGGTTCACTCGGCCGCCACCGTGCTCGCGTTCCTGCAGAAGGAGCGCGGGCTGCTGCAGCCGGGTCACCGATTTGCGCCGATCTTCCGCGATGACGTGCTCGAGCGGCTGAGCCCGGCCAATGCGAATGCGCCGCAAGTGCAGATGGTCGCCGCAGCACCTGCGCGCACCGACGTTGGCGAGCGCGTTCCGACGCTTCGCACCATCGAGGCAAACGTGAGCGGGAGCGCCGACGAGCCCGAGGCGGCGCGCCATCCATAGCGCTGCCGATAACGCCGGTACAGGAACAGCAGCAGCGCCAGCAGGCTTCCGCCGGGCAGCAGGATCTCGATGAGCAGGTAGGGCCCCAGCCGTTCAACGGTCCGCCGAATCAGTGCGGCCATCCATTCGACGATTTCCATTCGTGTCCCCGCTCTCGACGGCCCGAAAGGGGCCCATTTGCTGCTAGTCGAGCGGGGAGCGCCGGAATCGACAGCGCCGTGACGTAGTTGCGGACGAAATCCAGCCGTACCGCGCAGGGACTCGGCCACGGAACCCCGATACGTCCTACACTGCCCGCAGTGACATCGTCAGGGGCGCCAGCCCATGCTGCGGCAACCTCGTGAAGGGTGGTTCGGCGCGGCAATTGGCGATGGCGCCGGCAAAGCCGCCGACAGGCCCGTGGCATCCTGGCTCGACCGTCTTGCGAGCCTGCGCGCGCGCTTGCTCGGGTTGCTCGCGGCGATCCTGCTGCCATGGCTGGGCTTGCTGCTGTATACGCAAGCCGACGAGCGAAAAGCGGCCATCGGCCACGTCAACGACGATGCGCTGCGGCTCATCAGGATCGCGACGAGCAACCAGGCGGCGCAGATCGAGGCTGCCCGTCAGGTGCTGACGGCATTCGCTCAACTACCGGCGCTTCGCGGACCGGATCCGGCCACCTGCAGCGCATTCCTCGCGCAAATTCTGAGCGCGTACCCGCTGTACCTCAATTTCGGAGTGGCCGACGCAGAAGGCAACGTCTGGTGCAGTGCGATTCCGCTGCGCACCCAGGTCAGCGTCGTCGACAGGCCTTACTTCCAGGCCGCGCTTGGCACCCGCCGATTTGCCATCGGTGACTATCAGATCGGTCGCATCACGCGGCAGCCAACGCTCAATTACGCGTATCCGATCGTGAACACGAAAGGCGGCGTCGATGCCGTCGTTTTCGCGGCGCAGAGCCTCGACTGGCTGACGAGCGCGCTCGGACCGCTGGAGTTTCCCTCCCGCGCGGAGCTCATCGTAACCGACCGGCTCGGCACCGTGCTCGCGCGGCTTCCGCCGGTGGAAGGCGCTATCGGCCAGCCAATGCCGGAACGTACAGCCTTTGCAAAGTTGTCGGAACAACGGCAAGGAGGCGTCTTCGAGGCCGACGACACGCAAGGCGATCCGCGACTCTGGGCGCACGCGCCGCTGATTGCCGGACACGATCTGCATGCGACGATCGGCGTGCCCAAGGCGGTGGCTTTTGCGGACGTCGACCGCCGCGTGCGTCGCAATCTCGGCGGCCTGGCGCTGGTGACGGTCGCGGCACTCGCCGCCGCCTGGTTCGGGAGCCGTTTTTTCATCCTGCGGCAGATCGACGCGCTGGTCTTCGCGAGCCGCAAGCTTGCATCAGGGGATCTCGCCACGCGAGCCGCGCTGCTCGGCGGGCGCGGCAACGAGCTCGAGCTCCTGGCGCACGCGTTCAACGCCATGGCCGCCACACTCGAGGCGCGCGAACGCGATCTGCGTAACGCCCAGGAACGAACGCGCGCGGCGGAAATCGAGCTCGCAGTCTCGCGAGCGCAGATGGACATCGCGCGCGAGATACAACGAACCCTCCTTCCCGACAACCCGCTCACGCTCGCAGGCGTTCGCTACGCCGGTCGTTGCATCCCGGCCGTCGCGGTTGGCGGCGACTATTTCGGCTACTTTCCGCGCGGACTGCACGGCGCCGACACGTTCATCAGCGACGTTTCGGGACACGGCGTCGGCGCCGCGCTCCTTATGGCGGAGGCCCGGACCATGTTCATGGCGCAACGGCTGATCTCGCCGAGTGCGGCACCTATTCTCGAGAAGCTCAACGACCTCCTGTTCGATGATCTCGACCGAGCGACGCTGTTCATGACGGCGTGCTGCTGCACGTTCGACGCGCAGACGAGCGAGCTCTGCTACGCCAACGCGGGCCATCCGCCCGCGCTGCTGCTGCGCGCAGCCGACGACCGGTGCGGCTTCCTGCAGGCCGGCGGCATGCTGCTCGGCATCAGCAAAGGCGTCAAGTTCGAAGAGACGAAAACCGTGCTGGGTGACGGCGATATCGTCGTCCTCTATACGGACGGCGTCACCGAGCGCGCGAGCGAGTCAGGCGAATTCTTCGGCGTCGACCGCCTTTGCGAAACAGTCGTGGTGCACCGGGACTGCGATCCCGAAGCGTTGCTCATGGCGGTGCTGGAGGTCGCCGACCGCTTTGCGGCACACAGGCCGCACGACGATGACGTGACGATCGTCGTCATGAAAGTCACGAAGACCGCGTGATCGCAGCGTCGCAGGCCGTCGACGGTGCCGCGATGCGCGGCCGTGTTTTGATCAGTTTCGCCGCGAGCTCTCGATCGCCTCGAGCAGCGTCGGCGGGTCGTGCGCACCCGACACGGCGGTGCGTCCGTTGAAAATGAAGAACGGCACGCCCTGGATGCCAACGTCGGCCGATTCGTGGCTCTCGTCGATGATGGTCTGCCGCATCGCATCGGATTCGAGCATCGCGCGCGCGTCGTCGGCGGGCAGGCCGGCTTCCGCTGCGATCCGCACGAGCTCGTCGCGGTCGCCGATGAACCGACCCTCTACGAAATAGGCGTGAAACAACCGCTCGACGAGCGCCGAAGGATCCGATCGCAGCTGCGCCCAGGCGACGAGCCTATGACCATCGAACGTGTTCGGCTGGCGCTCGATTGCATCGAAGCGGAACGGAATGCCGACGGTTTCGCCGACGTGCTTCACGCGCGCATACACGTCGGCGGCGCGGGCGGCGCCGCCGAACTTCTGTGCGAGATACGTCGCGCGTGAAATTCCCTCGCGCGGCAGACCGGGATTGAGCTCGAAGGGGTGCCAGCGGATCGTGACGTTCAGCGCCGGCTCGGTGCGCGCCAAATCGGCTAGCGCGACTTCGAGCTTGCGCTTGCCGATGAAGCACCACGGGCAGACGAGATCGGATACGACGTCTACGGCGAGCGTTGCGTCACCGGTGCGCCCGTCGGTGTTCTGTTGCGTCACGTCGCCACCATCCGCTGGCTGCGGCGTTGCAGCCAGCCGACGAACGCCATGAATACGAGCGAGATCGCGATCAGCATCGTCGCAGCCGCCGTGATCGTGAGGCTGATGTTGTCGTTGATGCCGGAGAACATCTGGCGCGGCAGCGTGCGCTGGCCCGGGCCTGCGATCAGCAGCGCGACGACCACCTCGTCGAACGACGCCGCGAACGCGAAGACGGCGCCCGACAGCACGCCGGGCAGGATCAGCGGCAGCGTCACGCGACGAAATGCCGTCACCGGCGTGGCGCCGAGGTTCGACGCCGCGCGCAGCAGCGTACGGTCGAAGCCGGACAGCGCAGCCAGCACCGTGATGACGACGAAGGGTGCCGCAAGTGTGGTGTGTGCCAGTATCAGCCCGGCGTAGCCATCGGTGAGGCCGAGCGGCGCGAACGCGAAGTAGACGCCCACGGCGACGATGACGACCGGCACGACCATCGGCGAAATCAACAGCGCGAGCACGAGCGCCTGCCCCGGAAAGCGGGCACGCCATAGACCGAGTGCTGCGAGCGTTCCGAGCAGCGTGGCAAGCACGGTGGCCGACGTGCCGACCAGCAGGCTGTTCCAGACGGACGGCAGCCAGAACGACGACGTGAAGAAGTCCGCGTACCAGCGCAGGCTGAAGCCGGGCAGCGGATAGTGAAAGAACGACCCGGACGAGAACGACAGCGGCACGATGATCACGATCGGCGCCACCAGGAAGACGAGCACGAGCACGGACAGCACCGCGAGGGCTGCACGCGTGATCCGCTGGCCCGGCGTCAACGCACGATCGCTCGTCACGCGAAGCCTGCGGGCACGCCGTGATTCGGGCAGCGGCGCGGTGCTCATGACATCCGCAGCTTGTCGAGGCCGATCATCCGGTGGTACACGGCATACAGCGCGAGTGTTGCCGTCAGCAGCATGATCGACAGCGCCGCCGCCATTCCCCAGTTGACGGTGCGGCTCGCATAGAACGCGATGAAGTAGCTGATCATCTGGTCGTCGGCGCCGCCCACGAGCGCCGGCGTGATGTAGTAGCCCAGCGCCTGGATGAACACCATCAGACAGCCCGCGGCGATTCCCGGCAACGTCTGCGGCACGTAAACACGGCGAAACGCGGTGAACGGCGTTGCGCCCAGCGAAGCCGCTGCGCGCTCGTACGTCGGCGAGATCGCCTTCATCACGGCGTAGAGCGGCAGGACCATGAAGGGCAGCAGCACGTGCACCATCGCGACGTAGACGGCAAAGCGGTTGAAGATCATGCGCAATGGTTCGTGCACGATGCCGAGCGAAAGCAGCAGGTTGTTGAGGATGCCTTCGCGCTGCAGCAGCACGACCCAGGCAACCGTGCGCACCAGGAGCGACGTCCAGAACGGCAGCAGCACGAGGAACAGGAACAGTGCCGCGCGCTGCGGCGGCTGGCGCGCGATGAACAGCGCCACTGGGTAGCCGAGTGCCAGGCACGCGAGCGTTACCACGCCGGCAATCCACAGCGTCCGGCCGAGCACATTGCGAAACACCGACTCGTTCGCCGGCGCCGCGGCGATCGCATTGTCGGCGTCGCGCCGCAGATCGACCGCCGCGAGCAGGTAGAAATCGGTCGCGGGTCCACCCGCTCGCCGAATCGCTGCCCATGTCTCGCGTTCGCCCCATTTCGGATCCGCGTCGAGCAACGCTTGCCGCGGCGACGTCGCGGTCGGATCGGCGACGCGACGGCCACTCGTGACGAGCAGCGAGCGGAAGCCGGCGACGTCGTAGTTGAGGCGCGTGCCGGCGCTTGCGAGCGTGCCGGCTTCGCGCGCCGCGCGCAGGTCGTCGACCATCGCGGCGTACGCGGCATCCGGCGGCAATTCGCGCCCGTCCCAGTGCCGCAATTCCGCCGACACCCGAGGCAGGATCCGCGCGACATCCGGATCGACGATGGCACGCGCGAGCATCGCACCGATTGGCACGATGAAGCTCGCAAGCAGGAAGAAGAACAACGGCATTACGAGCAGCGCCGCGCGCCACTGCTCGCGCCGGCCGCTGCGACGCAGCGCGCGTCGCAGCCCGGCCGGCGGGCGCGGCTGCGGCGCGACCGTCGCGGCAACCGTCGCCACGTCGATCAGCTCCGCACCGCGTCCGCGGTGATTACTTCGCGACCCAGGCGTTGAAGCGCTGGTTCAGCTTGTCGAGATTCTCGAGCCAGAACTTGTCGTTGATCGACAGTGCGCTGGCGAGGTTCTCCGGCGCAGTCGCCAGGTTCGGCAACACGTTCTTGTCGATCAGCGCCGTGGCGGCTTTCGTCGTCACGCCGTACGGGATCTTCGGCGGCAGATTCTTCTGGTTGTTGGGATCGTTGACGAACAGCAGATACTTCTCGGCGTCGGCTTTGTTCGGCGTGCCCTTCATGACGACCCACGAGTCGATCGTATAGAGGTTGTTCGTCCAGACGATCTTGAAGTTCTTCTTTTCCTTCGCGTTGGCGGCGGCGATACGGCCGTTGTAAACGTCGGTCATCGCGACTTCGCCCGACGCGAGCAGTTGCGGCGGCTGCGAGCCTTTCTCCCACCACACGAGGTTGGCCTTCAACTGATCGAGCTTCTTGAATGCGCGCTCGACGCCGGCATCCGTGCCGAGCGTTTTGTAGACGTCCTTCGGCGCGACGCCGTCGGCCATCAACGCGATCTCGAGCGTGGTTTTCGGTCCCTTGCGCAGCGCGCGCTTGCCGGGCCACTTCTGCGTGTTCCAGAAATCCGCCCACGATTTCGGTGCATCGCTCTTGATCTTGTCGCCGTCGTATGCGAGCACGAAGCTATAGACGATCGCGCCCACACCACAGTCGTTGACGGCATCGGGCATGTACTTGTCCTTGCCGCCGAGCTTCACCCAGTCGAGCTTCTCGTACAGGCCTTCCTCGCAGCCGAGCAGCAGTTCTTCCGACTCGACTTGCACCACATCCCAGTTGTTGCTGCCGCCCTGGATCTTCGCGCGGAGCGTGCCTACGCCGCCGTCCCAGCTCTCTTCCGCCATCTTGACGCCGGTCGTCTGCATGAACGGCTTGAAATACGCGTCGCGCTGCGCATCCTGGTAATCGCCGCCCCACGAAACAACCGTCAGGTCGCGCGCACTTGCCGGTATCGCGAGGGCTGCCGCGCACAGCGCGATCGCCCCGAGGTTCCAAAACTTGGCTTGCATGGAATTCTCCTCTTTACGTTGGAATGTCGGCATCTTCCCGCGCGAACGCCCGGCAGTGCTCGGGTGCCCATGCGAGCTCGACCGGCTGGCCGATCGCCGGTAGTCGGTGCGCGTCGTCGATCGGCCGCTTCACCGTGAAATCGTCGTTGCCCGGCAGCGCGACGCGCGCCCGCACGTGATCGCCCAGATAGATCACTTCGCGCAGTCGACCGGCAAGCCGGCAGTGGCCGTTCGCCCCGATTGTAGGGGCGGCGCCGCCGATTTGCACGCGCTCGGGCCGCAGCGAGACCATTACCTGCGCGCCGGCGGGAAGGGGTGCGGCGAGCGAGCCTTCGACGAGCGCATCGCCGGCGAGCCGGATCGTGCAGCGGTTGCCGTCGACGCCTTCGAGCCGGCCGAGCAGGCGATTGTTCTCGCCGATGAAACGCGCAACGAATGCGTTCGACGGCTGCTCGTAGATGCGCTCCGGACGATCGAGTTGCTGTACGCGGCCGCGATGGAACACGGCGATCCGGTCCGACATCGTCAGCGCTTCGTGCTGGTCGTGCGTGACGTAGATCATCGTGACGCCCAGCCGCTGGTGCAACCGGCGCACCTCGAGCTGCATCTGCTCGCGGAGCTGCTTGTCGAGCGCGCCGAGCGGCTCGTCCATCAGCACCAGCTTCGGCTCGAACACGAGCGCGCGAGCCACGGCGATGCGCTGCTGCTGCCCGCCCGACAGCTGCGCCGGCTTGCGCGCGCCGAGAGAAGGAAGCTGCACCATGTCGAGCGCGCGCTCGACACGCTTGTCGATCTCCGCGGCGCCGATTCCGCGCACCGACAGCGGAAAGCCGATGTTCTGCGCGACGGTCATGTGCGGGAACAGCGCGTAGTTCTGGAATACCATCCCGATCGACCGGCGGTACGGCGGCAGCTTCGACAGCGGCTTGCCTTCGAGCAGGATCTCGCCTTCGGTGGGCGTCTCGAAGCCGGCGAGCATCATCAGCGTCGTCGTCTTGCCCGATCCCGACGGACCGAGCAGCGTCAGGAACTCCCCGCGCTCGATGTCGAGATCGAGATGCTCGACGACCCGCGTGACGCCGTCGTACGTTTTCCCGATGCCGACGAAGCGAACGATCGGCTCAGACATGCTGACCGCCGTTGATGGGGATCTCCGTGCCGGTGAGGTACGACGCACGAGGCGAGCACAGGAACTGGATCAGGTCGGCGGTTTCCTCGGTCGTGCCGAGCCGGTGCATCGGGATGTCGCGTTCGACGATCTGCGGCGTGCCGGGCGACAGGATCGCCGTGTCGATCTCGCCGGGCGCGATCGCGTTGACCCGCACGCCGAGCGGCGCCAGGTCGTGCGCCATTTCGCGCGTCAGCGCGCCAAGCGCGGCCTTCGACGTCGCGTACGCCGAGCCGGCGAACGGATGCACGCGCGACGCCGCGATCGACGTCAGGTTGACGACCGCGCCGCGGGCTTTCGCGAGCTCGGACGCGAACCCGCGCGTCATCAGCAGCGGCGCGTAGAAGTTCGTGTTGAACATGGACTGCCACGTCGCGACGTCCGTTTCGAGCGAATTGAGCCTTCCGCCGTCGAGTCCTTTCGGTGAGATGCCGGCGTTGTTGACGAGCGCGTCGAGCGCGCCGTCACCGAGCATGTCGCGCATGATCTCGATGCAGCGCACGACGTTGTCGAGGTCGGACAGGTCGAGCAGGATATGTGTGCGCTCGCGGCTCCACGGACATACGCCAGGCGGCGGCGTGCGCGAGACGGTGATCACGCGCCAGCCATCGGCGTGAAAGCGCAGCGCGATCGCGTGGCCGATGCCGCGGCTCGCGCCGGTGACGATCGCAGTTCGCCGTGACGTCATCGCTGCGACGTGCGGACGAAAATCGACGGGATGCTACGCGAGGCCCTTCTCCCGAACCATCGCCGACGTATCGTCGAGCGCCTTCGCGAACCCGGCGAACATCTCGTCGATCTCGCTTTCGCTGACGATCAGCGGCGGACAGAACGCGACGATGTCGCCCGGCATGTTGCGCAATATCACGCCGTGATGCTGCGCGCGCCGGACCAGGAACGCGGCAACGCCCGCCTTCGGATCGAAGCTCTCCTTCGTCGCCTTGTTGCGGACGATCTCGACCGCGCCGATCAGGCCCACGCCCCGCGCGTCACCGATCAGCGGATGATCGTTGCGGCTACGGACACCGGCCTGCATTCGCGGCGCGACGCGGCGCACGTGCGTGAGGATGTTGCGCTCCTCGTAGATCTTCAGCGTCTCGAGCGCAACCGCCGCGGGCACCGGGTGCGACGAATACGTGTAACCATGGCCGAAGATGCCGAGCTTGTCGCTTTGCTTCAGCAGGATGTCGTACAGCGCGTTCGAGACGAGGTTTGCCGAGATCGGCACGTAGCCGGCCGACAGCGCCTTCGCCACCGTGATGATGTCGGGCTTGAGATCGAACGTCTGCGTGCCGAACATGTTGCCGGTGCGGCCGAAGCCACAGATCACTTCGTCGGCAACGAACAGCACGTCGTACTTGCGCAGGATCGGCTGGATGCGCTCGAAGTACGTCGCCGGCGGCACGATGACGCCGCCTGCGCCCATCACCGGTTCCGCGAAGAACGCGGCGACGGTGTCGGGATCCTCCTGCAGGATCATCTCCTCCAGCTTGTCGGCAAGGCGCTCGGCGAATGCCTCCTCGGACTCGCCGGCGTGCGCACCCCGGTAGTGCCACGGCGCTTCGGTATGGAGAATGCGGGCGATCGGCAGGTCGAAATCCGTGTGCGCGAACGCGAGCCCGGTCAGGCTCGCCGAAGCGATCGTTACGCCGTGGTAGGCGCGCTGGCGCGCGATGATCTTCTTCTTGCGCGGCCGGCCGAGCGCGTTGTTCACGTACCACGCCAGCTTGATCGCCGTGTCGTTCGCTTCCGAGCCGGAATTGGCGAATAGCACCCGCCCGAGCCCCGCCGGTGCGATGCCGATCAACCGTTCGGCGAGCTCCGTCGAGATCGCGGGCACCTTGCCGCCGAAGCTGTGATAGAACGGCAGCTCCAGCATCTGCCGGTAGGCCGCCTCGGCCAGGCGCTTCTCCGAGAATCCGAGCGACGCGCACCACAGGCCCGACATGCCCTCGAGGTAACGCCGCCCTTCGTCGTCATACACATAGACGCCTTCGCCGCGCGTGATGACAAGCGGCCCCTCGCTCTGGACCAGGCGCAGGTTGGTCGATGGATGCAGGTGAAACGCGAGATCGCGGCGGGCGGCAGGGGTATCGAGCGACATGGGATGCTTCGGGCCGGCAAAAGGTCGATTGTTGGCCCCCGCGCGAGTTCGAGTCAAGCGGCGCGCGACGAGCTACGCGAGGTGACGTGCGGTACCGAGCCCCACATTCGAAAGGAGTGGCGATGCCGACAAATTCCATGACCGGCGCCCGGCCGGTGGTCTGGCCGAACGGTGAGCCGGAGCAGTTCGTCGACATCGACGGACAGCGCTTCACGTACGTCGAGGCAGGAACGGATGCTCCTGCATTGCTGCTCGTCCACGGATCGACCAGCGATTACCGCTCGTGGCAGCACCAGGTGAGGCCGTTCGCCGCGAGGTTTCGGACGATCGCCGTCAGCCTGCGCCACTGCTATCCGGAGCAATGGGACGGCATTGGCGACGACTTCACGGTCGAGCAGCACGCGGCGGATCTGGCGGCATTCATCGATCGCCGGCGGCTCGGCGCCATCCATGTCGCCGGGCATTCCCGCGGCGGGTGCGTCGCGCTGGCCCTCGCGCTGCGGCGTCCCGAACTCGTCCGCACGCTGGTGCTGGCCGATCCGGGCGGACTGGATGGACTGCTGCCCGACACGCCGGAAGGCACGCGAATGGCGCGCGAGACCGCGCAGATGTTCGCGCAGCTACGTGCGAACCTCGCGAACGCCGATCACGAGACGGCGGCGCGGGAATTCGTCGACGCGCTGAACGGTCCCGGAACATGGAATCGACGCACACCCGAGCAGCGCCAGCTGGTGCTCGACAACATCGAGACCGGTCCCGCGTGCGCGCAACGACCGAGCTTCACCGCGCCAGAAATCGCGTCACTGGCCATTCCGGTCCTGTTGCTGACCGGTGCGCGAAGTCCGGCTCGCTATGCTCCACTCCTCGCTGCGACGCGAAGCGCGAATCCACGCGTGGCGCCGATCGTGTCGATCCCGGACGCCGCGCATGCGATGCACCGCGACAATCCCGCCGCGTTCAATACCGCCGTGCTGGACTTCCTCGCGCGGCATTGACGTGCCCGCGTTGTCGTGGCTGTGCGACGTCAACCGACCCCGGCGCCTTGCAGAACGGCTTGCTTGTAGAATGCGTCGGCCGTGCAACTTCCTCCCTGTCCGCGACTCATAGCAGGCGCTTCGTCCCTGCACGCCAACGCTCCAATGGTCCAGCCTTGAGTTACCGAGTTTCCCCGTGGGCGGGCTACGCCTGCCTGTCCGTGATCTTCGCTGCACTGACGCTGTCGGGCTGTCAGCGAACCGACGGCGCCAAGGCAGCCACCGCCGCAGCGGCTCCGCCGCCCGTCGCTGTGCACATGGTCAAGGTCGAGCCGCGCAGCGTTCCAATTCGCTTCACCGTGCCCGGCGTCGTCGAAGGATCCAAGGAGGTCGAAGTGCGCGCGCGCGTTTCCGGCATCCTTCAGAAGCAGTACTACC
>Ga0207701_10003909_pt1 | contig 15222 bp, 14 predicted proteins | sample KBSSwiSSwithPhiX_FD_184294 | JGI IMG/M metagenome (GOLD analysis project Ga0207701, IMG submission 184294) | Switchgrass rhizosphere bulk soil microbial communities from Kellogg Biological Station, Michigan, USA, with PhiX - S5 (SPAdes) (version 2) | ecosystem: Environmental > Terrestrial >... | reverse complement strand
GGAGTTGAAGTGACGCGGCGCGCGGGCGCTTCGCCCGCATGCGCCGCGTCATCCCGAGGGCCGAAGGCCCGAAGGATCCCGAACTCGCAGCGCTGGCATGTCGATTCCGGGATCGTTACCGCCGACCTACGGTCGGCGTTGCCTAATGCCGTGGGTCTCCCTCCGGTGGTCGGCTCGTCGCTTCGCTCCTCAGGATGACGCCGGCGGACGTCTCACGCTGACGGCGCTCCGCCCCAGCATCGCCACGCACGCCGCAAGCGCCATCTCCACCGTAATCTCCTTCATGCACTCGTGCCCGTACGGGCACTTCGACCGGAAACAGGGGGAGCAGAAGACGTAGCGGTCGAGCACGGCGGCCGGCGCGCCGGTGGGGGCCGTGCGGCCCGGATCCGTGGGCCCGAAAAAGGCCACGACCGGCGTGCCGACGGCCGCGGCCAGATGCATCGGGCCGGAGTCGTTCGACACGAGCAGGCGCCCGCGCTCCAGCAGCGCGGCGAGGCCGACGGGATCCAGATCGGATCCGAGGACGGGGAGCGGCGCCTTCGCGGCGCTCGAGACGGCGACGCCGAGCGCCGCCTCGTTCGGGCCCGAGACGATCGCGCACGTATACCGCCGCTGGGCGAGCAGGTCGCCGAGGGCCGCGAATCGCCCGGCCCGCCAACGCTTCGTCGGGTCCTGCGCGCTTCCGGGCGAGAGCAGTACGAGCCGATCGACGGCGTGCATCAGGCCGGCCGCTCGGAGGGCTCTGTCCGCCTGCTGCCGCGCTTTCTCGGGCAGCGGAAGGCGGGGCGGGTCGGGGTCCGGCGGGATCCCGTGCGCCGACAGGAGGGCGTCGTAATCCCGAAGCTGATGCCCGGCGCCCTCGGGCACCGACATGGGATCGGTCAGCAGTGCGGTCCGCCCGTCGGTCGCGTAGCCGATCCTCCGCGGAGCACGCGATGCCCGAGCATAGAGAGCCGCCCGGAACGAGTTGGGAAGCAGCCAGGCCTCGTCGAACCTTTCCGAGGCCAGCCTCGCGGCGTCGCGGAGGAAGAACGAGCGGACCAGGACCTCGTCTGCGCTCCCCGACGCGCGGTAGATGGACGCGGGGCCTGCCGGCGCGAACACGCTGAGCGAATCGCCGGGATGCGCCGCGCGGATGGCTCTCAGAAACGGAAGCGACATCACCGCGTCGCCGATCCAGTTGGTGCCCACGACCAGCCTCTTCAAGGGCTCCCCGCCTCCTGCCTCCCGCCTCCGGCCTCCTGCGCTGGCGGCGCCGGCTGTGTCGGCTGTGTTCTCCAGCGGTCGTGCATCCAGAGCCAGACCTCCGGAGCCTTGCGGACCGCCGCCTCGGTCACCTGCATGTAGCGCGCCGTGGCCGCGCGGATGGCATCTTCGCGCGGCAGATGCCGGAACTCCTCGGCGAGGATCGGAGTCTCGAATTCCAGCCGGTAGCGCCCGGCGCCCTCCGGCCAGGTGAAGACCGGCACGACGGCCGCGTCGGTCTTGAGCTGGAAGAGCGCGAGGGCGGGAGTCGTCGCGGCCGGCCGCCCGAAGAACGGGACGAATACGGCCTCGCGAGCCAGGACGTTCTGGTCCACGAGGATCGCCACGGTCTCGGCGCGCGCCATGGCCCTGAGGATGTCGCGCGCCGCGTCGCGCTTGGCGATGATGCGATTGCCGAGCCGCGTGCGCCGCTCCGCCAGCTCCCGCTCGAGCCGGACGTTGTCGAGCGGCCGCACGACCGGAGCGATCGGATCGGTGATGAGCCCGGCCCGGATCGCGCCGAGCTCCCAGCCGCCGATGTGGGCCGACAGGAGGAAGACGCCTTTGCCCCGGGCTCGCGCCCGCGCGAAGTGGTCTTCCCCGTCCACGCGGATGCGGTCCCGGACGGCGTCCGCCGAGAGCCTCGAGACGTCGAGGAAGTCGACGAACGCCGCGCCGACCCACTCGGCGGAGGCCCGACCGATCGCCGCGACCTCTTCCGGCGACTTCTCCGGAAACGCGCGAGCGAGGTTCGCGAGGAGAATCCGCCGCCGGGCCGGGACGAGGCTCAGGTACAGCCGGCCGAGCCGCCGCCCGAGCGCCTGGCGCGCGGCCGCCGGGAGCGCCCGCAGCGCCGCTTCGCCGGCGCGAAACAGGGCGTGTTCGGCACGGTCTCGCGCCGCGGATCGGGCGCTCACGATTTCGGCGCGTACGCCGTGCGGGCCGAAGCCAGGCGCGCGGCGAGAAACGGGAAGAAGCCGGTCTCGAGGATCTCGACCGAGAGGCGCACGGTGAGCAGGGGCAGGGCCGTCTTGCCCGCGAGCTTGACGGCGTCCTTCTCCGTCGTCACCACGAAGCTCGCGCCGGCGCGCTCGGCCGCCCGGAGGATCCGAGCGACGTGGCGTTCGCGGTAGCGCTGATGGTCCCGCAGCTCGATCCGCTCCTCGGGCGCGAGCGACATCTCGGCCAGGGTCGCCGCGAATTGCTTCGGTTCCGCGACGCCGCAGACCGATATGCACCGGCGACCGGCGAGCGCCTCCAGTTCGACGGGAGAGCCCGATTCGTCGCGCAATCCCGCGCCGCGGAAGCGCGCGTGGAAGATCGGCGCGGCCGGGTGAGTCCGGGCGATGGCCGTGAGGGTCTCGGGGTCCGGCGATCCGCGTTCGACGCGCGTGAAGAGGATGGCGTCCGCGCGGCGCATCGCGTCCAGCGGCTCGCGCAGCCGTCCGCGAGGGGGCGTGCTTCCGCCGCCGAAGGGATCGTGGGCGTCGAAGAGGAGCAGGTTGACGTCGCGGGCCACGGCGAGATGCTGGAACCCGTCGTCGAGCACGAAGAGATCGGCGCCGAGGTCGGCCGCCCGCCGGGCGGCCTCGACGCGCCGCTCGCCCACGACCACGATGATTCCCGAGGTCGCGCGCGCCAGCGCGACGGGCTCGTCGCCGCCGCGCTCGGCCGTGACGAGAGGACCCTCGCCGGCCGACACGACGACGACACCGCGCGAAGCGCGGCCGTAGCCGCGAGAGAGGATCGCGGGCCGCCAGCCCTCGAAACGGAGCCGCCGCGCGAGGAATTCGACGAGGGGAGTCTTGCCGGTGCCCCCGAAGGTCAGGTTGCCGACCGAGATCGACGGCCGCGGCAGAGCATGCGAAACGATGCGTCCGGAGGCGTACCACCCCGCCCGCAGCTCCAGCGCTTTGCCGTACAACCGGGAAAGGGGGGAGAGCGTCACGATGCGGATCCTTGCCCGTCCGCGAGCGCCGGCGCAAGGCCGGCCAGCGCGTCGGCGGTCGCGGCAGCCGCTCCCCGGTTTGCGGCGACGAAGCGGGCGGCCCCCGCGCCGCGTCGCGCCGTCTCGTCCGGAAGGGCGAGCGATTCGGCGAAGCGGCGGCCGAGGGCCGCAGAATTCGCGGCCCGATCCAGGATGCCGAGGGCCTCTCCCTGAGCCGCGGCGTCGCGGAAGTTCTCCATGTGCGGTCCCGCCACGACCGCAACGCCCGCCGCCCACGCCTCGATGGGGCTCTGGCCCCCGGAAGGGACGAGGCTGCCGCCGGCGAAGGCGAGCGCCGCGCCGCGGTAGACCGATGCGAGCTCGCCGATGGAGTCGAGGAGATAGACGTCCGGGGGAGAGTTGAAAGTTGAAGGTTGAAGGTTGAAGGGAGGAGTCGAGCGGCGGAGCAGGCGCAGGCCGCGCGACTCGACCAGACGGGCGACCTCGTCGAAGCGTTCGGGGCGGCGGGGCGCGATGACGAGAAGCGGCCGTGGTGAGAGGCCGTGCCAGGCGTCGAGGACGAGCGACTCCTCGCCTTCGCCGGTCGAGCCGGCGACGAAGACGGCCCGGCCGGCGGCGGCCGCCGAAAGCCGGTCCGCGTCGCCGAAGATCGGCGGCGGCGGGAGGTCGTACTTCAGGTTGCCGAAGCACTGGACCCGCTCCGGAGGCGCTCCGAGAGCTTCGAGGCGGCGCACGTCCTCCCTGGACTGCATCGCGGCCATGGAGAGCCGGGCGAGCGTCTTCGCGAGAAACCTGCCGACGAGGCGGTAGCGGCCGAAGGAACGCTCGGAGATCCGACCATTGACGAGCGCCACCGGGATCCCGCGGCGTGCCGCGCGCTCGAGGAAGAGCGGCCAGATCTCCGTCTCGGTCAGGACGATCAGGCCCGGGCGCGTCTCGGAGAGTGCCTTCTCGACCGGTCCCGCGAGGTCCAGCGGGAACGCGTAGATCGAGGCCTCGCGGCCGAGCGCGCGCTCGGCGAGCTCGCGGCCCGCCGCCGTCGAGACGGAGACGCCGAATCGGGCGCCCGGCATGCGCTTCCGAAGCTCCGGGAGCAGGTTGCGCGCCACGCCGATCTCGCCGACCGAGACCGCATGGATCCAGACGCCTCCGGCGAGATCCGGCCACTCGGAGAGGCCGAGCCGGCCCCGGACGTCGCCGAGCCGGCGCCGGCCCGTGAGGGAGCGCAGGAAGGCATAGGGTGCGTAGGCGGTTAGAGCCAGGGCGGCGAGCGCCCGGTACAGCAGCAAGGCGCCCACATTATCGCGTTACGGAGGCGAGTTCGACTTGCCGGGAGGCCGGCAAAGATTTAAGATTCAAGGGCTTAGGGTGGGCCTCGGACCCCCCAACGGATAGCCGGTGAGTTCCGTATACCGGCTCAGAAGGAGACCTCTCGAGGCATGGAACTCGTGTACAGCCAGAGCCGGGACCGCCAGGTATCGGCCGAACTGCCGGACCGGGACCTTGCCATTCGGGCGCGGGGCGGCGAAATGGTCGCCTTCGAAACGCTCGTGACCCGCAAGACCACGGCCGTGGTTTCCCTCGCCCGGCGCATCGTCGGCAACACCGAGGACGCCCGGGACGTCGCCCAGATGGTCTTCCTTCGCGTGTGGAACGAGATCCACCGCTACGACGAAAAGTACTCGTTCAACACCTGGCTCTACCGCATCGCCACCAACCTCTCGATCGACTTTCTCCGCAGCTCCCGCAGCCGCGAGCGCGCCCACGGGGCGACACTCCACATCGTGCGGGAGCGCGAGGAGTCCACGGCGTCGGAGGCCACGCGCAACGCCGAGGACGCGGAGCTCGCGCGCCTCTTCGAGACCGTCTCGAGCCGCCTCTCCGAAAAGCAGAAGGCGGCGTTCGTCCTCCGCGAGATGCAGGACTGCGAGACGAAAGAGATCGCCGAGATCCTGGGATGCGGCGAGTCCACGGTCCGCAACCACCTCTTCAACGCCCGCCGGATTCTCCGCAAGGAGATCGGCCGTCTCTTCCCCGAGTTCCTGCGCGGGAGGCCGCTCGCATGAGCGTGCTTTGCCCCATCCTCCGAGGCAGCTTCGAGGATTATCGCCGCGACGCGCTGCCTGCGCCCCAGCGCCGGATGCTCCGCGAGCACCTGGCGGCCTGCCCGGAATGCCGGAATCTCGCGGCGGCCCAGGACCCGGCGATGCTCTTCGCGCGCCCGTTCGTGACGGAGGAGGTCCCGGAAGTCGATGCGAAGCGCATCCTCGCGAACGTGCGGACGGCCGTGGCCTTTGCCGAGACCGAGCGCCGGATCGGCAAGAGCTCGCGCCGAAAGTTCGCCAGCGTCGCGGCGGCGGCAGCCGTGTTCGGAGCGCTCCTGCTGATGGCCCCGCGCGGCGGCGATCGCGGCGTCGAAACGGCGGCGGTCCGTCCCACGCCGGCGGCGGCCAATGGCGCGACGGCTGCGCTCCAGCCGGTGGCGCTGGCGACGGGGACTGCCGAAGTCGAAGGAGTTTCCACGGACGCGACGGTTTACGAGTGGAGTCCCGGCGCCGGCCGGGAAGAACCTCGGGTGGTCTGGATCGTGGACCGGGGGCTGGACATCTGACTCTGACTCGGAGATCGCCCCGCCGCCCTCTTGAATTGCCCGGGATTTCGAACAAGTGAAAAAGACGCTCTTCCTTCTCGCCGCTTTCATGCTCTCCGCATCCGTCCTGGCGGCGGCGGACGAGGCGGCCGTGCGCGTGTACGTGCTCAAGCACAAGCGCATCGAAGAGGCGGCTCTGCTCATCCGGCCCCACCTCTCGGACTCGGCCTCGATCACGCTGACCCAGCGCTTGAACGCGATGACCGTCACCGACCGGCCCGAAAAGCTGGACCAGGTCGGCAAGGTGCTCGCGGCCTTCGACACGCCGCCGCGCGGCTTCACCTTCGCGGTCAAGCTCGTCCGCGCGCGCGCCGACGTTCCCGAGGGCTCGATCGCCCGCGAAATCGGCGGCCTGGGCGCGAAGCTCAAGTCGATGTTCCAGTTCAACGACTACGCCCTCATCGATTCGGTCGTCCTGCGGACCGCGGAAGGCGGACGGGTCGACACGCAGTTCGGCGAGGAGTACACGCTCTCTTTCACCGTCCGCACGGCGGGCGCCGGCAACGAGCTCCTGCTTTCGCCCTTCACCCTCTCCAAGGTCTACAAGTCCGGGGAGCGGAGCGCCGTGTTCCTTCGCCCCCTCTACCGCTCCTCGATGCCCGTGACCCTCTCGCAGACGCTGGTCGTGGGCGCCTCCAGGGAAGAGAAGTCGAAGAGCGCCCTGATCCTGATCCTCCACGCCCAGGAGCTGCCGCGCGGCGACGCCGAGACCGGAGCCGACGGGCCGAAGGCGGCCTCGAAGACCGACGCCTCGAAGTCCACGAAGCCCGACATGCCCGACAAGAACAAGCCGAAGCCGGAGCCGAAGCCGTGAGCGAGTTCCGGGTCAAGGCCGGCTGGCCGGACGGCTCGGTCGCCGAGCAGTCGGTGATGGCCGCGGACATCGGGACCGCGCGCCACGAGGTCGAGCGCCGCGGCGGGCACGTCTTCGAGATCAAGCGCCGCGGCTTCTCTCTCGCCGCCGGATCGACGAAGCGCCGCGGCCGCGTGAAGATGTCCGAGTTCTTGATCTTCAACCAGGAGCTCATCGCGCTGCTCAAGGCGGGCCTTCCGGTCGTCCGCTCCTTCGAGATCCTGCTCGAGCGCCAGAAGAGCCCGGTCCTGCGCCGGGTGCTCACGGACGTGCGCGAGCGCGTCAATTCGGGCTCCTCGATCTCCGAGGCCTTCGCCGAGGAGGGCGACCTCTTCCCGCGCCTCTACTGGACCTCCCTCAAGGCGGGCGAGAAATCGGGAGAGATCGAGGCCGTCCTGCGCCGGTACCTCAAGTACCAGAAGACCGTCATCGCGCTGACCCGCAAGGTCGTCTCGACGCTCGTCTATCCGGTCATCCTGATCGCGCTCTCCGCCGTGCTGATCACGATCCTGATGACGTTCGTCATCCCGCGCTTCACCGAATTCTTCGCCGACTTCGACGCGGAGCTTCCGCTGCTGACCGTCGTGGTCCTCGGCATCGCCACCTTTCTGCGCCACAATTTCCTGATCCTGGCCGGAGTCCTGGGCGCCGGGGGCTTCCTGCTGTACCGGTGGGTCCAGACGCCGTCGGGACGGGTCTGGCTCGACGCCTTCATGCTGAAGCTGCCGATCGTGGGCGGGATCTTCCGGAGGTTCGCGATCACGCAGTTCACGCGCAGCCTCGGAACGCTTCTCGGAGGCGGAACGCCGCTCGTGCCCGCCCTCGAGAACGCGGCCGATGCCATCGGCAACCGATCCGTGTCGCAGAAGGTCGCGAGCGTCGTGCCGAAGGTTCGCGAGGGACGCGAGCTGTGGAAGGCCCTCGAGGCCACGGGCATCTTCACCGACCTGACGATCGAGATGATCAAGGTCGGCGAGTCCTCGGGCGCGCTCGAGGAGATGCTGGCCGCGGTATCGGAGTTCTACGACGAGGAGATCGACCTGCTGCTCGCCCGCGTCATTTCCTTCGTGGAGCCGGCCATCCTGGTGCTCATGGGAGGCGTCATCGTGACGATCCTCCTTTCGGTCTACCTGCCGATGTTCCGCCTGATGTCGGCGATCAAGTCATGAGCGGAAGGAAGGGCGAGCCATGGCCAAGCAACTGAACGGGGAAGTCCGGTTCTCCTCGCGAGGCGAGGAGGAGGCGCAGGCGATCGCCCTCGCCGAGCGGCTGGGGCTGCCGTACGTCGACCTCGCGTCCTTCCGCGTCGACGCCGACCTCTTCCGGTCGATTCCGGTCGAGTGGATGCTCCGCTACAACTTCGTGCCCGAGACCCGCACCGAGCGCGTGATGACGATCATCTGCGCCGACCCGACGGACGTCGTCCGCCTCGACGAGCTCGAGCTCCACGTCGGCCTCCCGCTGCGGGTCAAGGTCGGCAGTCGGGCCCTGATCGCCGACCTCCTGCAGAAGAGCGAGTCCTCCCAGCGCGTCCTCGACGAGGCGACCGAGGACTTCCGGATGCAGCTCGTCTCCGAGGACGAGGAGGGCGAGGAGACCCTGACGATCGGGTCGATCGCCCAGGACGCCTCGCCCATCATCAAGCTCGTCGACTCCGTCGTCTTCAACGCGATCCAGCGCCGCGCCTCGGACATCCACATCGAGACGCAGGAGAACGTCGTCATCATCAAGTACCGCATCGACGGCGTGCTCTACCAGGCGATGGATCCGATCGACAAGCGGCACCACGGCACGATCATTTCGCGCATCAAGGTCATGTCCGAGCTGGACATCGCCGAGAAGCGCGTTCCCCAGGACGGCCGCTTCAAGCTGCGCGTGCGCGGACGCACGATCGACTTCCGCGTCTCGATCATGCCGACCGTCCACGGCGAAGATTCGGTCATCCGCATCCTCGACAAGGAGTCGGCCAACGCCGAGTTCAAGAGCCTGAACCTCGAGGTCGTGGGCTTCGACGGCGAAACGAAGAAGAAGCTCCGCAAGTTCATCCGCGAGCCCTACGGCATGGTGCTCGTGACCGGACCGACCGGCTCGGGCAAGACGACGACCCTCTACGCGTGCCTCTCCGAGATCCAGACGGTCGAGGACAAGATCGTGACGATCGAGGATCCCGTCGAGTATCAGCTCCGCGGCATCACGCAGATTCCGGTCAACGAGAAGAAGGGCCTGACCTTCGCCCGCGGCCTGCGGTCGATTCTCCGGCACGACCCCGACAAGATCATGGTCGGCGAGATCCGCGACGAGGAGACGGCCCAGATCGCCGTCCAGTCGGCGCTGACGGGCCACCTCGTCTTCACGACCGTCCACGCCAACAACGTCGTCGACGTGCTGGGCCGGTTCCTCAACATGAAGGTGGAGCTCTACAACTTCGTCTCGGCCCTGAACTGCGTGCTCGCCCAGCGGCTGGTCCGCAAGATCTGTCCGCACTGCAAGGAGTCCGTGACGATCCCCCCGGATCTGCTCCGCGAAGCGGGGCTCGACCCGGAGGCCATGACGTCGAAGACGTTCTACGAGGGCAAGGGCTGCCTCGAATGCGACGGCACCGGCTTCCACGGCCGGATGGCGATCGCCGAGATCCTCGATCTCTCCGACCGGATCCGGGGCCTGATCCTCGAGCGCCGGCCGGCGGCCGAGATCAAGCGCGCCGCCAAGGAGGAGGGCATGATCTTCCTCCGCGACGCGGCGCTCGCCAAGGTCTTCGAAGGCACGACGACCCTCAAGGAAATCAACAAGGTGACGTTCGTTGATTAGGCTTCCGTTCCTCAGGCCGGCTGTGCCGCCGCACGTCTTCGTTCTCCTCCCCGAGGGCGTGACGTACGCCCGGGTGCGCCTCGAGGAGCCGGCCGGCTTCGAGGAGACGCGCCACTTCCGGTATCCGGGCGGCGCGCTGATCGGGGGAGCGCCCGTCCTGACCCGCGAGGCCATCGCCGAGGCGGTCAAGGCCGCGCGCGCTCTCGCCGGCGGCCGCCTCTCGCGCGCCTCGGTCATCTTTCCCGACCTCTGGGCGCGCACTCTTCCGGTCGAGCTCGAGAGCATCCCCGACGACTCGGATGCCGGACGCGAAATGGTCCTCTGGAAGCTCAAGAAGCTCCTGCCCGGGCATCCGACCGACCTCGCCATCACATACGAGCCGATGCCGACGCTCACCGACGAGAAGCGCGTCCTCGTGGCGGCCGCGCCGCGAGAGACGGTCGAGTCGATCGAACGGGCATTCGACGAGGCCGGCGTGAAGGTCGGATATCTCGCCCCCGCGGGCCTGGCGATCTTCGAGGGTCTCGCGAGGACGCTCTCCAGGGCGGCCTCCGGCGACTACGCCCTCCTGCACCGTTCGAGCGGCGCCCTTTCGTTCTTCATCGCGCGGGGAGAGGAGCCGATCTTCTTCCGCCAGCGGCCCCCGGAGGGGCACGAGGAAGCGGACGGCGACATGCAGGACCGCGAGGCCCGGCTGTCGCTCTCGTATTACGCGGAACGGCTCAAGGGCCCGGGTCTCTCCGCCGTCTACGTCCACGACGAGCTGCCCGGGCGGGAGCTCGAGAAGACGACCGCGTTCCCGGTCTCGGTCGTCCCCCTCTCCAGCAGGCTCTTTTCGGGTGACGGCGCGCCCGACAAGACGTTCGACGAGCGCCTCGCGGCCCGGCCCGAGCTCCTCGCCGGCTTTGCCGCCGTGTTCGGAGGCCGATGAGCCGCGTTTTCAACTTCGCGCGGCGACCGTTCCAGGACGACCGCCCCATCTACGTGGCATCGGTGGTGCTCCTCGGCATCGGCCTGGCCCTGCTCATCGCCAATCTCCGGCTCTTCACCGAGTACCGGCGCCAGGTCGCGGACACGCGCGCGGAGATCGAAGCGCTCGAGGAGCGCCAGCGGCGCGCCGATCGCAAGGCGCAAGCGGCGAAGTCCGCCGTTTCGGCATACAAGCTGTCGGCTCTGGCGGAGGAGAGCCGCGGGCTCGCCAAGATCGTCGCCGAGCGGCGCTTCTCCTGGACGACGCTGCTCGCGCGCCTCGAGAAGACGCTGCCGCCCGAAGTCGGCCTCGCCCACCTGCAGCCCCGCTTCGATACCGGGGGCGAGGTCTGGCTGGACATGCAGTTCTACGCCAAGAACCGCGAAGCCGTGGTCAAGACGATTGCCGCGCTCGCCAAGGACCCGGCGCTCGAGGGCGTGGAGCTGAGGAGCGAGACCGCGGCCGACCCGGCAAGCCCGGAGCCGTTTCAGTTTTCTCTCGGCTCACGCTACGAGCCGCCGAGCCGGACGGCCGAGACGGCGAAGGGCAACGGCCCCGGCGGCGGCGGCGTCAAGGGAACGCGGCGATGAAGCTCCTGCCCGCGGGCTGGAACCGCCGCATGCCCCTCGCCCTCGGCGCACTCGTGCTCGCGGCCGCCAACGCGGTAATTTTCCTGGGCTACCGTTCGAGCACCAACGAGCGGCGCGCGGCGCTCGAGGCGAGGCGCGACGATCTCGCGCGCACGGTGGCGTCGCGGGAGGCGGAGGCCGAGAAGCTCTCGACCCAGAACCAGCGGCTCTCCGGCGTGTCCGAGGCGATGGAAGAGTTCTACGGCCACCGTATCGGCACGCAGGAGGAAACGCTGGCCGGCCTCGTGGCCGACCTGCACGCGGCCCTGAAAGAAGCGGGCATCGAGACGAGCCAGATCTCGTACGCGACGGCGCCCGTCGTGAAGCTGCCCCTGACGCGGATGCGAGTCACGTTCGGCGTGAAGAGCGACTACGGCCGCTTCAAGAAATTCCTGAAGATCCTGGAAACCGGCCGCCGCTGGATCGCGGTCGAGAGCGTCGCGATCCGCCGCGACACCGAGCAGCCCGGCTCCGTGTACGTGCAGATGGAGCTCGCGACGTATTTCGCGGAGCCTTCGTCGCCGGCTCCGTCGACCCAGTCGCCCGCGCCTCCCGCCGCGGCTCCCGCTCGGGGCGCCGTGCCGGCCGCGAGGAGCGCGTCGTGAAGATGAAGCTCGCGCTGGGCTCGAAACGCCAGGCCATGCTTTTCGGATCGCTCGCGCTCGTGCTGGTCCTCGCCGTCGTCCGGTGGAGGCCGGGGAGCGCGGCGTCCCCGCCGCCCGGCTCGAGCGCCTCGGCTTCGAAGCCCGCCACGGCCCCCCGGGGCGGAGCGGCCGCGGCGGAGGACGAGCCGGCGCCGGCCGCGCCGCGGGGCGGCCGCCGGGCCTCGACGAAAGAAATGACCGCGGACGAGGTCCCGGTGATCAACAAAGAGGACTTCAACCCGCCTCGGGGCGCCGGCGCGGCCGACGGCGGCCGCGATCTCTTCGATCTCCGCGACCCGACGCGGGTTCCGCCGCCCACGCCGACGCCCCGGCCGCCCGCGCCGGGGGAGGGCGCGTTCGTGGGGCCATTGCCGCCGCCTCCGCCGACGCCGACCCCGAAGCCGCCCGACGTCAGCTTCAAGTTCCTCGGCAGCTTCGGCCCGAAGGAGAATCCGATCGCCGTCATCCAGCAGGGCGACGAGATCTTCAACGCCCGGGCGGGCGACACTCTCTTCGGCAAGTTCGTACTCCGGAAGGTGGGCTACGAGTCGATCGACGTGGGTTTCGTGGGGTTCGCGCAGACGGAGTCCAAGCGGCTCCCGATTTCGCAGTGAGGCCGACACGCGACATGAAAAGAGGACACGCCGGATGAAGCTGTGGAAGAAGGGCCTCGCCCTCACGCTCGCGGTGCTGATGACCGGCTGCGCCGGGTCGACGGCCTACCAGAAGGCCAAGGACGACGAGGCGGTCGGGCACTGGGACATGTCGGTCATGAACTACGCGAAGGCCCTCGAGCTCAACCCCGAGAACGCCGGCTACAAGGCGGCTCTGGCGCGGGCCAAGCTGAAGGCCTCACAGGTCCACTTCGAGAGGGGCAAGATGTATCGCGCCTCCGGGCGTCCCGACCTCGCGATCGTCGAGCTCTCGCAGACCGTCCTGCTCGACCCCACCAACGACTACGCCAAGACCGAGCTCCGCAAGTCCGAGGCCGAGTACGCCAAGCAGCAGGAGGAGCGCAACGCCGAGACCAAGATCGAGGGCCTCAAGAAGAAGACCAAGGGTGTGCGGGCGGCGTTGCCGATGCTCGAGCCGTCGAGCGATCGTCCGATCAACCTGAACTTCCCGCAGCCCAAGCCCATCAAGCAGATCTACCGCGCCCTCGCCGACGCCGCGGGGATCAACGTCGTCTTCGATCCGCAGCTCAAGGACGACAACGTGTCGATCGTCCTGACCCAGGTCGCATTCCAGAAGGCGCTGGAGACGCTCCTGCGCCAGGAGAACCACTTCTACAAGATCATCGACGAGCACACCGTCCTGATCGCTGCCGACACGCCGCAGAACCGCAAGACCTACGAGGACCTGGTCATCAAGACGTTCTTCCTGTCGAACGCCGACGTGACCGAGGTGGCGAACGCCCTGCGCGCGCTGCTGCAGACGACTCGCATCTCGGTGAACAAGGCCGAGAACTCGATCACCCTCCGGGACACCTCCGACAAGGTCGCGGTCGCCGAGCGCATCGTCGAGCAGAACGACAAGCAGGTGGCCGAAGTGGTCGTGGACGTCGAGCTCCTGCAGATCAATGCGACCAAGGCCCAGAATCTCGGTATCCAGCTCGTGCCGCGCGCCGTCGGGGCGACCATCCCTTCGCCGGGAACGGGCGTCACCAACCTCGGCGCGACGATCTCGAACGGGTTCACGTGGGATCAGCTCAAGCAGATCGGCATCAACTCGTTCGGCTTCACGATCCCGTCGGTCGTCCTGACGTTCATCAAGGACAACACGGACGCGGAGCTCCTCGCCAAGCCGCAGCTCCGGATCGCCGAGGGCCAGAAGGCGCAGCTTCTGATCGGAGACCGCGTGCCCATCCCGGTCTCGAGCTTCAATACGTCGAACGTTTCGGGCTCGAACGTCGTGCCGATCACGTCCTACCAGTACCAGGACGTCGGCATCAAGATCGAGGTCGAGCCGCGCGTGCACCACAACCGCGAGGTCACCCTCAAGCTGATGACCGAGGTGTCGAACATCTCCGGGTATGCCGTTGGCAGCGGACAGAGCGGCTCGGCGCCCCAGCCGATCATCGGGACGCGGACGATCTCCTCGAACATCCGCCTGCGCGACGGGGAAACCAACTTCCTCGCCGGCCTCTACCGGACGGACAAGACGAACGCCCGCGAGACCATCCCGTTCCTGGGCGACATTCCGATCATCGGCAGGATTTTCTCCAAGGTCAAAACGGACGACCAGACGACGGACCTCGTTCTGACCCTCACGCCCCACATCATCCGGATCCCCGACGTGACCGAAGAGGACCTGATGCCCGTCTTCGTGGGCACCGACGCCAACATCTCTTATCAGGGCGGTCCGCGCGTCGAGAACCCCCAGCGGGACCAGGGGCCCTTCGAGGGCCAGCCCGGACGCGTCCAGCCGCCGCTGCAGCGCACACCGCCGCCCTCGGGGCAGCAGCCCACGCCGCCGCCGGGCATCAATCTCGCGCCCGGCAGCCCCCCGACCGACATCTTCCGGCCGCCCACGCAGCCGCAGCCGCAGCCGCCCGGCGCACCGAACCCGTCGCCGAAGGAGCAGGTTCCGCAGAGCAAGAACTCGCTCGCGCCCGCGGATGGCCAGACGGCTTCGGCGTCGAGCGCCGGTTTTGTGGCCGTCGACGACGGGACGCCGATCCTTCTCGACTTCGACCCGTCCTACCTGACGCTCGGCGTCGGACAGCAGCAGACGATCAGCCTCCGCGCGACCTCGCCGGGAGGCTTCCCGGGCGGCACGCTGCGCGTGCGCTTCGATCCCTCCGTCGCCGCGGCCGTCTCGGTGAGGCCGGTCCTCGTCGGGGACGGCGCGCTCACCACGGCTCGGATCGACGGCAGCACCGTCGTCCTCGAGCTTCCCGACTCCGCCGACCTCTCGGGAACCCGGGCGATCGCCGAGATCACGCTGCGCGGCATCGCCCCGGGTCTGGGCACGATGGCCTTCGAGCCGATCGAGATGCCCGGCGCGACGGTGACGTTCTCCACGGCGGTGGCGTCCGTCCGATGAATCTTTCCGGAGCGACGCGTCGCCGGCTCGAGGCGGGTTTCACGCTCCGCCGTCAGGCGGGCTTCACCATGGTCGAGCTCGCCGTGGTTGCGGCCATGATCGCGATCCTCGCGGCCATGGCCGTGCCGGTCGCGCGTTACTCGCTCCGCCGCCAGCGGGAGCTCGAGCTCCGCCACCAGCTCCGCACGATGCGCGAAGCCATCGACAAGTACAAGCAGCTCTCCGACGCCGGCCTGATTCCTCTCGAGATCGGTGGCGAAGGCTATCCGCCGGAGCTCGCGAAGCTCGTGGAGGGCGTCGACCTCGTCGGCCAGGTCAAGAAAAAGCAGCGCTTTCTCCGCCGCATCCCCGTGGATCCCACGACCGGCAAGGCCGAGTGGGGCCTGCGCTCCTACCAGGACGAGCCCGACTCCTTCTCCTGGGGCGG
>Ga0207701_10003908_pt1 | contig 15228 bp, 17 predicted proteins | sample KBSSwiSSwithPhiX_FD_184294 | JGI IMG/M metagenome (GOLD analysis project Ga0207701, IMG submission 184294) | Switchgrass rhizosphere bulk soil microbial communities from Kellogg Biological Station, Michigan, USA, with PhiX - S5 (SPAdes) (version 2) | ecosystem: Environmental > Terrestrial >... | reverse complement strand
CCACGAAAGGGCCTGGCCCTGGTAAAGAAAACCGTGCTTCGCAGCGGAAATAAATTCCTGCGGTTTGCCCGAGTAATCGCTGAAGTAACCGACGTTTTGACCGGTCAGCGCTACAATGGCGCTGTGATGAAAATCGTCATTCCACATCCCGTCCAAACCATCGCCGCCTTCGTTTTCGGGCCGCGTCATTTTTGATTCCTGCAGATCGTTTTCCGCGACGAGAACGATGGAACGCGAACCCGCCGCCTCGCGCGCGGCACGGCCGACTGCAGCAATAATGTATTCTTCGGACCCGTCGCGAATTGCGTGTGTTGCGTCGAATCGGAAGCCGTCAAAATGAAATTCTTCGATCCAGTAGCGGCCGTTCGTGATAAAGAACTCTCGGACTGGTCCTGAATTCGGACCGTCGAAATTGATCATGTCGCCCCATTCGTGTCCTTTTCCTCGGAGCAAATAATCATCGGAGTAAACTCCGAGATAATTTCCGTCGGGTCCGAAGTGGTTGTAAACGACATCAAGAACTACGCCCACGCCTAACAAGTGAGCCCTGTCAATGAACACGCGCAAATCATCAGGCGTCCCATACAAATGTGAAGGCGCAAACAGATCGACGCCGTCGTAACCCCAGCCAAACCTGCCGGGGAACTCCGCGACAGGCATCATTTCAATCACAGTAATTCCAACGCGCGCTAACTCTGATAGCTGTTCGGCAGCCGCGCGCCATGTACCTTCCATGGTGAAAGTGCCCATGTGCATCTCGTAAAAGACCTGGCCTTTCAGTTTCAATCCAGGCCACTCCGCGTCGTTCCATTGGAATACTGTGGGATCCACAATACACGAGGGTCCGTGCGGGCCTTCGGGTTGAAAGCGCGAGGCAGGATCGGGATAAAAATTCTCTGCGTCGTTGACGCGAAATCGGTAGCGAGTGCCGAAGCCTGCCTTGGCGACGCCGGAGAAATACCCGCCTGACTCGGCTATAAGCGGACAGAATTTTGGTTTCGCAGTGTTTTCCAAAACAACATCAACTTCGCGTGCCTTGGGCGCCCAAACACGAAAATGTGTCTCGTTGTCACCGATCAATTCGGCGCCAATCGGGTAACGGCGTTTTGCTTGTTGCATCGACATTAACATTGCTCTCCTCCGGTAACGTCTCAATAGCTTGCACCGGTTGTGAGCTCGTTCCCTTCGTCGTTCTCCGTGGAGAACAGCGGACACTACAGCCCGCGTCATCGCGAGCGAAATTGCATCGCAACGGCTCTGGTTGCGTTCGTTTGGCTTGGCAAACGATGCCCTTGCCCTAGAATCGCGGCCGTCGCTGACAATCGGAAATGAACGGAACCGAACCAAAGATCGAAATCTTTAAGCCATTCGGCGACGCATTCGAGTTGATGAAGCGAATTCTGTTTCAGCCGTTCGATTTTAAGAAATGGCTTGTAATCGGTTTCGCGGCGTGGCTTGCAAACCTCGGTGGCAGTGGTGGAGGCGGTAGCTTCGACTTTCCGGATAACCAACGAGAAGAGGCGCACAAGTTGAACGAGGCAATCAGTCAAATCCCGCAACCGGTTCTCATCACAGGCATTTGCATTTTGGTTTGCGTCGTCGTTCTGCTCATTATCTTGTTTGCCTGGCTCCGCGCGCGAGGGCGATTCATTCTTGTTGACTGCATCGTCCGCAATCGCGCCGCGATTGTCGAACCGTGGAAGGAATTTCGCGCGGAAGGAAACAGCTTTTTCCTCTTCTCATTGCTCATCGCGCTGATAGTCGTTTCGGTGATCGTGATTGCGGGGATTGCGCTCATTGTGCCGTTTATCCCGTGGCGCGGTCAGGCTGAGCCCGCTGTCGGTTTTTGGATTGGTATTTCCCTGACCGCGTTTATCTCGGTCTGCCTTATTGTCGTTTGGGCGATCGTCTCTCAGCTGATGGTTCCGATCATGTATCGCCAACGATGTCGTGCGCGGGCCGCGTTTGCCCAAGCGGTAGGCTTGGTAAGCGCCCATCCCGGGCCGATCCTTCTTTACGTGTTATTTTTTATGCTGCTGGCAGTCGCGATGGTTATGATCAGCTGTGTGGTAACATGCGCGACTTGTTGCATCGCTGCGATTCCGTATGTCGGCACAGTCATACTTTTGCCAATTCCAGTTACGCTTGGCGCATTCTTGCTGTTATTCCTTCGGCAATTCGGTCCCGATTACGATGTATGGGCCGGTTTTATGCCGCCGGAATTTTCCCCTTGGCTGTTGCCGCCGCCTACGCCCTCGGGAACTGCAGCAGGATGACTAACGAAGCAAACAACAAATCTTCCGAATTCAAAAGACTCGACGAATAGTCAGGGTTTTGAATAAAAGAACCCTTATGAAAAAACCATTCATTCTATGTTGGATTATGCTTCTGGCGATAGCTCCGGTATGCCTTCTTCAGGGGAAGCCGGCGAAGGAAAACAAATCCGCTGCGAACGAATCAACGATCACTGGTCTCGAAAAATCCGCGTGGGAAGCATACAAGAACAAACAGGCAGACGCATTCAAGGCGCTGATGTCGAAGGATTATTACGGTGTCTATGCAGAGGGGGTGAAAACTTTGGACGGCGAGCTTGCCGCCATGGCACAGAGCGATCTGCGCGATTACTCATTTTCAGACGTCAAGGTGGTCTTCCCACGTCCGAAAATGGCTGTGATGACTTACAAGGCGACGGTGCAGGCGACCAGTGACGGCAAGGACATTTCTGGCACGTACAACGGCGGAAGTGTTTGGGTTCAGCAAGACGGCAAATGGGTCAGCGCTTTTCACACTGAAAGCAAAGCGCTGTAACTAAGCGCAAAATTAAGTCTGGAATTGTGTCATAGACACACGAATCAAAATAGCCAGGCCACGGACGCGCACGGATTAAACACAGATTCGAAGCGGCTCACTGAATCTGTGACAATCAGTGTTAGTTTGTGGCCAGGGATCTTTGGCCGGGAGCGCAAAGACATACATGATTGCAACAGCTATGAACTGGGATGCGGTTAGCGCGATTTCGCAATTGATAGGTTCGCTAGCCGTGGTTCTGTCCGTGCTGTACCTGGCCGTGCAAGTGCATCAGAGTACGCGTGTGGCAAAGCTGGCCATGCAAGACGCCGCGGCCACGGCCTTGCGCGATGTGACAAAGCCGTTAATGGAAAACGCCGAGCTGGAACGAATATGGCGCGTCGGGTTGGAAGATATTGGTGCGCTTTCAATAGAAGAACGGGCGCGATTTTTCCATGCGGCTTACCAGTTCCTGAAAGCGTTTGAGACCATCCATTTTCATCATGTTTATGGAATGATGGACAAAGACCTCTTCGAAGGCTGGCACGGGCTGCTGCGACATTACGTCGTTGCCCCGGGCATGGCTCATTACTGGAAACTTCGGCCTGAAGTTTTCTCCGAACGGTTTCGCAATTTCGTCAACTCGCTCGAACCACCGACCCATCAACGCACGGTTGGGACCCTCTTCAAAGAGGAACGAGAATAATACGAAGCGTTCGGTTGTCTCCGGGAACAACGAGCTGACGACAAAGCGACGCGAGGACGCCTCATACTCCAAGAGCACTTCGTGCAAAATCCGAATGAGCTTGCCGACTGTCGCGCAACCTCGCCACGGAACGAGTCCGTCCGACTGGCGGACTTTGGGAGTGCGCACGCGTCCTCGCGTCGCTTTTGTGCAGCGCTATTTACATGGTCCCGGCACGGGGATCACCAATTTGCCGTCCTTCTCGCCGACGAAATTTTCGGAGCTGCTCGATGAGCTGCCGTTTGCGTCCTTTGTCTCAACTTTAATTACGAGCTTTTTTGTCGGTTTGAGATTCAGACAAACTTTGCCGGTTGGCCCATCCATCGATGTCGTTGCTTTCTTCACGTCCTCCGGCGTCAGACTAACAAGCTCAATACTGGAAATTTTTCCCCCAGCAGACCCTGTCTGCATCATTTTGTAAAACTCGAGGGCCTGAGGATCGGAGCCTTGCGTGTAAAGGAAAGACTCCAGCGTGGCTGTGTCCTTGCCTTCCATTGCTGCTTTGTATTTGTCCGTGAATGCCTTTTCTTGCGCGGGCGTGGCTGCCACGCCTGTAAGCGCGAGCGTAACCAGGAGGGCGCCAAATAATGTGAACAGTCTCAATGAGTTTTTCATGGCCGCCACGGTAGTCGCCGCGATTTCAGCAAGGCAAGCCAATTCGAAAAAGAAAAACCGTTGCTGAGTCGCGCTGCTCGGGCTATTCCACTCTGCCCGTTTCGGGCGTCGACAGGTCCCGATGAATATTCACGAATATCAAGCCAAAGAGTTGTTGCAGAAGTTCGATGTGGCTACAACGCGCGGCAGGGTCGCAACGACACTGGATGAAGCGGAGCAGATCGGACGCGAACTGGGCGACATTGATATTGTTGTTAAGGCTCAGATCCACGCAGGGGGACGCGGTAAAGGGAGTTTCAAAAATGGCTTCAAAGGCGGCGTGCACGTTCGCAAAACGCCCGATGAAGTCCGTGATGTAGTGGAAAAAATGCTCGGCCAAATTCTGGTGACACACCAGACCGGGCCCGACGGTCGTAAAGTAAACAAAGTTTTGGTCGCCGAATCAGCCGATATTGCGCGGGAAATTTATTTTGCCGTTCTGCTCGATCGTGCGACCGCGGCACCTGTAATTGTCGCCAGCACAGAAGGCGGCGTCGAAATCGAAGCCGTCGCGGCGAAATCGCCGGAGAAAATTATTCGGGAGCCGATTAACCCATTGGCCGGGCTGCAACCATACCAGGCGCGGAAACTGGCAAAACAACTGGGTTTCGAATCGTCTCAGCTAAAGAACACAGCAAAATTGTTCGACGGACTTTATCGCGCTTTCCTTGCCTTCGATTGCTCCATGGTAGAGGTGAATCCACTGGTCGTTACGAAGAAAGGTGAAGTCCTTGCGCTCGACGCAAAGTTTAACTTCGACGACAACTCGCTCTATCGACATCCGGAGATTGCAGCGATGCGCGACATCGCCGAGGAAGACCCTCGCGAAGTCGAAGCCTCAAAGCATGGGCTGAATTACATTGGGCTCGACGGAAACATAGCGTGCCTCGTCAATGGCGCCGGCCTCGCCATGGCTACGATGGACATCATCAAATTTTATGGGGGCGAACCCGCTAACTTTCTCGACGTCGGCGGCGGCGCGACGGAAGAGCAGGTGACCGAAGCGTTTAAAATCCTGATCGCTGACAAGAAAGTGAAAGCAATCCTGGTAAATATCTTCGGCGGGATCATGAAATGCGACGTGATCGCGCAAGGTATCATCGATGCAGCGAAGACAGTGAAGCTGTCAGTGCCCCTGGTGGTTCGACTTGAAGGAACTAACGTCGAGCGAGGCAAACAGCTGTTGAAGGAAAGCGGCCTTGCGCTAATCGCAGCGGACGATCTGGCCGATGCAGCGCAGAAAGCGGTCGCCGCTGCAAATTCCAAAACATGACGCCGCACAATGAAAGCGATGCGAGGAACCATCGCACTCCAAAGGCACTGTGTGCGAAATGGCTGCAAGGCCTGTTTTGTTTCGCCAAAGCGTTGGGAGTGCGCGCGCGTCCTCGCGCCGCTTTTGCCGTGGCCTTTCTCGCGATCACTGCAGGCCTTTGCGCCGACGAATTACCGCGCAAATCCAAGTTGCCTCGCGAGAATTATCCGAATGTCGATGTCATCTACGATTCGGTGACAATGCCCGACGGCAAACGCTTGCGCAGCATCATTACAAAACCGCGTGACGCGAAAGGAAAAATGCCGGTCATTTTTCTGACTGGTTGGCTGAGCTGCGACTCGGTGGAAGCACCGAGCGACACGAAAGATTCTACGGGATTGGTTTTGCGCGGACTCGCGCAAACACCAGGGTTTTGCCTGTTCAAGATTGATAAGCCCGGATGCGGCGACAGCGAGGGCGATTGTTCGCAAACTGATTTCGAGACGGAGCTTGCCGGGTACCGCGCCGCGTTTCGCGCGCTAAAGAATTACGACTTCATCGATTTAGAGCGCGTATACATTTTCGGCAGCAGCAACGGCGGCGGATTCGCACCGTTGGTTCCGGAAACGGAATCAGAACAAGCCCAGGTCCGCGGTTACATCACCATCGGTGGCTGGGTGAAAACGTGGTTCGAGCATATGCTCGATATCGAACGGCGGCGTTTTGCGTTAATGAAAAAATCGCCCGGTGAAGTGACTGATCGAATAAAAGGCGCGACCACGCTTTATTATGAATGGCTAGTTAAAGGGCGCGGCGTTTCGGAAATTTTGAAGGAGAAACCGGCGCTTGCGGAACTTTGGCCAGAGGGCAAAGACCAAACGCATCTTTACGGACGACCGCTGAAGTTCTATCAGGACTTGCAGAAGCTGAATCTGGCCGCTGCCTGGTCGCGAGTGAAAGTCCCGGCGTTAATCTTGCACGGACAGTTCGACTGGATCATGGGCCGGGAAGATTCCGAGCTGATCGCGCAAATTGTGAACGCAAACGTTCCCGGTGCGGCGCGTTTCATCGAAGTGCCGGAAATGGGACATGGAGGACAGCATTATTTGAGCATGGCTGACGCGTTCGCGGGGAAGGAGGCCCCCTTCGATCCAAAAATTATTCGGACCATGACAGACTGGTTGGAGCAACAACAAAGGAAGCCCGCAGGATGAAAATCAAGGAAATCGGATTCGTTGGGATTCCCGTTAAGGACATGGCGAAAGCCCGCGTGTTCTATGAGAATGTGCTTGGTTTAAAGCCGGATCCGGAAATGACCGGTGAGAGATGGACCGAATATCCGGTTGGGGCGGGTGTGATTGCGATCGCTAACGTCGGTGGTGACTGGCAACCATCTGATCAAGGCACAGCCGCAGCGTTAGAGGTTGAAAGCTTGAAAGATGCAATCGCTCGATTGAAAGAACACAAGATTCGGTATGACGAGGTTGAGTCGCCCGTTTGCCGAATGGCAATCATTCAAGATCCCGATGGTAACAAATTGATAATTCACAAACTTAAACCCGAAAAGGAGAAAGGAGTCTGCAAATGATCACAAACGAAGTGGCCTTTGTTGCCATTGCGGTTTCTGATAAGGAACGCGCACGAAAATTCTATCAGGAGACGCTGGAGTTGAAGCCTACCAGCACACAGATGGATGGTGCATGGGTCGAGTACGATCTTGGCCCGACTACAATCGGGGTCGGTTCCCATCCGATGTGGAAACCTTCGCGCGATGGAACCACCGTCGCTCTTGAGGTCCAAGATTTCGATGCTGCCTACATGAAGCTCAAAGAACGCGGTGTTAGCTTCGATATTGAGAAAACCGAGACGCCAGTTTGCTGGATGGCACAGTTCCGCGACCCCGATGGCAACAAGCTCCTGATTCACAAAAGAAAACAACAGTGAATCTGGAAACCAGGAATCCAGGAGAAATGAATCAGGAAAACAGGAAAGTAGGAGACTTTGCTGTCTTTCCTGGATTCCTGGCTTCCCGATTATTTCCTCTTTTCCTGCTTCCTGATTTATGTCTGTTTTAGTCGATAGGAACACCCGGCTTGTCGTTCAGGGCATCACGGGCAGCGCGGGCGCATTTCACACGCGGCAGTGCATGGAATATGGGACCAACGTGGTTGCGGGCGTCACCCCCGGAAAGGGCGGACAGATGTTCGAAGATAAAGTGCCGGTGTTCGATACTGTTTGGGAAGCGCGAAAAGAAACCGGATGCAACGCCGCGATGGTGTTCGTGCCTGCGCCTGCCGCTGCGGATTCGATCCTTGAGGCAGTAGATGCGGAGGTCGAGTTGGTAGTTTGCATCACGGAAGGAATTCCAGTGATGGATATGATGCGGGTCAAAGCGCTCATGCGCGGAAAGAAATCGCGCCTGATCGGGCCGAATTGTCCGGGCATCATCACACCCGGCCAATGCAAAATTGGAATCATGCCCGGTTACATTCACAAGCCCGGCAGCATTGGCGTGATCTCGCGTTCCGGGACACTGACTTACGAAGCGGTGTGGCAGTTGACGTCGCGCGGCTATGGACAATCAACATGCATCGGCATTGGCGGCGATCCGATTCACGGTCTGTCGCACCTGGACTGTGTGAAATTGTTCAATGACGATCCGGGCACGGATGCGATGATCTTGATCGGAGAGATCGGAGGATCTGCGGAAGAAGAAGCCGCGGAATGGATCAAGGCGCACTGCAAAAAGCCTGTGGCAGCATTCATCGCTGGAAAAACAGCGCCACCCGGGCGGCGGATGGGGCACGCGGGTGCGATCATTTCCGGTGGGAAAGGAACTGCAGCCGGAAAGATTGAAGCGTTGGAAGCGGCGGGGATCGCCATAGCGGAAACCCCAGCTACAATCGCGGACACGCTTATATCGAGAATGAAGGCTATGGCATAGCCGGAAGCCGAGTTCGAACTGGATATGTCAGATGCAAAGCGAAAGCGGATTCTTCTCATCGGTATCGGACGCTGGGGAGCAAATCACTTGCGCATTCTCAAGTCGATGCCGATCGAACTTTTTGTTGCCGATCGTCACGAGCAACAACTGAAATCCGCAGGCGTCCCCGAGACTCATCGAAGCGCAGACCCGCGCTCATTTTTTAAAAACATCGACGCTGCGGTGATCGTCACGCCTGCGCCGACACATTTCGATATGTGCCGCGAGCTGCTGGAAATTGGCAAAGACGTCTTTGTGGAGAAACCGATCACACTGGTTTCAACTGACGCGAAAAAACTGACCGAACTCGCGGAGAAATCGGGTCTCGTTCTGCAAGTGGGACATATCTTTCGGTTCGACCCTGCGTCCGTGTGGCTGCGGGACGCGATCGCTGCTGCCCGATTTGGCAGGCTTAAAATGTTGCGTGCCAGATTCAGCGGCTTCAAACGTCCGCGACACGACACCGGCGTCACTTTCGCCGACAGCATTCATTTTGTTGATCTCTTCAACTTTTTTCTCGGAGTAACGCCCACACGTGTTCACGCTGTAATGCAGGATTTTTTCGAACGGGGGATCGACGACGAATCGCTGCTCGTACTGCAATACGGAAAGGGAGCCGCTGATCCAATGTTCGCAACCATCGAAGCCGGGTATCACGCGCCGGGGAAGTTTCGAGAGGTAACCATCGTTGGTACGGATTCTTCGGCGGTGTGCGATTACAACGTGGCGCAGTATAAGATCAAGATAGTCGAAAATAGGCACGTCGCTGAAAACGGCGAGATCCGTGCGGTGGAAGGAACGATGCAACAACTGGAGTTTCCGCCGGAAGAACCGCTTCGTGCCGAATTGGCGGCTTTTATTAATTCGATCGAAAAACGGACGCCATCTCCTGTCGATGGTTGGGCCGGCTTTGACGCTGTTCGGGTGGTGGAAGCTGCATTGGAGTCGGCCGGGAGCGGGACTTGGATAGAAATTTCGCGATGATTTTCGGTTCCGCGATCGACGTGTGCGCTCGATGAAAAAAATCCCGCTGTCCCGAGTATTCTTGAATGAAGAAGTTCGCGCAGCGGCGTTGCGCGCTCTGGAATCGGGAACCTACATTCTGGGAAAAGAATGCGAATCGTTTGAAGCCGAACTGGCTGCGTACATTGGCTCTAAACACGCGGTGCTTTGCTCGTCGTGGACGGCAGGCGGATTTCTCCTTCACAATGCGATGGGATTAAAACGGGGGGACGAAATTCTCGTGCCGTCGCACACTGCGTTCCCCACCATAGAACCGATGATCCATTTCGGTGCCAGGCCGGTATTCATCGACATCGACGAAACTTACTGTCTCGATCCCGACTTGTTGGAGGCATCAATCACGCCGCGCACGGTGGGTATTCTGCCGGTCCATATTTATGGTCATCCGGCAAATCTCGATCGCATCTTGGAAGTAGCCCGAAAACATAATCTTTGGGTAATTGAAGACTGCGCGCAGGCGCATGGCGCACGATTCAGAGAAAAGCGCGTGGGTGCGGCAGGCGTCGCCGGCATGTTCTCATTCTTCCCTTCGAAAAATCTCACTGTAGTGGGGGATGGCGGCTGCATCACGACGGATGACACGGCGCTCGCAAACGATCTGCGCATGCTGCGGAATCACGGACGCAAATCGAAATACGTCCACGAAATGGTGGGCTACAATCTGCGCTTCAACGAAATCCAAGCCGCCATCGGGCGCGTGGAATTGCGGAATCTTGATAATTTAAACGAGCATCGGCGACGCGTGGCCGATCGTTATAGCGAACGTCTCAGTCGCGTTGTCGAAACGCCTCCTGAGAAAGAATGGGCGTATTCTGTTTATCACATGTATGTCATTCGGACCGAGCGCCGCGACGAGTTGGCGAAACATCTGGAGAGCAAAGGAATCAGTACGGGCATTCACTATCCCGTGGCGAATCATCAACAGCCTGCGATCACGAAGTTGTATTCCGATCTGCCGAAGCTGTCGCACACCGAAGAGATTGTGAACGAAATCCTCTCACTGCCAATTCACGGTGAATTGCCGATGGAAGATGTCGATTACGTTTGCGATGCAGTGTTGGACTTTTTCGGAGAATAATTTTTGGATTGCGGCGACCTGTCGCCGCTTTGAAAGCGCAGACATGTTTGCGCACCCCAAAACACGATGAATACGCTCGAACTCAGTCTTGTTATTCCGTGTCATAACGAGGAGAAAAATTTACAACCGCTCGTGTCCGCAATTCATACGGCGCTCAATTCCCTCGGCGTAGATTATGAGATGGTGATTACCGACGATTGCAGTACGGACAATTCTTGGACTGTCTTGAAACAGCTTGCAGCGAGCGATCCGCAGCTGCGCATTCAGCGTTTCCAGTTTAACTGCGGCGAATCGGCGGCGAGCTGGGCTGGGATGCAGGCCTCACGCGGCCGAATCATCGCTACGCTCGATGCCGATCTACAAAATGACCCAAAGGATTTGCCGGCAATGCTCGAGGCACTCAAACGGGCGGACTGCGTCTGCGGAACGCGCACAGCCACTCGAGGCAAAGGTGACAACTGGATTCGGATGGCATCATCGCGAATTGCGAATTGGGTCCGCAACAAGCTCTCCGGCGAAAACATTAGTGACGCCGGGTGTACCTACCGCGTGTTCAAACGTGAATGCATTGCCAACGTGAATTTTTTCAATGGGGCGCATCGTTTTCTTCCCACGTTGATCAAAATGGAAGGATTTCTCGTAGTTGAAGTTCCGGTGTCGACCAATCCGCGGTTCTCGGGCACAAGTCATTACGGTGTGTGGAATCGTCTGTTCAAATCGTTCCGCGATCTCCTGGGAGTTCGCTGGTTGAAATCGAGACAACTTCGATACCGAGTTGCCGACCCGCGAGATTCATTGGCGCCGCTCTGAGCGAAGTGGAAGGATCCCCGTCGAAGTGATGCTACGGGCTTGAAATCCTGGCCTCGCCCCGAAAGCTTTCGCGGCTACGTTGCGACCTCGACTTCGCTCGGAATGACCGATTGAATCATTGCTTTCTTATGAACACACTCGCACTTATCGCTATCACCTGGATCGGCAAAGAATACCGATTTCTTGGACTGGATTGGAGCTATCTCGTCATCCTTGGCCTGATAGGGAACGCCACGTTCTCGATGCGTTTCCTTGTGCAATGGATTGCATCAGAGCGGCGGGGCGAAAGTGTGATCCCGGTCTCGTTTTGGTATTGGAGCATCGGCGGTAGCGTGATCATGTGTCTTTACTTCATCTTCAAGCGCGATCCCGTGGGCATTCTCGCCTATCTTCCTAACTCGCTGATCTACATTCGTAATCTGATGCTCATCAAAAAAGGCGGTTCTCCTCCCACTGCCGCGGCGCCTTCGCAACATCCACGCGAAATGGGTTGACGAAGTTATTCCTCCGCCTGTTTCGAATGAGACTCGGATTTCGGATTTTCTCCCGCAGGTAGATTCGCTGCTTTCCAATCCATTGCCATGCGAATGCGGGCGCGGCCGCTAGGATGATCGTAAAAGATGAATTCCTCAAGCGGCCTCGGATCGAGTTTGCGATAAGCGCCGAGTTTCAGCGCCACCTTTGCCATCCCGTCAGGCTCCCGGGCGGTGTTGATGCCAAAAGCGTCCGCCTCACGTTCCGTGACGCGCACCACGGTGTTGAGAAGTGGCGTGGCGAGGAAAAGCAATGTGCTAAAAATCAACGCCAGCAGCGGAAGTCCGGCTGGATCAGCTATTCCGCGCACGCCCCATTTGTCGCCCCAGCGTCTGACGGTTGCCTCGAACAGAACTCGAGTAAATGCGAATCCGATGAAGATGAAAATTCCAAGATAGGTCAGCAACTTCGCGCCGTGGTTAAGAACATAATGTCCCATCTCGTGCGCCATCACCTCGCGGATTTCTGGAATCGTGCATTGCTTGAGGAGATTATCGTTTAGCGCAATCCGTGTCGTACCGAGAATTCCTGAGACATTCGCGCTTACCCGGGTCGTTTGACGAGACGCGTCTACTTCAAACACTTGTTTAACGGGAATTTGATTCGCCCGCGCCATCGTGAGAATGGGCTCGCTGATTTCGGGTTTTGTCAGCGGTTTATAAGTATTAAAGAGCGGTTCGATGAATACCGGCGCGATGACGAGCAAGAAAAAGGAGAAAACGACTGCGACTGCGGTCCCCCAGATCCACCACGTTTTCGGTGCTCTCCGGAACACGGCGTACAAGACAATCAGGAGGATTGTGCCGCCGACGAGCGTGATTCCAAGGCCGATCAATTGTTCCCGAAACCAGGCGGGAAAAGTTTGGGTGGCGAGACCGTATTGATGTTCGCGAAAGAAGTTCTCGTAGATGTTTAGCGGAAAGCTCAAGACATAAACGAGCACCAAATACAGCACGCTGTAACAGGAGACCTGCAGGGTTTTGTATCTCGTTAGGCGTTCAACGAAATCGCGTAACTGCGCTGAAATGTGTGACGCCAGCAATAGCATCGAGATTCCAGCGGCCACAACGTAATCCCACAGAAGCAGCCAGTAACCGCCCTCGAAGTAAGCATCCGATTTTTCACGCTTGTCTTGCGGCACACTGTCCAACCACGCCTTTGTCGCCGCAGCAGGATCAAGCGTCGAGTGTTGCAGGGCGGGGGAGTCGTAATCGAGCCCGCCAACTTTGCCTCCACCATCGCCTGGTGTGGTACTTTGAACTGGGGTTTGTGCTGGAGTTTCGTCAGATAAAGCTGACATCGCCGAGACCACCAACCCGGTGGCTACCGCAATTGGAAGCAAGAACTTCTTCACGGGCATCACGTCGGAAATACCGAGTTGTGAAAGAAAGCAGCGTTATTATCCGGCGCAATCCGCATCGATTCCCGGGTGTGGTGAGGCTGAACGCCTTATGTAAGGCCACAGGCTCTCTTCTCTAAAGCTTGACACTCCCCCTTGCATTAGGCTGGACTAGCCGCCGCTAACGATGGTAAAGCACCAACATGAAAGCGTTCGTGTCAGAGTTGCTGATCTGGACGCTCGCGCTTGGAATGATGTTTTTTGGCAGTTTAAATGCCCAAACACCGGCACCGGACACAGCGCGTTACGGTCCTTACCCCACGAATTATAAGGAGATCGTAATGCAGTGGTTGAACACGCAATTGATCGATCCGGATAGTGCGCGCATCGAGTGGGACGGAGATCCAAAACCGTCCGATGCGGGGAAGGACAGCGAAGCTGTTTGCGGTTACCTGGTTAATTTCACCGTGAACGCGCGAAATCGTTTCGGCACTTATACAGGCAAGCAAAAACATTCTGTGCTCATTCGTAATGGGGAAATAATCAAGAGCATGGGGTTCGCTTATTAAACAAAGATGAAACAATTGAAACTAAGTTCTAAACGGAAATCATCGGGACAGGTTGTGGTTCTGCTTATCATCGTGCTGCTGTTGCTCGGTGGTGCCTGGTTCTGGCTTTATTCAAGCAAAGAAAATTCGGCCAAAGAAGGAAGAGCCTTTGCCAACGAGGCATTCCAGAAAATTGCTGTCCAGCACGACGGCAATTTTTTCATCTCACGGCTCAGCCCGCAGATGCGCATGGCCTTCGCCGCCCCAACTGCGCAGCAGGAGTTTATGAATGAGATTGTGAAGCTTGGAGCGCCGGTTCGCCCAGTCGATGTCCAAGGAAAGATCGAATTCAATTCGCAGTTTTTCGAGCCGCACGGGTCTTTCCATGGGCGGATATATTATCCAGCGAGATACGCCGACATGGACCTGACCATCTCGCACCCGGTAGGCCGTTGGCAGATTGACCAGATCGCGTTCGTCCCGCAACCGGAGCAGCCTGTCATGCCCGCCCCTGTGGCTCCGCCACAAACGGCGCCTGCACCGCAAGCTCCGCCTGCATCACCAGGTGCACCTCCACCGCAAGCTCCGCCAGCATCTACTGGTGCACCTGAAGCTCCGCCTGCATCTACCGCTGCGCCGGGAGCGGGAGGCTGAAAGAAGTCACGCATGCGCTTCCAACGTGGAAGCGGTTAGAGGTGCCGCTATTGCAACAAGCGGTCAAGCGAATCCAGACAAATCTGCGACCATGTCTCCATGGTTTCGCGACGTGCCAACAATTCGTCCTTCGCAAGAAACGTCAGACCGGTGATCATCGCTTCGCGTTTTTCCACCTTGGCCTCGGTCAGTCTGAATACGTGAACGATGCCAAGATGCACGCGCCCGACCTCGGTCGTGTCATCATTTAAAAGCGCAACGATTCGATCTTCGAACGGCGCATCGATTTTGATCTCCTCGTTCACCTCGCGTTCCACACCGGCGCGATACGCCTGCTCATCCATGGCGAAAAGAGATTCGTCGGTCTCATTCATATGACCGCCGATCCCGATTGAGCCTTTCGCGACCAGGCGCTGTTCGCCGGCTTTTTTCCCGCGAACGTAGTAAGCGACTTTGTCCTGAAATGCGATGAGCGCGTAAGGAATGATTTGTTTGTACTCAGGGTTGATCTCGGCTTTCGGACGCGGGAGAAAGGAATTGTTTCCGCGCGACAGAAACGCATCGAGATATTTTTGCGGCTCGAAGTTGAGGCCGTGAAAACTGCCGAGCTGGTCAAAAAGTTCCCGTCGGATAACGAGGACGTTTTCGTTAGGCGCACTCATAGATAAATCTCAGGAGCGCTGTCATTCTGAGCGAAGCGAAGCTGCAACGCAGTGGAGGAAGTCCGCGAGGCCAGGCTTTTCATCTCTGATTATTTGCTTGTCTGGCGCCCCAGCAATTATCCAGAGATGTTTGAAAGCCTGGCCTCATGCTTGCATTTC
>Ga0207701_10003907_pt1 | contig 15229 bp, 8 predicted proteins | sample KBSSwiSSwithPhiX_FD_184294 | JGI IMG/M metagenome (GOLD analysis project Ga0207701, IMG submission 184294) | Switchgrass rhizosphere bulk soil microbial communities from Kellogg Biological Station, Michigan, USA, with PhiX - S5 (SPAdes) (version 2) | ecosystem: Environmental > Terrestrial > Soil... | reverse complement strand
CATCATCGCGCGCATCTCACTGCGGCCGAGCATGCTCAACGTCAGCGCGGCCGAGGCGCAGGTGCTGTCGGCAAGAATCAACTTGCGCAACCAGACGACTGAGTTTGAGCGTCACAAGAAGCTGCTGGCGCAGAAGCTGATTTCGGAATCGGAATTCAACACGGTTGCCACTAACTACGACCTGCAGAAAGAGGCGGTGGCGGCGGCCGAGGACACATTGCTGCTGTTGAAGACCGGCGCCTCCAAGAGTTCCGGAAACGTCTCCAACATGATTCCCGCCACTATCGACGGCACGGTGCTCGACCTGCCATTCAAGGAGGGCGCCTTCATCCTGGAATCGAGCACATTCCAGTCGGGCACGACGCTCGCGACACTGGCCGACATGAACGACATGATCTTCGAAGGCCTGGTCGACGAATCCGAAGTGGGCAAGCTGCGTCAGGGCATGGAATTGATTCTGAATGTCGGCGCACTGGAAGGAAAGCCGTTCAAGGCGACGCTCGAATACATCTCGCCGAAGGGCGTGACCGACCAGGGGACCATCAAGTTCACCATCCGCGCTGCGGTGCAACTGGACAAGGAGCTGTTTCTGCGTTCGAACTACAGCGCCAACGCCGACATCGTGCTCGACAAGCGGGACGATGTCCTGGCCGTCAACGAAGGCAATCTGCTCATCGAAGACAAGGCAACTTTCGTCGAAGTCGAGACCGCGCCGCAGAAGTTCGAAAAGCGCGAGATCAAGACTGGATTGTCCGATGGCATCAACATCGAAGTTGTCTCGGGCCTAAAGGCCGAAGACAAGATCAAGCATCGGTAGTCAGCCGATGGTCATCGCGCGCGGTGAAAGGGCTTCGAAAGCTTGATCACCCGATCGCTCTTGGCGTACCAGCCCTGGGGGGCGAACGCGTCGCTGTGCAGATAGCACCGAGCAGTGACTTGATCGCTTCCTTCGGTGAATGTGAAGAGCCAGCTTCTCGGAACCTGGTTTTCCGGCGTGCCGTGGTAGCCGGTGAGCTCAGCGACATTGATGAACGTCGTGCCCCAGCGCTGCTCGATGTGCGACTTTCCGCCGAAGGTATCGTCGGGAGTCGTGTGGGTGTGCGCCCCCAGCCATAAGTCCACGCGCGAGTTGCCCTTCGACAGGAAATTCTCAAACGCGGCCGAGTCTGGCTTGCTGTCTACCCAGTAGAGATACGAAGCGCCTTGCGGCGTACCTTGCGGATAGTAGCCGTGGTACCAGGGTTTCCAGGCGCCATCATCATCGCGGCGCATCCCCTCCCATTCGCCGGACGCGACCGTGGTGTTCTTGAGCATGTAGTGATGCGCACTGATGATGATGGACGAAGGGTTCTTCTCCACATTCTTCCGCCACCACCGGAACGTTTCGCCGCTCACCACGCCGCCCGGGTTTCCACCGAGCGTACCGCGACCGATCTTCTGTGAAGGTTCGTTGATGTCGCTCATCATCAGAAAAAGAAGGTTCCCCACCCGAAACGAGTAGCGCTCCCAGGTTCCGGTGATGGGATACGGCCGCTTCGCGGCATCGACGCGGGAAAACTCCGTGTGCTCACCGGTCGGATCGACCCATTTCCGCCACCACCAGGCTTGTGGTTCAGCGAGACCGCTCCGGTCGTGATTGCCCGACAAATCGTAGATCTGTTCGCGGCGATGTCGCTTGAGCAGGCCGAATTGACGAACGACCTCCTGACCCTCTTCGTCTTTGGGAGTCCCCTGCGCGCCCGAAATATCGCCCAGGTCCAGCGCAATGTCCCACTCAAAGCCCGATGTGCCTTCCGACTGCTGGATCGCCGTGGCCAGGCTGTCTCGTCCATTCGCCTTGTCGGTGCCCACGTGAGCATCGGAAAACACCCACAGCCGGAATGTTGCAGGCGTCTCAGCGCGGGCTCGCGCCGGTGCAATTGCGAGAACGACGATTGTTAACAACAGAAGCCGAAGTGATCGCATTGGACACTCTTGGCGCCCGCGGCGCATGTAACGCTACGGGCTCACGAGCCGCATGAGCTGTCCGCAAAGCCAGCCGCCGTAGGTGCCGAGAGCGTATCCCAGGACCGCGAGCAGCACACCCACCGGGGCGAGTGATGGATGAAACGCGGCGGCGACCACCGGTGCGCTCGCGGCGCCGCCGATGTTTGCCTGGCTGCCGACGGCGAGGAAGAACGTGGGCGCGCGGATCAGGCGCGCGACGACCAGCATCGCGATGGCGTGAAATGCGATCCACGTGAAGCCGATACCGAACAGCACCGGGGCCGTGAGCACGGCACTCAGGTTCATCTGCATGCCCACCGTGGCGATGAGTACATAGAGAAACACAGAGCCGACCCGCGACGCACCGGCGCCTTCGAGCTGGCGCGCTCGCGTGAACGAGAGCAGCAGTCCGAACGTGGTCGCGAGCACTACGACCCAGAAGAACTCGCTCGCGAGCGACAGGCGCTCGGCCCACTCGACGCCGGCGAATGCCTTTGCGAGCGGCGCGGCCAGCGCATGTGAAAGGCCGGTCGCGCCGAAGGCGAGCCCGAGCATGAACATGAGGTCGGCGAGCGACGGGATGCGCTCATGTTGGAGACGCAATCGCTCCATCTTGTCGCTGAGCGCCGCGATCGCCGTGGTGTCGGCGTGCAGGCTGCGATCGATGCGCTCGTGGTTGGCTGCCATCCACAGCAACACTGCCATCCACAGGTAGGCGAACAGCACGTCGACCGCGACCATCACGCCGAAGACGTTCGCATCGATGTGAAACACCTCTTTCATGGCGGCCTGGTTGGCGGCGCCGCCGATCCAGCTTCCCGCGATGGCGGTCATGCCGCGCCAGAGTTCGCCATCGACGCTGCCGGGCGCGATGAACTTCCAAAGGAGCAGTGCTACCGGTCCGCCGACCACGACGCTGAGAGCCGCGGTGAAGAACATGGCGAGCGCCTTCGGACCCAGCCGAAGCGTGGCTGGCAGATCGATGGCGAGTGTCAGCAGCACGAGCGTCGCGGGCAGCAGGTATCGCGAGGCGATGAAGTAGAGTTTGGAATGCTCGCCATCGATCAACCCGGACGAGTTGTACAGCGCCGGGACGAAATAGCAGAGCACGAGCGCCGGGATGTACTTGTAGAAGCGCTGCCAGAACGGCCGCGAGGATTTCGTGGTCCAGAAGATGGCGCCCAGTGTTGCGGCCAGCAACCCGAGAACGACCGCGTCGTTGTGGATCACGGGCGGCCGGATCCGGGCAGGTACAGCCGCGCGATGGTTTGTGCGGTGGAATAGGGTTCGGGGTCGTTACGATTGGTGAGCACGATGACTGTCAGTTTCCTTTCCGGATACCGCAGGATCACATTCCGGAAGCCGCGTGTCTCGCCCGAATGCCACAGCGTTTCTCCGGTGATGCGCCAGCCGAAGCCGTAGTCGACGCTCGGATTGTCGGTATGCGTAGCCGGCGCGAAGGCGACCTTGCGCGATTCCGCGCGCAGCAGCCGGTCGTCGTAGAGCGCCGCATCCCACTTCGCCAGATCGTCGACGGAGGAGTAGATGCCGCCATCGCCGAGCACGGCGCTGGTCGAGCTCTGGTCGGTGCGCGCCCAGGAATTTCCCGCGGCGCTGTAGCCGTAGGCGCGCATCGGCACGGTCGACACGCCATCTTCGTAGGCGAGGGTGTTCTGCATGCCGAGCGGCTCGAAGATGCGGTCGTGCAGGAATGCCGCGAATTTCTGGCCGGAAGCGCGCTCGACGATCAGCGAGAGCAGCGAATAGCCGCTGTTGCTGTAGCGATAGTTCGAGCCGGCCGCGAAGTACGTCCGGTTCTGCCCGGCCAGGATGCGCAACACGTCGGCGTCATGCACCTGCGGCGCCTCGTCGGGAACGGAGTCTTCGTAGTCGATCAGGCCGCCCGTGTGCGTGAGGAGATGGCGGATCGTCACGGGCTGCGTCGCCTCGGGAAGTTCCGGCAGCCATTTGCGAATGGGATCGGTGAGCTGCAGCTTGCCGTCTTCGGCGAGCAGCAGGATGGCGGCGGCGGTGAACTGCTTGGTGACGGACGCCAGCCGATAGTTAGTCGCAGGCGTCGCCGCCGTGTGTCGCTCGAGATCGGCTGCGCCGTACGAACGTCGCATGACGGCTGTGCCATTTCGCAGCACGAGCACCGAGGCGCCCGGCACTTCGCCCGAATAGGCGCGCATCAGGTTGTCGACCTGCCTGGCAGCGTCCGCGTCGCTGAGCACCGCTGCTCTTGGCATGGGTTTGCAGTCACCTATGCGTGTGAAGAACAGATCTTCGTAATCCGAGCTGAAATCGCCTTCGGGATCGACCTTGGCGAGCGTCAAGGTGCCGGGCTTCCCGGCGTTGAAGGTGAGCAACGGTTCTTCATCCGCGATCTCATCCCAGTCGACCAGCAGGCGCTCGCCGACCCGCATGAGGTCGCCGGTCAGCAGCGGCGACTTCACCGAGTCGAACCGTACGTGACGGTCGCGTTCGCAAATCGAGATCTCGCCAAACCACGGGTCCCGATAGCGCCCGAACCATCGCTTCAGGAATGCCGGAGAGGCGAGTTGCCGCATCGGCAGCTTCATGTGCGCAGGGCCGGAAGTTGATGCAGAGCTCTGATCTTCCGCCTTCAATTCCGCGATGTACGTCGCAGCCGAAGGAGCATTGCCTCGCGCGGTGAACTGCTTGACCAGCGCTGCGTTCAACACTGCGCGTGCACGCGAGCCTTCGCCATTGATCATGAACACGAAGCCACTGCGCTTTTCGGGCAGCAGGTTCAGCGCCGAATACATTCCACCCAATGTGCCGGTGTGCGACACGCGCAGCGCGCCGTCGACGTCAGACAGTCTCCAGCCGTAACCGTAGGCGGAAAAGTGGCCGTTGTTCCAGCGCTTCTGCTGTTCGGACATCGGCATCGGCGTCTGGGGAGTCCAGAGAGCCTCGTGCTGCACGCGGCTCAACCACGGACGATCCTGGCCCGGCGCCTTGAGTTCCGGATCCAGCCACATGCGCATCCACGTGAGCATGTCGTTCAGGCTGCAGCGAACTCCGCCCGCGGCGGCCGAGGAAATCGCCGGGACCGTCTCCGCGTCGCGCGCAAACACGACGTTGCGGTCGCCTTCCCAGAAATGCGGCTGGGCGACGTTGCTTACCGCGTCGCGATCGAATTCACCAACCTGGCAACGTTTGAGGCCCACGGTGTCGAACACTTCACGGCGCAACAGTTCCTCATACGAGGCGCCGCCCGCAGCCGCCGCGACTTCCCCCGCGATGATGTACAGCAGATTGTCGTAGGCATAGCCCGAGCGAAAGCTCTGCACGGGCTTCAGGTGCGGCAGTCCCGCGATGATGTCGGCTCGCGTGAACTTGTTAGGCTCGGGCCACAGCATGAGATCGCCGGCGCCTTCGCGCAGCCCGCTGTTGTGGATGAGCAGGTCGCGCACGCGCATCTCACGCGTGATCCACGGCTCGCTCATCCTGAACTGCGGCAGATATTTGACGACGGGGTCGTCCCATTTCAGTTTGCCGGCATCCACGAGACGCGCGAGCAGGCCGGTGGTCATGGCCTTGGTGTTCGACGCGATCTTGAAAAGCGTGTCCGCGTCGATGGCGTGGCCGCCGCCGGTCACGAGCTCGCCGGCGGTGCGCGTGTAGATCACCTGGCCGTCTTCGACCACGCCCAGCGCCATTCCCGGCAGGTGGTACTCGGTCATCACGGTGTCGAAGATAGCGTCGAAGTTTTGTTTTCGGCCGATCGCGGGAGACTTTGCAATGCGCTCGACATCGCGCCACACGCGCAGCAGGTTGCCGCTCCAGAGCTGCGCGATCTGCGCATCCGTAAATCCGCGCCGGCGCAGTCCTGCCGTGACGTTGCGTGTCTGGCTCGCGTCGTTCCAGCCCTGAATGCCACCGCCGCCGTCGAAGTCCGAGGCGAGGCCTACGTGATCGATGCCCGCCACGGCCACGGCGTGCTGGATGTGATCGAGATAGTCATCGAGCGTCGCTAGCGGGTACTGCTTGTCGAGACGCTTCAGCCCGCTCTGATAGGCGGGAAGATATTCGTGCTTTGCGCTGTCGAACGCCGCATCGCCCGCCTGGCGCGCGACCTCGTTCTCCATGGCCTTCTCGGCGGCGTTGCGCGCGGGATCGAGCTTCAGGAATCCGGTGTAGGCGACGATCTGGACCACGCCACCCTTCGCGGCGATTGCGCCTAGCAGCTCATCGCTCAGGTTGCGCGCATGCTTCGTCAGTGCGCGCGCGGAGGAGTGCGAGGCGATGATCGGCGCTGCCGACAGCCGCAATGCATCGCGCACGCAGGCATCGGATGCGTGCGAAACGTCTACCATCATGCCGAGTGCATTGGCGCGCCGGACGACCGTCTCGCCGAAGGCGCTCAAGCCGACATTCTCCGGCGCCGGTTTGTCGCCCAACTCCTCGAGCAGGCCTGAGCTGGTGCAGATGTCGTTGTGACCGGTGTGCGTGAGGCCCAGGTAGCGCGCGCCCCGCGCGTACAGCGCGTCGAGCCTCGCCAGATCCTTGCCGATGACGAACCCGTTCTCGATGCCCATCATCGCCGACAATCGGCCGGATGCGTGATTGTCGATGACATCCTGTGGCGATCTGGCGAGACGAATTCGATCCGGATACTTGCGCACCAGTTCTTCGATGGCGGACGTCTTGCGCTCGGCTGCCTCGAACGCCTTGGCATAACCTTCGGGCGTACGCGGCCCTTGCTCGACAAAAATCACGAAGAACGCGGCGTCGAGTCCACCGCGCTTCATCTTGCCCAGATCGACCTTGAGCCCGGTGTCCGTTCCGGCGTCGAATCGCGGCTCTTGCATGTAGGGACGCGGAATGTCGACGTGCGTGTCGATCGTGAGCGGATCCGATCCGGACCGCGCTGTGCACACCGCCGTGCTCATTGCGAGCACGGCGGCGATGGCAACCGCGAGGGAACCTCGGGAGAGGTTCCCGACTTTCAGAACTTCACCGTCATGGTGAGTTGGCCGTAGCGCGGAGCGTAGAACGAAGTGCCCGTGCCGAAGGTGTTGAACTCACTGGTCGGGTCGAACGATTCATCCACTTCCAGCACGCGTTCCTGGTTCAGCAGGTTGTAGACCGCGAGTTTTACGAGCACGTTCGTCGGACCGAAATCGTGGCTCCACGAGATGCTCGCGCTGATATCGTAAATCCACGGCGTGCGTCCCTGCGAGCCGCGGCCGAGCAACTCGTACTCCGCGTCGGCCTCCGAGTCGCAGTTGGCGGTGCAGATGAAGAAGCTGTGATACGACTCGCCGTCGAAGGGATTGTTGGTACCGAAGGCACTGATGGGCCGGCCCGAGCTTGCATCCAGCGTCATGCCCACCCTCCAGTCCCGGAGGAAGCCATAGGCGCCACGCAATTTCAGCTGGTGCCGGCGGTCGTTCGGCAGATAACCGAAGCCGCCGTAGTTCACCCACGGATCATCGAAGTTCTCGGTGCGTCCCGTGTCGCCGAAATCCGTGTCGGTATTCACCGGGCCTTCCGCGTTGCCTTCGTTGAACGCCAGCGTATAGGACGCGTTCATCGACCACTTGCCATCCCACGCGCGGTCCAGTGCGAGCTCGAGGGCCTTGTAGCTACGTCGCGGCTTCTCGTACGGCTGGTCGCCGAGGTAGTTGCCGTCGGAGTCGTACTTCGCCCAACCGGTGCGCGAAGTGTCCACGTTGACGAAGGCATCGTTCTCGCCGTCGCAATCGGTGTCGGAGAAGATAGTCGCGACGCGGCCGGGGTTCGCCATCACGTAGCCGTTGGAGACGGGCTCGCCGTCGCACATGATGCCGGTGGAGGTGATCGCCATGTCATCGATGGCATTGGTGAGCTTGCGGTACGTGCCGCGTGCACCCCACGACCATTGTTCGTTGATCATGGTCTGGAAGCCGAGAATGATCTCGTCCTGATAGACGGGATCCATGTCCTTGTCGACTTCGCTGCGCAGGTCGCCCACCGAGCCATCACCCTGGGAGGTGTCTTCGCCTCCGACCTGCGCTCCGAGAATCGGGCGCTGGCGCGTGACGCCGTTGTATTCGAACGTCTCCCATCCATTGAACACATACCAGTTGCGCGCATCGAGAAAGCCACCCGCCTGCTTGATGTTGATGACGTTCGCGACCGGGAGGAAGTAGCGTCCGAGATTGCCGAACAGCTTCGTGCGGCCGTCTCCCTTCATGTCCCACGAAAAGCCGAAGCGGGGCGCGATCATATTGTCGAGCTTGATGTAGCTGTCGCCCTCGGAATTCATGTTGTCGAAGCCTTCGACGCGTACTCCCGCGTTGAGGATCAGGGTGTCGGTCACCGACCAGTTGTCTTCGAGGTAGTAGGCGTTGTTCAGCGTCTCGAAACTTCCGGCGACTTCGTTCTGGCGGGTACGCACGAATTCCGTGATGCCGGCGGGGCGGGGCACGCCGTTCTCCATCGTCGCGCCCGTCACGCGCCGCACTTCGTACAGCTTGCGATCCTCGCCCGGGTAGAACTGGTTGTGCTCCGAGACATTGGATTCGCGGTCCAATCCGAAGCGAAGTCCATGCGAGCCCAGGGTCCACTCGAAGTCGAGGCGCGCCGCCTGGCGCTTGTCAGTGCGCGTGATGATGTTGGGGCTCGACGTGCAGCCGACGTCGATGGCCGAAGAGCCACGCAGGTCGCGGATGCGATTGCAGTCGATGTCATTCTGGCTCAACCGCGAGAATTCGCGCTCGTTCTCGCCGTACAGTGCCTTGGCGGAAAGATTGTCGGTGAGATAGGAGGTGTAGGTCACGGCCCAGTTGTCGCCGCCCTCGGTCTCGAAGCGGCGGTTCTCGAAGTCGCCGCGGTCGCCTGTGGACGCGTCGAAACCATAACTGTCGGTGATCGTCTGATTGCCGTCCGAGAACGCGAGCAGCTCGAGATGGTTGCTGTCATTGATGAGCCAGTCGATCTTCGCGCCCCAGAAGTCGTCATCCTCATTGGCGTCGTCGAACCGGATACCGGAGTCGTCGGTGTTGACGGGGTTGTAGTTGCGGAACTCATACAGCGCGAAAAAGAACAGCTTGTCCTTGATGATGGGTCCGGACGCGTAGACGTCGTAATTTGTGCGGTTGTACTCGTCGTACTGGCCGAGGATGCCCGGCTGGTTGGTCTTGTGAGCCTGCATGAAATCGGGTTCCCAGGTGGCCTCGACTCCGACTTCGAACTTGTTGGTGCCCGAGCGCGTCACGGCATTGACGACGCCGCCCGTGGTGCGTCCGAATTCCACCGAGTATCCGCCGGTCTTGACCTGGAACTCGTCGTAGAACGCGTAGGGCACCTGCGAGAAGCCGATGCGGTTATAGAAGTCCGTGACGTTGAGGCCGTTGATGTAGATGCTGTTCTCGGCCACCGAGGACCCGCCGAAGGAAACTCCCGCGCCGCCGCCGAAGTTGTGACCCTTGACGACACCGGGCGCGAGCCGCGCCACGGACATCAGGTCCTTCTCCACGGGGAGCTGCTCTATGTCCTTGCGCGAGATGTTGGTCGCACTCTCCGTGGAGTTGACGTCCACGAGGTTGACCACTCGTGAGCCCACCACGGTCACGACTTCGAGCGTCGCGTCGCTGAGATCCAGGTCTGCCGTGGTTGCCACGCCGAGTGTGACCGGCACGTCGGCGAGCGATCCGAGACTCTTGCCCGCCATCGATGCTTCGATTGTGTAGTTGCCCACGGGCAGGAACGGGAAGCGGTAAGCCCCATCCGCATCGGCTTTGACCGTGCGGCTGAAACCCGTCGCGGGATTGCGCGCCGTGACTTCCGCGCCGCTGATCGCGGCTTGGTCGCGGGCGTGGAGACGGCCAACGAGCGATCCGTCGCCACTGGCGGCGTTCGCAACTTGCGACGCCATGATGAACAGAGCCGGAATACAGGCTCGGATGAATCGCTTGCAGTACATATGCTTTATCTCCCCTGAACTTGCGCTTCGAACTTGTAATCCCACTGATCGAAATACAGATTGCCGCCCCGCCATTCGACTTCGCCGCGTTGTGAGTCGACGGTGTCGGATCGCGGGTGTTGCTTGGCCGGCACGAAGGCCTGGCTGAAATCGTCGTTGAATGCGATGCGGTAGGCGTCGAGCCCGCCGAGATAGAACCCGTCGATCTGGGGGTCGCCGGACTTGAGGCGCCCGAAAGTCACATCCATCGGCATCCAGCCGTACGGGGGTAGATAGATCTGCGCCCAGTCGTGCATGTTGTTGTAACCAGCGTCGCCGAGCGTGGCGTCGGCGTAGACCCAGCCGGATTGCCAGCGCGTGGGAATCCCGTTCAGCCGCAGCAGCGTCATCAACAACAGCGTCTGCTGTCCGCAATCGCCGTGCCCGGCGTGCAGCGTGTACTCGCTGATGTTGGAGATCGTCGAGTACTCGCGGGCGCCCGCCCACGGGATGCGATCGACGGCGGCGAACAGTTTTTGCGCGATCCGGAAAGTATTCGTCTCCGTGCCGACGATCTCGCGCGAGAACTGACGGATTGCCGGAGTGAACAGGATGTGCGGCGCGCGCTCGGCGACATACGGCACGAGAGCGGGTGTCAGCGACACGGGCTGCACCTTCGCGGCGTCGATGGCGTGGTATTGGCCGAACACCGTGAGCTCGTAGGTGATTGAAAACAGCGTCGGCTTGCCGGCCTCGGCGGATTTCTCGAGGTATACGGTGCGCTGCAACGCCGACTCCGGCGCGACGCTGTGCTTTGCCGGCGTGCTTTCGAGGAGGCGCACATCTTCCTGCTGGCCCGGAAGAACGCGTGGGAACGGCAGCCAGGCCCGCAGCGCCGCGCCGTTCGGCACCGCGTCCGGATTCACGGTGAGGGAGTAAGTCACGCGTATGTGACGCGGGGCCACCGAATGTTTGCCCGTCTTGAGTGCCTCATCGCGCACCTCGCGATGATGCGTATTGGCGGTCTCGTTCGGCCCATCGGTGAACGCCGGCGTCGTGCTGTTGCGGCGTTTGACGGCCGCCTCACTCAGGCGAAAGAGATTCGACGGCGCGCGATTGAAATAGAGCGTTCGCCCGTCGATGACCTGGTGTTCGAGCAAACCCGCCGCGTCCCAGGCGGCAAATTCCGTGGAGGAGAGGTCCGGAATCTGCCGCCTGAGCCGCTTCTGCGCGTCTTCGGCGGTGAGCGAGAAATCGATGAGGATGCGCCGCATGCGTTCGCGCTCGAAGGTGAGCGCCGACCGGTCGGCGGAAGAGAGCGAGGGCTGCGCCAGCGCTTGCGCGATGTGCGCTTCGGCCGAACTGAACTGACCGGCGTCGACGAGCTGCTGGACTTGCGCCAGTGTTCCGGCACGCGTTTCGCATGCGATCACCGTCAACAGCATTGCGCAGCCGATGCGCGAGATGCGTTGGAGAATGGACGGTCTGGAAAATTGCGCGTCTTTCACTGTGCACACGCCGCCTTGTTCACTGCTGTGTAACATGGCCTCGCGGCGACCGTCAATAATTTATTCTTGATTTTATTCCGGCAGGAAGAGACTATTCCTCGGAACAAATTGGGGCATTGACGATGAAGTGCACAAAGGGGAGGCAAACGATGGGCGCGTTACTCGCGTGCAGCCTTCTTTCGTCGTGCGCGAATCAATCGCCCTCGCAAGCCCCTCTCGCCATTCCCGCGCATGCCGTCGTCGGTGTGCAGCAGGAACAGCTCACTCCCGAGTTCTGGATCGCGCGCGAGTCGAATGCGAAGAAGCTCGTGCTCGACTCGCAGTCCATTGCCTTGCAAAACGCGCGCCTGCTGCAGCTCGATCCGTCGGTGCACGATCTCGAGAAGATGTCGGGTGAGTTGACCGGCGCTGAGGTCAGAAGCTGGATTGAAAAGATCTCGCAGTACCCGGACGAGGCGATGTACGACGCCGTCGGCCGCAAACTGGAGCGACCCGACTTCGATGCCCTCATGCATGAGGTCGCGCTCGAATCGGTGCCAGCGAGCCAGCACGCGCGCTACGGACTGGTGGTGAAGCGGGCCGACTTGCGCACCTTTCCCTCGCCGATGCGCGGCTATGACTCCGCCGAGGATCGCGACGTCGATCGCTTCCAGGAAACCGCGCTGTTTCCCGGCACGCCGGTGTTGATCGCGCATGAGAGCCGCGATGGGAACTGGTGGTTCGTCGTCAGTCCCCAGTACGCGGCCTGGATCGAGAAGCCCTTCATTGCGGAAGGCGCGGCGAGCGAAGTCTTCGCTTATACGCGCAAGAGCCCGTACCTGGTGGTGACCGGTGCCAAGGTGAAAACGGTCTTCACGCCGGAGCGCCCCGAAGTTTCAGAGTTGCAGCTCGACATGGGCGTTCGGGTTCCGGTGCTTGCGGACTGGCCCGCCGCGAAGCCCGTGAATGGCCAGCACTCCTATACGGCGCATGTCATCGAACTGCCCGAGCGGGCACCGGACGGCTCGCTGCGTTTCACGCCGGCGCTGTTGCCCAGGTCCGCGGACACCGCGGCGGACTATCTACCGCTCAACCGCGGGAATATGCTGCGCCAGAGTTTCAAGTTCCTCGGCGAGCGTTACGGTTGGGGCCATTCCTACAATGCACGCGACTGCAGCGGCTTCGTCTCCGATGTCTATCGCAGCTTCGGAGTCCAGCTGCCGCGGAACACGCGCGACCAGGCCGTGTCTCCGGCGCTCAATCGCATCACGTTCACGGACGCCGACGATCATGAGCACCGGCTCGCAGTGCTGCGCAACCTCCAGGTCGGCGATCTCGTCTACATACCCGGACACGTGATGATGGTGATCGGCCATGAAAACGGAACGCCGTACGTCATTCACGATACGACCGGCATCAGCTACCGCGACGCGGCGGGCCAGGTGACTCGCGTGGTGCTCAACGGCGTATCGGTCACGCCGCTCACGCCGCTGCTGTTCGCGCGCAAAGACTCCTTCGTCGATCACATAACAAGCATCCTGCGAGTGCGTCCATGAAAATAACGGATATCCGGTTCGGCATGCTGCGCGTTCCGCTCAAGACACCGTTCAAGACGGCCTTGCGGACCGTGGACACGATCGAAGACATCGTGATCACCATGCATACCGATACGGGTCACATCGGCTACGGGGAGGCGCCCGCCACCGCGGTCATCACCGGCGACACGCACGGCTCCATCATCGAGGCCATTCACAAGATCATCGCGCCGCGCATCATTGGCCAGGAAATCGCGAATCTGAATCGCATCACGCGCCTGATCCAGAGCGCGCTCGAGAAGAACTCCAGCGCCAAGGCCGCGGTCGAGATCGCGGTGTACGACCTGTTCGCACAGTTGTACGGCGCGCCGCTCTACAAGATCCTGGGCGGCGGTGATCCGGTGATCACCACCGACATCACGATCAGCGTCGACTACATCGACAAGATGGTGGCGGACTCGCTCGCGGCGGTGGAACGTGGCTTCGAGTCGCTCAAGGTCAAAGTGGGCAAGGACATCGAGCTGGACGTCGAGCGCGTCAAGGCCATCTACGCGGCCGTCGAAGACAAGGCGCTCATCCGGGTGGACGCGAACCAGGCGTGGACCGCGAAACAGGCGGTATTCGCCATCCAGACGCTCGAGGATGCCGGCGTGCGCATGGAACTGGTCGAGCAGCCAGTGAAAGCGCAGGACCTCGAAGGCATGAAATACGTCACCGAGCGCGTGCACACGCCGATCATGGCGGACGAGAGCGTGTTCGGGCCCACTCAGGTCATCGAACTCATCCGCATGCGCGCGGCGGACATCATCAACATCAAGCTCATGAAGACGGGCGGCATTTCGAATGCGCTGCACATCGCCGACATCGCGGCAATGTACGGGATCGAATGCATGATCGGCTGCATGGTCGAAACCAGCATCAGTGTGGCCGCGGCGGCGCACATCGCCGTCGCGAAGGCTGACGTGATCACCAAGGTGGATCTCGACGGGCCCTCGCTCTGCAAGTTCAATCCGGTCGACGGCGGCGTGTTGTTCAACGACTCGGAGATCACGCTGACCGACGCGCCAGGCCTCGGCATTCGCGAGATCCGTGGGCTCGAGCCCATCAACGTCTGATGGCAGGCTGAATGTCCTCGCTCGTAAAAATCCGCGCGGAACGGGACCAGATGTCGGCGATCGAGCGGCGCATCGCGGATTTCATCCTCGAGAATGCACACCTGCTGCGCGACTACTCCTCGCAGCAGCTCGCCAACTCTCTCGGCATCAGCCAGTCGAGCGTAGTGAAGTTCAGCCAGAAGCTCGGATTCAAGGGCTATCCCGATTTGAAGGTGTCCGTGAGCGAGGCGGTCGCGCGCGAAAGCGGCAATGGGGAGGCGCGTGCTGTCGCGCCATCGCGCAGCGACTCTCAGGCGGCCACGTCCTCCGACCTCTGGCGCAGCAAAGCGCTGGCCGAAGAGGAAACGCGTCTCATCAATACGCCGGAAAAGATCGCCGAGATTGCGCGTGCGATCGACGCGGCGGAAAAGGTCTTCGTCCTCGGGCTCGGCGAGGACAGCCTGCCAGCACACGCGTTCGCGGTGAAGCTGACGTTGCTGGGCGTTCCCGTCCTGTGCCAGGCCGATCCCGTGCTCATGAGTTCCGCGCTCGCGATTGCCGGCAAGAGCGACCTGCTGATCCTGTTTTCGGAGCATGGCCGGCAGCCGGTGCTCTCCGAGATCGAACGTCAGCTTCATGCGCGTCGCGGCAAAGTGGTTTCCGTGACGCGGCACACCGCGAACTCCGTGCGTTCGCGCGCGGACATGTCCCTGCTAGTGTCCGCTCACGACGACCGGCCGCACATCCAGCCGATGTTGTACCAGGCCGTGCTGCAGCACCTGCTCGACCTGGTGTTCATGATGTTGTGCGAGAAGGGCAGCAGCCGCCTCGATCACTTCAACGCCAACGTCAAGCGGGTGCAGCGCCTGCTCGAGACCTGACGACCACATGTCCCCGACCGTACGCGTACTGGTCGGCTTGCTGAGCGGCGCCGCCCTCGGTATCGCGCTCACGAGTCTCGAGCCTGCATTGGCCAGGGACGCAGCGACCGTCGCTCAGCCCATCGGTGATCTCTGGTTGAACGCCTTGCAGATGACGGTGGTACCGCTCGTCGTTGCGCTCGTGGTTCTCGGCGTCGCATCGACCCGCGATGCGGCATCGTCCGGCCGCACGGCGCGACGGGCAATTATGGTGTTCCTGGTGTTGCTTTGTGCGGGCGCTGCGTTTGCGGCCGTATTCGCGCCCTTTCAACTTTCGCTGCTGCCTCGGGAT
>Ga0207701_10003903_pt1 | contig 15237 bp, 11 predicted proteins | sample KBSSwiSSwithPhiX_FD_184294 | JGI IMG/M metagenome (GOLD analysis project Ga0207701, IMG submission 184294) | Switchgrass rhizosphere bulk soil microbial communities from Kellogg Biological Station, Michigan, USA, with PhiX - S5 (SPAdes) (version 2) | ecosystem: Environmental > Terrestrial >... | reverse complement strand
AGCGGCGACTCGGGCGGAATCTTGTAGATCTCGTCCGGAACGCTCAATGCTACGGCCCACGGGCCGGCCGCGGCAGTTGCAGTAAACCACACGCCCTCGTAGCACATGTAATAGCTGCTCAGAAATTTAACGATGTCTTTGTCGGCATTTGCCGCCCATTCGAGCGATGTTCCGCGGATCGGAAAAAAGGTTGGCTTGCCGCCCGCATAAGTGACTTCAGGCGCCTTGGTGTCATATCGGTGTACGCGGGCTGTCTGCGGGATGGTCGCCATCAAAACGGCCTCTGCGGCCTCGTCGGTGCCGGGAACCGACGCCAGCACGCGCGAACGCGGATGGTCGACTGGTATCTTCTTAAAATCCGGCGGCAGATCGAGTGTGGCAAATTTCCAAGGACCTTCGAGCGAGACGGACGAAAACCAACGCCCGGCAACGAGGTAGTAATAAAGTCCCGCCGGCCCGTTTCGAAATACGTCGCTTTCGGTATTGGACAACCACTGCAGCGATGTTCCCGTCACCGGCAAATATTTTGGCGCCCCGCTTACGCTGATGAATTCGGCCGGATCGAGGCTCACGAAAACTTTCAGCATCGCCGTGACCGGACGGCCGGGCAGGCTCAGCACCACGTCACGCCAGTTCTCGTCCGCCGGTATCTTTGAAAAGCTCGCGGGCAATTTTCCTGCAGGCGACCACGGCCCGTTTATATCGGCGGCCTTGTACCAGCTGCCTTCGTTCCGAATAAAGAACGTTTTTGTCGGGGCGTACTCGAATACGTCCCAGTTGCAGTTGGCGGCAAATTTCAGATCGGCGACGTCCTTTATCGGGCTCCAGATCGGTTTGCCGTCAAAGCCGACAAGTATCGCCGGCGTCGAGCTGTAAAATATCTTCGGAGGATCGGAACTGAGTCCGTTGCTGCCGGTGCTGCGCGGAATAAGCTCACTCGTGTCGATGGCGGTCGTAAAGTTTTCAAGCGGCATCACGCGATCGCCCGCGGTCATCGACTGTGTCAACTCGATCTTTAGCTTCTCTGTTTCATCCGCCGCGATCTTGTCGAAATTTACCTCGTCGATCCGCACCGATCTCAGATTGACCATCCGCTGCTCGAGCGCAACGCTCGTATCGGCGCCGAATTTGATCGTGCCGAACAACTGCTCGTGCGTCCCTGCGCGCTCGAACAAAACCGCGGACCAGGCGGTGACCTGTTTCTGCTGGTCCCAGCTCGAGATCTGCGGCTGGTAAACAAGCGCGCTGCCGCCGGAAAGTTTCAACACCATCGGAAATCTGCTTTCAGTCGTCTGCTGCGCCGGAGAAAAAACCGGTAAGCAGATCAGCGTCGAAACAAAAAGAAACGCGATGGCCGCACGAATAGAACTACAATGCCTGAACATGACTTTTTCCTCACAGAACCGGCTAGAGACTTAGAATTCGAGACGCTGTTTCGTTATTACAGGGTTTTGAAAACCTAGGGATTAATCAATTAGATGCAGTGGAAAATCTAAAGTCAAGATAATTCTCGCCCGGTACCTCCGGTCGGTCGGTGGCAATAAAAAACGGTTCGGAAGTCTTCCCGAATGATCCGGAACCGGTTACAAATGACTCGGAACGCTTCCCAAAGGGCACATAGCCACGCCGTTTACGGCGTGGTTTCGATTCGGATCACTGAGCAGAAGGGCGTTTTAACGTCCTTCTATTCTCGTTCAAAGGACGTTGAAACGCCCTTTGGAAGATCTCACCGATCACGACCACGTCCTAAAGGACGTGGCTATGTGCCGCGAAACGCGGAAAGCCAGAAACTCGGTTTCACGGAAATTCGGCGTAGGGAATTCGGGGTCAATTCTGCGATATTCAAGCTGCGCGAATGATCCTTATTTTCGATTTGCGGGCTCGAAGCAGTTGGTTCCGGTGTCGCAGATGTAGACGGCTTCGGCCTCGCGTTCGAGTGTTTCCATTTGAATTGTCAGGTGGTCGATGCCAAAGCCCGAATGCAGCTTTTCACGGATCAATGTGAGCAGCTCGGAATGCTGGATCGACTGGCTGTGCGTTATGTGAGCCGAGAGCGCGTCCATGCCGGACGAGATCGTCCAGACGTGCAGGTCGTGAACGCCGTCAACACCTTCGGTTTCGGTGATCGCAGCCTCGACCGACGCAAGGTCGATGTGGGAAGGCGTACCTTCGAGCAAAACGTTCACCGAATCTGAGATCAACCGCCACGACCCGAAGATGATGATCAAACTGATCAGAACGCTTCCGACCGCATCCGCCCAAAGCCAACCAAGTGCAACGATCAAAATGCCTGCGGTAATGGCCGCAACCGAGCCGAGGATATCGCCCATCACGTGAAGCCACGCACCGCGAAGATTCAGGTCGTGTTTATGTTCGGTATGAAGGAGGAACGCTGCGATAACGTTTACGGCGAGTCCGCCGATTGCGATGAGCGTAAGCGAGACGCCTTTGATCTCAGGCGGCGATTGCCAGCGGCCGAACGCTTCGTAGATTATCCAGATCGAAAGCAGGACCAAAGCAATGCCGTTCACGAAGGCGGCAAGTATTTCCAATCTGTAATAGCCGAAGGTTTTTCTCGATGTCGCGGGCCGGCCGCCAAACCAGATCGCCGTAAGCGAAAGCGTCAACGCGGCGACGTCGGTCAGCATATGGCCGGCATCTGCGATCAATGCAAGCGAATTTGTAAGCCATCCGCCGACCGCTTCGACGATCATGAATACGAACGTCAAAAGAAGCGCGATCTTCAGATTCCTGACGCTGTTTTCCGAACGCCGCCCGTGCGAATGTATGTGATCCGAACCCGTAACTTCCTCCCTCAAAAACGCCGCAGGACGCGCGCGTTTCTTAGCGAGATAACGTACCCGGCTCGATTGCCCTGATCGTCGGCAAACTCGACCGCAACCTCGGGAACCGGCGTCGATATCTGGATACGGAAAGCACCCTCATTCGCCGCGTACATCTCGCGGCCAAGGCAGCGAACCAGCATTCCAGGCGCCGTTCGGCCCGCGACCATATAAACATTGCCGCCAACATTTTCGACCGCCCACTCATTTACCTCGATCACACGAGTCGCGGTTCGCCTGGTAACTATGAACCGCCATGCCTCGCTCCAGTCGGTGGTTTGGCCCGAGCGTGAAGATGCACGCGTGCGCCAGTAATAAGTTCCGGGCTGAAGGCCGGCGATCCGAAATTCGCGGTTCGTCATGGAGCCGCGGTCCGCGAGCATCGAATCTGGAGCAAAATATGCCGAGCGCGCGAGCTGGAATTGGTACGTTGCGATCTCCGATTCCCCTTCCGACAGCCAAGAGAAAGAAACGTTTGCACCGCTGCCGGTCGAGTCGGCGATCTGTGCCGCATTCGCAGGAGCGATGTGACGCGGAGCGGACAGCAGCTTTTCCTTGCCGGTCAGCTTGCCGGATTGGACCGAGGCAAACTCATTCTCATTGATCGTCTGCGTCTCGCCGCCGACGGTGGTCTCAACACTCCCGCGGCTGATCCTGATCTCGCCGCTGTTGCCGTTGGCGTCGGCATTAAAACTGGCGTCCGTCTGTTCCTTCAACCGCGTTTCAGAATCCGACATCTCGACGATGTTCTCGGTATTTGCCGGCTGCTGGTCGGTGCGGACATTGAGCTGCCCGTCGTCGAGGGCGACGCGAACGTTCTTGCCGCCGAGCAGAGATGACGTGTCACGGATAACGACAGTGCTGTTTGGTCGGACAGAATAGACCGACCCGTCGATCATTTGCACGGTCGCCTTGCCATCGGCCTGCGTTTGCACGGTATCCCCGGCAGCGACATAGGTTTCCTTTGTCACGACGATGGTCTCGCGGGTTGCGGCGCGGATGATGCGTACATCACCCTCGAACGAGATTATGCGCGCCGCATCCTTTGGCGCCTGAGTAAGGCTTTCCTGGGAAAACCAATTGTTTTTAAGCGCGTACCAGCCGCCCCCGACAACCGTGCCAACGATCAGCAGGATCGCGCTCAGGATGTAGATGGTGCTTTTGCGTATGCGCCACCAGTCTAAATAATATTTGCGATATTTTGGCTCTTCCATCTACGGTTGGTGAACTTACATTTCCGAGTCGGCGTCAGCCTGAGCGGATGCCTTCGGCGGGAACACTAGCGAGAGAATTATCGACGTTGCGATCGCAAGAACAACTACCCCAAGGGAAATATTTATTATCACCTGTTCGTACTCGTGACCGAGTATCCCTCTGAGAAGAACGGCTGTACCGGAGCCTGCGTTCTCGCCGATTAATTTTAGCAAACCTTCGGCAAAAAGGGGCAGAAGCATTTTGACGCCGATGAATGAAAGGATAAATGCGAGTCCGTATTTCAGGAAATGAAAACGGTCGGCCAGCTCGGCGAGCAAGAAGTAAAAAGTTCGGAGTCCGAGGATCGCAAAGATGTTCGACGTATAGACGAGAAAGCGGTCGGTCGTTATGCCGAAGATCGCCGGGATCGAATCGATGGCAAATACAAGGTCGGCAACATTGATAACGATCAGGACGAGCAGCAATAAAGTGCCCGTACGTTTTCCGTCTGGACCCACAACAAAGAATTTCTCGCCGTCATAATGCTTCGAGATCTTTACGACGCGCGTGGTAAAACGCACGACGCCGCTTCGCTCCGGGTCGAACGTTTCTCCTTCGCCGAACAACTTTATGCCCGTGTAGACAAGGAACGCCCCGGCAAGATAAAGCAGCCAATGAAATCGGTCGACAAGCTCGGCGCCGAGAAAGATCATCACAAGGCGCATTGCCATCGCCATGAAAATTCCCCAAAACAGCGCGCGGTGCTGGTATTTTTTCGGGACCCTGAAATAAGTAAAGATCAGAAGAAAAACGAAAAGATTGTCGACCGAGAGCGATAGCTCGATGAGATAGCCGGTGAAGAAAAGCTTTCCGTGGCCGACGCCGAACTGCCAGGCGATGAAGGCATTGAATGCCAGCGCAAGGGAGACCCAGATGATGCTCCAGATGATCGTCTCACGGCGTTTCGGCGCATGCGATTTTCGGTTGACGATACCGATATCTACAAAGAGCGCTACCAGCACGACCGAGAAGAAAAAGACCCAGACCCAGAGCGGGTATTCTAAAGATGTCATTCGATCCTTTCAGAGTTCGTGTGGCTCCGAATGGATCTCTCAATAACCCTAACTATGTTTTCCAGGCCGATGCGGTCGGCCTCGGAAAAACTGTCGAGACGGTCGCTGTCGACGTCCAGCACGCCAAGCACTTCGCCTTTGACACCGAATATCGGCACAACGATCTCCGACCGGGCCGCTGAGCTGCATGCAATATGGCCCGGGAATTCATCGACATTGGGAACTATGATGGTTTCGCGGATAGTGTATGCCTGGCCGCAAACGCCTTGGTCGAAACCGATGCGCGTGCAGGCGACGGGCCCCTGAAACGGACCAAGTATGAGCTCGCCGTCCTTCGCAAGATAGAAACCAACCCAAAAGAAACCAAAGGCTTCCTTGAGCGCGGCGGTAATGTTTCCGAGATTCGCGACCAGATCGCTTTCGCCAGCGATCAGCGCTTCGATCTGCGGTGTGAGTTCAGCATATCTCGCCTGGGGCGACGCATCTTTTGAAACAGAAACACTTTCCGCCATTAGTTAAATCTTATCTTCGGGACGATAAGGCAGCAAACGCGGTCCGGTGTATCAAAATCTCTCGACCAATCTCGATCGCGCGTCGATCACGGCGGATCTTGCAGCGATCGCGGTTTCCGCAGTCGCGGTCAAATGGCCCATCTTTCGGCCCGGCCGCGGTTCCGCTTTTCCATAAAGATGAAGCTTGACCGCAGGATCTCTTAGAGCATCGGCCCAGTTCGGTTCGCCGTCAGTCCAAAGATCGCCGAGTAAATTTGCCATGGCCGCCGGTTTGTAAAAGTCTGTTGAGCCAAGCGGCAGGCCGCACACCGCTCGAAGCTGCTGCTCGAACTGCGAGGTTACGCACGCGTCGAATGTCAGGTGGCCCGAATTGTGCGGGCGAGGCGCGAGTTCATTCACTAAGAGCTTTCCTTCGCCGGTTAGGAAGAATTCGGCACAAAGCGTCCCTACATATGCCAGAGTATCGGCAATGTCTCGTGCGATATCGAGAGCCTCGGTGAAGACCTCTTTGCTAACGATCGCCGGTGCGAACGAAACATCAAGGATGTGATGCGCGTGCTCATTCTCGATAACTCCGTAATGAGCAAAGTTGCCATCTTGATCGCGAGCACAAACAACGGAAACTTCTTTTTCAAATTCGACGAACGCTTCGAGTATCGCCTCGCGTCCGTTCAGCGAATCGAACGCGCCCGACACTTCGGCAAGCTCTGAGATCTTTCTCTGCCCCTTTCCGTCATACCCAAATCCAGCTGTTTTCAATACGCACGGAATCCCGAGACTTTCTGCTCCACGGTAGAGGTCGTCGATCAACCTTATTGAAATGAATGGCGTGACTGGAAATCCGTTTTCGGAAAGAAATGTCTTTTCGCGTAGCCGATTTTGGGTGGTGTGAAGTATCTCGCCCCTCGGATGAACGGTAACGAATTCCGCTGCAGCCTCGACAGCAGCCGCGGGCACATTCTCAAATTCAAAGGTTACAACATCGACCGAACGGGCAAACTTCCGCACCGAATCGAGATCTTCGTAGCTGGCTGCCGTTTCGATGTCCGCGACCTGGCCCGTCGGCGTATCGGTCAGCGGCGAAAAGGTATGCACGCGGTAACCGAGTTTGCGCGCCTCGATAGCGAACATGCGCCCGAGCTGTCCGCTCCCGAAAACCCCGATCGTAGAACCTGGAAGAGTATGAGTGGCCACAAAAAGAAGCCACAGATTAGCACAGACGGAGTACTAAAAGAATTTGGGTTATTGTTTGCCCTGCTGAGCGTTTGTCGCGGCTTCCATCGCTTTTTGCGTTTCCGCAATATGCTCGTTATGGGCGGAAAGTGAATTACTGCTCTTTACTGCCTGGAAGTATGTACCGGTTCTTTGCTTTTCATATTCGCTTCGCGAAAGGCCGGCGGTCTTATCCTTTTTCTGTTCTTCAATCCGTTTCAACTCGTCCGCATAAACGTCATCTGCCGACTTTTGCATGCCCTGATAGAGGTAATATGCAAAGCCGGCCGTGAAGGCGACGATCAGCAGCGATCCGAAAGAGAACCTACGCGGCGTTTTGGCTTTACTCTTTGGCTTTTGCAGAAATGGGACGCCGCAGCGTCTACAAGCTTCGTCGTAGGCAAAGTTAGTTAAACCGCAATTTTTACACTTGGTGGAACTCATGGAGAATAACTTCTGAGGCAGGTAAGATGGGCATAGGGCCCGTAACTATCATTTTAAACCGTTTCGTGGTGCTACTGTCAACAAGTTTAAACACCAGAGGTTATTTGAGGGATGTGGTGAGAACGGTGCGGGTCTGCTTGTTGCGGAAATTAGCCAGCTTTTTACGCAATTCGGGGCGTGAAATGGCAAGGATCGAAATTGCCAGCAACGCAGCATTTTTCGCTCCTGCCACGCCGATCGCAAGCGTTCCGACTGGAATTCCGGCTGGCATTTGCGCAATAGAAAGCAGCGAATCGAGGCCTTTCAGAGCCTTGCTTTCTACCGGAACGCCGAGTACCGGCAAAACCGTCTGCGACGCGCACATTCCGGGCAGGTGAGCCGCTCCGCCGGCGCCCGCAATGATGACCTCAACTCCGCGACCTTCGGCCGCCTTTGCAAATTCGAATAGCAGATCGGGCGTGCGGTGAGCAGAGACGATCTTCGTTTCATGCGGCACGCGAAATTCCGCAAGCGTCAGCGATGCGACCTCCATGGTCGCCCAATCGGACTTGCTGCCCATGATCACCGAAACCAGCGGTGCCGCGGTTTTGCTTTTTCTCATCGGAAAAGTTTCGAAGGGTATATCCGGCGTCTAACTAGGTCGTTCCGGCCGGTGTGATCTCGTTGCTTAATTTTTGCGCCCGTTCCGGGTTGATGGCCTGAAGGCGAACAACCTGTTCTTTAGCCTTCGCTTCAAACCCGCCAGCCGCAAGCTGGTCACCCTTTGCCTTTGCTTCGTTGCGCATGCCGACGTAGCACAAACCAAGCTCGTAGATCCCTTCGGCGAATTTCGGGTCCAGATTAGCCGCCTTCAAGAGCGCCGTCTCGGCCTCGGTGTACCGTTTTAGCATTCGCAGATCCATACCTACGTCGGTTTGATACTTTGCGCTGTCGGGGTGTCGTTTTACCGATTCGGTAGCGTACTTGAGGGCTTCGGTGTAATTCTTGGCGCGGTTATATAAAACCCCGAGCTCAGCATATGCCTGAGCGTCGTCAGGTTTTAATTCCAGCGCCCGTTTATACGCCACGATCGCGGGATCGAGCTGGCCATCGTAATCAAGCGAGTTTCCGAGGTAAACCCAGGCATTGTAATAGTCGGGCTTCAACCGCGCTGCTTCCTGGAAGGATGGGATAGCAAGTTTGTAGTTCTTTAGGCCGTAATACGATTGGCCAATATAGTAATGCACTGCGGAATTGCTCGGCGCGAGCCGAAGGCCTTCCTTATACGCAGCGATCGCCTCTGCATACTGCTTGTTCGCATACAAGATGTCGCCGAGAACATTGTGATAATTTGCGACAGTTGGATTAATCTTTATCGCTTGTCGAATTTCCGTTAGCCCGTCATCATAACGCGTTAATTCGTAATATATCTTTCCGAGCCAATAGTGATTCGCGGCACTTGCCGGAGCCGATTGCACTGCGCGAAGCATCGACTTCTCGGCATCGGAATATTTTTCCCCGCCATAATATGCTATGCCTAACTCGCGGTGTGCCTCGTCATTGTTAGGTTCCGCACTGATCGCGGACTGGTAAGCGACCACGGCTTCATTCAGCTTTCCGGCTGAATCCAGAGAATTTCCAAGCGACACCCACGCCGAATAATACGCGGGCTTTAGCCTCACTGCTTCGCGAAGAGGCGATACCGCATCAGCGTATTTTTTCAGCGCATAAAGGCTCAAGCCAAGATTATAAAATCCCGCCGGATCGTCCGACCGTGCGACGGTGTATTTCCGGAAACCGTCGGCTGCGACAGAGTATTTCTGATCTTTGTATGCGGCGGCTGCATTATCAAAATCGGCGGTCGCGTTTTGGGCCGTGATCGAGAATGCCGCCAACAATAAAACGATAGGAACTGCAATTACGTGGTTTTTCATTTAACAACTTAGAGGAATACAGATTTTTCAACCACATTATATACGGCATCGCCGAGCTTTCAATGGATTTTTGACGAGCCTATCTCCACCACTGTCTTCTCTCCTCGGCAAGCGCCCGTTTGTTCTGCCCGACGTAAGCATCTCTATACGACTGCCAGCCATTGGCTACGTATTTCTCGTCTGGTGAAAATTCCCCGGCACCTATATCGAGATCGCCGGCTACGGGTATCCGGGAATCTCCCCAACTCGCAGGTTTGGTTGCCTTTGTTCGGTACGAGGTCCAGGTACCGGCGAACTGATTGTTTCGCCAACCGTCCGCACCGAGCATCACTTCGTCGTACTGAAGCCGTCCGTTCCGGTCGATCAGCCAATACGTAACAAAGACGCCATCGAAACTTCCGGTACCAGTTTGATTCTTGTCTTCGGAAAAATGATATTCGCCCATAATGACTCCGGCATCTTTCACTTTCTCGCCTTTGTACTCCTCATCGAGGATCGTCGCAGAAAGCGAACTCGCCTTCGTGATCTTCATCGTGCCGTTGAACGACCGAACTACATCCTTGACCATTGATTTTCCGGTAATACTGTACGTGTCCGGCTCTTTTGGATGCCTGGTCGCGGTGAGGATCACGAGTCGCATCCGCTGGAAGTTGTCGCCGATATACCCCAACACGCTCGCGTTGTCGTGCAGGCGAGTCCAAAGCGGCCCGAAGTTGAATTTGATCAAGGAGTCCTTTTTCTCGACCGTCGGTTGTGCCGTCTCTTCGAACAGAGACGCGGCCCACTCGCTTCGATCGCGGTCGGTTTGTGCGCGGACATTAAGCACGCAAAGAAAAACAAGGAGTATTCCTGCTAGCCGATTCATATTCGGACTGGTTTCCCGATCAATTCGTCGATCAGTTCTCTGCTAACGCACCTTTCACGACCGACTCGAACTTGTCCCAAGCCTTGATCGTGCTACGCCAGTAGACGATCTTGCCCGTACGATCGATGACAATGTTCTTCGGATACATCGCGAAAACAAACGAATCCATCGCCGCTTTCGCGTCGGCCGCCTGAATGTAATCGAACCGTTCCTTCGAGAGGTACTTCTTGACGTTCGGCGTCGGGTCAGCTGTCATCGCGAGAAAAACAATGTCATCTTTGCCGGCAAACTTCGCCTTGAATGCATTTAACAGCGGTTCCATTTCCATGCACGCCGGGCAGCCGATGAACCAAAAACTCAGTACGACGACCTTGCCCTTCAGATCGGCGGACGAAATTATTTTGCCGTCCAGCGTTTTTACGGTGAATTGGGGCGCAGTTGCGCCCTCTTGAGGTATCTTTTGCAGGTGAAACTCGACAGTCCCGTCGGCAAGCGTTTTAATGATCGTCTTGTCCGGGTAGTGCGAATTCGCCATTCGGATATCGACGAATTCGTTATTCGACACCTGATTGCCGTCGGAATCGAAAAAGACCGTTTTCGGCGGCGGTTTCGGTTGACTAAAAGCTGCTGCCGCAAAAACCGCCAGCAATGCAGCGGTTGACGAAAGTCGTAGAAACAGAATTTTGCGAAAGGCACTCACAGAAATAAAAGTAGATAAACCTTGTGATTAAAGCAAATTGCCCTTACCACGGTAGTTGCCAAACAACGAATTAGAGCTATACTAGCTTTCTCACGCACGTTGCGAAGATTAGATTCGAAGGTACATTTGTGCTCGATAAGACCATTTCGCATTATCACATCACCTCCCAACTCGGCGAAGGCGGAATGGGCGTCGTTTACGAAGCAGAAGACACCAATCTCGGCCGCCACGTCGCTCTGAAATTCCTATCCCCGGCGATGGCTAACGACGAGGGCTTGCTTCAGCGATTTCAGCGCGAGGCCCGCGCCGCATCGGCTCTTAACCATCCTAATATCTGTACGATCCACGGCATCGAACAGCACGAATCCGAGCATTTTATCGTGATGGAATTGCTGGACGGCGAATCGCTTGGCGACCGCATTCGTCGCGGCCCGCTCGATATTGAAACTGTGCTGACCCTTGGTGTGCAGATCGCAGACGCTCTAGAGTCCGCGCATTCGAAAGGCATAGTACATCGCGACCTGAAACCCGCGAATATTTTCGTCACTGCGCGCGGACAGGCAAAGATTCTTGACTTCGGCCTGGCGAAAATCGACCGCAATAAGCCGGATGCTGCTTCGAACGTTCCGACCGCCATCGCAGACGGATTGACGTCGCCCGGCACGGCGATGGGTACCGTTGCTTACATGTCGCCTGAGCAGGCACGAGGCGCGATCACAGACGCGCGGACCGATCTGTTTTCCTTTGGCACGATCCTTTATCAGATGGCCACCGGCGTGATGCCGTTTCAAGGTGAGACTTCTGCGGTAGTTTTCGACGCGATCCTGAACAAGCCTCCAAAACCATTGTCCGAGGTAAATTCGCTGCTTCCTGAAGAACTCGGCCGAATTATTTCTCAGGCGCTCGAAAAGGACCGCGATCTTCGGTACCAGAATGCTACGGACATAAAGATCGCGCTGAAACGATTGAAACGCGATCTCGATTCAGGCCGCCACTCAGGTGAAACGAGCAGCGCGATACATACAAGCCGAATGCCTTCGGCCTCGACGCCTGTGCATGAGCACTCGATCGCCGTTCTCTACTTCGAGAACCTGAGTGGAATGAAAGAGGACGAGTATCTCCGTGACGGCATAACCGAAGACATCACGACCGAGCTTTCGAAGATCAAACGGCTGAAAACTTTTTCGCGGGCAATGGTGCTCAACTTTCGCGATAAACCAGTAACGGCGGGCCAGGTGGGGAATGAACTTGGTGCCTCGTACGTGCTTACTGGAAGCCTTCGACGAGCGGGCAATCGGCTGCGAATAAATGCTCAGCTTATAGATGCAGCGACCGATTTTCCGTTGTGGTCCGAGCGGTACGACCGCGAGATGGAAGATGTCTTCGCCGTGCAGGACGAGATCGCATCAAAGATCGCTGCCGCGCTCCGCATCACGCTTTCGCCGCAGGAACAGCAGGCTCTCGCGGCAAAACCGACTGAAAACCTGCAGGCCTACGACCTTTATCTTCGCGGTCGCAATTATGCCCGGCGTGTCGGGCGGCAGGACATGATGTTCGCGCTTCAGATGTACGAAAATGCGGTCGCCCTTGATCCGAATTTCGCACTGGCGCACGCGGGTCTGGCAACGGTTTGCGCCGAGTACTATTGGCATTTCGAACGCAATCAAGCATGGCTCGACCGCGCGATCGCCTCCACGAGGATCGCAAGCGCGAAAGGTACGGAAGCACCCGAGGTAAAGCTTGCTGAAGCGTGGGTCGACTATGCCGAAGGACGTTACGAGATGGCTGTGGATACAATGCGCAAAGCGCTTGAAACACATCCCGACCTCGAGGGCGGTTACTATTTGTTGGGACGCGCGCTTTTTGAATCGGGGCGATACCAGGAGATCGTCGACATGATGGAAGAAGCCCTTTCTCACGCAGGCGAAAACTACAACACGGTCATGCCGATCCACAATGCTCTCGGGGCGCTCGGCAAAAAGGACGCAATGATGAACTTCGTTCACCGTGAAATGGCTGTGTACGAAGAAGCACTCAAAAAGACGCCCGAAGACGCCCGTGTACGCGTATTGCTGGCCGGAAATTATGCGTTGCTTGGCAGGTTTGACGAGGCCAAGCGCGAAGCCGACATGGCAATGGCCCTGCGGCCTGACGACGCGATGATCCTTTACAACACTGCGTGCGCGTTTTGCGCGATGGATAACGCAAAAGATGCAATGATCGCGATAAAAAAGGCGTGGGAATCAGGGTATCGAAACGCTGCGTGGACCCGGCAAGATCCCGACCTCTCACTTCTTCACGGCGACCCAGAATTCGAGCGTTTGTACCCGCCGACCGACGCCTAATTAAATGCGAAATGCTGTGCCGTAGCTATGCTGCTTTCCTTTCTCCTATAATTAAATTACGTGGCTGAAGATACCTCAATGCTTGGCAAGACCGTCTCTCACTACAAGATCACTTCACAACTCGGCGAGGGCGGGATGGGCGTCGTATATGAGGCGGAAGATACGAACCTTGGGCGTCACGTTGCCTTGAAATTCCTCACGCCGTCGATGGCGAAAGACGAAAATTTGCTGCAGCGGTTTCAGCGCGAGGCTCGCGCCGCTTCGGCACTGAATCATCCGAATATCTGCACGATACACGGCATCGAGCAACACGAGTCAGAGCATTTTATCGTGATGGAACTGCTCGACGGCGTTTCGCTTGGTGACCGAATCCGAAGCGGCCCTCTGGATATTGATCACCTATTGGGATTCGGCGTGCAAATAGCGGATGCGCTGGAGTCTGCACATTCCAAAGGAATCGTGCATCGCGACCTAAAGCCGGCGAACATTTTCGTTACCTCGCGTGGCCAGGCAAAGATCCTGGATTTTGGGCTTGCCAAGATCGATCAGCAGAAGCCCGATGCTTCGTCCAACGTGCCGACAGCCATCGCCGACGGTCTCACGTCAGCCGGGGCTACGATGGGAACGGTCGCGTACATGTCGCCGGAGCAAGCGCGCGGTGAGATAACCGATGCGCGGACCGATCTATTCTCTTTCGGCACAGTTTTATATCAGATGGCGACCGGAGCATTGCCTTTTCAGGGCGATACGTCTGCTGTCGTATTTGATTCCATTTTGAATCGCGATTCCGCTCCCGTGAATGAGGTCAATTCGTCGCTGCCGCAGGAACTTGGCCGGATCATCGGACAAGCTTTGGAAAAAGACCGTGACCTTCGGTTTCAAAGCGCGACGGAATTGAAAACTGCGTTGAAGCGGCTGAAGCGCGACCTGGATTCAGGGCGGCATACCAGCGAAATAAGTGGAATTCACGGCACGCAATCGCCGAATGCGCTCAGGGAACAGTCGATCGCCGTACTCTATTTTGAAAACCTCAGCGGAATGAAGGAGGACGAGTACCTTCGCGATGGGATTACCGAAGACATCACGACGGAGCTTTCGAAGATAAACGGCCTTCGCACATTTTTTCGGGCGAATATCTTGCCATATCGAGATAAATCCGTTACTGCCGGACAAGTTGGCAAGGAACTCGGAGCATCGCACGTATTGGCCGGGAGCTTGCGCCGCATCGGTAACCGCCTGCGCATCAATGCCCAGTTGATCGATGCCACGAACGAATTCCCACTCTGGTCGGAACGTTACGACCGTGAAATGGAAGACGTTTTCGCGGTTCAGGACGAGATCGCGTCAAAGATCGCAGCCGCCCTGAGGATCACACTTTCACCGCAGGAACAAGAAGCTCTTGCTGCCAAGCCCACGGAAAACCCACACGCATACGATCTATATTTACGCGGAAGAAATTATGCTCGGCGGGTCGCACGGCAGGATTTGCAGATCGCCCTGCAGATGTACGAGAGTGCAGTCGCACTCGATCCCGATTTTGCAGTGGCCCACGCAGGGTTGGCGAATGTCTGTGTCCAACATTTTTATTATTTCGAGCGGGATCAACGTTGGATCGATCGAGCCATAGCAGCAAGCGAAAAAGCCGGTGCTAAAGGAAGCGATGCGCCCGAGATACGACTAGCGGAGGCTTGGCTGGATTTTGCCGAGAAACGGTACGACAAAGTCATCGATAAGATGCGGCTAACCCTCAAGAAGTATCCTGACCTCGACGGCGGCTACTATCTATTGGGAAGCGCTCTGTTCGAATCCGGACAATATCAGGAGGTCGTGGACATAATGGAGACGGCGCTGACACACGCCGGCGAAAACTACAACACGCTGCTTCCTATCGCCAATTCCCTAGGAGCTTTAGGGAAAACTGATGCACTGAATAATTTCCATCATCGGATGATATCCATTTTGGCAGGGCATCTGAAGAAGGTACCAGAAGATGCCCGGGCCCGAGTTTTGCTGGCAAATTGCTACGCGCACCAAAACCGAATTGAGGACGCGAAGCGTGAAGCAGATATGGCGATGGCCCTTCGGCCGGACGACACGATGATACTCTATAATCTCGCATGCGTCTTCTGCCTGATG
>Ga0207701_10003902_pt1 | contig 15244 bp, 12 predicted proteins | sample KBSSwiSSwithPhiX_FD_184294 | JGI IMG/M metagenome (GOLD analysis project Ga0207701, IMG submission 184294) | Switchgrass rhizosphere bulk soil microbial communities from Kellogg Biological Station, Michigan, USA, with PhiX - S5 (SPAdes) (version 2) | ecosystem: Environmental > Terrestrial >... | reverse complement strand
GGGTCGGGCGCCGCGCGATCGGCGGCTCTCCCCCAAGAGCCGCCGATCGCCGGCGAAGGGGTGGAAGCTGACTACCTGCGCGCACTTCATGAGCGGATCCACCCGTTGTGGGCGGGCCTGTTCCTGCGCGAGGTGGCCGATCGCCAGCCGGCCTCGAGCCCCATCAACGACCGTGCCCGCCAGGTGGTGGTGCTGTTCTCGGTGCGCTGGGACGGCTCGGCCACCGACGTCAGCCTGGTCAAGGAGTCCGGCCTCCCGGCGTTCGATCGCGCCGCGCGCGACGCCATCCTGCGGGTCGACAGCTTCCCGGTGCCGCCGGCCGCGCTGTTCTCCGACGACCATGTGGCCCATTTTCGCTGGACCCTGTCGCGCGACGATCGCCAGTGCTCGGGCGGCGAGCTGCAGCGCTTCGAGGAGCCGCTGGCCGAGGCGCTGCCCCACCTCCTGATCGGGGGTCGGGTCGAGGAGGCGCTATGGCGGCTGGCCCGCCGCGCCGCGCTGCAGCCACCGGCGGCCGGCGAGGGCATCGCCGGTTCGCTGGCCCTGTTCGCGCGCTCGTGGTTGAGCCGGCCGCAGCCCGATCCGGTGACCGACGGGCGCGCCGCCGCGGCGCTGGCGCTGGCCGGCGACCCCGCCCAGGTGCCGCGCCTGCGTCTGGCGCTGGGCCGGCGTGACACGGTGGACGGCGCGGCGCTGGCCCTGCGCACGCTGAACGTCGAGATCTGTCCGCTGGTCGAGAAGGAGCTGGGCGATCGGGATCCGGCGGTGCGTGAGCTGGCGCTGCGCGCGCTGCGCGGCGGTGGCGGCCGGCTGCCCCCGACCTCGCCCTGTGTGCAGGTGCTGAGCGCCATGGTGCGCGACCACACGCTGGACGGCGCCCAGCGCGCGCTGGCCGCGCGCGCGGTGGCCGCCACCTCTGCCGACGGAGCGCGCGCCCTGCTGGCCGGACTGGTCGCCGACCCGCAGCCCGCGGTGCGCGCGGCCGCGATCTCCCTGCTGGCCCGCCCGGGCGGCGGGCGACCCGCGCTGTATCGAGGCGTGACCTATCTGCGCGATCCCGAGGTCGAGGTGCGCGCCGCCGCGGCGGCCGCGCTGCTGCGATCTTGCGGCGACCTGGCCCTGGAGCAGCTGGTGCTGGTCTGGAAAGAGCCAGGCCCGGAGGTCGGGGTGGCGGTCGCCAATGAGCTTGGCCGCATGACCAGCCCGGCTTCCGAGGCCTTCCTGGCGCGGCTGGCCAAGCGCCAGAACCCAGCCGTGCGGGCCGCGATCGCCGACGCTCTGGCCGCCCGGCGCGCGGCGGGCGTCGCCGCGGCGGGTGGCAAGAAGGCCAGCGCCAGCGCCATCGCCGCCGTGCGCGCGCCAGCGGGCGCGCCGCCGCCCGAGACCACGGCGGCGCTGCGCGCCGTGTCCGGCCTGGGCCGGCGCGAGGCCATCGCCTGGGTGCTGGCCAACTTCGGTCGCCTGGATCCGACCGAGTTGATCGACGTGTTTGGGTCCTGGCTGGTTCCCCAGGCGGCGCAGGAGCCCGCGTCGGTTTCTGCTCGCTGAGGGTTTTAGATAAACTCGGTGCACATGGCCTTCACTATCCTGCTGGTGGAAGACGATATCGATGTGCGCGAGGCGCTGGCCGAGACCCTGCGCGAGGAAGGCTACTCCGTGGACTGCGCCAACGACGGAGTGGACGCGCTCTCTTACTTGCGCCGGGGCGGACAGCCCGGCCTGATCCTGCTGGATTTGATGATGCCGCGCATGAGCGGCTCGGAGTTCCGCACCTTGCAGCGCACGGATCCCCTGCTGGCGCAGTTTCCGGTGGTGCTGCTCAGCGCCGACGGGCGCATGCGCGAGAAGGCCGTGGCGCTGGAGACCGCCGGCGCCATCCGCAAACCCATCGACCTGGACGAGCTGCTGCGGGTCATCGAGCATTTCCGCGGCAGCTACCCGCACGCGCATCCGCTGGCCTGAGTGTGTTGGATTTCCCCATTTTCAGTAGATCTTGCGCATCATCCAGCGCATCGCGCGCAGCACGCGTGACTGGTAGGGGAAGCTCAGCTGGCGGGCGACGAAGGGCGAGATGAACCCCAGCAGGGGGTGATCCTCGATCACCGACTCCACCCGGCAGAACTGGCGCAGCCCCTCGGGCCCGTGGCGCACGCCGAGGCCGCTGGCCTTGACCCCGCCCAGCGGCGCCTCGACGCAGAAGTAGTTCATCAGCACGTCGTTGACGCACACGCTGCCGGCTTCCAGCCGGCGCGCCAGCGCGCGCGCCCGCGCCTGATCGCGCGACCAGACGCTGCCCGACAGTCCCATCGGCGAATCGTTGGCCAGGCGCAGCGCGGTCTCGGCGTCGGGGACGCGCATGACCGGCAGCACCGGGCCGAAGGTCTCCTCGCGCATCACCGCCATCTCGGGGGTGGCGTCGGCGATCAGGGTCGGCTGGAAGAAACGCCCGGCGCCCAGGTCGGTGCGGGCCGCGCCGCCGGTCACCACCCGCCCGCCCTTGGCGACCGCGTCGGCGATCTGGGCCAGGGCGTTGTCGACCTGGGGCGCGAAGGTGATGGCCCCGACGTCGAAGGCGACCTCGCCGCGGTCCGCCTCCGGCGCCGGCGAGGGACCCTGGCGCAGCTTGGCGATCTCGGCCGCGCACAGCTCGACGAAGCGCTCGGCGACCGGCTCCTCGACCAGCACGCGCTCGGTGCGCACGCACACCTGCCCGCTGTTGGCGAAGCCGCTCCACACCGCGGCGTGGGCCGCGCGCGGCAGGTCGGCGTCGGCCAGCACCAGCATCGGTGACTTGCCGCCCAGCTCGAGCACCACCGGGATCAAGCGCTCGCCGGCGTCGCGCGCGATCTGCCGTCCCACCTTCTGGCTGCCGGTGAAGAAGATCATGTCCACCTCGCGGCACAGCGCCTGGCCGACGTCGCCTTTGCCGGTCAGCACCTGGAACACCCCCTCGGGCAACCCCAGCTCGCGCCACAGCGCCTGGACGCGCAGCGAGGTCAGCGGCGTCCACTCCGACGGCTTGAGCACCACCGCGTTGCCGCACACCAGCGGCGCGACACAGTCGGCGAAGTTGTTGAGCAGCGGCCAGTTCCAGGGCCCGATGACCCCGACCACGCCGCGCGGGTGGTGCACCACCCGCGCGCGCTTGTTGCTGAAGATGAACGGGTGGCGCAGATCGTCGCGCAGCGCGCGCCGTCCGGCGCGGCCGGTGTAGTAGCGGGTCAGCTCGCAGGTGTAGAAGAGCTCCCCGGCATCGGCCTCGTAGCGCGGCTTGCCGGCCTCGCCCACCAGCGTATCGAGCAGGGTCGGGTCGGCCAGCATGCGATGGGTCAGCCGGCGTAACGCGCGCCCCCGCTCGGCGAACGACAGCGCGCCCCAGGCCGGCTGCGCCGCCCGGGCTCGCCGCACGGCCAGCTCGACCTCGGCGGCGCTCATGACCGGGACCTCTGCGATGGTGGCGCCGGTCCCTGGGTTCCGTATCGTCAGCAAGGATGCGGAGGGCATGATGCGGTTTTACACGATTTACACAAAATTCGGCTTCGCGTGATCCGCCGCACCCGCAGCTGTCTTTTGTATGAACCACCGCGCGGCGCCGAGTACACTGCTGGCAGAACGATGACGCTCACGGCTCGCTCGGCGGTCTTGGCGACCTTGGCGCTCGGTGTCTCGCCTGGTTTTTTGGTCGTGCTGGGGACCTCTGGCTGCGGGCGCTCTGACCTGTTCTCGACGCGCGGGCACCACGGGGCGGGCGGCGGCGCGCCGTCCGACGGCGGCGGGCTTGCGGGGGGCGTGGGCGGCAACGGCGGCCGCGCCGATGGCGGCGCCGACGGGCCGCTGCCCTGTCAGGTCCGGACCGAGATCTGCGGCAACGGCCAGGACGACAACTGCAACAACCGGGTCGACTGCGATGACCCCGCTTGTCTGGGCGATCGGGGCTGCACCCGCACCGGCGTCGAGATCTGCAACAACGCGCTGGACGACGACGACGACGGGCGCGTGGATTGCGCCGACCCCGACTGCGCCGGCAACATCGCTTGCCGCCCGGTGATGGGCATGGAGATCTGCGACAACGGCCGCGACGACAACGCCGATGGGCTGGTCGACTGTGGCGATCCCCAGTGCGTCAGCTTCCCGGCCTGCCTGGCGGTGCGCTGCCAGGCCGAGGTCGACTTCGGCACTCTGGCCGCGCACGGCGCCAAGGTGGTCCGGACGATGGCCACCGCGGGCTCGGCGGCCTCCTATCAAACCTGCGCGCCCGCCGGAGGGCACGGTCGGGTGGGCCAGTTCCGCATCGATCAGGTGACCGACGTGCGCCTGGACTTCGCCCAGCCGGCCGGCTCCGCGCAGGTGGTGGCGCTGTTCCGCGCCGGCGCCAACCAGGCCTGCGATCAGAACCCGGTGTTCTGCCTCAACGCCGGTCAGGCGCCCAGCGCCACCCACACCTACGCCGGCCTGGCCGCCGGGGTGTACCGGATCATCGTCCAGTCCTATCCCAACACCGAGGGCTCGGCGACGCTGACCCTGTCGACCGGCGACATCAGCCAGGGCATGGAGATCTGCAACAACGGCGTCGACGACGACAAGAACGGCCTGACCGATTGCCAGGACAGCGCCTGCACCAGCGCCCCGGTGTGCGCGGGCAGCGAGTGCGTGCCGGATCGCAGCGCGGGCGCGCTGGTCATCGGCGCGCCGCCCATCCGGGTGGACGCCAGCACCCTGGGCGCGGTCGATCGCTACCATCCCTACTGCGCCGGGTCGACCCCCACGCCCGACCGCACCGTCGGGTTCACCCTGGCCGAGGCCGGCGGGGTCGAGGTGCGCTACATGGGCAGCGGGAACTACGTGTTCGCGTTCTATCGCATGCCTCCGCCCGGGTCGGCCTGCGATGCCCAGCTGATCACCTGCTTCAGTCCTGGTTCGCCGTTCGGAGATTTCGCGCTGTCCGATCAGCCGGCGGGACGCTACATCCTGCTGGCCAAGGTGGCGTCCCAGGGCGGGGCCCCCGGTCCGCTGACGGTGCAGCTGTCGGCCTTCGGCAATCGCAAGGTCGAGACCTGCACCAACGGCGTCGACGACGACGGCAACGGTCTCATCGACTGCGACGATCCGGCGTGCGCCGGCGTGGGCATGTGCCTGGCCTCGGCGTGCGCTCCCGACCCCACCCTGATGCCGCTGTCGGTGGGCACCACCCAGATGGCGATGGTGGACACCCGCGCCGCGCCCAACCAGTACCAGACCAACTGCGGGCGCGGCGACGGGCGCGAGCGGGTGATCCGCCTCACCCTGACCGAGCCGATGGCGCTGGGACTGCAGTGCACCGAGACCGGCTCGCACGTCTTCGAGCTTTCCCGCCAGGTCAACCCGCTGGACGCCTGCAACGCCAACCCGGTGAGCTGCGGCGATCCGGCGATCTTGCCCTTTGGCTGCAACTACGCCATCCCCAACCTGCAACCCGGCGCCTACAACCTGATCGTGGAGGCCTTCCAGTCGGGCAGCGAGGGCCTGGTGCAGCTGGGCTTGACCGGCCTGCGCGACGATCTGCGCGAGATCTGCGACAACGGCGTCGATGACGACCGCGACGGCGCCACCGACTGCGCCGACGTGAAGTGCGTCAACCAGCCCAACTGCGCCAAGTTCGCCTGTCACCCCGACCAGCCGCTGGGGCTGCTGCCGCTGACCGGCACCGCCACCCAGGCCATCGTCGACACCACCATGGGGGTGGACGACCAGAAGGCGACCAGCTGCACCAGCGCGCCCGGCGGCCAGGACGCGGTGGTGAACTTCCAGCTGCCGGCGGCCGCCATTTTGACCGTGGAGTGGGCGCAGCTCGGCAACCACGTGCTGGCCATCTACCCGGATACTGGTTCGCTGCTGGCCTGCGACGCCTCGGCCGCCCTGGAATGCTTCGCGACCGCGGGGGCGCACGGTGGTTCGCACCAGCTGCGCCTGCCGATGGGCCGCTACCACCTGGTGGTCGATGCCGACCGCCCGGGCACGGAGAGCGGCGTCCTGCTCAATCTCTCCGCCCTCCCGGCGCCCGGTCCCTGAGGCGCCCGGCGGACTCCGGCCAGCTGATGAGCGACCACGGCGACCAACACGGGCCAGCGGACCCTCCCGGCGGCGGCTTGCCCGCGGCGCCGCGCTTCGATCTGGCCGGCCGGGTCGCGCTGGTGACCGGCGCGGCGCGTGGCATCGGGCGCGGGTGCGCCATCGCGCTGGCGCAGGCGGGCGCCGACCTGGCGCTGGGCTTCCGGGACGCCGCCTCGGACGAGGCGCGCGCCCTGCTGGCGTCGATCCAGTCGCTGGGGCGGCGCGCGCTGGCCCTGCAGATGGACGTGACCCGCCGCGACCAGATCGCCACCGCCACCGCGGCGGCGGTGCGCGCGCTGGGCCGCATCGACGTGCTGGTCAACAACGCCGGCATCGGCCCGCCCAATCCGGCCGAGGCGGTGACCGAGGAGGACTTCGATCGGACCCTGGCGGTCAACCTCAAGGGCACCTTCTTCGTCAGCCAGGAGGTGGGCCGCGCCATGATCCGGCAGGGCGGCGGCGGCCGCATCATCAACCTCGGCTCGCAGGCCGGCTTCGTGGCGCTGCCCACCGAGTCGATCTACTGCATGACCAAGGCGGCGATCGCGCACCTGACCAAGTGCCTGGCCGTGGAGTGGGCGGCGCACGGCATCACCGTCAACGCCGTCGCCCCCACCTTCATCCGCACGCCGGGCACGGTCAAGTGGCTGGCCGACGAGGATTTCCGGCGCGATCTGCTGGCGCGCATCCCGCTTGGGCGAGTCGGCGAACCGGTCGACGTCGCCGGCGCCGTGGTCTTCCTGGCCTCACCGGCGGCGTCGCTGGTGACCGGCGCCACCTTGATGATCGACGGCGGCTGGACCGCCGTCTGATTCACAGCAGCGCGGGGTCGCGCAGGCCGGTGGCGCCGAACAGGGCGCGGATGGTGGCGCCGTTGTCCATGGGTGGCGGGCGGACGCCTGTGTCGGCGTGCAGCAGCGCCCGGATCGAGCCACCGTGTCCGACGATCAGCACCGGATCACCGGCCGCGGTCGCGCGCGCGGCGGCGCGGGCGACGGCCGCGCGCATGCGGGCGATGACCTGGTCCTGCAGCTCGGCGCGCGTCGGGGTGTGGGTGCGGTCGGCCAGGTAGCGGTTCCACTCGTCGGGGTGCTGGGTCTCGCACTGCTCGCGGGTCAGCCCCTCGAACACGCCGTAGCCGCGCTCGCGCAGGCCGGCGTCGATCACCACCTCGGCGACGCCCAGGTGGCGAGCGATGATCTCGGCGGTCTCGCGCGCGCGTGACAGGTCGCTGGCGGTGATGTGCCGGATGCCCCGTCCGGTCAGGCGCGCCGCCAGCGCCGCCGCCTGCGCCCGGCCCCGCTCGTTGAGACCGATGTCGGTCTGGCCTTGCCAGCGTTCTTCGAGGTTCCAGGCGGTCTCGCCGTGGCGAGCCAGCAACAAGGGGATCGCCGACGGCAGCGACGAGGGGAGGGGATCCTGGGCAGGGGGCGACAAGAGGGACGTGAGGTTAGCATCGCGGGGACCGCTCGCCAGCGCTCGGGTCGCCGCGGGGCTCCCCGGCGCTGAAACTAGCGCGGCCGGGGTCAGGTGGTTACCCTCAGGCATGTTTCGCATCGTCGCCACCCGCGGCGCCGACGGGCAGGCGGGCGAGGTCGTCGCCGACGCGCCTCTGGATCGGCTGCCGGCGCTGCTGGCGGAGCCCGGCACCTTCGTGTGGGTCGACCTGATGGATCCCAGCGGCGAGGCCGAGGTCTCGATCGCGCGCGACGTCTTCAAGTTTCATCAGCTGGCCATCGAGGACTGCTTCGGGTTGCGCGCCCATCCCAAGATCGACGAGTACGAAGGCTACCTGTACGTGATCACCCACGGCTTGCTGGCGACCTCCAACGCCGAGGACGCCGAGGCGGTCGAGCTGGACGCCTTCGTGGGACCAAACTACATCGTGACCCACCACGCGCTGCCGTCGCGCAGCGTGGCCGCGGTCACCGAGATGGTGCTGAAGTCGGGCCTGCCGCTGCGGCGCGGGCCGATGGCGGTGCTGCACGCGCTGCTCGATCGCCAGGTCGACGGGTTCGAGGCGCAGCTCGACAACATCGAGGAGCGCATCACCCAGCTGGAGGACGCGGTGTTTTCACGGCCGTCGACCAGCCACATCGCCTCGCTGCTGGCGGTCAAGCGCAACATCCTGAGCTTGCGGCGCTGGATGTCCAAGCAGCGCGAGGTGGTGCTGCGCCTGGGGCGGCAGGAGTTCCGGCTGGTCACGCCCCACGACGCCATGCTGTTCCGCGACGTCCACGATCACCTGGTGCGCATCAACGACCTGCTGGAGAACTTTCGAGAGATGCTCACCTCGATCCAGGAGGCGTACCTGGCGGTGACCTCGAACCGCCTCAACGAGACCATGAAGTTCCTGACCTTGTTCACCGCGGTGCTGATGCCGCTGACCGTGATCACCGGCATCTATGGCATGAACTTCGAGCACATGCCCGAGCTGCGCGAGCGCTTCGGCTACCCGCTGGTGCTGGGCGCGATGGTGGTGGTCAGCGGTTCGGTGCTGCTGTATTTCTGGCGGCGCGGGTGGCTCGGGCGCCCGCCGCCCATTGAACCGATGCTCACGGCTGGTCGCCCCGCGGTGATCGCGCCCACCGGCGACGGCGACAAAGGTTCGCGCCGCACCCTCCCTACTACCCGATCCCAGCACTAGATTCCCCTCTCCATCGAGGGGAATCAATTGGGGGGATTGTCTCGGCTCTGGTCTTCGTTCCGCAGGCACCGTCGCGCGTCGCGAGTCACCTGGGCGATGGCCCTGGTGCTGGCGGCATCGGTGCCGGTGGCCGCCGCGCCGCCCGCGGATCCGGCGCCCGGCAAACCGGTTGAGGCCCCTCGCCGGGAGGTCGGCATCGTCCCGCTGATCGGTGGCGACACCGACGTGGGCCTGGGCTTCGGGCAGCTGAGCTCGATCGCCGGGCTGCCGCCGGCGCGGGGGCGTGCTCCCTACCGCTGGGCGGTGGAGTCGTCGTCGTTCATCAGCTTCAAGCCCCGGAGCGGCGCCTCGTACGGTCTGATCGTCCCGTACATGGACTTTTACGTGCAGTGGACCGCCCCCGAGTTGCTGGGCGGCCGGCTGCGCCTGGAAGTGCGCCCGTCCTTCACCCGCGAGACCACCCAGCGCTACTACGGCCTGGGCAACGCCTCGCCGCAGCCGGCGCAGGAGGTCGCCAGTCGGGACTTCTACGGGCGCACCCATCCGATGCTGTGGGCGCGCGGTCGCTACCGCGTCTGGGATTCCTTCTTCGCGGGGCTGGGCGCCTATTACACCCACAACTGGATGGACATCCCGCCCGCCAGCACCCTGGCCGTGCAGATGGTGTCCGGCAACCCGGTGACCCAGGAGATCCTGGACCACCCCAAGCGCCACGGCGTGTTGCTGTTCGAGGCGCTGGTGCTCTACGACTCGCGCGGCGACGAGATCGACCCCGAGCGCGGCCAGTTTCACCAGTTCAAGCTGCGCGTCAGCCCGCGCCTGGGCGACGAGATCCCCTACCGCTATCAGCAGTTCAACCTGACCTCGCGCTTCTTTTACACGGTGATCCCCGACCGGCTGGTGCTGGCGGCGCGCGCGCTGGCCGACATCCAGATCGGTAACCCGCCGTTCTACGAGCTGGCGCGCTACGACGACACCTACGCGCTGGGCGGCGTGAACGGGGTGCGCGGCGTGCCCGCCCAGCGCTACTACGGCAAGGTCAAGGTGTTCACCAACTGGGAGGCCCGGGTCCGCGTCGGCGGGTTCAAGCTGCGCGGCAAGCAGATGACCTTCGGCGTGGCCGGTTTCGTGGATGTGGGTCGCGCCTGGACCGAGCTGGGCCGATCTCATCCCGAGCTCGACGGCACGGGGTGGGGGCTCAAGTACGGCCTTGGCGGCGGCCTGCGCCTGACCCAGGGCAAGACCTTCGTGGTGCGCGGCGACCTTGCCTGGTCGCCCGACGCCCGCCCCATCGGCGGCTACGTCAACGCCGGCCAGATGTTCTGACGCTCGCTCCGCTCGCTCGCGGGAAGGGGGGACCCAATTATTGACTGTGGGACCCTCAGAGGGTCCCACGCCCCCCGCGAAGAGTTCCGCGCGGCAAGCCGCGCTACACTCACGCGAAGCGGGCCCCTCCCGGCGCCTTAGGGAGTGAGCCGACGCGGCGGAGCCGCGTCTCCCGTCATTAAACCCGCTCGCTTTGCTCGCTCTGGCGCCGCATCCGTCTCCCTCTCCGGTCCCCTCGCCCCCGTCCTCGGGGGAGAGGGTGAGGGAGAGGGGGTCGCACGGGGGAACTGAGGCGCTCACTCAACGACAGCATCTGCCAAAGGGGAGAAGGGGAGCGCTCACTCTCGGTTGAAGGCAGCCGGGGACCGGGCGCGATATATAACCTTGCCGTGGACTTCGAGCCGGATGACGAGCAGCGGTTGATCGCGGAGACCGCGCGCGCCTTTGCCGAGCGGGAGCTGGCGCCGCGCGCGGCCGCGCGCGACCGCGACGACCAGTTCCCCGAGCGCGAGATGCGGGCGCTGGGCGCGCTGGGGCTGCTGGGCGTGACCGTGCCGGCGGCCTACGGCGGCGCCGAGGCCGGGCCGGTCGCCCTGGCGCTGGCGCTGCGCGAGATCGCGCGCGGCGACGCCAGCGTCGCGGTCACCATGTCGGTCACCAACATGGTGGCCGAGACCCTGGCCCGCTTCGGCACCGAGCCCGCGCGCCGTCGCTACCTGCCGCCCCTGTGCGCCGGCGACGCGATCGCGGGCGCCTTCGCGCTGTCCGAGCCGCAAGCCGGCAGCGACCCCGCCGCCATGACCACCACCGCCGAGCGCGACCCGGGCGGCGGCTACCGCCTGCGCGGCGCCAAGCAGTGGACCACCTCGGGCGACCGGGCTGGCGTGCTGCTGGTGGCGGCGCGCAACGGGGCCTCGCTGGGCAAGCCCGGCTTCTCGACCTTCGTGGTGCCGCAGGGCGCGCCCGGGCTGATCCCGGGGCGCCACGAGGACAAGATGGGGATGCGCGGCTCGAGCACGGTGGCCCTGACCCTGGAGGACGTCGCGGTTCCCGCCGAGGGCCTGGTGGGTGGCGAAGGGGAGGGGCTGAAGGTCGCCCTCACCGCCCTGGGCGGCGGCCGCATCGGCATCGCCGCGCAGGCGCTGGGCATCGCGCGCGCCGCCCTGGAGGTGGCGCTGGCCCACGTGCGGGAGCGGCGCCAGTTCAACCGCCCCCTGGGTGACTTCCAGGCCGTCCGCTTCGCCATCGCCGACGCCGCGGTGGCGCTGGACGCCGGCTGGCTGATGACCCTGGACGCGGCCTGGCGCAAGCAGCAGGGCCGGCCGTTCACCCGCCAGGCCGCCCAGGCCAAGCTGTTCGCCACCGAGCGCGCCAACGAGATCTGCGACCGCTGCGTGCAGGTCCTGGGCGGCTATGGCTACACCCGCGAGTTCCCGGTCGAGCGCCACTTCCGTGACGTCCGGGTCACCACGATCTACGAGGGGACCAGCCAGATCCAGAAGCTGGTGATCGCCCGGGAACTGCTGCGCGAGGCACGCCAGGGCCTCGCCGCGTCTTGACCTTCTGATAGTATTGCGGGACGTGTCGGAGCCGAAGCGCAAGATTCGCATCGTGGTGGCCAAGCCGGGGCTCGACGGGCACGATCGTGGAGCCAAGGTGGTGGCGCGCGCGCTGGCCGATGCGGGCTACGAGGTCATCTACACCGGGTTGCACCAGACGGCGGAGATGATCGCGGCGGCGGCGCTGCAGGAGTCGGCCGACGCGGTCGGGCTGTCGATCATGTCGGGGGCCCACATGACGCATTTCCCGGCGGTGATCGAGGCGCTGCGCGCGCGCGGCGCCGGGCACGTGGTGGTGTTCGGGGGGGGAATCGTTCCGGATGAGGACGTGGAGGTGCTGAAGCAGCAAGGGGTGGCGGCGATCTTCAAGCCCGGGGCATCGACGCAAGAGATCGTGGACTGGATCGAGCGCGAGCTACGCCCGCGCCTGGAAGGAGCCGCTGCGTGACCAAGCCCCCCGCCGATTCGAGTTTCGTCATCGCCAGCGCCATCGCCCGCCCGCGCCATCGCAGGGTGGGGCTGGGCATGACGGTGGCCGCGTTGCTGTCCGTCGCTCCCGGTCTGCGCGAGGCGCGCGCCAACGCCACCGAGCAGAGCGAGGAGGAACGGATCGCCTCGGTGCTGCAGTCGACGCTGGTGGCCCACGGCGGCGAGGTGCACCGCTGCTTCGAGAAGGCGCTGGCCGACACCCTGCAGGTCTCCGGGCGCATCGAGCTGGCGGTCGACGTCGGCGACCAGGGCAAGGTGGTCAAGGCGATGCCCGCCGTCGACGAGGTCAAGTCGCCGGTGCTGCTGGCGTGCCTGCAAGAGACCGCGCAGCTGTGGACCATGGTCGGCATCGACTCGGGCAGCACGGTGATCGTGCCGCTGACCTTCGCGGGCCAGGCGTCGCAGTTCAGCATCAAGGCCGCCGACGCGCCCGACCGTGGTCCGCCGGCGCCGGCGCGCAAGCGCAAGGGCTTGCAGGTGGGCGTCGCTCCCTATTCGGTCAAGGTGCTGGTCGACGAGGCGACCATGCACGCCAAGCGCGCGTCGCTGTCGCTGCTCAGCATCTCGCCGGCCAACCGGATCGCCATGCACCGGCACCCCGGCGCCGAGGTGCTTTACTTGTTGAAGGGGCACATGCGGGTGATCGGGCCGCAGGGCACCACGCCCGAGAACGTGCACGAAGGGACCGCGGTCTACATCTCGGGCAACATGCCGCACGCGCTGGAGAACATGGGCCGCTCCGCGCCGGCGCTGATCATCCAGATCTTCGCGCCGCTGGGCCCGGAGCGGGTGTACCGCGACTCCAAGGACGAGGCCGGACGCGCCGCCTTCGAGGTGATCCGCGATCCGCGCCAGGCCGTGGCGCCCGAGGGCGGGCGCATCGTGGCCATGCCGGCGGTCAAGGGCACCGGTCACAGCATCGCGGGGGGCAAGGCCAAGGCGCGCTTCCTGTTCGACGAGGAGGCCACCGGCAGCCAGGACATCTACGTCGGCCTGCTGGAGGCCGAGGCCGGCGCCGAGGTGGCGCGCCACAGCCACGCCGGCAGCGAAGAGGTGCTCTACGTGCTGTCCGGCGACGGCGGCGAGCTGACCGTCGGCAGCGACAAGATCCGCTTTGGCCCCGAGCAGGCGATCTACCTGCCCGAGGACCAGCCGCACGCGGTCAAGTTCCACGGCGACAGCAAGACAGTGATGCTGCAAATCTACGCCCCGGCGGGGCCCGAGCAGCGCTTCAAGGGGAAGGGGAAGGCAAAGAGCGAATGAACTTCGATCTCAGCGAAGACCAGCTGATCCTGCAAAAGTCGGTGCGCGAGCTGTGCGAGCGCCTGATCATCCCCAACGCCGCGCGCTGGGACCGCGAGGAGAAGTTCCCGCACGAGGTGATCGCGCCCATGGCGGAGATGGGGCTGTTCGGGATGCAGATCCCCGAGGAGTACGGCGGCGCCGGCATGAAGTTCCTGGACTTCGTGATCGCGCTGGAAGAGGTCGCGCACGCCGACGCCTCGATCGGCCTCACCATGGCGTCGCACAACTCGCTGTGCACCGGGCACCTGTTCCTGGCCGGCAATGAAGAGCAGCGGCGCAAGTACGTGCCGCGGCTGGCGCGCGGCGAGGTGCTGGGCGGCTGGGGCCTCACCGAGCCGGGCTCGGGCTCCGACGCGGGCGCAGCGCGCGCGCGCGCGGTGCGCAAGGGCGACGGCTGGGTCCTGAACGGCACCAAGACCTTCATCACCCAGGGGTCGGTGGGCCAGATCTACGTGGTGCTGGCGTCGACGGCGCCCGAGCTGCGCGCCAAGGGCCTGACCGCGTTCATCGTCGAGCGCGGCACGCCCGGGTTCCGCACCGGCAAGCACATCGAGAAGATGGGCCTGCACGCCTCGGACACCACCGAGCTGGTGCTGGAAGAGGTCGAGGTGCCCGAGTCGCAGCGGCTGGGCGAGCTGAACCACGGCTTCTTCGACACCCTGGTGATCCTGGACAAGGGGCGCATCGGCATCGGCGCCTGGGCGGTGGGCATCGGCCGCGCCGCGCTGGAGGCGGCGCGCCGCTACGCCAAGGAGCGGGTCCAGTTCGGCAAGCCGATCGCCGAGTTCCAGGCGGTGCAGTACATGCTGGCCGACATGGCGACGGAGCTGGACGCGGCCCGCCTGCTGGTGTGGCGCGCGGCCTTCATGCAGGACCAGCACCGCCGCACCACCAAGGAGTCGTCGATCGCCAAGTACTACGCGGCGCGCGCGGTGATGCGCGCCTGCAACGCCGCCATCCAGATCCACGGCGGCTATGGCTACACCCGCGAGTTCGACGTCGAGCGCTACCTGCGCGACGCCAAGCTGGGGGAGATCGGCGAGGGCACCAACGAGGTGCAGAAGATGGTGATCGCGCGCGAGATCCTCAAGGAGGCGGCAGGCGCCTGACCGCGATGGCGCCGCCCCCGCCCGACGACGCCGGCCCGGTCGATGGCCACCCGCCCGCGGCGGCGGGGAGCGCCCCGCCGGCAGCAGCAGACGCGGCGGGCTCGCCGCGCGCCCAGCAAGTCCTGTTCGGTGATCGGGGCGCGATCGCGCGCCTGATGCGCGACCTGGACGATGGCGTCGCCGGCGCGTCGGAGGACCTGGCCTGGCTGTATCCGCGCACCGGACGGGCCCTGGTGGTGGGCGTCACCGGCATGCCCGGCGTCGGCAAGTCGACGCTGGTGGCGGCGCTGATCGGGCGCTACCGCCAGGGCGGCGCGCAGGTCGGCGTGGTCGCGGTCGATCCCTCCAGCCCGTTCTCGGGCGGCGCGCTGCTGGGCGATCGGGTGCGCATGCAGCACCACGCCACCGACGAGGGGGTGTTCATCCGCTCGCTGGCCACGCGCGGCCAGCTCGGGGGTTTGTCGCGCTCGACGGTGGATGTGGTCAGCGTGCTGGACGCCGCCGGCTTTGGCCGGATACTGGTCGAGACGGTGGGCGTGGGCCAGGCCGAGGTCGACGTCATGACCGCCGCCGACGTGGTGGTGGTGGTGACCGCGCCCGGGCTGGGCGACGAGGTGCAGGCGCTGAAGGCCGGAATCCTGGAGATCGCCGACGTGCTGGTGGTCAACAAGGCCGACCGCGAGGGCGCCGGCCGCGCGGTCCGGGACCTGACCACCATG
>Ga0207701_10003900_pt1 | contig 15254 bp, 18 predicted proteins | sample KBSSwiSSwithPhiX_FD_184294 | JGI IMG/M metagenome (GOLD analysis project Ga0207701, IMG submission 184294) | Switchgrass rhizosphere bulk soil microbial communities from Kellogg Biological Station, Michigan, USA, with PhiX - S5 (SPAdes) (version 2) | ecosystem: Environmental > Terrestrial >... | reverse complement strand
GGCGTGGCTCGGATCGTCGGGGTTCTCGATCCTTACAGGCTCGGTTTCGCGCCACTCCTCTATGTGTTCCGTTTTCGCGATCTCGAACCCAGTGGTGAGCGGGACCGGCGCCGGCAGCGTTCCGACGGTGCCCCAGCACAAAAGGCCGGGGTTCTGCTCTGTCTTGTCTTCCGGCTCGCTTTTGACGATCCGCTCGGTCCGGTACTTCGTGATCTCTTTCTTCGGCCAGTAGGCGAGCACGCCGCCGAGTGACATTTACGCCGCCTCCAGGTCGATCGTCCGGGGCAGCGGCACCACCTCGACGGTCGGCGTGAAGATTGTCTCGAACTCCAGATCGGCCACCGGCACGAGTTGGACGCACACCTCTGTCGGCGCATCCTTCAGCGAGATGGCGGGGTCGTCGCTGTCGCTCACGCCGAGCACTTGCGGACCCAGCCCGTTGGTCACCGTCAGGCTTTGCACCGCGGTTGTCGCATCCAGCGACAGCAGATCCACGCCGTCGTCATCGACGACGAAATCGTCCAGGGTCTCGTAGACGAGATCGCCGGTCAACACCGTGACGCCCGCGCCGGCCGCGACCTGATAGCCGCCGTACACATAGCCGTCCTCCACCCAGGTCGGCTCGCCCGGCGCCGCCAGGACGCCGCCGCCGAGACCCACCGAGCAGCCGATCGTCACCTCGCCGTAGAACTCGCCGGTGCCGGCCGCGCTCAATTCATAGCCAATGATCTTGCCGGACGCCTCGCCACCCGGCAGGCGCCGGTCGGTGACCCGCGCGTTCATCCGCAGGCTGGCGGCCATACCGATCTCCCACGGCACCCGGCATCGGATCTCTACCGCCCGCGCCCGCCGCCGCAGCATGGCGCGGCCGAGCAGCAGCAGATGCTGCACGCTGTCATTGCCGCGGTCGGTCGGCAGATATGCCCTACGCCGCTTGTCGCCGATCGGCATGAATCCGTCCGCGTCCGGCTCGGTGACGGTCGCGTCGGCCGATATGGTGATCTTTTCGATATTGGCTTCGTCCCCCGGCTCGGCCAGCACGCCCTGTATGTCGGCGAACATGGACAGCTTTATTGTCTCGGTGCGTTTCTTGTCCGCCTCCCAGTCGAACAGCGTATGCTGCTCAAAGGCGTAGACTTCGTATGTCACCTCGTAATCCTGGTGCGACCGGAAGTAATAGGCGCTGACCGAGCGATCCTCATCGCCCTCCGGGTAATCCCCGCGGATTCCGCGGTATCGCCTGGTCAATTCGTACCGCGTGAAGCTGCCGCTGGCGTCGCCAATGCTGGTATCGTTCGAGACGGTCCACCCGCCGCCGAACGTCGTGCCGCCCTTCGGCCATGAGGTCATCAGCCCGTCGCCCGTTAGCGTGGTGATGAGCCCGGTATAGGAGTCAACATAAGCGTATATCGTTCCCTCGGCCTTAAACTCCTGGGTGATCCGCTTTGTTAAATCGATCGTGCCCGTTCCGCTCTGCGTCCAGGTCAGGGTCCCCTCGATGTCGACCTGTGACAACGGCGGGTCGGTGTACGACGCATCGAAATTGTCGTAGGTGTGATCCTCTTCGCCGATCAGCAGCTCGCCGTCCTCACCTTCGCACTCGTCTGAGTGCGTCAGCTCCAGAGTGACCCGGTCGATGTGCCATTGTGCGCCGTAGGCATCGAGCACCGCGTCGGCGTCGGTCAGATCGCCCAGGAACCAAACGCTGTCCCAGAAGGGAGCCACCTTCAACATGGCGGCGTAATCGCTCTTGATGCTGTCGTAGTTCGGCGGCCGCGCCATGAACAGGAGCCGCACGGTCTCGCCGTCGAGCCGCTCGGGGACGGCGACGATGCGTCCGGTAAACAACGGGACGATATCGCTACCGTCATCCCATGACAGCCAGCACCACGAGCGCCGCCCCGGCGCCAGGAGTCCACCAGGGTTGCGCACCGTGATCTGGAGCGAGGCGAACCCGCCCTCGTCCTGGCTGATGGTCAGCGCAACAACCTGCTCGTCCTCCACGGCGTGGATGAGCGGGTCGAAAGGCTCGGGCGCGGCGACATAGGCGAAGTAAAATCTTTGTGCCACCAACTTAATTGAGTCTCAAATTTCGGACAGTTCCAAGGTCCACGCCACCGCAGCACCATACTCGTCGGTGCTCACGGTGTAGGCGACGACCAGGAACACAATTTGCGGCCGGTAGAACGTGTAGTCGCCGACCAACCGGGACGAATCCGGCACGACAGGCCGGGTCGGCGACCCGCTGATCGTAAGGAACCCCAGTTCCGCAACGCAGTTGACGGTCAGCACCATACCCGGCCACACGCCATCGAGGGCCGGACCCTCGACGTCGGTGCAACTAATGACGCTCCTGTATTTTCGCATCTGCGGCGGGCTGAAATCGACGAGGTCGCCGTTCACCGTCCGCATCAGGTTCGACGCGGCGTCGATCGGGTCGAGCGTCTGAGTCAGTCCGCGCGACGCCCAGGTGGGCATGCCTGGGCCGGAGATTTCGAGCAGCGTGCCGCCGTTTATCATGCCAGCGCCAATGGCCGCCCGGCGCTGACCATGCCGGCCCGCCGCGCCTCGCGCAGCAAGCTGCGCACGACAGCCTTGTCGCCGTGGAGCTGCACTTGGCTGCCACTCGGGAAGTGCAGGTGCACCGGTACTCCGTCCGATGAGGTTGCGACCATCCCGCCATCGGCAAACCCGCGCACTGGCCGGTGCAGCGCGTCGACCAACCCGCCCACGGCATAGCCGCTGAACAGGTTGCGCGGCAGTAGCCGTGCATTGAGGGCGCGAAACAGGTCGGCGCCGTAATAGCGCACCGAGGGCAGGCTGTTGACGAACTCACCCGGCGTCAGCATGGCCGGCACCGTGTCGCCGCTGCCGCTACCCGGCACCCGGCCGCCCCTGGCGTACGGGGCGGCGCCGCCGGCAATGTCGGCACCGCTATAATCCGCCTTGGCGGAACCGAGCCCGGCCAAGGCATCGCCGACCGCTTTGAGCTTTTTCCCCAGCCAATCAAGCCCGTCGCCGATTGCCTTGATTGCCTTGTCGGCGCCCTTCGCCAACACGTCCCACGAACCCGTAAAGGTGAGCATTACTGCATTGATCGCGACGATGCCCAGCACGAGCCAGCCGACCGGCCCCATTGCCGCCAACAGCGGCACGAACGCCGCGGCCACCAACCACAGCGCCCGCGCCAATGCGTTGAACGCGCCGGTCATCAGGCCCAGGGTAACGACAACTGCGACCTCGCCGCCGCTGACATTGGTCGGGAAGACCGCATTTATTGCATTGGCGAGCGCGGTAAATCCTTCAGCAACCTTTCGCAGGCCACTGATGACTTGCGGCAATGCCGTGCCCAAGTCGCGGAAAAACGTCAGCACCGGCGCGAGCTTGGATTGAAGCTCGCTATCCTCGATCTGCGGATTGTTAAATATCTTGATCAGGTCGTCGGCGACCTTCTGCGCTTCGACCCCGACACTCTCGGCCCACGCCTTTATAGCGCCGCTGTTTTCCTGCAGCCGCCGGTTCAGGTCGTTGAGCACATTTGTCACCGCGGTGCCGATCTCGACACCGACGATGTTGCGGATACGGAGGAAGCTCGCCTGCATGGTGCCAGTGGCGATTTTATAATCATTGGCCTGCTTCTTCATCGCTTCCGTCGTAAAACCGAGGCCGTTTGTTATTTCCGTCTGTGTCGCATCCCACTGCGTCGCAAGATTGCGCATTACCTCGATGATGGATCGCCAGTTCTTGCCCAGGGCGTCGGCCGCGAGCGAGGCCGCCACCTGGCGGTCTTTCATCGCATCGAAACCCCTGACGAGCTGTTTGATGGCGTCCTGCGCGCCCTGTTGACCGGCCGGGATATTGCGGATGTCGACGCCGAAGGCTTTCCAGGTGTCGGCCCAGTCCACCGCAGATTTTTGGCCGCCGCGCAACGTCTTGACCCCAGTCTGCAGCTCGGTGTTGAGGCCCTTCACGGCGTCTTCGCCGCCGCGCCACACCTGGACTGTCGTTGCCGCCTGATCGCCGAGGGTCTGGAATTGCTGGTTGTTGTCTTGCAGCGCCCGCCGCTGTTCGCCGAGGCTCTTGATCAGGCGCCCGAACGCGGCGTCGGTCTCGTCGATGCCGGCGCCCGCCTTGACGGCGATCTGGCGATAGGTCTCGACAAATTCGCTGCTGACGCCGAGAGCGTCGGCCTGGTCGCCGAGATTGTCGACCGAATCGTTGGCCGAGCTGGCGAGCTTGGCGACACCCGCGGCGGCGCCGGCGAGGCTTACCGTGAGGGCGGTGCGCCAGGCCGGAAACGTCTTGTCGGCCATCGTCGTCAGGCCGCGCCCGAACCGGGTAAAGGCGCCGTGCAGGCCCGCAACATTCTTGCTTGCTTCGGACCACGGTGCCGCATCGCTTGCCGTGTCGTGGACGATGCGCAGTTGCCGGGTGAGGCGGGCCGCGGCCGCTCGCGTCTTTTCGTAACTCGCCGCCAACTCGGTCGCGCGGGTGGTGTTACCGCTTTCGGTCGCCTGTCTTAAATCCTTGCCGAACTGGCGCAGATCGGCCTGGGCCTTGGCAAGCTCGGTGCGGAGCTTTGTCGTGTTGGCGGCGATGTCGACCGTCAGGTTATCAGGCATTAACTCTCACTGAGTTCTCGCACCGCCTTGCGGATGGCGTCGGCTTTGCCCTGTGCGGCCAGCGCGGCATCGGCAATCGCCTCGGCGCGCTCGCGGGAGCGGCGCGCGGCGCCGATCTGCAGCCAGGCTTGCATCTGCCGCGGCGTCATTTCAAAGATGCGCTCGACCGGATGGTGCCACTGCACTAGCTGTTCAATGGCCGCAGCGAAGTGTGAACCGGCGTTGCGCCGGCGGCGCCGTTGGGCGCCGCGTCTGCCAAAGGGACGGGCGCCGCGGTCGGGAAGGTCAGGCGGACGACGACCATCGCCATTGTCATGATGTCGGCGGCGCCAAACTGCCGGACCTTCGCTTCGTATTCCGCATCGCCGGCATGACCGAGCCCGGCCGCGATAAGCGCCGGCATGGCTTCCGAGGCTTCAATTATCGAGCCCGCGCCGCCCTCGACGACGCGGGCGAACGCAGGGTATTTGCGCGCCAGCTCGGTCAGCGTCGATAGCCGAACGCCGGTCAACTCCAGTTCGACCGGGCCGCCTTTGGTTTGCAGCGTGACGGTGTCGACAGCAGGCTGCGGGTCGAGGTCGAGAAAGTTGATGGGCATTTTATGGTGTCACGACGGTTGCCGCGTCGAGCAAGTACATCCGGAGGTTGGGGGCGGTCCATTCGTCGAGCTGGAGCCGAACCGTCGCGCTCTGCTGCACGATAGGCGAATAATCCATCGAGCGGATGCCGTTCATTCGTTGCATGTGATCGAGCCGCTCGACAGTTTGCTCGAACTCGAATTGATTGCAGTTGCCGAGTTCGGCGAAGGTCACCTCACCAGCTCCCTGCCAGGAAACGATGCCGGTCCCAACGTAATAGTTGAGGACGTTCGGCGAGACCATCGCGTCGTCCGGGTGGGTCACGGTGCCGAAATTGCCATCGACCAGCAGCACGCGCCCTTCAAGCTCGATCAGTCCATATTCATCCCCGATCAAATTGATTGCCGCACCGGGGCCGAATTGCACGCTCGTCAGAATCATCTCGATTTTCGGGCCGATGTCGGTTTGCCCGACAAATTTCAGCGATCCCTCGATCTCCGGGTTTGCGCCAATATTGATCGTCGCTGTCGCCATAACGGACTCCTGTGTTGGGGCGTTCTCGGTTCACCAGGCTTCGGCGAGCGCGTCCGCAAGCACCCGCCGCAACTCGGCCCGCGCCTTTAGCTGCATCGCCACTGCCGGCCCGCGCAAGAAGCGCATCGCGGCGATGTTGGCGCGGCGCTCGTGTGCCGGCATCTGCACGGTGTAGGGCTTTGTCGGGCGCCCGAACGCACTGGTGCGCCGCACCGAATGCGCACGCACCTCAAACCGGCGCCGGCGCCCATACTCCAATGCGCCGGCTGCGGCGGCGAAATTCTTTGAATACGAGTTAAGCACCCGAACCCGGCCGCGAATAAAGTTGCGCCGCGGGCCGGATTCCTCATCGATAAAGCTGTGTATGCGGCTGCGCAGCCGGCCGGTCTTGCCGCGTGGCGCCCCGGCTCTGACCCGTGCCGCGAGTTCATGCGTCAGCCGTGTGATAACCGGCCGCAGCTTTGCCCGAATCTCCCGCGGCAACTCGTGCAGCCGCACGAGGACGCGGCCGTTGTCGATCTGATCGATGCGATAGTCGATATCGGGCGCGGTCACAAATCGCCGAGCCGGAAGGCGTAAGTAAAAACGATCGTGATATCGATCCGGTACTCCTTGGCCTCGGCATCCGGCGGCGCCACGAGGCAGCCCTCGTACCGGATCCGGCCAGTGCTGCCGACAAGCGACCGCAGCTCGGTGTCGTTCAGCACCGCTGCCACGACCCGCGAGCGATACAGCGACAGCAGCGGCCCGGCATCGGCCGAGCCGCCGCCGCGCATGACCACGGTTATTCCAGGCGACAATTCGATGCGCTGCAGTTCCGAGTGCCGCGCGCCGTCCGGCTGGTCGAGCATCTGCTCGATGCCGTCCTGAAAAATGATCGCTGGCCGCGCCAGGCCCGGCACGTCGAGCCGGTTGCGCGCAACCGCCTGCACACCCTCCACCGCCGCGCCCACCACCGGCAGCCGCGCCAGGATGGCCTCGCGTGCGTCAGCCACGGCAGAGCAGGTTGAGCCGCACCAGCCGCCCGCCGAACGAGAGGGGCGCGATCTGCGTAATGTTCGACGGGTTGCCGTCGATAATGATGCGGTCGTCGCGCGAGGGGATGCCGAAGCTCCCCAAACCTGTCGGCGAGATCACGACCTTGATTTCCGTCACCTCGCCCGCTTCCAAATCCTGCGGCCCGAAGGCCCGCACCGCGGCAGCGCACGTCACCTCGTCCGCTACCGTGATGCCGCCCGTCGCCGGGTCGACCGCGGTATGCTGCAATGTCACGCTCTGCCCGTACTGCGCCACCGCCGCGTCGAGCCGGGCGATCATCGTCTCGGGCGTCACAGCGACATGATCCGATAGGGTTCGAGCAAGTCACGCGCGCCTGGCGGGATCTGTCCCGAGGCGGTGCCGGCGCCAGCCTCGCCCGCGTACACGACGCTAATCAAATCGGGGATCGTCTCCGAGCGCAGCGCCGGGTCGCGCCCGACCGCGTGATAGCGCGCCGAGAGCCACTCCAGGCAGGCGCCCTGCACATCCGGCGGGATCGGGTCAAAGCCGGCGGTGTAGTCAAGGACCGCCGTGCTGCCGGTCCACGCGATGACGAACCCGCTGCTGTCGAGCCGGTACACGAGGCCGCGGTCACTGTCGATTTCGTAGTTCAGCGGGTCCAGTTCGCCGCCATCCTCGGTGACCGTTATCAGCGCCACGCCCTCCGCTTCGGCGATTGGCATTTGCGCCGTCGCCAACGGCTCACCCGGACGCAGCCACGAGCGCACGGCGCGGAGCTGGTCGCGGTAGGTTTGCACCACGAATATGCGGTCGCAGTAGCGGTTGATGGCATGCGACACCGCATCGATCTGCGTCGCCAGCGCCGCATCCTGGCTCATGTCGTCGAGCGCAATGCCGAGTGCTTCCTTGGCGTCGTCGATGCTCACCAGCGCGTAGCTCTCGGCCGGCACGACGACGCGGCTGATGCGGTAGCCCGCCATCAGCGCGCCCGCGTCAGTAACGGGTAAAGGTCGCACGTCACGGTCGAGCCGTCAGCGAGCCGCAGCGTCAGCAGCCCCTCATCATTAATGGCGAGAGCGACGGGCGCATGGCCGGGGTCGCCTCTGTCCCCCTTGGGGCCGCGGTCGCCCTTGTCGCCGGGCTTGCCCTGGCGGGTCAGCAGTTGCCAGCCATCGCCGGGACAGGCGCCGGGGTTGTCGATGCGCGCCACGAACGAGCCGCCGTTGAGCGCCACGACATCGAGCGCGCGGTAGCTGGCGGCGGCATCGTAAGTGCCGCGTATCTCGAAGCTGCGCCCATCCGCGCCGGCATCGCCTGGCGGGCCTGGGACGCCCTGTTCCCCGGCCGGGCCGATGATGGCCTCGCCCGGCTCCCCACGCTCCCCGCGCTCGCCGGGTGGGCCTGCCGGGCCGTCTTTCAATTCGGCGAGCCGCTCGCGCACAACGGCCTCGATCTGTTGCCGCGCCTCTGCAAACGCGGCGCGCAGCTCGGCCTGCACTTGGCGAACCTCGGCAATCCCCGCCGCCACGGTCAGCTTGGCCTCGCGCTCGATCCGTGCGGCAACCGCGCCGAGTTCCTCGGCGAGGATCTCAAGCGGCAAGTAAGTGTCGGGCATGTTGGCCACGGAAGTTGCTGCGGAGCAGGGCTGCCTTCTCGGCGTCGAGTGCATCGCCGGTGTCGGGCTTTGCGTCGGCGGGTGTGTCTTGTGACGGCGGTTGTTCTTGAGCTTGCGGGGAGGGCGGTTGCAAATCGCTGCCGTATGACAGCGGCACAACTTGTTGCTGCACGCGAGGTTCCTTACCGACGCCACCCGGCACCTCCGGCAAATCCTCGCTCGCGCGAGCTTCGTCGGGCGAATAAATGCCGGATATTACACCTCTCGCCAACCCCTCCATGCGCTCGCGATAGGCGCTGCGCAACAAGGCATGAGTATCCAGCTCCAAATACTCGTCGGGCACGCCGCGCAATTGGAATAACTGCCCGAAGGCTTCTTCGATATGATTTATTGTGAAGCCCAGGCCGGAGGCGATCCACGATTGCATCAACAATTCCGTGCTCGCATACGTAGGCCCGCCCAATCCCAATATCTGCAACGGCACCCGCATCGCCAGCGCGACATTGGTGTCGGTCATCTTGAGCATCTCGGCGAGCTGCCCGTCATTTGCCGTAATCGTGACAGGTTTCGCCTTTAGACCCCAAGTCAGGATTGGCGTATTGCCGGCATTCTCGCCTTGCGTCTGCGCGTTCCACCTGTCCCTGAGCGCGTCTGTTTGCTCGCGGTTGAGCTTCTCGTCCGTTTCGAGGATGTAGGATGGCCGGGCCTGGTTCAAATAGAACGCGATTTGCTGATTCAATGCGGCGCCGCTCATCGCCATATCGAGCGCCGCCGCGAGAATCGGGCTTTCGCCTTTCAGCGGATGCCGCGGCGTGTGCAACCGGACGTGCAGCACATCGCGCGCCGGGATCGGCAGCGATAAGTCGAGACGCGTTTCGATGATCTCGTTGCCGCTTAGCGAATAGAAGATGCTGCCATCCTCGGCGATGTGGGCGGCGCCGCCCCGCACCAGATGCAGTTCGCTGATTTCGGCGCGGCTGTTGCGCACGGCAACCGCGAAACACTCGCCGCGCTCGTACAAACGCCGCACTAGGTTCAGCATGAAGTCGGAGATCGACTGGTAGTCGTTCGGCCGCTTCATGATGCGCGACAATGCACTCGTGCTCACCCGCTCCCGGCCGCCGTTGGCGAGCTTTCGCCAATGGTCGCCTGGCAGCATGGCGCAGGTCTGGCTGTAGGCGCTGACGCACGCCTCGACCATCGCGCTGCGCTGACCATAAGGCTGCACGTTGAGACCCGATTGCCAGAAATTCCACGGCGCCCCGGCCGGCAGCCAGCCGGACGACAGCATGTAGGGGCCGGGCCTGACCTGTCCCTCGAGCTGCCGCGCCTTCCAGGGGATGACGCGGGCCAGCCAGTTGGGCATTAGCGGGTTTGATACCCGCTGCGGGTCGTGTCGGGGCGCTGGTCGCGCTGTTGCTGCTCCTTGGCCTCGCGCTCGGTGCGCGTGCGGCGCTGCGCCTCGGTCTCGCCCGCCGGTGGTTCCGGTGCCTTGGGTTGAGCTTCCATAGCCCCTTCCTTGATGGCGTCGGCCTCTTCCTGCGTCGGGGTCGGCTGCTCCGGCGCCGAGAGCGCCTCGACCGACCGCCGATGAGCCTCTTCGCGCGCCTGCCGCTCCTCTTCCCGCCGCTTCCCGTCCTGGGGTCCGGCGGGTTGCTGTTGCGGGGTCGTCCTTGTGGACTCTGCCATTGTTACCTCCTCATGGGACTTCGATAGCGACCGCAAAATCGCGCTTCGCCGATTGGGTGACGGGATACGAGCGCGAGCCGGATCGCACCTTGAGAAACGCCACGGCCTTCAGGTAATCGTTGAGCGGCGCGACGACGACGGCGGTGCCGGCCACAACCGGGATCACGATCTCCTTGCCGTCGATCGTGAAGAGGTCGTTGTACCCAAATCCGTCGCTCGATATCTGGAACGACAGATTCGCGCCGTCCCAGGCATAGGGCATCGTCAACCTGACGATATTGCCGGAGGTGCAATCAAGCCCCGCCGACAACGACTGCCCGGCCTCGATGACCGGGCCGTTCAAGACCTGTAACGGCATCAGCGCCTCATGCTTTCAGAGTAACAGTCCGCGAGAACGGGCGAAATCGAGCGGGTCTTTGTCTTTCTTGCTCAAGTTGCAAGGTTCGCAAGTGTACTGAAGATTTGCCTTGTCGTTCGATCCGCCGCGTGAAAGTGGCACGATATGATCCAGGTGCTTTCTCACCTTCCGCAAGTTTGATTTGCAATATGCACATTGGTGGTTCTGCGCCTTTAGGATTGCCACAAGATCGGCGCCAGTGTGCCGCCCTGGCGCATTCAATATGCGAGCACGCCGCCGGTTGTCTCGGGCGGAAATAACCTCAGGATTTGCATTTCGCCATTCAGTATTCCGAGCTTTAATACGCTCGCCGTTATTTTGGTATTTGCGCTTTCCTAAAGCGCGCCGTTTGTCGGGATTGTCCTTATACCACTGACTGTTCGCTGCCCTTGCCGCTTCTCGGTTCTTATCTCTCCAACGATTAGTCGCTTCCCGACCCCGTTCGGGATTTGCCTTGTAATAAGCTCTATCGCGTTCTCTTGCCGCCTCGATGTTACGAAGGCGCCACTCGCGTTGATACTCTCGTCCGCGTTTGTTGACTTTAGCGGCATTGCGCTTTCGCCAGTCGCGTTCGAGTTCCCGCTTTTTATCGAGGTTCCTGCGTCGCCATTTCTCGTTTTGGTCGTATCTACATTGCACGCAGTTACCATCGACGAACCGCTCGACGATGTGACCCCATTTGCAGGGTTTGCCGGTGAAATATCGTTTTAATCCTTGCGCCTTTGCCTGAGCGCGCGAGATGATCTTGTCAGCCATCGTGCGATCCTCATCCGATCGGTGGTGGTTAGAGCCGGCGGCACGTTCACAGCGCGCCGCCGGTTCGCTTTCATTATAGCACAATCACCATGTAACGCCACTTATCCATTGAATCATACCGGGCCGCCTTAGGGCCCAAGTCACGCTGGCGACCATTCTAATAGCAATTTGCGCAGTCTGGAACATAGATTGCGTTGGGGCCGCAATCGTTGCGGGTGCGCCAGCTACACCGATATTAAGTGGCGTAGTATCCTCTAAATGTAACGTGGCGGTCTCAGAAACCTCAAATTCCGGCGCGCCGTTCACCGCCACGAAGTCCGCCGCGTCGATGAGATAGATTTTACCGGCCGGCACCGTCGTGCTTTCGAGCACCGTGAACCTGTTGGTAAACTGTGTCGTCCACCCGAAATTGCCGTCCGGCCCCGCCGTCATGGTGAGGCTCAGCGCTTCTTGCGGGTTCATCAGCAGCACCAACCGGCGCCCTGCATTAACCGCATAGAACGGCGCCGCAAGCTTTTTCAGATCGCCCAATATCGCCGCCGAGCCGCCGCCTGCGGTTGCTGTTAGTGCGGCAACGCCATTTGTTAGTCCCGCCGGGCGAGTTGTACTACCAGCGACGGCATCCAATAGCAATGTGTCGAGCGTTATTGCGGTATCGTCCGCGATGCCTTCGCGAATGATGCCCTCGATCGCGGGGTTGGAGTACATCGCGATTTCGCGAGAGAAGACGCTAATAACGCCGACCTTTGTTGGCAGCAGCGTGATCGAGGTCAGTCCCAGCCTGCGAACGGGGATTGGTTGTGACTCGGCAACGAACGATCCGCTAATACTTGGAGTTGTAGCCCGGCTCGGGATTTTGATGCTTCCTGATCCTGGCCCGAACTGCAAACTGGTGCCGAGTCCCGCAAGCCGGGGAAAGATCGCGTTCGGGTCGAGGTTGGAGAGGAAGTCGGCGTTGGCCTGTTGTACAAGCTCGGAGGCCCAACCGGCCGTCGTCGTCGTCGCACCCGCCACTGCGGCACGGGTCACGATCGCGGTTGCCTCATGGTCGGGGTAGCGCTCGGCAAGCACCTGGTCGAGCGACTGCCGGCGGACGTAACTGGTCAGGTGGACGGCAGCGGCGCGGGCCAGCAACTCGCGCGGCGGGACTTCCTTGGCAGGCACGCCGAGCGGCCGGCGAGCGGGTGTTGCCTGCGGCGTCTGCCCGGTGAGGCTCTGCGCGTTCTGCGCCGCCCTGGCGGCCAATGCCTTCTCGCTGCGCTCCAGGCTGGCGAGGCGCTGGGTGTGCGCCTCGATGTCGGTCTGCAGCGCGCCGGCCTGTTCGTAATCGTGCTCGGGGTCTTGCACCAGCGCGGTGAGTTCGTCGCGCGATGCGTTCAACTTCGTCTGTACGTCTTCGATCTGTTTGGAGATGTTCATCGGGGCCGCCTTCACTGAAAGGCGTTTCGTGTCGGCGTGCTTGCCGGTGATGATGTCCGTCTCTTGAATGGCGTTCTTGCCGAAGACGAAAGACATCGTGTCGTTGCTGATGTTCATGCTGCGCGCGATTTGCAGCGCGGATGGGTTTGCCGGCACCGAGACGATGCTCGTCTCCATCAATTCTTGCCGCAGGAATTTCGTGCCTGCGAGCGGCCGCTTGGGATCGAGCGGCTCTTGCTCGATGGCCCGGAAACCGACTGATGTGGCGCGCAGAATGTCCTGGTCGATCAAGCTCAGGATCTCGTCGACCCGGCGGCTGGTGCCGCGCTCGGCCGGCACGAAATCCGCCACCAGGCGACCATCCTCGACGCGCACGTCCCGCCAGGTGCCGATCGGCAGCATCGGCTGATGATTGAACAGCGCGATCGGGTTGCGCCGGAAGGACTCCAATTCCCAACCCTGCGGGTCGATCGTGTCGCCGTAGCGGTCGATTGAGGCGTCCGAGAGGACATAGGACAGCGTGCCCGCGCGCTTGCCGGCGCTGGTTTTTACGACCAGGGACATAACGATTGCTCCACCAGCCCGAGGCGTCTCGGGGGCGTTGAGTAGGCTCTAGGCTCGGACGGTTATTCGGTTACAGGCGCAGCGGCCTCACGCCACCATCGCCATGACATCGATCAGCGGGTCGCTCGTCGGCGCGGCACCAACCGCCATCGTCAACGCCACCGCGCCATCGATGCGTGAGCGCGATTTCTCTTTGTTGAGTTTCCTGTTACCCGCCGGGTCGGTTTGCACAACCGCATTCGCCATGCACATGGTCAACACGGGATGATTCGCGTGAGCAATCCGCCCGTTCAAGATTTCGCCTTCAAGCTCACGCAATGCCGGGCTCATGCTTTGCATGCCCTGGCCGAACTCAAGAAAATGCTCGGCAATCTCCGCTTCGCTAAAGCCGGCCTTTAAGAGCCACGGTTGTAAATGCCGGAAACCCCACCGATCAAACGCGACCTTGCGGATGTCATATTTCTCGAACAACCCGCGCAGAATACCGGCAACATACTCATAGTCGACGCTCTTGCCCGGCGCCGCCATCAAATAGCCCTGGTCGTGCCACAAATCATATGGCGTGCGATCGACCCGAGCCTTCTCCCGCAGCCCATCCTCCGGCAACCAGAAGAAGGGATGCACCTGCCACACGCCGCCGACGTTGCCGATCAGCACCAGCGCTGTGAGATCGTTGGTCGCCGACAGATCCAACCCGCCATACACCGGCACGTCGTCGATCGGGAGGGCCGGCGCACCGCACGCCTGCCACACCGCCCGGCTGATGAACGGCGACGACGCCTCGATCCTCTGATTGAGAAAAAGCCAGCGGTAGGAATTTTCAGCACTCGGCAACCGCGCCGCCCGCTCGGCGAAATCCGCCATGTCCTGCTCGCTGCGGAACGCGCCCAGCGCCGGGTTGGCCGCCTTCCACGCCTCCCGGTCCAAAAGCTCGCAGCCCTCCGGTGCGCTGTGGACGTGCGCCACAATGCGCGGGTCGTGCGACTGCCGGGCGTCGTCGAGCCACTGGCTGAAGAGATCTTGGTCCGTCGCGGCCTGCGTGCTGATCGCGATCAGCAGTGCCTTGCCGTCATGCGCCCCCTGGCTCGTCTCGATCGCCTCCACGAACTCGTCGCGCGGCCCGCTCACCTGCCCGACTTCGTCCAGTATCGCCACGACCGGCGACAACCCGTGCGCCGTCTTGGCCTCGGCCGATATGCTGCGGAACTCGACGTTCATCGGCAGCCCGACCAGCATCTTGGAGGACGGCACCGAGCGCACGATCTTGCGCAGCTCGGGGTTCAAGTTCACCATCTTCTCGGCGAGCTTGTAGATGATGCCCGCCTGATCCCGGCTCTGCGCCCCAGATATTATCTGGCTGTTCAGCTTCGCCTCTGGCCCCACTAGGTGCGCCAACGCCAGTGCCGCTATCGTCGCGGACTTTCCATTTTTCCGAGCTATCGACAAATAGGCCCGGCTTGTACCGGCCGGATTGTCATATATGTCGATGATGAACCGGCGCTGAAACTCCAACAACACCATCGGCTTGCCGACGTGCGCGCCTTCCGGTACAAAACAATATTTTTGAACGAATGCTATTACCTTCTCGCCGCGGGTCATGCCCTGGCGAGCAGCTCATCGTTGAACGGCGATTGCGCTTGTATCTCGTGTGCCATCACCGTGCGCTTCGCGATGTCGTCGACCTTGCCCTTCGCGGTCGCGTGCATCGCCAATGACCGGCGAAACGACACGATGTTGTTCGAGTGCATTTGCACGATGGCTTTGCGCGGGTTCGGCACCATGCCTTTATCGCCCGCTACAACCCCGCCCTCATCCCGCATCATCATCGATTCAACGGCGAAATCGTGCATCGAACGGGCCAGCATCGCCGCCATCTCCAACTGATGCGGCGTCCAATCGGCCCGAGCAAACTCTTCGACGATATTTGCGAAGAACGGCTGGTCGCCGTTGTCCAGCGGCACATGCGGCGGCGGCACGATCGGCTTGCCCGCATCGCGCATGATCCGTACCGCCTCGGCGGTACTATCGCTGCGGTTGCGTCGGGAGGTCACGGAATACGGCCGTTAGCGCCAAAGCTGTGG
>Ga0207701_10003899_pt1 | contig 15256 bp, 15 predicted proteins | sample KBSSwiSSwithPhiX_FD_184294 | JGI IMG/M metagenome (GOLD analysis project Ga0207701, IMG submission 184294) | Switchgrass rhizosphere bulk soil microbial communities from Kellogg Biological Station, Michigan, USA, with PhiX - S5 (SPAdes) (version 2) | ecosystem: Environmental > Terrestrial >... | reverse complement strand
GCCTTTTTTTCCTCGGCCGATACACAGCTGGAACCTCAACGCCTCGATCCAGCGAGCCGGCTACAGCGTCGAACCCTCAGAAATCGATCGCCGTGCTGCCGCTGGTCAACACAAGTGGCGATCCTAGCAACGAGTACTTTTCCGACGGCCTCTCAGAGGAACTAATCGCAGTGTTATCCAAGATTCCCGACCTGAAGGTGATCGGACGCAGCTCGTCGTTTCTCTTCAAAGGCAAATCAGACGACAGCAAAATGATCGGAGACAAACTCGGTGTTGCCAATCTCATCGAAGGCAGCGTGCGTAAACAGGGTGACCGCGTTCGAATCGTGGCCGAGCTAATCAATGCGCATGACGGGCGTTCGCTGTGGTCGGAAACCTACGATCGTGAGTTGAAAGACATTTTCGCTGTGCAAAACGAGATCGCCACTGCGGTAGCGGATCAAATGAAGGTGAAATTATTAGGTCAACCCGCGCGACCTGAGGCGGCTGGTTCGAGCGAAAATCCTGCGGCTCACAACGCAGTCCTCCAGTCAGACTTTTATTTTCAACAGCAGACGGCTGATAGCGTCAAGAAGTCCATCGCGTTCCTGCAGGATGCGGTTCGCCTGGATCCGAATTACGCGCTTGCTTATGCCAAACTGAGCCAAGCCTGGCGTCAGTACGCTGCCAGCTTTGCCATAGACGATGCGTCGAACGCCTACGCCGAAGCCCGCCAAGCCGCGGATAAGGCTGTTAGCCTTGCGCCTGACTTGCCTGAAGTGCGAATGACAATTGGCTTGCTGGCGATGAATCCCGGGCTCGATTTCGCGGGTGGCGAAAAGGAATTCCGCCGAGTGCTGCAATCATCTCCGAACAACGCAGCCGCCAAAAGCGGACTCTGCCTTTCACTCCTTGCTCAAGGTCGATTCACCGAAGCCGAGGAAGCTTGTCGACAGGCGCTCTTGGTAGACCCTCTCCTTACCAACTTGTGGTTCAATCTCGGCAGAATCGCGATCGGGACAGGTCGTTACAAGGAAGCCCAAGAGGCGTTTCGCAAAGGACTTGAACTTCAGCCGAACGCTTCGCGTTTTCATACTTACCTGGCCACGGTCGATATTTTGCAAAACCGTCCAGCGCAAGCGATGGCGAATGCACAACTCGAGAACGAAGGTTTCTGGCGCGACTACGCTGTCACTTTGGTGCAACAAGTGCAGGGCGATCGATCGGTGGCCGACACTACGCTCAAGGATTTTATCGCGAAGGATTCGGTCGGTGGTGCATTTCAGATCGCTGTACTCTACGCAATCCGGGAGGATCCCGAGCAGATGTTCAAGTGGCTCGAGATTGCCTATGAAGTGCGGGATTCCGGGCTGACTCAGCTCGCCATCACACCCTTTTTCCTCTCTTATCGTGACGATCCGCGCTTCGCCGCGTTGTGTCAAAAGCTCAACGTGCAATTGCCTTCAGGTGCGACGAAGTCATGAGCGAGCGCAATTTCTTCGCCGAACTAAAGCGGCGCAATGTTTATAAGGTGGCGGTCGCGTACGGCGTCGTCGCCTGGCTGCTTATGCAGGTTGCCAGCCAGATTTTTCCATTTTTCGACATTCCTAATTGGGTTGTGCGCGTTGTAGTTCTCCTCCTCATCATCGGCTTTCCGGTCGCGTTGATAATCGCATGGGCATTCGAGGTGACGCCTGAAGGCATTAAACGCACAGAAGCTGCCGATGCGGCCGGGCAACGATCTCGGGGCGTCGCCTGGATTTACGTTGTCCTTGTTGGGGCGGCGCTGTCGGTCAGTTTGTTCTTTGTCGGCCGCTACACTGCTGGCAATGCGGCGCCTCGAGGGAGCGACGTGGCTGCAACCATCCCCGGAAAATCTATCGCAGTACTGCCATTGATTAATGAGAGCGGCGATCCGAAGGACGAATATTTTTCAGATGGTTTGTCCGAAGAATTGATCTCAGCTTTGGCTCAGATCGGAGGGCTTAAGGTCATCGGCCGCAGTTCTTCGTTTCGGTTCAAAGACAGAAAAGAGGAACCGAAAACGATCGGTGAAAAATTGGGTGTGAGCACGATTTTGGATGGCACGGTCCGCAAGCAAGGTGATCGGGTGCGAATCGTAGCTGCGCTCGTGAACGCCGCTGACGGTATTCAGCTCTGGACGCAAACATTCGATCGCCAGCTAAAAGATATTTTCGTCGTTCAGGAGGAAATCGCTCGAGCGGTTGCCGATTCATTGAAGGTGACTTTGTTGGGGACCGATAGCAGATCGGCGCAGCCATCGGCCACAGACAATGCTGAAGCCCACAACGCTTACCTCCAAGGGCATTTCCATCTCTTGCGTCGTAACGTTGAAGATTTTCGCAAGGCTATCGATTACTACGACCAGGCGATCCAGCTCGACCCTAATTATGCCCTGGCTTATGCAGAGCGCGCCGAAGCATTGGCGTTTATGGGAGATCTCACCGGTCAACGCCCGACCGCGTATCCAAAAGCGCGAAGCGATGCAGAGAAAGCCGTCGCGATTGCACCGACGCTGGCGGAGGCGCGCGCAGCTCTCGGCTGGATACGATGCCTTGCCGAATGGAAATTTACTGAAGGCATTGCCGAATTGAAGCGCGCCAAAGAGCTGTCTCCGGCAAATCCCACGGCCAACGATCTGCTGGCGCGAATCATCGTTTACCTGGGGCGATTCGATGAGGCCGAGCGTCAGGCACGTCAGGCCGTGGAACTCGACCCTCTATCTACGGTAACGCACGGCAATCTCGCTCGCGTTCTTTTTTATGCCGGAAAACTCGATGAAGCAGACGCGGTCGCACGCAAGGCCGCAGAATTGCAGCCGACCGGGGCTGGCACTCATCGATGGCAGGCGATCATCGCCGCCCAACGGGGTGACGGCGAAGCGGCTTTGCGCGAAGCGGAACTGGAGCCCGATCCCGGCTTCCGCCGGTTCGAGTTGGCGGTGGCACATCACGCCCGCGGCGATCGAGCGGCAGCCGACGCCGCACTCGCGGACCTGATCGCCAATGGCCGACGCGGTTTAGCTTATCAAATCGCGGAGGTTTACGCGTTAAGAGCTGAGAAAGACAAAGCCTTCGAGTGGTTGCAAATCGCACTCGATGATCGCGACGCCGGGATGCTCGGCCTTTTGGTAGATCCGTTGTTACGCGGCTTGCGCGATGATCCGCGATACAAGAACTTGCTCGCGAAAGTCGGTTTACCCACAAACTAATGAGCAACAAACCTTCCTTCTTCTCCGAGCTAAGGCGACGCAACGTCTTCAGAGTCGCACTCACTTATGCGGTCGTGGCTTGGCTGCTGATTGAGATTGCGTCGGTGCTTTTGCCGCTGGTCGATGCACCGGAGTCGATCATCACTGCATTCGTGGTTTTGCTCGCGCTTGGATTCGCAATTGCCGTGTTCATTTCCTGGGCTTTTGAAATGACGCCTGAAGGTCTGAAACGGACGCAGGATCTTTCGCCTGACGATGTGATTCCGTATTGGAGCCGTCGTAAGTTCGCCACATTCATCTTTGGTGTGGCAGGTATTGCGTTTTGTCTTTCTGCCTACCACCTGCTCTTTCCCGCGCCGGTACGGAACCTTCCACAAACCGAGACGGCTTCGACTTTGGAATCGTTATCTCCAGGTTCGGAAAAAACGGGCGACTCTCGATCTGTCGAACAAGCTCTTCGTGATCTCGACGCCCAGTGGTCGAAAGCTGCAGCAGCCAAAGATGTCGAGCAGACGATTAGCTACTACTCAGATAACGCGATCGTACTTCCTCCAAACGCAACCACAGCGGCGACCAAGGAGGCGGTTCGAGGTGTTTGGAAGGACATGCTCGCGAGCCCGGGTCTCGCCATCAGTTGGAAACCGACCAGAGTGCAATTATCCAAGTCCAGCGATATGGGGTGGGTGAGCGGCACGTACGAATTGACGATGAACGATGCCAGCGGTAAACCGATCAACGATCGCGGGAAATATCTCGAGGTCTGGGAAAAACAGACCGATGGAAATTGGAAATGCCGCGCCGACATGTGGAATTCCGATCTTGCACCTTCCGCCGCTGCCTCGCCTGACAATAGATAGACGGCTACCTCCGTTAGTTTGTCGGACCTGAAAACCGTCAGCTTACGGTAAAAGCAAAACAGATTGAATGAACTGGGAAATGCTTACCGCCATCGGCCAACTCGCTACGGTCTGCGTCGGCGTTCCTTCGATTATTTACTTCGCTATCCAGCTGCGTGAGCAGACCAGGGAACGCCGCCAGGCAGCGGTCAATGCTCTGGCAGTTCAATGGGGCGATCTGACAAAGGCACTGCACGAAAATGCGGAGTTCACCGCGCTTTACCTTCGCGGCATTCAGTCTTTCCACGATCTCGATGCTGTGTCCAAGCTCCGCTTCAGCGCGTTTCAAAACCGCTTCTTCAAGAATTTCGAGGGAATGTATTACTCGCGCCGGGAAGGCATTCTTACCCCGGAGTTATGGAATGAGATCGAACGGACGATGAGCGACTTTCTGGCTTATGACGGCGTACGCCAATGGTGGGAGACGCGAAAACATTGGCACACGGAAGCGTTCATTTCTGTCGTAGATTCGATCATTGCGAAAGACGAGAAACCGACGGCCTATTCGACTTATGACCTGAAGCAGGTCGTGGCGCCTAAAGACAGCCAATGAGCGAAACTCGAGAATGGCCGCGAGTCGCAATTATAGGTGCGGGCGCGGTAGGCGGTTATTTCGGCGGAATGTTTGCCCGCGCGGGTGCGCCAACGGTTTTCATCGGGCGAAGACATTTTGCTGATGCAGTTAACTCAAAAGGCCTTGTTCTCGATAAAGCAGAAGGGCAGGAGCGAATCGGGGTCACGGCGACAGTCGAGATAAGCGCGGTTCGAGATTGCCCGCTCATTCTTTTCTGCGTCAAAGCGAACGATACGTCAGCCACCGCGAGACAAATGGCGCCATTCGTTAGGCCGGATGCGGCAGTCGTTTGCTTGCAAAATGGTGTGGATAATGCGGACCAAGTTCGTGCTGTGGCGAATTTGGCGGCCGTGCCTGCTGCCGTGTACGTGGCCGTATCGGTGCCGGAACCCGGTCGAGTGAAACATCTCGCACGTGGCGATTTGATCATCGGACCGCCGTCCGAGCGAACGAGACAGCTGGCAGATGTTTTCGTTCGCGCAGGTATTCCGTGCCAGGTATCCGACAACATCGAAGGAGAACTCTGGCTGAAACTGCTTCGCAATTGCGCGCTGAACGCGATCTCGGCGTTGGGAAATGTCCGTTATGGCCAAATCGTGCAAAGTGACGATGCAAAAAAGCTGATGGAACAGATTGTGGACGAAGTGCTGGCCGTGGCTCGCGCGATTAACGTTGTTTTGCCAGGCGTCGATGACCGCAAATCGGGAATGGCGGCAGCGATGGAGCTCGCCACACAAATGGCGGACGCGTTTTCTTCAACCGCGCAGGATTTGAATCGCCGCCAGCCGACGGAAATCGCTGCTCTTAACGGCTACATTTCCCGTCGTGGTGAGGAGCTCGGCATCCCGGTGCCGGTGAATCATGCTTTATTCACGCTGGTGAAGTTAGCTGAACGAAACGGCGTCACCTGACCCGGAGATTTGGAAATGGCGAGGTCTGGAGACATCATTCGATAAAAAATATGAGCCCATTCACTTCGCATACACGCGATCTCATCCAGATGCTGTCGGGATATGGAAACCTGATTTTGATGATGGTGGCGTTAACTTCGGGTGCTGCGACTGACTTGAATGCCTCTTCAGAGGAAGAAGTGAAGACCGTGGCCGCCTTGGATACGAAATATCAGGCGGCAGTTAAAGCCAACGATGCTGCCACAATGGATCAGATTTTAGCCGACGACTTTGTCCTGGTTAACGGGCACGGCAAAGTTTCCAGCAAAGCCGATCTGATTGAATCTGCTGGAAAAAAGGAAGTCACCTGCGAACTCAGGACGAAGAACCTGGAACACAGAAAGTCAGAGCGTGGGGCGACACAGCAGTCGTGACTGCCCTGCTTTGGATCAAAGCGGTGCAGGGAGGCAAACCAATCGATTACAAACTATGGTTCAGCGATACGTATGTCCGCACGCCAGCAGGTTGGCGTTACGCGTTCGGTCAAGCTTCTCTGCCGTTACCTAAAACGGAGTCCAAATAAAATCGCACACTAAAGGGGACGCATCCGATTAAGCTTTTTGCCGACCATTTCGCAGCGAATATCTGCACGCTATTACAGGAATTACAGCCAACCCAGGAAGCTTCAACGAAAAGAACTATGATCCATAGTCTTGCGGCCCGTGGATACAGACTATTAATCGTCTTAACGATATACAGGATCGCACCTTGCATCTGACGGATTATTCGCCCCGTAAGGCGTTGGCAAAATGAGGCTGGCCGTCACGAAGGCTGGCTATTCCTCAGCCGCGTAAGATTGCCTCGAAAATTTTTGCAAAAAAAGCTTGCACGTGAAATAGTGTTATACTTAACTATATCACTATATGAGACGCAGCGCTGAACCAAAGCCGGCCTGCTCGGGCTCGGGAAAAGGGCTGTTTGGAGCACCGAATGAATCGTGAATGGAACGACACTCAACCAATCTATCGCCAGCTTCGCGATCGAGGCGTCCATATGATCCTCGATGGCGTGCTAAATGAAGGCGATCCCTTGCCATCGGTGCGCACTGTCGCCGCCGAGTTCCGGGTCAATCCGCTTACTGTACTGAAGGCCTATCAGCAATTGGTCGATGAGGACTTGGTCGAGATGAAGCGCGGTCTTGGCATGTTCGTCAAACCGGGCGCGCGCGATCAATTGCTGAAAGGCGAGCGCCAGAAATTTCTAGTCGATGAATGGCCGCGGATCGCCGAAAAAATCGAGAGGCTCGGCCTTACACAACGAGAGCTGGATGCCGCGGCAGCACGCCGCTCGTCATCGAAAAAGCGTTAATGCCATGGCGACGATAGAAGCACGCGGTCTTCGCAAGATGTTCGGCACGACTGTAGCATTGGACGGCATCGACTTGCATGTCGAGGAAGGTCGCATCCTTGGGGTTATCGGACCCAATGGGGCGGGCAAGACAACCGCGCTCAATGCGATTCTGGGGCTCACATCGTACGAGGGAGAATTGAAAGTTCTTGGTCGCGATCCGTGGACGAACCGCGACGAACTCATGCGCGACGTCTCGTTCATAGCCGATGTAGCCGTGTTGCCACGCTGGATTCGCGTCTCACAACTACTCGAATATCTGGCCGGCGTGCACCCACGATTCGATCGCGCCAAAGCGGAAAATTTCCTGGCAAGAACGACGATCAAACGTTCCAGCAAGGTGAGAGAACTATCCAAAGGAATGGTGGCACAGCTGCATCTCGCAATTGTAATGGCAATCGACGCGCGCTTGCTGGTGCTCGATGAGCCGACGCTTGGCCTGGACATCCTGTATCGCAAACAGTTTTACGATTCTCTGCTTAACGATTATTTCGACCGCAGCCGCACGATTCTGGTGACGACGCATCAGGTGGAAGAGGTCCAGGACGTTTTGACGGACCTCATGTTCATCGACCGTGGCCGGATTGTCCTCCAGTGCGGCATGGAAGAGTTCGACTCACGTTACGCTGAAGTGATGGTAAACCCCGAGCGACTGGCAGCGGCTCGAGCGCTCAAACCGATGCACGAACGGCCGGTTTTCGGGCGCAGCGTGTTGTTGTTCGATGGCGTTGACCGCGACCAACTCGAAACATTGGGCGAGGTGCGCCGGCCGAGCATCGCCGATCTGTTCGTCGCCGTCATGAGTCCGTCTTCACAAAACGTTACCGTCTCCGGTTCACTTCGACCGGACCAGCCGGCGGGACAAACAGATCAAGTAGGAGCAGCGAAATGAATTCAGAGATTCTGCCTAAGTCTGCCGGGGCCCGCGACGCCGGCTACAGACCCGCCGCGACGCGGCCGTTCTATTGGTCGGTACTTCGCGAACTTTGGGAGAATCGTTCGATCTACGTGGCACCGATAATCGTAGCCGTTGTGGTGTTATTCGGTTTCCTCGTTAGCACGATTGGGCTGCCGGAACGCCGTCGCGCAGTGTTACTGCTCGATCCTGCAAAAGCGCGAACTGCAATCGAAGCGCCCTATGACATGGCGGCGATCATGTTAATACTAACTGCCTTCATTGTTGGGGTATTTTATTGTCTCGACGCGTTATACGGCGAACGCCGCGATCGCAGCATCCTGTTCTGGAAATCGCTGCCGGTATCCGATCGCACCACTCTGCTGTCGAAGGCGACGATCCCATTGATTGTTCTGCCGCTGATAACGTTTGCGATCGTAGTGGTAACGCAACTGGTCATGTTACTTTGGACCAGTGTGCTACTGATGAGTCACGGCATGAGCCCTGCATCGACGTGGACATATTTTCCGTTGTTTCGAAATTCGTTCATTCTTCTTTACGGCTTAGTCGCAATTGCCCTTTGGCATGCACCGATCTACGGGTGGGCTCTTTTAGTTTCGGGCTGGGCAAGGCGGGCAACATTTCTTTGGGCCGTGGTGCCGTTTCTCGCGATCGGCTTCTTTGAGAAGATCACATTCGGCACGTCCCATTTCGCCTCGATGTTGAAGGACCGTGTGATGGGGTTCGCACCGAAGGCATTCGCCTTTACGATGCACTCGGTCGACAGCCCACAGCTCACGCCCGGCTCATACCTTAGCTCGCCCAGTCTTTGGCTCGGACTGATAGTTGCAGTGGTGTTCATCGCTGTAGCAATCCGGCTGCGCCGTTATCGCGGTCCACTTTGATCAACTGCACGCCGAGCATTCAACAAGGAGAAGTATCCATGCACCCACTCAAGAAAGCCGCGCGCACCGCCGGCGCTATTTACCTCTCGATGGCAGTCACCGGGCCATTCAGCCTGATTTATGTGCCGAACAAACTTATCGTGCGCGGTAATGCTGCCGCGACTGCGGATAACATCCTTGCTCACGAGACCATGTTTCGTCTTGCCATTCTCGCCGATCTCATTGGGGCGGTGATTTTCATCGGCCTGGCGATCGCTCTCTATCGTTTGCTTGGCGGCGTAAATAAGACTTGGGCCGGTTTGATGGTGGCATTCGTTTTAGTCTCGGCCGCAGTCGGATTTGTTAACACGCTAAATAATATCGCTGCGCTGACTCTATTCCGCGGTGCGGACTTCCTTGCGGTCTTCGATAAACCTCAGCGCGACGCACTGGGTTACTTGTTTGTTCGCTTGCACAGTCAAGGGATCTTGATCAACGAGATCTTTTGGGGTTTGTGGCTCTTTCCCTTTGGACTGCTTGTCTTTCGCTCTGGTTTTCTGCCGCGGTTCATAGGTGCCTGGCTAATGATCAACTGTTTCGGCTACGTGGCTCTGAGCGTTACGGCGTTATTTTTTCCAGATTACTACGACGCCGCGTTCAAATGGGCGCAGCCGGTGCTGTTTGGAGAACTGGCGATCATGCTCTGGCTTTTGATTAAAGGCGCCAAGGTGCCAGCTGCTCCAAGCACGCTTCAACCGGCGACCGGTGGTCTTGCCTTTCGTTAGGTGATGAAGCGGATTCTAAAATGGATCGGGGCAACGATTCTGGTCGTGTTGATCTTGTCGTTCCTGGTCGGGTTCATCGCTTACTGGAGATCGACTAACGATTGCGATCGCAAGACTGCTTTGGTCAATCCGATGAAAGCCATTCGGTTTTGCGACTATGGTTCCTCTGATGTTCTCAAGTTTGAAGACGTTGAAAAGCCTGTTCCGAATGACGATCAAGTCTTGATCAAGGTTCGCGCGGCTTCCCTTAATTTTATTGATCCAGGCGTGATGCGAGGGCCCTTGCCGCTTCGGCTGATGTCCGGACTGCGCAAGCCAGAGAAGACCGGGCTAGGCACCGATGTGGCTGGTCAAGTCGAAGCGGTGGGCAAAAACGTGACGCTATTCAAACCGGGCGACGAGGTCTTTGGCGCGGCTCGTCCTTCCCTTGCGGAGTATGTATGTGCTCGCGAGCGAGCATTGGTTATTAAGCCAGCTAATGTGACCTTTGAACAAGCGGGCTCTGTAGCGTGGGCGGGATTCACTGCCTTGCAGGGTCTTCGTAAAGGTAACATTCAGTCGGGGCAAAAAGTTCTAATCAACGGCGCAACGGGAGGCGTAGGCACTTTCGCTGTCCAGATAGCGAAGTCATTCGGTGCGGACGTAACAGCCGTATGCAGTAGGGGAAAAATCGATCTTGTCCGATCAATCGGCGCAGATCACGTCATTGACTACACCAAAGAGGATTTCACCAAAGGTGACCAGCGTTACGACGCGATCTTTGACAACGTTCAAAACCATTCCTTCTCAGATCGTTGCCGCGTCTTGACTCCTAATGGGATTTGCGTCCTTGCCGGAATCGGAGGAGCAGGACTACACCCCGAAACGTGGGGCCGTATCATTGGGGGTTTCAAATCAGGTTTTTTGTCGCGGTTCGGCCATCAAAAGTTTGTTAGGTATGTTACTAAGCTGGATAACGAGGATCTGAAGTTGTTGAGCGACTTCATGCAGACGGGGAAGGTGACGCCCGTTATCGATCATGCTTACAAGTTGAGCGAAACCGCGGAGGCGATGCGATATTTCGAAGAGGGACACGCGCGAGGTAAAGTCGTAATCACTATGGACTAACAACAAGAGCTGACCATCTGGAGAAGAATAGAATGACAATTAGCACGATCGACAATTCGCAACGCACTGCGGCAAAAGTTGCCGGCTGGAGCGGTTTGCTCACTTTGGCGATCGTAGTGTTTGGTAACTATGTGTTGCTCAATCCTCTCGTGGTTTCCGGCAACGCATCGGCAACCGCTCAGAACATCGTGGCGCACCAAACCCAGTTGCGCGTAACCGTCGTTTGCTTTCTCACGTACACCCTTGGTGTTGTCGTCCTGCTCACCGCACTCTACGTGGTTTTTAAACCAATAAATCCCGGCCTTGCCCTGGCCGGAGCGCTCTTCCGTTTCGTGTTCGCGTTGTTGTGGCTTCTTGCGCCGCTCAATCTGCTGGGAGCGCTGCGGCTCTTGAGTAACGCGAATTACTTGCAGGTTTTTGAGTCGGATCGCTTGCAAGCGCTCGCTCGATTACATCTCGGTGCGAATTTCGACGACTATTACGTGGGCCTGCCTTTTTTCGGATTGGCCGCTACTGTTTGCGCCTGGTTATGGCTCAAGTCGAACTACATCCCCAAAGGACTGGCGATCTTTGGTGTAATCTCATCCGCCTGGTGCGTGCTCTGCGCTTTTGTTTTTCTCGTCTTCCCGAACTTCAACAAAATCGTGAACGATTACATCTTCGACACACCGATGGCCCTCTTTGAACTCGTAGTCAGTCTTTGGCTTTTGTTTAAGGGATTACGGCCATCCGGGATAGTTACCGCACCTCATTACCCTGAGCGTCCGCTGCATTAGAAAACCTTAAACCTTCGCATTAACTCCTCATGAAAATACTTACTGCCATTATCAATTGCTCATTCCTACTTGCAGGCGTCGTTTGTGCATCCTCGTTGCAAGAACAAAACAAGGCACTTGCGAAACGAGCATTCGAAGAACTCCTCAGCGGGGGACGATTCGAACTCGCAGAGCAACTTTATGCCAAAGACTTCGTCAACCATGGTATCCATCGGGAGATCAGCTTGGCAGACGATCAGGCCGCTTTGAAAGGCTGGCACGAAGCGTTCCCGGATGTGGCGATCGTGCCTGAGAAGCTCATCGCCGAAGGCGACCTGGTGACGATCTATTGGATCGCGCGCGGCACTAATACCGGCACAGGTAACGGCTTGCCCGCCACCGGGAAGAAAGTGGAACAGGCCGGCATTACGATCTGGCGAATCGTGAACGGCAAGATAAAAGAGGAGTGGTCTGCATTTGATCAACTTTCGATGATGCAACAACTCGGACTACTGCCGGCCCAAAAACCAAACGGAGCTAGTGACACCGATGCAACTAACAAGAAAAAGGAGTGACTCGGCAGAAATGAGCGATGAGGCGAAGGCAAAACGCCCTCGTAAGCGGTGGAAGCGCATCGTTAAATGGACTTTTGGCACGATCTTTGCGGCGCTAATTCTTTGGGGCCTCGTCGCCTACTGGACATCGACCAATGACTGCGATCGCCATGCTGCTACTCCAGCCAACTCGATGAAAGCGGTTGTCCATTGCGACTATGGCATAACTAATCTCACGTTTCAGGAGATAGAAAAACCCACTCCTGCAGACGATCAGATCCTGGTCAGAGTTCGCGCCGCATCTTTAAATCCGCTTGATGGACACTTCGTGCGTGGAATGTGGCTGGCACGGCTGATGGGCGGCGGTCTCCGTAAACCAAAGGATACGCGGTTGGGCGTTGATTATGCCGGAACAGTTGAGGCCGTTGGCAAAAACGTCACGAATTTTAAACCCGGCGATGAAGTCTTCGGGGGGCGCACCGGGGCGTTTGCACAGTATGTTTGCGCTCGCGCCGACCGCGCGGTCGCATTGAAGCCTGCCAACATGACGTTTGAGCAAGCAGGCTCTGTGGCAGTGGCGGCAGTCACTGCATTGCAGGGTTTACGCGACAAGGGACACGTTCAGGCAGGCCAGAAGATATTGATCAACGGCGCGTCTGGCGGCGTAGGAACTTTCGCAGTGCAAATTGCGAAATCACTTGGCGCAGAGGTGACCGGTGTCTGCAGCACGCGCAATCTAGATCTTGTTCGCTCCATCGGGGCGGATCATGTAATCGATTACACGAAAGAGGATTTCACCAAGGGCGACCAGCGTTACGACGTAATTTTTGATAACGTGCAGAACCATACATTTTCCGAGCGGCGGCATGTTTTAACTCCAAATGGTATTTGCGTTCTCGCCGGCCTCGGCGGAGCGGGATGGCACGGGGATACCTGGATGCATTTGATCCGCTCGTTTACAACGCCGCTAATGTCGAAGTTCACGAGCCAAAAGTTCAGTTTCTATATCGCGGAATTGAACCACCAGGATCTGGCCTTTTTGGCGGATCTTATGCAATCAGGGAAAGTTACTCCCGTTATCGACAGAACTTACAAGTCCCTCGGCGAGATAAAGGATGCGCTTGCGTATTTGGAAGAAGGCCATGCCCGCGGCAAGGTAGTAATAACTATAGAGTAACAAGCACCGTAGCTAACAAAAGGTTAAAATATGAAGCTTCTACGACGTATACTGAAATGGCTTGCAGGCGCGATTCTGATTGTGTTGTTACTGGCGTGTGTGGCCATATTCATCGCCTATTGGAGATCGACAAACGACTGTGGTCATACCGCTGCTCCAGCGGATCCGATGAAGGCCATTATTTATTGTGACTATGGTGTATCCAACCTCAAATTGGAAGAGATCGAAAAACCTGTTCCTAACGATGACCAAATCCTGGTAAAAATACGCGCTGCCTCTATTAACCCATATGACTGGCATTTCGTCGAAGGCACGCCTTATGTCATGCGCGCGATGGGAGTGGGCCTTCGTAAACCAAGGGATACTCGATTGGGCGTTGACTTTGCCGGCACTGTTGAAGCGGTCGGCAAGAACGTGACGCAGTTCAAACCTGGTGATGAAGTATTCGGCGGTAGAGGCGGCGCGTTCGCTGAGTACGTATGTCCGCGCGCGGCAGGCGCGGTGGCGCTGAAACCCGCGAGCCTGACGTTTGAGCAGGCGGCTTCAATGAACATCGCGGGCATCACCGCGTTACAGGCCGTTCGTGACAAGGGAAAAGTCCAACCGGGTCAGACGGTCTTGATCAACGGTGCATCGGGCGGTGTTGGCACATTCGCGGTCCAAATCGCGAAATCCTTTGGAGCCGATGTCACAGCTGTCTGCAGTACGAGAAATATTGATCTTGTACGATCGCTCGGTGCCGATCATGTGATCGATTACACAAAGGAGGATTTCACCAAGGGCGATCAAAAGTATGATGTCATTCTCGATAACGTCGCAAACCATTCGTTGAGCGATTGCAGGCGCGTCCTAAAACCCAACGGCATTTACGTGTTGATCGGCGGAGGAGGAGCAGACGAGCAAGGTTTACTGGGAGGTCTGGCCAAGGCCCTCAAGGCGGCGGTGCTGGCGAAGTTCGTGAGTCAGAAAATGGGAATGATGATGGCCGATTCAAGCAACAAGGACCTAACGGTATTAGCTGATCTGACGCAGTCCGGGAAATTGAAACCGGTGATCGACCGGACTTACAAATTAGAACAAGTGCCTGACGCCATTCGTTATGTCGAACAAGGCCACGCCAGAGGAAAAGTAGTCATCACTGTGGATTAACATTCATTTTCCCCTTCCTGTCATTCCGAGCGAAGTCGAGGAATCTCTGATTAGTTGCGTTAAAAAACCTCGCTTTCGCTTATGGCGTGTGATTTTAATCTCTCGCAAATGAAGGTCGCGCACTTTCTGCTATTGATCTTTCTTGCGGGTTGGTGCTTTGCGGCCGACCCGACGTGGAACCCGACTGATGCCGCGAAGGAAGCAGAGCAGGACATTCGCTCAGGGCACCTCAAATTTTACTGGGTGGGTAGCATTGCCTCCAGACCAGTGGGTGTCCCGTTCGAGGTAGCTAAAAACTATCCCAAGGCGAACGCTGGAATTGGCTGTGTCACCAACGACGTACCGCTTCGAGAACGACAGGAAGAATATGCCCGCAGGTATAACGAGAAGATTTACGCCTACATCAAGGGACTGCGACACCAGACAGCATATCGCGCGGATGGAACCTGGATGCTCGATCCACCGGACGAAGGCGCTAACACTCACGGAAAATGGCGAATCGACCACGGCAAGTTGATCGAGACCTGGCGAATCAGCGACGAGTCTTCGGATTCGACATCGACCGAGGAAATTATCGAACTCACCGAAAAGTTTTTTAAGTCACGCATCATTTCACAGGACGGCCAGGGTAAACCCGAGGGCCAGGTCCTGCCGAGCAAAATTTTCACGGTTACGCGGGTATCGAAGCAGAAATAGGTCGGTGGCGCTAGTTTCGGGCTTGGAAAAACATTGACGACAGATTCGATTCCCGGCTCGATAAAGCCATGAAACCAGAAGTGTTATTTCTGTCCGGTTGCATTGCCCTGCTTTCATTCGCATTTGCCGGCACGGCTGCGGCGGCTGACTCAAAACTCGAAAAAGCTGTTCGCGACGCGGATGCGGAATGGTCGAAAGTCGCTGCGGCCAAAGATCTCGATAAGACAGTGGCGTTTTACGCCGATGACGCAGTTGTTTTGCCGCCGAACCAACCGG
>Ga0207701_10003897_pt1 | contig 15259 bp, 13 predicted proteins | sample KBSSwiSSwithPhiX_FD_184294 | JGI IMG/M metagenome (GOLD analysis project Ga0207701, IMG submission 184294) | Switchgrass rhizosphere bulk soil microbial communities from Kellogg Biological Station, Michigan, USA, with PhiX - S5 (SPAdes) (version 2) | ecosystem: Environmental > Terrestrial >... | reverse complement strand
GGGAGCGGCAGAACTCGGGCTTAGACATTGCTGGCAACTTCGTGTTGGCGTGCCCGCACCTCCGACAAGTCGCGTTCAAGAAAATAGTTCAGGAACGTTCGAATCAACGCGATCGCGCCCAGCCGCACTAGCGCCTGCCAACTCGTGGTAATCGATGTCTCGACGATGTCGGCCGCAAGCTGAAATGTAAGTCCCGCAATCAACCAGCGAGCGAAACGTAGCCAGATGTCCCGGCGCTCGTGGCCCGTGGGCGATGAGAACATCAGTCGCACACCGCTGATGAAAGCCTCGATCGTGCCTATGACGATGATAATTAATGCCAGCGCGTCGATTACGATCGCGGCTCTCTCAGTCGCGAAGATCAGCCATTCCTTCATCAGAGAACATCCCTCTTAACCAAACGGTCCAATGTTGAAAATCAAGCTTACGATGGCGACAACGCCGATCAGCAGCAGGACCACAGCGGTAATGAGCGTCATTGACGGAGGAAACCTGCTTTCGGCGTGAACCAGCCCACCGTCCTTCATCATTTCTCTCTCAGCGCGCAGTCCGAGCATGAACTGCACCTGGTAAACTATGCCGGCCACCAGCATGACAATCCCCAGGGCAACTAGCGCGATGCCAAAATTGCGTGCCGGCTTTTCGCTTGTCACGATGCTCATCTCTCGCAGCTTTTCGAAGGCCTTTGCAATTGTGAATCCGAAGCTGATTAGCGACAGCGAAGTGCGGATTACCGCCATCAAGGTCCGGTCGGCGGCCATGCGCGTACGCTGGAATGCCATCCCCGTGCGTCGCGACGATAGGTCGATGGAGACAGCTTTAGATGTGGGCTCTGTGGCAACACCTTCCATTGAATTTCACTTCCTCTCTTCTTGCGCCTTCGCATTTCCACTGGGCTGAAACCGACGGCCGCGATGAACCGAATAAAGCGGCTGAAGAGCAAAGCGTAACGACATTGGTCCACCCCTTATTTGCGAACGATGCAACGAAAGCCAAGATGGCAGGTTGAGGTGTCGACCGATTGCGGCATACGCGCAGCCGGTCGATAACGCTTACAGTAATTAGGCGCACACAAGAATGAGCCGCCTTTCATAACCTTGCGCGGAATGAGAACCGCCGGATTACAGGGATCGAAACTTTCCTCGCGAACGCCACCACGAGGATTCAGGTTGCCACAGCAACTGTGTACGATCTTGCTATGCTCCTGGTACCAATCGGTGGTCCACTCCCAGACGTTTCCGGCCATGTCATAGAGTCCATAACCATTCGATGGAAATGAACCAACCGGTGCGGTCCATTCAAATCCATCGGTCAAAAGATTCTCATTCGGGAAGTCTCCCTGCCAGGTATTTGTCATCGGCTTACCGTCTGGCTCAAACTCATCACCCCAAACAAATTCTGCGCCTTCCAAACCACCACGCGCAGCGAATTCCCATTCTGCTTCCGTAGGCAACTCCTTACCTGCCCACTGTGTGTAGGCTTCGGCATCTTCATAAGCAATGTGAACGACGGGATGTTTGTGCAGACCCTTTAGCGAACTTCCCGGGCCAAGCGGGTGACGCCAGTTCGCACCGGGAATATAGGTCCACCATTGAAAATGATCCTTGAGATCTACGGGATACCCGGGCCTGCGAAACACAACTGATGAGGGAACTAATAATTCGGGTTTTGCACCGGGATAGTCTTCGGCGCGAGCTGCGCGCTCGGCACTCGTCACGTAATTGGTCTCCTCAACAAACCGCGAAAACTGTGCGTTGGTAACTGTGTAATGGTCCATCCAAAAACCATCGACAGTTACTGGATGTGCAGGCGCTTCCTCAGGGTAATGATCGTTCGAACCCATCAGGAAAGTTCCACCCGGTATCCAGGACATGTTTTCAAACGGTGGCTTTTCTCGTTTCGGTTTTGCCCCGAGCGAAACCAGCTCCGGCGCAGTGTTGCTTTGTCTGCTCATGATGCATCTCCATCGACGTTCCCATTTTTCTGAAAGTTTTTTGCGCCCACATGGACGGTGGGGAAGAAGTTGCTTATGCCGATTCTCTCCGCGACGCCCGCACGCTCGAGCATCGTGAGGAACAATCCCCGCGCTCGCGCAACTCCGAACACTATTCCCTGCCTGGCCAATTCCGATCGCAAGTCATCAAGCACAAAAGCGCCCGAGACGTCGACGAACGGCACCGCTTCCGCATCGAGCAGAAAATGACTTGGTCGAGTATCAGCCGCACTGATCAACGCACGCACCCGGTCGCTGAAGTAGTCGGCGTTAAAGAATACTAACGACGACTCAAAGCGATAGATGATCAACCCAGGAACAAATTTCGCACCTTCTTCTTCAGTGGCGCAGTAGGCATCGCCGTCTCGCTGGACCACGCCCAGCACGGCATCGCGCGGATGTGACGCCTGGCGCAACAGTTTCAGAAGCGCAAGCCCTACTGCAATCAGGACTCCCTGCAACACCCCCAGCGTCATCACACCGATCATTGCTATCAGCGCATGGCGAAACTCCGGCTTGCTCAGCCGGTAATAGTCTTGCAGCGAAGCAATATCGAAAAGGCCCAACGCTGAAGAAATCAAAATCGCAGCGAGTGCTGCTGAAGGAACGTAGGCCAATGGGCTAGTTAGAAAGAGCAGCACAAATGCCATCACACCTGCGGCCACCAATGAAGCAACTTGTGTTTTGCCTCCAGCCGAGTCCGCCACTGCGGTACGCGAATCGGCACCGCTCACGACGAATCCGCGATTAAAGGCCGAGGCGAGATCGGAAACGCCAAGGGCAAACATGTCCTGATTGACATTGATCCGGTAGCCATTCTTTGCGGCGAAACCTCGTGCGGTTGTCATCATGCTGCAGAAACTCACCAGGGCGATGCCACCGGCCCCGAACATAAGCGATCCGATTTCTGATGTGCTGACGCTGGGAACAAGAGGAGTTGGAAAACCAGCGGGCACGGACCCGACCACGGCTACTCCTTTATTAATAAGGTTAAATGCGAAGACAGCCACGCAACCCGCAGTCACTGCAAACAACGGAGCCGGCACTCTCGGTAAAAGCCGTTTGAGTAAAAGCAACAGCACAAGTAAAGACGCTCCGAGGATGAAAGTCGGAATGTGTGTTTTATTCAAATGCGACAACGCGCCGCCCACCTTCCGAAAAAAACCTCCGGGCGCTGCGTTGAAACCCAACAGTGGTCCGAGTTGACCGGCAATGATGGTGAGAGCAATGCCATTCAGATAGCCCGTCAGTATCGGACGTGAGAGGAAGTTTGCAATCACTCCAAAACCTGATAGCCCACCCGCGATGCAAAGCAACCCTGTCAGGGAGGTAAGAACTATGGACAGTTCTAAGTAGCGTGCCGAGTCGCCGGCAGCGAGCGGGCCAACAGTAGCGGCCACGATTGCGCAAGCAGCAGCGTCGGGATTCACCACCAATTGTCGCGATGATCCGAAAAGGGCGTACGCGACCGGAGGAAGAATGCAGGAGTAGATACCAATCACCGGTGAGAAACCGGCGAGCTGTGCGTAGGCGATGCCGATTGGCAGCGCTACAGCCGCGATTGACAAGCCGGCAACGAGATCATTGCGAAGCCATTCACCCCGGTACGTGCGAATAACTTCAACGACCGGAAGCCACCTCGTGATTTTCCTTCTCGGTTGCATAGCACTATTACACCTGCGCCGAACGCGCCGCCGCTGGGAAAACTACTCTCCAGTCGTTCTTCATATCAGCAAGAACCCAGCCGTACTTCGCAGCCTCGCTCAGTCCTTTGTCCAGTTGCCCGCTTAAGACATGTTCACGGTCATAGGCAAATTCACGTTCACCATCGGTGTGGTGAACGATCACGCCAAGCGACGGTCGCCCGTCGTCGCGACCAAGCGTGGTCCACATCAACATTTCGCTATCGCCATCAGAATTGCCAAAGCAGGCGATCGGACGACGTCCGATGTACTTGTTTATGTTCACAGGCTTCCCTGCTTTGTCGTCGAAGAAGTCGAGCGCCGGGTCACGGACCAGCACAGGCTTGCCGGCGCGCAGTTCAAAATGTGTCTTGATGGTCGACCCGATGACCTGGTGCGGAGGAACACCGTAAACGTCTTCGGCAAACACGCGCATGAACTCAGCACCGCCGCCGGAGACGATAAAGGTAGCGAAACCACGCGCGCGCAAGAGCGCTAGGACCTCCAGCATTGGCTGATAAATAGCCTCAGTGAAAGTACGATTCAGCTTCGGATGACGGGCTGTCGAGAGCCAATCCCGCACGATGCGAACGAACTCGTCGGTGGTCATTCCAGCGTGAGTCGCCATCCCCAGTTCGGCGAGGCCCTTGATCCCGGTTGCTAGAGCAGTCTTGATGTCGCCGGCAAGGATTGACTTGAAGGGCTCAGTCCTTAGCCACTCGGGATGTTGTGGCGCGAGCGCCTTGACCCGATCGCTCATGAAGAAAGCCTGGACAGGTACAGGCATCTCGCACCAGAGCGTGCCGTCGTTATCGAAAACGGCGATGCGCTCGTTCACCGGAACGTAGTCGCTGCTGCCGGCAAGAGATACACGTGCGACGAAATCGATGATTGATTGTTTAGCGTTGCAGTCGTTCCACGATGGTAATGGATCAGAAACTGACATGGAGTCTCCTGACATTAAACGTTCTTCTTTTTCGACGACGCGAGCGAGCCATCGTCTTACCCTTCATTAATCCGGTAGGAATTCGTGCATTAATTGCCAAATCATCTGCGTGCCATCCCGACCATGAAGTGTTCTTCGGCGCCGATCTTGTGGTCTACATCCTTGGCCCGTGGCGTCGATATCAACCGCCTGCATTCTTCTTCGCCGTGATGCAGTTAAGGTTGTAATTTTTGCGATAGTGAGCACCTCAGTATTCGTTTCTCCCGCCCAAGGTTGCACACGATGTGTCGACTCATCTTCCATTAAGGTCACTATCAGCGCGTCAGCGCACTTTCGGTCGTAACGCGCTCCCAGCTGTCATCCGGGTTGTAAATCGTCATCGCCTGAGCAATCTTGTCGCTGCCTGGACCAAGGTTCTTCTGATAGACCTTTCCCTGTTGATTGACGATGAAAGTCATCACGCCTGACGAGCCGTAAACCGCGGGATAGGCGACCAGAGCAAAACCGCCAATCATGCGGCCATTGATCAGATAGCTGTACGCACCACCCGCAGCACTCGGACCCTGAGCCTTCAAAATCTTTAGGTAATAACCGTGAAAGGGAGTGGGCTTGATGTTGCCGGAAGCTTCTCTTTCGCCCCGATAGCCCTCATCGCGCGCGTAAGCTACGAGTTGACCCAGCGGGCTGGTGTCTTCGCCTGCAGCACTGGGCCAGTAGAGTCCATCTTTCTGGCCGGGAGAGCTGATGAACTTCTGCGCAAATTCCTGCACGCCATCATTGTTCCAGTCGCCATCGAGGAAATAATCCCATTGGGCCACGGCGTATGTGGCGCACACGAGGATTGTGTCCAGTTCGTTTCGGCCCACGCGCCGCAGACGGAGTTCCTCGACACCTTGGCTCGTATCAAAGGCCCACCCGTCGGTGCGTTTGACGATCGGCACCGGAAAGGACCAGCCGTCATTACCAAACTCGACTGAGTACTGCGAGTCGTTGACTTTGGCGAGTTCCGTCTTCTCATCCGCGCGAGCGACAAAGCGTGCCAGTTCCTGGTTTTCTTGGACTGGATCGGTTGAACGTAAGCGTTGTGCGTCCGGTGCGAAAATGCGATCGAGGGCCGCTCGATCATGAGAACGCGCTGCTGCAATCAGACCCTTCACAGCGTCATCCGGCGACGCAAACGTTTGAGCAGTTTGAGCACTCACGCAAATCGCACCAGCCAATACGCCAATTGCAAAGGCCATCACCAAACATGCGTGCCCTAACCAACAACGAACGTACATTGTCGTCGCTCTATGTTTCGTGGTTTTCATCGCTAGCCTCTCTTTCTCAGTCCGCCACCTCCGCTGGGTTTGCGTGCGCCACCCCCGCCACCGATGTTGCGCTGCTGCCCGCCACCTCCGGCGCCCATGCGATTCATACTGTTCGTGCCGCGGTTGCGATCCTGTTGGATTTGCGCGCGATTGCCGCCACCTCCGAAGGCAGACGAGTTCGTATCACGACGCGGAGTTGTGTTTTGCGTCTGGCGCCCGCGATCCATCCACGAAGGCTTCTCTGTGCGGTTCTTGAGCGCTTCGTTTCGATCGACCTGGTTTCGGTTGACGTCGTTGCGGTTGATGTTGTTGCGATTGACGTCGTTGCGATTGATATCGTTGCGGTTGACGTCGTTGCGAGTGATATTGTTCCGGTTGATATCGTTCCGATTGATATTGTTCCGGTTGACGTTATTGCGCGTGATGTTGTTTCGGCGCACAGTCGCGTTGCGATTCAAGTTCGTGCGGTAGGTGTTGATGTTTCGGTTGGTGATGTTGCGATTAACGTTGACGTGGGTATAGCGGTTGTTAATGTAAACGTTGCGATTCACGTTCACGTTTACAAAGGAGCGGTTAACGCCAATCCAACCGCCGCCAACCCAGCCGTGGTAATAGATACCTCGGCCGCGCCAGTCCCAATCGTTATTGAGCCACGCGCCAATCGCCAATCCAACGCCAAACGAAATTGCCGCCGCCGCAACGACCGCGCCCGTCGATGGGCCGCTGTTCACATAGACCACTTCAGGGTTGTACTGCGGAACGTAAATCACCTGCGGTTGAGCGGGGACAATCTTGATCACCTCGCCTTCAACAATCACCTGTTGCTGCGAAGTGGTAACCAGACTGCCGGCAGACCTTGCTTCAGCGCGCAAACGTTGGATTGATTTGGCAACATCGGTTGACTGATTGACGTAGGCCTGGCCGAGCGCAATCGTCCAGTCGCTGTCTTGCACCATCTTCTGGAGCACCTGTGGATAGTGGGCCACCGATTTGACACTGATGTCCCAGCTTTGATTCGAGATCGCGTTATCGTCCGATCGGCCGCCCAGAAGTTGATTTGCTTCTTGCAACTGATCGAAAAACGTGGCTGCCGGAACCACTTGCGCCAGCAGGGGATCCGGATATAAAGCGATCGGTGACAGCAGTTGATCCAACTCATCATTGCTGAATCTCTGGTCCTGCATAGCTACAGCCGCACTCGCTCTGACGAGGGGACAAGTAACCAGCAAGACGCAGACGATCAATGCGTGCAGCCTGGAAAATACTTTCTTCATCGCTTTCTCCTTTCTCGTGCTCATGGTTTCGCTGTCCTTTCGAAGTCGAAGTCGCATCGTTCTCGAAAACCATTTCTAACCGTCCACCTCGCACCGTTGGATGGCGAAGTCGAACTTGACTCCTAAATCATTGCCGGCCCATGGCGACCATGAATCGCTCTTCCGCGCCGATCTTGTGATCGATGTCTTTAGCTGCGGCGTCGATGTCGATCTGCACCCAGTTGATCTTGCCGGTGAACTCGCTCCCTTTCGCGTCATAATCCGTCGAAACAGACCCGCCCACATCGCGGCCCACGTCCATCGTCTCGTCCATCGAGAAGAGGAACGCGTGCGTGCGCTCAATACGCCCTTCGCCAACTCTCTTGCCGTCGACATACAACGTAGCAGTGCCGGCCTTGCCTAAGCCGCCGCCTTCGTAGACGAATTCCATCCGCACCTGGTACTTACCCGCCGGAAGAATGGAGTCCGCGACGGCCTCGAATCTGAGCAAGCCGAGGAAGTTGTAGTGGTATTTAAGCTTTCCTTCGTGCGCGTATAGCGTCCAGCCTCCCATGTGGCCGCCCTGTGCAACGATCACGCCACTGACGCCGGCCTCTTGCACCTCGATGTCGGCGGTAACCGAGTACGACTTGTTCTTGATGTTGATCGCCGTGTTCTCCTGCAGCCGGAGCATGCCGGGATAGAGGAGTTGCGTGTTGCCATGCGCTACCGTCGGCCGGCCTGCGATGTCCGAGTTAGTTCGTTCCGCCTTGCGGTCGTCGAGCGGGAATACGTTGTACTTCGAGGCCTCGAGATCGAACAGCCGCTTCATCTCCTCAACCTTCTCCGGCATCTCGGCGGCGAGGTTCTTCGACTGCGTCCAGTCCTTAGTCGTGTCGTAGAGTTCCCACACGTCACTGCTGAGGGGAGGCTGCGCGCCGACAACAACCCACGGAGGATTTCCGTGACGGGTGACGGCGGTCCAGCCCTGGTGGTAGATGCCGCGGTTGCAGACCATCTCAAAGTACTGAGTCAGGTGCCGCTCGTCCGCTTTGGCATCGTCGAACGAGTACGCCATGCTGACTCCGTGCAGGGGCTCCTGCATCACGCCGTTCACGAATGTCGGCGCGGGCAGTCCGGCTACTTCGAGTACGGTAGGGGCAACGTCGATCACGTGGTGAAATTGGGAGCGCAGCTCGCCCTTCGCCTTGATCCCATTGGGCCAGTGGACGATCGTGCCGTTACGCGTACCGCCAAAGTGAGACGCGACTTGCTTGGTCCACTGATACGGCGTATCCATAGCGTGTGCCCAGCCGACGGCATAGTGATTTTGTGCAGCCGCTGAGCCCAGCTCGTCGATCTTCTCAATCAGCAGCTCGGGAGTCGCAAGGTCTGGGGCTTCAGCAGCGGCCTTGTCGTTCCAGGCACCGATCAGCGAGCCCTCCGCTGAAGCGCCGTTGTCGCCAATGATGTAATAGATGAGCGTGTCGTCCTGGATTCCCAGGTCACCCAATGAGTCGAGGAGGCGGCCGGTGTGGTGATCGGCGTACTCGAGGAATGCCGCGTAGATCTCCATCTCGCGTGCAAGCACCGGGCGAAGCTTCGGATCGGTGTCTTCCCACGCCGGGATTTCCTTCGGACGTGCAGTTAGCTCACAGTCGGGCGGAATGACGCCTAGCTTTTTCTGGTGAGCGAATGTTTCTTCGCGCACCTTGTCCCAACCCTTGTCGAACTTGCCTTTGTACTTCGCGATCCAGTCTTTCGGTACATGGTGCGGGGCATGGCAGGCACCGGGAGCGAAGTAGACGAAGAATGGCTTGTCCGGCGCTATCGCCTTCTGCCCGCGAATCCAGGCTATCGCCCTATCAGCGAGGTCTTCCATAAAGTGGTAGCCTTCGTCCGGCGTCTTCTCCGGTTCGATTGGCGTCGTGCCTTCGAACAGGGGCGGAAAGTATTGATTGACCTCGCCGCCGATAAATCCGAAGAAATGCTCGAAGCCGGAACCTGTCGGCCAATGATCGTAGGGCCCGATCGGCGTTGCTTCGAACACGGGTACCTCGTGGCATTTGCCGAACTGCGCCGTCGAATAGCCGTTCAGCTTCAGGATCTCCGCCAACGGGGCGCAGGTGTTCGGGCGCATGGAGTTGTATCCGGGCGCCGAGGTGGCGATCTCGGTGATGCCACCCATGCCGACCGCGTGATGGTTGCGGCCAGACAGCATCGCTGCTCGTGTAGGTGAGCATAGAGCGGTGGTGTGAAAGCGGTTGTACTTCAGACCGCTACTCGCAAGCTTTTCAGCGTTTGGTGTCTGACATGGGCCACCAAATGCACTCGATGCGCCGAAGCCAACATCATCAAGCAGAATCACGAGCACATTCGGCGCACCGGTCGGTGGACGCAACTGAGTGATCGGCGGGAACTTCGTGTCCGGATCCTTTGCGTCGTACGTGGTCAAGGTAACTGGCCTGCGATCCGGGATCGGCAGAACTGAACGTTGAAGCAAATCGTTTGGTTGTGGCTGGGTTTTCATCTCTTACTCCTTCTTAAATCACTTTCGCACTGCATTTGACTTCAGCTGATTCCCGACGGCGCGAAACCTATTACAAGACACTCAGGTTAACGAGTAGCTGAAACCCATTCGACATCATTCGCAGTTTCATGCTTTCACTGAGTCCCTGGTCTCAGCTGCTGCGTCTCCCCCTAGCTGACGTTTATTCCCCGCGAGATAGAGCGCAGACAGAATTGCGCTGCTGATCACGTACAAAAAGACCGCGGCGGCCGTGAGCTTCTGATTGGGAAAATTTGCGTGGGCGATCGCAAGCGCCACGGCTGGATGACGACATGAGGTCGCAAGCGCGAGTACAGGACGGTTTTCCGGTTCTGGTCCGCCGAGGAGGTGCCCAATGATCAACCCGGCCAGGGCAAAGGCGGCAAGACTGATGACCCTGCCATCACCTATGAAAGAAAACACCGTCGGCGCCATCCCGATTAGAACCGGTAGAGCACTCAAGATGAGCAGCACAGAAGCAAGCACCCCGATGGGTTTCGCCGCTCGATCAGCGATTGCGGGCGCGATTTTTCGCACGGCCATTCCAACCAGCAGCGGCGCCAAAATCGTGGTAAGGACAAGTAAGGCGACGGAGAGCGCCGGCATAGCGAGAGGTACGCCTGTGATCTTTTCGAGTATCTCCAGAGTTATCGGTATGAGGATGACTGCAAGAACCGCCGCCGCGACAAGTAGACCAATATCGTACTCATCCTTGCCCCCGGCCTTGTGTGCCTTCTTCGGGAAGATCGGCGGGGTCGGTGACACCGAGATTACGACCAGCGCAATCTTCACCGCGGGATGTAGATCAAACGGCATGGCCAGGGCCAGCGCAACTAACGGCATAAGCACGTTCATCGACAGAAAAGCTCGAAAGAGTTGGCCGGGCCGGCGAAACAGGAATGTCGCTTCCGCGAATGTGGCCTTGAGTCCAATAGCAAACACACTGAGCATGATGCTTACTTTTAGAACCAGCAAGATCACTTCTATCATGTTCATTCTTTAGTCCTTTTCTGGTGCAGGCGAACTCAATGGACCACGCGACAACGAGGTATAGCGGCAAGATCAACTGGGTGCAGATCGATATAGGCGCCGCGGCCAAGGACTTGGACCCAAGAGATCGGCACGGAACAGCGCTTCATGGTCGGATGGCGCGGCAGTGATGTGCCGAGCTCGAAACTTAATGACGCGCGTCAGTTGAAGGTTCACCTTCATCGTTACAACCAGGTGCGGTCGGAGAAGGACGCATCGCGCACACGCCCTCTTCTTCTCGTATGATGAGACCACTGAGGTCGGGTGCAACGGGGGCGGGTCCCAATTTGTGCTGTGCGCCTTTGAAAACAGGTGACGCTGCACAAAGATCGGCAACCAAGTCGACCGAATTTAGCTTCAAGTTCTTGTTCTTCGTACCAGCCGCAATTGATCTCGTTGAGGACGCGGGGGTATTCGTTTAGGGGCAGCGCGGAACAAAGCCGCTTGGCGAAGGAAGAGGGCAACATTGGAACACACCTGTCAGGTTGCTCGACCGAAACCTTGGCCAGTGCTTAAGACATGTGCACACCAAACCCAGCTCCGGTATCACCGGCGACAAGGAGTTCGGGATCTTTTGTTAAATAGACGGGTTAAGTTATAGCGTCGTCGTGTCTCGGCCGGAATACCTTGAATTTGGTATTTTTCGTGCAGGGTTTTATGTACCAGCTCAATTTTCCATAAAGTTGGAGGGGCATATCCACAGCCCCACTCCAAAGGTCAGGCCAGGATTTGGCGAAGTGGTTCGAGGTCCGACTTACCAACGTACGCTTCTGCACCCGCTCGCAGCGCCGCCTCACGAAAGACTGAATCTTCCCATTGGGAAACGATTACGATTCTCGCTAATGGATCAAACTTCTTGATTTGTTTTGTCGCCTCAAAGCCATCCATGATGTTCATCTTGAGATCCATCAAGATCAAATCAGGTCCGTGTTCTCTGTATTCGCTGAGGGCCTCGCAACCATCAGCGCATTCGAATATTTCCGAAGCCAGATCTTCAATGAAGGTGCTAATCAACCGTCTCATCGGTTCACTGTCATCCACTATAAGGACCTTCATGCACTCACCACGCATTCGCCTTGAACAACATGGCTGATCAACTTAGGCTACCTGCGCGGCCGCAAATCTAAACAGAGCCGCGTTGTTGGTTATGTTGAAATCCTGCATCACTCGATATTTGTGGTAGGCCACAGTCCTCGGCGTAATTTCGAGAACAAAAGCGACCTCTTTCATCGACCGACCTTCAGACAGCAGTTGCAGTACTTCTCGCTGTCGCAACGTCAGGCGCATTGAACTCTTTTGCCGTCCCTCCTTGCGGAACAAGCCAATAGTGTTGTTTGCCCCTAACGGACTTATATACAAACACCCTCGCGATCCCGCTTGCATCGCGCGAAGCAGTTCTGCAGCTGGTGAGTTTTTCAGGATGTAGGCACTCGCACCCACGCGGCAGGCTTCAGCGATGATGTCTGGATCTGTGTTCATCGTCAGGTAGACGAGTTTGACCCCTGGCAAGAGTTTCTTTAACCGGTAACCCACGTCCAACCCACTCATGACCGGCAGCGAAACGTCCAGCACCACTATGTCGGGTTTGAGAGCGACAGCGGTGTTGAGAAGTGTGTGTCCGTCAGCAACCATGCCTACCACATCAAACTCGGTAGCAAGAAATTTAGAGAGCGCCTCCATTAGAAGGCTATGAACATCAGCGAGCAGTATTCGAGCACGATTCATGTTGACCTCCGGGGTTTCAAAATGCTGAATAGCTGAAGGACGGGTCTTCCTTCGATTCAACATTAAAGGGGATGGCGAGAGAGTAGACCGGAAGAGTGATCGTGTGAATCCAGAGAATTGCGTAATTAGCCTACGTAGTAATGCCCATTTTTTCAGGATTCAAACTACGTAGAGCGATCCTTATGAATCAAGATGTTTATGATCGAGGGCGAATTTCATGAGGGCATGGCTACCATGAACGTCCAATTTCTTGCAGATGTTGTTTCGGTGAGTTTCTATGGTGCGCACGCTAACGAACAACTCCTGCGCCATCTGTTTGTTCGTTTTGCAATCAGCAATTAGTGATAGAACGCGACGTTCGGTATCGGAGAGACTATCCAAGCTCGATTGAGGTGTCAGGGCAGTATCAACTTCGCGGACTCGCTTTATTAGATAGGTGGTGAGTTCGGGACTTGTGTAGTTCTTGCCTGCCGCAACTGCGTTCAAACAACTAATAATGTCGATCGCGGCGCTGTCTTTCAGCACATAGCCTTTCACGCCGGCTTCGAGCGCTCTCTTAAAAAGTTTCTCCTCACGATACATGGTGACAAGTACGATCTTAACCGGTAAGTCTTCTTCGTGAACGATGTCCGCCACCGCTAGACCATCCAGTTTCGGCATACTGATGTCGAGGATGGCGACCTCGGGAGAAAGCGCCTTGATCTGTTCGAGAGCTTTCTCTCCATCGCACGCCTCACCAATTACTGTGAAATCAGATTCCGCCTCCACGATTTGACGTAAACCGTTACGAAAGACCGGGTGATCGTCAGCGAGAGTAATATTCCGTTTACGTCGTGAAGGCACTTTCTAATTCCAATCGAATTGTAACTGTGGTCCCGTTACCTGGCTGAGAGTCGATGAATAGAGTGCCCCCCAGTTGACGAACGCGTTCGGCGATTCCTGCAAGCCCGAAGCCGCCAACTTTGTTGCCATTTGTGGGGGCTGATCGAGCGATCCCCTGACCGTTGTCAGACACTGAGATCGTCACTTGTTTGAAAGTATTTTTGATCTCCACGCGAGCCGAGTCGGCGTGCGAATGCCTGACCACGTTGTTAACGCTTTCCTGAATTATTCTGTATACGCTGGTCTCAGCTTCAGGGGAAAGAAATCCTACGATAGGTTCGAAGTGGGAGGAGAACTTTATAGAGGTCGAATCAGAGATACGATCAATCATTGATTCGATTGCGGCAACAAGTCCCAACCGATCGAGTTCATAAGGCCGCAGGTTATGAGCAATACTCCGAACTTCAAGGATAGATGACGTAGCTGTGGCTGCAATCTCTTTGAACTGTTCCATGCTTTGGGCTTCGTTCGCTTTATCGCGCATGCCAATCAGCGCACGATTCTTAATAATCGCAAGGCTCTGGCCGAGACCATCATGTAGTTCAGCTGCAACTCTCCGCTGTTCTTCGTCGCGCAATGTTAGTAATCGCCCTGATAGTTTCTGAAGCACCTCCTCATCACGTTTGCGTTCCGTGACGTCCATCGTCACGCCACGTAAACCAATGATAGCTCCAAGTTCATCCCGAATCGCTGCAACATGGGCTTCCACCCAAAGCAACTTTCCATTTCTGGCTTGCCAACGAAAGCGAAGCACGCCTTCATTTCCATTTTTAAGAATCGCTGCCATTTCGCTAGCGAAGGATTCGCGATCATCTTTGTGAGTTATCGTTATCGGAAGGTTAGGTACTGACAACCACTCGTCAGCCGTATAACCCAACATGTTCTCGACATACGGACTGACGAAAGTAGAGCAGAGCGAGTCTTGAGACTGATCTAAACGAGACTCCCAGACAATACCGGGCACGTTTCTAACAACCTCCTCAAGTCGTTCATGTTCGGTTTTTACTTCAGCAGCGAATCTCCTGGTCTCCCTTTCTGCTCGTAGACGCTTCGCACGGTTTATTAGCAAACCAACGATGAGTAGCGCCTGGAGAACGAACAGTGAAATCGCCGCGACAACTTTCCATTTGTGCAACTCCCAAAAGGTGAGTTGTTTGAACCGCAGAACACTTCCCTGGGGCAATCGATCCTCAGCGATTCCCCATCGCTTGAGTTGTCGCCAATCGAACATGTAACGATTGGATTCTGCGACTTGAATAGGAATGTCTTGCGGCTTTTCTCCCGCCAAAACACGAAGCGCGACCTTTGCTGCGGCACTCGCATCAGCTTCCAGGCTAAAAACATAACCACCAAAAACACCTGCCTCGATAAAGCGATCAGCCAAACCATAGGTCGGAACCGTCGATGCTTTTGAAACTCGCGCGGCCGCATCCAGCTGGATGATCGACTCCCCTTTTGAGTCTCGATACAGTGTGATAAAGAAAGTTACTGAGTGATCTGGCAATTGAGATAGACGTTGCTCCAACTCCTCCATCGTCAGGTCAACCAGGTAGACCACTTCGACACGATCTTTTAGCTGGTCGAATTCCCGCCGAGCAATAACCAGATATCTCTTATCAATTTCTGAGGAGCCGGAAACAACAAAGACTTTACGTATGCCAGGTTGTAGTCGAAGAGCGAGTTCAACTGTTTCCACAAAAGCGAAATCGTCGAGGACCCCTGTCATGTTTGGTCGCAGATTGATTTCTTCTATTCGACGTCTTTCCATTGTTCCGAAAACAGTCGGCGTTCCCGGAAATAATTCTTCGCCGTAGTTTGAAATGAAATTCAGGACGGATGGTGCCTGGGTAACTATCAGATCGAACCTTTGATCGCGATACTTTTGAGCGTA
>Ga0207701_10003896_pt1 | contig 15262 bp, 10 predicted proteins | sample KBSSwiSSwithPhiX_FD_184294 | JGI IMG/M metagenome (GOLD analysis project Ga0207701, IMG submission 184294) | Switchgrass rhizosphere bulk soil microbial communities from Kellogg Biological Station, Michigan, USA, with PhiX - S5 (SPAdes) (version 2) | ecosystem: Environmental > Terrestrial >... | reverse complement strand
GGGGTCTGACCCTCGTCTGACCCCGGTCTGACCCCCGTCTGACCCCGCCCCGATTCAAATTTGATTGCCTTACCATCCATGTGTTTGATATATCAAACACATGGAGACTTGGAAAGAGTTCGAAGCCAACGAACTCACCCACAGTGCCGCTCACCATCTGCTCGCGATCCATGAAGTCGGTGCCTCCTACGGCGGGTGGGCGCGCGTCTCGGACATCGCCAGGCGGCTGAACATCACGCGCGGAAGCGTTTCGATCAACCTGCGCGCGCTCAAGAAAAAAGGATGGGTGCAGAGCGATGAGCACCATCTGGTCAAGCTCTCACCAAAAGGCCTGCGCGTCGTCCACTCGGTCATGGCCAAGCGGGTCATCGTCAAGACCTTTCTCCGCGACGTCCTCGGCATCTCTGAACAGCAAGCAGACATCGACAGCTGCAAGATCGAACATCTCATTAGCCATTCAACTGGCGAGCGGCTCGTGCAGTTTCTCCAGTTCCTGACGTCCGGCGCACCCGTCAGCCGGCAGCTGGTCAAACAGTTCCGCCTGTTCCCTGTCGCATGCCCGGAGAGCCGGACGTGCGACGTGTGCAAAGGGCACTGCCTCATCGACGAGTTGAAGCATGCGATCTAACAAACCCGCGCCGGGCGCCACTTCAGGACGCCACGAACTGGTCGAGGAACTGAATCGCTTGATGGCCGAGGAAACGGAAGCGTCCCTCCGCTATTTCCACATGCGGTTCCGGCTTCGTGACCACGACTACGCGGCGGCGCAGGCATTCTTCGAGGAGGCGATCAAGGAAACGATGGACCACGCGACGACGATCGCCGAGCAGATTCGATCCCTCGGACACGTCCCAACGCTACGCGTGAAGCTCGCGCTCGGCGGAGGTTCGATTCGATTGTCAGACGCGCTGGCCGAAGCGCTCGACCTCGAACAGCAGGCGCTCGAGGCCTACCAGGATCTCCTCCCGCGCGTGGCCGGCGATCCGTTGCTCGAGCCGTTCATCCGGCGTCAGGTCGAAATCGAGACGGAACATGTTGAAGAAATCCGCGCATTCATTCGAACGCAGAGCCTCGTGAAGCTGGTGCGCCACGAGGAAGTCACATGAGGCGCAGATTTGCCGGAGCCCGGCTCTGGTTGTTCGTTGTTGCCGCTTTTGCCGCTCCCCTTCCACTGACTGCCGCGCCGTTCCAATCTGCACCCGCTGGCCCTCTGTCTTCCGTGCAAGGACGCGTACTTGACGCCAGCAGGGGCGCGATCGCCGGCGCTCGTGTCACCGCCCGGCCGAAAGAAGGCGGCCGGGGACCAACGACCGTGTCCGATGCCCAGGGTGTGTTCACGCTGGCGTTGCCGGGCGGCGAGCACACCATCACCGTCACCGCCGCCGGATTCACCGCCGCATCCCAGACGCTCGCGGTTGGCGAAGCGACGACACACATCGCCGAATTTGTTCTTCAGGTGTCAGGGATAAGTGAGTTGGTCACGATCAGCGCCGGGATCGACACTGGATCGATCACCACCACGGCTACCCGGACGCCGACACTCATCCGCGACGTTCCGCAGTCGATTACCGTGGTCGGGCGTGAGCTGATGACCGATCAGCTCATGACGAGCATCGGTGACGTCGTCCGTTACGTGCCGGGAATCACGTCGCATCAGGGGGAGAACAATCGCGACCAGATCATCATCCGCGGTAACAGCACGTCGGCCGATTTCTTCGTCAATGGTGTGCGCGACGACGTGCAGTACTTCAGGGACATTTACAATATCGATCGCATCGAAGCGTTGAAAGGGCCGAATGCGATGATCTTCGGTCGCGGCGGCGCGGGTGGCGTCGTCAATCGCGTGCTCAAGGAAGCGATGTTCCGTCCGGTTCGCGATTTTTCCCTGCAGGCGGGGATGTACGGCAACCGGCGGCTGACCGGAGATTTCGACCAGCCGCTCTCGAATACCGCGGCAGTGAGAGTCAACGGTATGTACGAGCACTCCGACAGTTTTCGTGATCAGGTCTCCGTCGAGCGGTATGGCATCACGCCGACGGTGACGATTCTGCCGACGTCACAGACTCGGGTGGTCGTGAGCTATGAATACCTGCACGACCGCCGCACCGCCGATCGAGGGATCACATCCTTCGCCGGCACACCCGCGGCTGTCGATCCCTCTCTGTTTTACGGCAACCCCGACGACAGTCACGTCCGGCTCGATGTGCACCTCGGATCAGCGACCATCGAACAGCGCTGGCGTCGCGCCACGATCCGCAATCGCACGGTGGTGGCCGGCTACGACCGGTTCTACCAGAACTATGTTCCCGGCGCCGCGTCTCCTGATCAAACGCGCGTGACACTTTCCGCTTACAACAATACGACCGACCGAACGAACGTTTTCAATCAGACGGATGTAGTGGTGCCTGCAACGACCGGACGGTTCCGTCATACAGTACTCGTTGGCGCCGAGGTCGGGCGGCAACTGACCGACAATTTCCGCAACACCGGATTCTTTAACAACACCGCCACGTCCGTGCAGGTCCGGTTCGAGAACCCCGCGATTTCGACCCCCGTTACTTACCGTCAGAGTGCAACCGACGCCGATAATCATGTGCTGGCGCGCATCGGTTCCGCCTACGTCCAAGATCACGTCGAGGTGTCGCGCCAGGTGCAGTTCCTCGGTGGCGTTCGCTTCGATCAATTTGATTTGTCACACCACAACAATCGCAATGGGGAGACACTGAGCCGCGTCGACAACCTCGTATCGCCGCGCGCCGGCATCATCTTCAAGCCAGTAACCCCAGTGTCGATTTATGGAAGTTACAGCGTCGCGTATCTGCCAAGCGCCGGCGATCAGTTCTCGTCGCTGACGATGATCACGCAACAGATGAAGCCGGAGCAACTCACGAATTACGAGATCGGCGCGAAGTGGGATCTCTTCGCCGACCTGTCATTCTCTACGGCCCTGTACCGTCTCGACCGGACGAATACACGATCGACCGATCCGAGCGATCCGACACGCATCGTTCAGACTGGAAGCCAGCGCACCAGTGGATACGAGTTCGGCGTCAGTGGACGCGTCACTCCCTTGTGGCGAATGGCGGGCGGATATGCGTATCAGGATGCGTTGGTGACGAGCGCGACGACCGCGGCCAGGGCAGGTGCGCAGGTTGCCCAGGTGCCGCACCACACATTTTCGCTGTGGAGCAACTATCAGGTGCACCCACGGGTGGGGGCCGCACTGGGCATCGTTTATCGGTCGGACATGTTCGCCGCCATCGACAACACCGTCGTATTGTCCGGTTACACGCGCATCGACGCAGCCGCCTTCGTGCCGCTTAGCAAACGCGCACGACTACAGCTGAACGTCGAAAATCTGTTCGACAAGAAATACTTCGCGAACGCAGACAACAATACGAACATCTCACCGGGCTATCCGCGGGTCATTCGCGTCGCATTGACTACGTCATTCTAGAGATGTCTACTGGCTGCCGGGCGATTTCACAACCAGGTCGAGCCGCTGGTCTTCTCCCTCTTTCACCGTCACGCGCTGCGCGTCCTGCCGCAGGGAATCGAGGTATTCGGGATCGTTCCACTGATTGTTGCTGACGCCGACGGCAGCGATGCCGTAATACGTGCCGGGCCGGACACCTTTGATGGTGAACACACCAGACTGATCGACCCGAGCGGTCCGAATGCTTCGAAGATCCTCCACCCAGAGCGACGACTCGTCTGGAAACAGGATCGCCGTGCCTTGCGGGACAACGTTCCCTTTCGAGTCGCGCAAGGTTCCTGAAATCGCGGCAAAGCGATTCGTCAGGACAATCGTGAAACCATCCATCGTTTGCCCCGCCGTTTCGAAGGGCTGCGTCGTGTAATCGCGACCGTTCTGATCGATTTGACGGATGGCCCACCCGTCAGCGAGTGGACTGACGGTGAGGCGCACCGAACCCGCGACTGACTTGAGTTCGAACGTGCCGTCGTCCTTGACGCGACCGTTGTCGGGGATACTGCCGAAATTGACGGCTGTGTCGCGTTCGACAGGCAAAGAACGCACGGTCATTTTCGAAAGCGGCGAAGGCAGCGGTGCATTGCCTTCGACGACGACACGGCCGGTGACGACACCAGCCGCCGACGTCGCGACATTGAGGCCCTCCACGTCGCCGCCGACCACCGACACGATGACGTTCGCAGACTCCATCGGGCGATCACCAGTGGCAGCCGTTCTGACGTTGAGGTGATATTCGGCAGGAGCGACGTTGCGAAAGATGAACGTGCCGTCCGGATTCACCTTGGTCGATGGTCCGCCGGACATCATCATGAAATTCTCGCCGCGGACCTCGAACGAGAGATTCACTGTTTCACCGCCGAGCGGGAGGCCTTGCGAGTTGACGACAGTGCCGGAAACGTTGCCGACCTTGCCGGGTATAAGACTGATGTCGATGGACGAGACTTCCTGCCCGGCACGCACGCGAACGCGCTGCCCGTCGGACGCACCGGCGCCCGCCGGATAATAGGTTGGCAGAAAGCCCATCATCTGCTTTGCCGGCGGCTCTCCTTCCCAGGTCTCGCGCGAGGATGCCTGCACGTAGTACTCCCCAGGCTCGAGCCCACTGAGACGATACTGACCGGTGTCGTCGGTAAACGTATTGCCGCGCACCGGGGTCAAACGCCGACGGCCATTGAAGAACCGCATCTGCAGCGTCAAAACATTTGCGCCAGCAAGCGGTTCGCCGGCTTCGTCGAACACGTGACCGGTGATGAGCGACGTGCGCTGGAGCACGAAGTCGCCGTTGGCAAACGCCTGCGCGTCGGCGAGCTCAATTGGGCGCGCGACCTCACCGGGGCGCGCCTGCCCGAACGAGACGCCCAGGTAACCCGCCCGCGACGCATTGAGCGTGTATCGTCCCGATGGCAGCTCCGCAATCTCGAACCGCCCCTCTCCGTTCGTGCTCGCAGTTCGTCCTTCCGGTATCGCGTCACCGCTCAAGCGCAGCTGCACGCGACGAAGAGGACGTCCTTCGGCGTTGACGATCTTGCCGCGAATGATCCCCGTGCCTTTCTTCTCCGGGGTCGCGTCGCGCGGCGGCGTCCGCTGCTGTGCACCGAAGGTTCCCGGCGCACCCGGCGAAGAGGTATTGACCTGCAGCGTGAGAACGGCCGCGCCGACAAGCAGCGAGAACATCATCACAATCGTGCTCCTCGAAAGTTCTATTCGTGCCTGAGCGCAACCATCGGCTCAACTCGCACCGCGCGCCGCGCCGGCACCCAGCAGGCAAGAACGGCAATCAATAATACTGCCGCTATCGCCGACGCGAACGTCGTCGGATCGTTCGGCGAAACGTTCCACAGCTGGCTTTGAAGGAGTCGGTTCGTGGCAAGGCTGGCGGCCACGCCGATGAGCACTCCGACTCCGACCAGCTGCAACCCCAAACGAAGCACCATTCGAACGACGTCGCCGCGCTCGCCGCCGAGGGCCATGCGAATCGCAATCTCACGCGTCTGCTGCGAGATCGTATACGCGAGAACGCCGTAGACGCCGAACGCGACCAGGAGAATTCCAGTGCCGGCAAAGATCCCGAGGACGAGCAAGCTGAATCGCGGGCGGGCAAAGAACACACGTTGCATCCAGTCGTCGAGCACGTTGGGTTCGACCAGAGCGACCTGACGATCCACCGCCGCAATTTCCCGACGAACGGACTGAATCATCAGCCCCGCGTCCGACGATGTGCGGACAACGATTCCAAGTCCAGCCGGCCCGCGCAGCGGAAACGGCAGCCACACCTGCGGCGCCGGCAAATCGCGAGGACCGGCATTGGCGAAGTCGCGAATGACACCAACGATCTCGAAGGTGGGATCCGGCACCGGCACCGGCAGCGTCGCCAGCCGGGGCAATCTGATCGACGCGCCAAGCGGTTCAGTTGCGCTGAAGTACTTCTTCGCCAGTGTTTCATTAATCACAACCACGTGATGCGCGCCCTCGACGTCGGCGGCCGAGAGCACCCGTCCTTTCATCAACGCCAGACCCACGGTGGCGAAGAATTGTTCACTACAGAATGTGACGCCCGTGCCGTCCTGAGGACCGGTTTCTCGTCCAGGAATCTGGAGCGCGCTTCCCATCGCGGCGAACGGTGCGGGAACGTTCGCGATCGCAACCGAACGCACACCCGGCAGCGCACCCAGGCGGTCGATGCCTTCGCGATAGAAACGACGCCGGGATTCGACGGAGAGGTCCTGACGGGGCGGAAATCCGATGCCGGCGATGATGAGATTCCGTGAATCAAATCCCCAGTTGACGTTCACCAGTTTGACGAACGTTCGCATGAGGAGCCCGGCACCGAGAAGAAGGACGATCGAGAGCGCGACTTGAGCGATGACCAGCGCCTTGCGCATGCGTGTCTGCTGACGGCCCGCGGTACCGCGTGCACCAAGGGCAGCTCCCGCAAGCAAGTCGCGTCGCGCACTCTGCACCGCCGGAAAGAGACCGAACGCGAGTGTCGCGACCGCGGCGGCCAACAGCGCGAAGATCAGGACCGGTGTGTCAAGTCTGATCTGGGTTTCCCACGGAACACCCTGTCGCGGCATGAACCCGGCGAGCGCGGCGATGCCTCCATACGCAAGCAGGCACCCACCGGCGAGGCCGCCGATGGCCAACAACACGCTTTCAACGATCAATTGCCGCACGATGCGCCCGCGACTGGCACCGATCGCTGCGCGAATGCTGATCTCTCGCTCGCGCGTCGTGGCGCGCGCGAGCAGCATGTTCGCCACGTTGCAGCAGGCAATGACCATCAACAGGCTGACCGCACCAAAGAGCGTGTAGAGCACCCCGCGAAACTCGCGAACGACCCAGTTGATCACTGTGATCAGCGCCAGGCGCGATCCCGGAGGATAGTCATCAGGGTGCTCGGCCGCGCGGCGTGCAGCGATGACTTTGAGCTGGGCCTCCGCCTGCTCGACGGAAATCCCGGGACGGAGGTGGGCCTGAAACGCTCGTCTGCCGCGAACGGATTGAGGGTCGTCGGATCGGTTGAGCGCCGACGGGATCCATAGATCCGCGATGTTCCACTCGAACCGCGGCGGCATCACTCCAATGATGATGCGAGCCTCACCATTCAGCACGATTGGGCGCCCCACCACCGTGGGATCGCCGTTGAACAACCGCATCCAGGCGCGGTGATTCATCACCGCGACAGGTGGCGCGCCGGCCTCGGCGTCGGCATCACCGAACGCGCGGCCAAGCAGGGGCTGTACTCCGAGGAAACTGAATCCGTTGGGCGTCATCCAGCCAATTTGCAACCGCTCAGCGCCCGCATCCGTGACCCAGTGCATCGACTCGACACTCGTGCCAACGACATCCTCGAACACGTCGGCCTGCTCCTGGTAATCGAGGAATTCCTGAGCCGAATAGTACGGGCCCCGAAGCAGACGCCCGGACCCATCATTCAAGACAAGGTTGACCATCCGATCCGAACGCGAATACGGAAACGGATCGAGCACGACGTTCCTGAGGACGCTGTAGATGATGGTGACCGCCCCGATACCCAGGGCCAGTGTGAGCACGGCGACGACGGTGAATCCCGCCGTCCTGCGCAGCGTGCGCAACCCGTAGACGACGTCGCGACGAAGATCGTCGAGCCACACAAACGATCCTGAATCGTACTGCGCGTCCATTCGTTGGAGTTAAGGCCCGTCACACCGGGTTGTCAAGAAAATTGGTACGATATTCAGATTCACTTCTATGGCCACACAATCTGAGAAAGCCGCCCGGTTTCGTGCTCTGCACGAGCAACCCGGCGCATTCATCATTCCTAACCCCTGGGACGTCGGATCCTCTCGAATCCTCGCGGGACTCGGCTTCCAGGCACTGGCAACCTCGAGCGCGGCGTCGGCTTGCGCGATCGGGCTTCGCGACGGTGCACTCTCGCAAGATCAGGCGCTCCAGCACGCCCGGATGATTGTCGAAGCCACGGACCTGCCAGTATCCGCGGACCTGGAAAAAGGATTCGGCGATGCACCAGATGATGTCGCCGAGACGGTTCGTTTAGCGGCCCGCGTCGGTCTCGTCGGCTGCACGATCGAGGACACAACGGGCAATCCGGATCGGCCGTTGTACGACGACCACCTTGCGGTCGAGCGCATCGCCGCGGGTGTGGAAGCGGCGCGGCGCTTACCCTTCCCCTTCATGCTGACCGCGCGAGCGCACAATCTCATGTTTGCCAACCCAAGTCTCGATGCGACAATCCGTCGGCTCCAGGCGTTCGAAAGGGCCGGCGCCGACGTGCTGTTTGCGCCGGGACTTGCGGATCTTCAAGCGGTCAAGACGGTCTGCACGTCGGTGAGCAGGCCGTTCAATTTCATGGCTGGAATCAAAGGCAAGTCGTTTTCCGTTGCAGAACTTGCCGAGGCGGGAGTGCGCCGAATCAGTCTGGCAACATCGTTGTATCGTGCCGCGATGACAGGATTTCTTGACGCCGCACGCGAGGTCAAGGACTCCGGGCAATTCGGATTTCTCGATCGCTCGACGTCAACGGCGGAACTGCTCACGCTGATGCGTGCCTGATCAGAACCGGAATACGTAGCGCGCCGAGAGGCCAACCCCCGGCGCGGACGCCAAAAGTGTGCGATTGCTACCTTTCGACTCGCGCGCTCGACCGCTCGCTCAGGGCAGGCTAGAATGCGCCAATGATCCGCTGTACGGCGAGTGCAGCGTGGGTGCTCCTCGCCGGCACGCTCGGCGTCGCCGGAGCAGCGCAACCGCAACCGGGTGCCGCCCCACGGGAACAGAAACAGGATCCGGCGCACGCGCTCTTCCTCCAGGGCCAGTCCAGGGAACAGACAAAGGATCTCTCCGGCGCGGCAGACGCCTACGAACGTGCACTCGAGCGATCGCCGGATCTTGCCGCCGCGCACGATCGTCTCGGCTACGTTCGTGGACAGCTCGGCCAGACCGACGCCGCGCTCGCGCATTTCGCGCGAGCGGTCGAGCTGCAGCCAGGCTTCTTCGACGCCCAATATCATCTCGGCGCGACGCGGTGGTGGACGCGTGATATCGAGGGCGCTCGCGGCCCGCTCGAAGCGGCCGTTCGGCTCCGTCCAGCCCATGCCGAAGCGCGCTACTACCTGGGCCTTGTGCTTCGCCACCAAGGCCACATGGCACCTGCGGTCGAACAGCTCCGCAAGTCCATTGCACTGTCGCCGCGCCTGGCTCCTGCGCATCTGCAACTCGGCGTCACCCTTCAGCAATGGGGCGATCTCGAGGGGGCCGTCGAGCACCTGAAAGCGGCGGTGGCTATCGATCCGTCGTCCATCGACGCGCGCAACAGCCTTGGGCTCGCGCTCATGCAATCTGGCCGCGCAGATGCGGCCATTGAAACCCTGCAACAGCTCGTGCGCGATCAGCCCGACGACCACACCGCGCGGTTGAACCTGGGCACGACGCTCCTGCAGAAGGCGGACCTTTCCGGAGCCATCGACGTGTTCACGGAACTCCTCGCCCGTGATCCGTCCAATGCTCTCGCGCAATACAACCTCGGCATGGCGTTCAAGCAGCAGGACAGATTCGACGAGGCGGAGCGTGCGCTCCGCCGTGCGATCGAACTGGACGGCTCACTGCCCGATGCCTCCTTTACCCTCGGTGTCGTACTCTGGCAAACGGGCCGGATGGATGCCGCCGCTACCGCGTTTCGTGAAGCGATCAAGAAGAACGATGGATTTGCCGACGCGCATTACATGCTGGCAAGCGTACTGAAACAGCAGGGCGCAGCGAACGAAGCGATCTCCCAGTTCCAGCGCGCCGTCGAACTGCAGCCGACCATGGCCGAAGGCTACTTGAGCCTCGGGCAAACGCTGCAACTGCAGGGACGATCAGAAGAGGCGCGCGCGGCCCTCGAACAGGCGCTGAAACTGAATCAACGAAAGGCCGACGCGCAGGCGTCGACGTTCGCGGTGAGTGTCGGAAACCGGAAATTGCAAAACGGCGACGCAGCAGGCGCGATTGAGCAATATCGCGACGCAATCAAGCTGGCAGCAGACAACCCGCAGGCGCACTATCGGCTCGCCATTGCGCTCGCCCGGCGCGGCGCAACTGGCGAAGCGCAGCGCGCGTTCGACACGGCGCGCACCCTCGCGCCGTACTTGCAGCCGCCCGCGGGACTCCGTTGAGCCATCATGAACCGCGGTGCTGCATTTCACACGCCGTTGCTCGTCATCACCGCCGTGGTCTGGGTGCTCCACGCCATTGATGCACCCGCGCGTGTGGCGGTCGACTTTTCTTTCACCGAAAACGCCAGAGCGGCCGGTCTGAATCAGTTCACCGTTTACGGTGGGACTCGCAACAATCGTTATCTGCTCGAGACCACGGGCTGCGGCGTGGCGGTGCTCGACGCGGATGGCGATGGCTGGCTCGACGTCTTTCTCGTCAATGGCACAACGCTCGAGGGATTTCCCTCGGCGAAGGCGCCCCTCTGCCATCTCTATCGAAACCGCCGCGACGGGACGTTCGAAGATGTCACCTCGCGCGCAGGAGTCGGCCAGAGCGGCTGGGGACAGGGCGCCTGCGCCGCCGATTACGACAACGACGGCCGCGATGATCTGTTCGTGACGTCGTGGGGACAAAACCACCTGTATCGAAACCGGGGTGATGGAACGTTCGAGGACGTCACGGCACGAGCCGGATTAGCGAACGCGAAACGACGGTGGGGCGCCGGTTGCGCTTTTATCGACTACGACCGGGACGGAAAGCTGGATCTCTTCGCCGCGAACTACATCGACTTCGACCTGGCCAACGCGCCGGTCCCTGAATCAGGTTTGTGCCGTTACAAAGGGGTCCCCGTCGCGTGTGGACCGCCCGGTCTGCCCGGTGGGAAAAATGTCCTATATCACAACAAAGGAGACGGAACGTTTGAAGACGTCTCTCTCAAGTCACGCATCACCGTGACTGGCGGCACATACGGCCTTGGCGTCAGCACGCTCGATTTTGATGACGATGGATGGACGGACCTGTACGTGGCCAACGACTCGAACCCGAGCACGCTCTATCGCAACAACCACGACGGAACATTCACCGATATTGCCGTGATCGCCGGCTGCGCCTACAGCCAGGACGGAAAACCGCAAGCGGGAATGGGGGTCGCCGTCGGTGACTACGATCACAACGGCACGATGGACATCTTCAAGACCAACTTTGCGGGAGACACGTCGACGCTTTACGCGAACACTGGCAAAGGCTTGTGCGAGGACCGCACGTTTCAATCGGGCCTCGGCCGCAACACACGGTGGCTTGGGTGGGGCGTCGCGTTCACAGATCTGGATCTGGATGGATGGCTCGATCTCTTCCTCATCAATGGACACGTGTATCCCGAGGTCGAGCAGCTCAAAACAGAGGTCGGGTATCGCCAGCGAAAGGTCGTCTATCGAAATCTCGGCGACAACCGATTCGAAGACGTGACGGAACGGCTCGGACCACCGGTGACAACGCCGAAGGCCGGCCGCGGAGCCGCATTTGCCGACCTCGACAACGATGGTCACGTCGACATCATCGTCAACAACGTCAACGACACGCCTGACCTCTTCCGGTCGAAACCGCCTGAGGGCCGAAACTGGCTGATGGTGAAGCTGGTTGGACGTACGTCGAACCGCAGCGCGATCGGCTCGCGCGTGCGCGCCGTGGTGGACAATCGGGTTCAAGTTCAGGAAGTGCGTGGCGGCGGCAGTTACTATGCGCAGAATGATCTTCGGGTGCACTTCGGTCTGGGCAACGCGACGCGAGTCGCCCGGGTTGAAGTCAGATGGCCGAACGGCCTGGAGGAATCGTGGACCGACGTCCCGGTAAACCGCATCCTGACGATCGAAGAAGGTACGGGACAGCGGCGTTCGCAGTAACGTTCGCGGTTGCACTGGCGCTGGCATCAGCGGCGCACGCGCAATCGCAGACGTGGAGTCCTGGCCAGATCGACCCGACGCTGTCGGCAGCGCGCGCGCTGATTGACGAGGGAAAGGCACGCGACGCTGTCGCAAAACTCGAGGGACTTGGGCGTCCGGAGGATCCGCGTGTCGCGCACCTAATCGGCGTGGCCGCGTATCACGCCGACGACTACCCGCGCGCGATTTCGACGCTCAGTCCGCTCGAGCAGCGATTTCCCGAGGGAAGCACCGAGCGACACGAGATCGTGCAGGTGCTTGGTTTGTCATTGTTCCTCGCCGGCCGGTTCGAAGAAAGCATTCCCAAGCTCGAAGCCACGCGTGGGTGGGCCGCGACGAACCTCGAGCTCGCCCACATACTCGGACAGGCATATCTGCAGACCGGGCGAACGGGTCCAGCACGCCAGGCGTTCGCGCGCACGTTCAACGTGTCCGAGGATTCGGCGGCGGCACATCTCGTGACGGCGCAGATGATGATCCGCCTGCAGCTGGAGACACCGGCCGCCGAAGAACTCAAGCGCGCGCTGGCGAAGGAGCCGGCCCTGCCCCAGGCGAACCTGCTGCTCGGACAGCTGGCGTTGTTCCGGGGGCAATTCGACGAGAGCATCACACTGACGAGACGTGAACTCGCAATCGCGCCGGCCAGTGCCACCGCCTATTACCAGCTCGGTGACGCGTACGTGCGACAGTCGCGATGGGACGATGCGATTGCCGCATTGCAACAGTCGTTGTGGCTGAATCCGTTCTACAGCGCCCCGTACATCCTCCTCGGTAAGGCATACGTACAAAAAGGACAGCCGGCGACTGCAGAAGGAATGTTGCGACGCGCGATTGAGTACGACCCAAACAATCGCACCGCGCATTACCTGCTGGGTCAACTCCTGCAGAAGGCCGGTCGCCTCGAGGAGGCAAAACAGGAGTTCGCGATCGCCGAGCGGCTGCAGGGACAGCCGGGCCGGTGAGGCTTCGGCTTACATTGGCCGCCGCGAGTTTCGCCGCCGCGACAATCCCGACGCAGACTCCCGATTCGTGGGACGTGACGTTCACCGACGTGGCTGCGCGCGCAGGACTGATGCATTCCAGCATCTACGGCGGCGTCGATCGCAAGCGATTCATCATCGAGACAAATGGTTGCGGGACTGCGTTCATCGACTACGACAACGATGGATGGATCGATGCGCTGGTGCTCAGCGGCACACGCCTCGCTTCAGGCGCTCGATCGGACTCGACCGACGATCGCGATCGCGCGCCAAGCCGCCTGTACCGAAATCAGCACGACGGCAGCTTCAGAGATGTCAGCGCGCAGGCAGGTCTCTCCAAGGTCGGCTGGGCATCGAGCGTCTGCGCCGGCGACTACGACAACGATGGTTTCGTCGATCTCTTCGTCACCTACTACGGCACCAACGTGCTGTATCGCAATCTCGGCACGGGCCGGTTTGAAGATGCAACATCAAGAGCCGGACTGGTGACGAGCGGAGTTCGATGGGGTTCCGGCTGCAGCTTCATCGACTACGACCGCGACGGACGGCTGGACTTGTTCGTCGCCAACTACCTGAAGTTCGATCTCGCCAATGCTCCTGAGCCAGGCAGTGGCGTCAACTGCACGTGGAAAGGAGTGCCGGTCAACTGCGGACCAAAGGGGCTTCCGACCGATACCAGTCTTCTGTATCACAACGATGGACAAGGTCGCTTCCGCGACGTCTCGTCGTCCTCAGGTATCGATCGAGTGAAGGGCCGTTATTCAATGACCGCGCTCGCCGCGGACTTCGACGCAGACGGATGGCCAGATATTTACGTCGCATCGGATTCGACCGCCGCGATCCTGTATAGAAACAATCGCGACGGCACCTTCACAGACGTGGCAATCCCGAGTGGCGCCGCCTACAGCGAGAACGGCAACCCGCAGGCGGGAATGGGAGTGGCGGCAGGCGACTACGACGGCGACGGACGGCTCGATCTCCTCAAGACGCACTTCGCCGACGACGTCCCCGCGCTCTATCGCAACGCCGGAACGTTCCTGTTCGAGGACGTGGCGACACGCGTCGGCCTGGCGGTGGAGAACCGGTTCGTCGAATGGGGAACGGGAATGCCGGACCTCGATCGCGACGGGCACCCCGACATCGTGTATGTCACGGGCAACGTGTATCCCGAAGTCGAGGCGCGAATGGCGCAGTATCCGCATCGCGGTCCGCGCGTGATCTTCAGGAACACGGGATCCACTACAGGTCCGCGGTTTGCCAACGTCACAACGGCCAGCGGTCAGGGAGCGACAGCGCCGCACTCAAGCCGCGGAGCCGCGTTCGGCGATTTCGACAACGATGGCGACATCGACGTGCTCGTGATGAACATGAACGAGGAGCCGTCGCTGCTTCGCAACGACTACACAGGGAAGAATCATTGGATCGAACTGCAACTCGACGGTAGCGCGTCAAACCGGATGGCGATCGGCGCTCTCGTGACGGTGAAGGTCAACGGTATTTCCTCGACCCGCGCTCTCGTGAGTCAATCGAGCTACTACTCGCACGACGATATGCGATTGCATTTCGGACTGGGAGATCGCCTTGTCGCCGAAACGATCGTTGTTCGGTGGCCCTCTGGAACTGTTCAGTCACTCAACGACGTTCGCGGTGATCGCGTCGTGAACATTCGCGAGAGTGAAACCAGGTAAGCTCGACCGTAATCCGCGCGATGTCGTGGGCATCCGGTTCCCATCTAGATATCGAGGTTGACGGTGTGATCAGCGGTGCTATGATGCGCGCGGCTTCGCGTGCGTCACGCGGCGCACGCGCTCGTATCGTCTCGGTCTAGACAGGAGCGCGCACATGGGTCCAAGATCGTGCGATTCCTCGTCACCTTCCTTTCTTCGTTCCAGTTTGCACGTTGCACTCGTGATCGGTGTACTCGCGATCACCAGCGGCGCGGCGGCCGCGCAGGCCGTCTACGGCAGCGTCAGCGGCATCGTCCGCGATTCGACGGGTGCACTCCTGCCGGGTGCGACCGTCACCATCACCAGTGTCGAGCGCAACACCGTCGACACGGTGGTCACGAATGAGTCTGGTGTTTATCTCAAGGAACGACTGTTGCCCGGCAACTACGAGCTGCGCGCTGAACTCGCCGGCTTCAAAGCCGCTGTGGTTCCGAAGGTGCAGATCAGCGTCGATACGCAGACGCCAGTCAACTTCGCGCTGACGATCGGACAGCTCTCCGAATCGGTCACCGTCTCGGGCGGATCGCCGCTGTTGAAGACCGATCGTGCTGACGTCGCAACGCGATTCTCGGAAAAAGAGATCACGGATCTTCCGATTCTCGATCGGAACTTCACGAAGTTCATCCTGTTGACACCTGGGACGCAGCAGCT
>Ga0207701_10003895_pt1 | contig 15263 bp, 17 predicted proteins | sample KBSSwiSSwithPhiX_FD_184294 | JGI IMG/M metagenome (GOLD analysis project Ga0207701, IMG submission 184294) | Switchgrass rhizosphere bulk soil microbial communities from Kellogg Biological Station, Michigan, USA, with PhiX - S5 (SPAdes) (version 2) | ecosystem: Environmental > Terrestrial >... | reverse complement strand
GCGGCGGGCAAGGGGCTTACGGAAATGATCCTCGCGGAGGAATTGTGAGCGCCGCGGTGGCAACGGACCGGCGTCCGCGGGAGCGCCCCAAGGACGCCGGCTGCCCCCCTGGGGGGGAAGGCGCGCAGCGCCATCGGGGGGAATCATGAGGCACATCCTGTCGATTCTCGTCGAGAACGAAGCCGGTGCGCTCTCGCGCATTTCGGGGCTCTTCTCCGCGCGCGGCTACAACATCGAATCGCTGACGGTCGCGCCGACCGAGGACTTGACGATGTCGCGGATGACGATCGTCACCGCCGGATCCGACGACGTGATCGAGCAGATCACCAAGCAACTGAACAAGCTGGTCGACGTCGTCAAGGTCGTCGACCTGACCGAAGGCAACCACATCGAGCGCGAGCTGATGCTCGTCAAGGTGCGGGCCGCGGGCAAGGATCGCGAAGAGATGAAGCGCCTCGCCGACATCTTCCGCGGCAACATCCTCGACGTGACCGACAAGAGCTACACGATCGAGCTCACCGGCACCGGCTACAAGCTGGACGCGTTCCTGCAGGCGATCGAGCCGGGCGTGATCCTCGAGACGGTGCGCACCGGGGCCTCGGGGATAGGGCGCGGCGAGCGGATATTGCGCGTCTAGCGACGGCGCCGGCCGCTTCCGAAGCGCGGCCGCGAATACGAATCACAACGGAGAACAACGATGAAAGTCTATTACGAGAAGGACGCGGACCTGTCGCTCATCAAGGGGCGCAAGGTCACGATCGTCGGCTACGGCTCGCAAGGGCACGCGCACGCGCAGAATCTCAACGACTCGGGGATCAAGGTCACCGTCGGCCTGCGCAAGGAGGGCGCGTCGTGGGACAAGGCGAAGAAGGCCGGGCTCAAGGTGGCGGAGGTCGAGGACGCCGTGCAGGGCGCCGATGTCGTGATGATGCTGATGCCGGACGAGCACATCGCCGCGGTTTACACCGAAGGTGTCGAGCCTCACATCAAGAAGGGCGCGACCCTCGCGTTCGCGCACGGGTTCAACATCCATTACGGCCAGGTGGTGCCGCGCGCGGACCTCGACGTCGTGATGATTGCGCCGAAGGCGCCGGGGCACACGGTGCGCTCGACCTACGTCGCGGGAGGCGGCGTGCCGATGCTGATCGCCGTGCACCAGGACGCTTCGAAGAAAGCGCGCGACGTCGCGCTGTCGTACGCGGCCGCGATCGGCGGCGCACGCGCAGGCATCATCGAAACGAACTTCCGCGAAGAGACCGAGACGGACCTTTTCGGCGAGCAAACGGTGCTGTGCGGCGGCCTCGTCGAGCTCATCAAGGCGGGCTACGAGACGCTGACCGATGCGGGGTACGCGCCCGAGATGGCGTACTTCGAGTGCCTGCACGAGGTGAAGCTCATCGTCGACCTGATCTACGAAGGCGGCATCGGCAACATGAACTACTCGATCTCGAACAACGCCGAATACGGCGAGTACGTGACCGGCCCGAAGATCGTTACCGACGACACGAAGCGCGCGATGCGCGAAGCGCTTACCCGGATCCAGTCGGGCGAATACGCGCGCGACTTCATCCTCGAGAACCGCGCCGGCGCGCCGATGCTGCGCGCGCGGCGCCGTCTCACGTCGCAGCATTCGATCGAGCAGGTCGGCGAGAAGCTGCGGTCGATGATGCCGTGGATCAAGAAGAACAAGCTCGTCGACCAGACGCGCAACTGAAGACGCGGATGCCGACGGTTTCGGCAGCGAAACGGCCGGATGCCCTGGCGCCACGGGCGCGCCAGGGCGGGTGGGCGGGGATGCTTGTCATCCTCGTGACGCTCGCGATCGTGGGGTTCCTGGCCAAGGACGCGCTCAAGGCGTACCTCGGACTTGGCGTCACGCCGCCGCCGGCGAATGCCGCCGCTCCGGGGGAGCGCGCTCGCGCGCCGGGAGCGATCGGCACGGAAGCCTTCGATCCCGGGTCGGCGCCACCGAGCAGTGGGACGGCGCTCGATCGCGCACGCGGCGTCGAGGACATGGTCAAGCGGCAGGCGGCTGAGCGGGAGGCCCGCGGAGACGGCGTCACGAGGTAAGTCGTGCGGCCCGTCCGTCCGCCTTCGCGACACGGCCGCGAATCGGTGATAATTCGCGGGAGCAGCGCCCAGCGCGGCGGATTCCAATGCAATACGCCTATCCTCATCCGATCATCGCGCGCGAGGGCTGGACCTACCTCGCGCTGTCCGTCGTCACGGCGCTTCTGCTGACGTTCTTCGGCCTGTGGGTACTGGCCACGCTGGCCTGGCTCGTGGTGATCTTCATCGCCCAGTTCTTTCGCGACCCGGCGCGGAAAGTGCCGCGCGAGCCCGGCGCCGTGCTCTCGCCGGCCGACGGCAAGGTGGTGACCGTCTCGCAAACGCGCGACCCCTATCTCGACCGCGACGCGCTCAAGATCAGCGTGTTCATGAACGTGTTCAACGTTCATTCGAATCGCAGCCCCGTGGATGGCGAGGTCGTCGCGGCGTGGTACCACGGAGGAAACTTCGTGAACGCCGCGCTCGACAAGGCGTCAATCGAAAACGAGCGCAATGCGCTCCATCTTCGCACCGCTGCGGGCGGCGACGTCACCTGCGTGCAGATCGCCGGCCTGATCGCGCGACGGATCCTTTGCTACGTGAAGCCCGGCGATTCGCTCGCTCGCGGCCAGCGGTACGGCTTCATCCGCTTCGGCTCGCGTGTCGACGTCTATCTCGCGGCGGATGCGCGGCCGAAGGTCGCCATCGGCGACGTCGTGTACGCGACGGAAACGGTGGTGGCCGAGCTTCCTTCAACCTGACGCCGGTCGCTCGCGGGCCGCCACGGCACCGTCGAAGGCGACCGCCGCCACGACGCCAAGGGTGACGCGGAGCGCGATTGTGCTACCTTTGCGACCCGATGGCGGACTTCGACACCCAGCGATCGGTGCAGAAGAACAGGATCCGGCGACGCGGGATCTATCTTCTGCCGAACCTGTTCACGACGGCCGCGCTGTTCGCCGGCTTCTACGCGACCGTGCAGGCGATGAATTTGCGCTTCGACCAGGCGGCGGTTGCGATCTTCTGCGCAATGGTGCTCGACGGTCTCGACGGACGGGTTGCGCGTCTGACAAGGACGCAAAGCGCGTTCGGTGCCGAGTACGACAGCCTTGCGGACATGGTGAGCTTCGGGGCGGCGCCCGCGCTGATCGTCTACGAGTGGGCGCTCAAGGGAATGGGCAACCTCGGCTGGATCGCCGCGTTCGTCTATGTGGCGGGCGCGGCGCTGCGCCTCGCGCGTTTCAACGTGATGCTCGACGTCGCCGACAAGCGCTGGTTCACCGGCATTCCGAGCCCGGCGGCGGCGGCGCTCGTCGCCGGCTTCGTCTGGATCATCGACGATCTTTCGGTCGATCCGGTCGGCATTCGCTGGTGGGCCTGGGCGGTCACCCTTTTCGCCGGGCTCACGATGGTCAGCAACGTTCCGTACTACAGCTTCAAGACAATCAATCTCAAGAAGAGCGTGCCGTTCCTCGCGATCTTCGTATTCGTCCTCGTCATCGCGCTGCTGGCCGTCGCGCCGGCGCTGGTACTGTTCGCGGGTTTCGTGGGCTACGCGCTGTCGGGCTACGTGGCTTCGGCGTGGATGTGGTACGGGCGCCGTCGCCGGCGCGCGCGAGCGTTGCCGCCGGCCGACTAACCCCTTGCGCACGTTCCTTTTCTGCGGGTATAGTCGACTCGTCATGAAGCAGCTCCCCATCTCCGGCCGCCTCGCGCTCATCGCCGACCCGTCCCCTAGGGACGCCGGATATGCATCCGCCAGGGACGCGGGACACGCCTCCCTTCTGGGCGGCCTGCTGCTTCTGCTGCGCCCCGCGCGCAGATAACTTTCCCCTCCCTTTCCGCAGTGCCCGCGCCGTCCAAGCAAGGACGGCTCCTTGTCGCATCGAGGTTTTGGTAACGAGGAACTCTTAGATGAAGCCCTACCCAGCTCGCAAGTACCGACCCGTCGCGCCGATCCCGTTGACCGACCGGCAATGGCCCTCGCGCACGATCGCCAAGGCGCCGATCTGGTGCAGCGTCGATCTGCGCGACGGCAACCAGGCGCTGATCGAGCCGATGGACGCTGATCGCAAGCTGAGGATGTTCCGGCTGCTCGTCGACATGGGCTACAAGGAGATCGAGATCGGTTTCCCGGCCGCGTCGCAGACGGACTACGACTTCACGCGCAAGCTCATCGTCGAGAACCTCATTCCCGACGATGTCACGGTCCAGGTGCTGACCCAATCGCGCGAGGCGCAGATCGCGCGCACGTTCGAGGCGCTCGACGGCGCCAGGCGGGCGATCGTCCACCTGTACAACTCGACGTCGACGACACAGCGGCGACTCGTGTTCGGCCTCGATCGCGACGGCATCAAGGCGATCGCGGTCTCGGGAGCGAAGCTGATCCGCGACGCCGTTGCGCGCCGCCCGCAGACGGAGTGGTTTCTCGAATATTCGCCGGAGAGCTTCACCGGCACGGAGCTCGACTTCGCGGTCGAGATCTGTAACGCGGTGACCGACGTGTGGCTCCCCACGCGCGAGCGCAAGACCATCCTCAACCTTCCGTCGACCGTCGAGCTCGCCACGCCGAACGTCTATGCCGATCAGATCGAGTGGATGAGCCGGCATCTCGCTCGCCGCGACAGCGTCATCGTGTCGGTGCATCCGCACAACGATCGTGGTTGCGGCATCGCGTCCGCCGAGCTCGCGATGATGGCCGGTGCAGAGCGCGTCGAGGGATGCCTTTTCGGAAACGGCGAGCGTACGGGCAACGTCTGCCTCGTCACGCTCGGGCTCAATCTCTATACGCAGGGCGTCGATCCGGGAATCGACTTCTCGGACCTCCAGTCGGTCATCCGCTCGTACGAGTACTGCAACCAGCTGCCGCTCGATCCGCGACATCCTTACGGCGGCGAGCTCGTGTTTACGGCGTTCTCCGGGTCGCACCAGGACGCGATCAAGAAGGGCCTCGCCGCTCGCGCGCGCGAGCTCGAGCGTGGCAACGTCGAATGGGACGTGCCGTACCTGCCGATCGACCCCGCCGACATCGGCCGCACGTACGACGCGGTCATCCGCGTCAACAGTCAGTCGGGCAAAGGCGGCATCGCCTACCTTCTCGAGCGTGAGTACGAGCTCTCGCTGCCGCGTCTTCTGCAGATCGAGTTCAGCCAGGTCATTCAGCAGATCACCGACAAGACCGGCAAGGAACTGACGGCGCCGGAGATCAAGGCCGCCTTCGATCGCGAATACGCGGCCGTGTCTGCGCCCATCGCGCTGCTCGATCACCGCACGCAGCACAGCGCCGCTGGCGCAATCGAGCGGATGGTCGCGCGGCTTGCGTTCAACGGGACGGAAGCCGAGCTCGTCGGGCACGGGAACGGACCCGTGGATGCATTCGTGCATGCCCTGCGGGAAGGCGCGGGCTTCGACGTCCACGTGCAGAACTATCACGAGCACGGCGTCGGCAGCGGCGAGGACGCGACAGCGGTGGCGTACGTCCAGCTTCGCATCGGCAGCGACCGCACGGTCTACGGCGTCGGGTTCGACAGCAACATTGTCACGGCGACGCTGCGCGCCGTCGTGTGCGCCGCGAACCGCGCGCTGCAGCGCGAATGGCTCGCGATGCGGCCGTTGCACCAAGCGGTAAGCGCCCAGGCTGCATAGCGTCGATGCCGGACCCGCATCCGGCGGCCGGTGAGGAGGCCGCATTAGCAGCGGCTGGTGAGCAGGCCGCATTAGCAGCGGCTGGTGAGCAGGCCGCATTAGCAGCGGCCTATCGCGTCGGCTCCGCCGACATCCCGCTGTGGCCGGACGGGCAGCGGATCGACGCCCTGTCGGCGCCGCTCATGGCTTCGACGCACTTCGCGGATCATCCGCGGTATCACGCCGCGCTCGCCGCCACCATCCTGGAGATGGAGCAGAGCCCCGCGTACCGGGACTGGATCTTCAAGGGCGGCTGCGGCATGAAAGTCCGGCGGCCGGATCGCTGGGGGAATCCGGCGGCCGATCTGATCCACGGTCGCGCGCTCGCCTTCGCGCATCGCGTGCTGTCGCAGCACGACGTGTACACCGACGACTGCTGGGCCAGCGTCTATCGCGACGGCCAGTACTGCCTGCCGCACAGTCACCTGCGGTCGAATGTCAGCATCGTCTACCTCTTGGACGAAGGCGATCCCGATCCTGACGACCCGATGGCCGGCCAGCTCGTTTTCGCGGACCCGCGCATCCCCCACTGCTGCCAACAGGAGCGGGGCCGCGTGACAAGCTTGCTCAAACCCGAAATGACGCCGGGCACCATGATCGTGTTCGCGAGCGACTACGTGCACACGGTCGGCCCGTACCGCGGCCATCGCCCGCGTATGACGATGTCATGGAACGTCACGATCAAGCGATTGGCGGGAAATGCCGCCGCCAGCTTCCTGTAGTGCAGCGCAGCGCCCGGATGCCCGTTGGCGACCTCGATGTCGCTCGCCCCGAGCCGCCCGGCGGTCTCCGTTGCACCACAAAATCAGTTAAGATTCAACAACGATACGGCCCGTTCGGGCTGAGCGCATACGCCCACCTGGTGCCGCTGCGCGTTACGTTGCATTGCGAGAATCTTCATGAACATGCGCGCTTTTCCGTATGGCCCCGGCATCGACGTGATCGGCCGCATCACGCCGGAATACGCCGAAATTCTGACCCCCGAGGCGATGGCGCTGGCTGCCAAGCTGCAGCGGGCATTCGGCGGGCGTCGCGCGGAGCTGCTCGCTAGACGCGCCAGACGCCAGGCGGAGTTCGATGCGGGCGCGCTGCCCGACTTCCTGCCGGAGACGCGCGCGGTCCGCGAAGCCGATTGGACATGCGCGTCGATCCCGGCCGACATTATCGACCGCCGCGTCGAGATCACCGGTCCGGTGGATCGCAAGATGGTCATCAACGCACTCAACTCGGGCGCCAATGTGTTCATGGCCGACTTCGAGGACGCCAACACGCCGAAGTGGGACAACCATCTGCAGGGACAGCTCAATCTGCGCGATGCGATCCGCCGCCGGATCGACTACACGTCCGCGGAAGGCAAGGCGTACCGCCTCAACGACAAGACCGCGGTGCTGTTCGTGCGGCCGCGCGGCTGGCATCTCCCCGAAAAGCACGTGCTGATCGACGGACAGCCCATCTCCGGGTCCATCTTCGATTTCGCGCTCTACTTCTTCCACAATGCGCAGGAGTTGATCGCGCGCGGCAGCGGCCCGTACTTCTACCTGCCGAAGCTCGAGAGCCATCTCGAAGCGCGGCTGTGGAACGACATCTTCGTGCTCGCGCAGGACGAGCTCGGCATTCCACGCGGCACGATCCGCGCGACCGTGTTGATCGAGACGCTGCTCGCGGCGTTCGAGATGGACGAGATCCTGCATGAGCTTCGCGACCACTCGGCGGGACTCAACTGCGGCCGCTGGGATTACATCTTCTCGTGCATCAAGAAGCTGCGCCACAACGCCGATTTCTGCCTTGCCGACCGGGCGCAGGTCACGATGACGACGCATTTCATGAAGAGCTATGCGCTGCTGCTCGTGAAGACGTGCCACCGGCGAAACGCGCACGCGATGGGCGGGATGGCCGCGCAAATCCCCGTGAAGAACGACGAGGCCGCCAACGCCGAGGCGTTCGCGAAAGTGAAGGCCGACAAGGAGCGCGAAGCGACGCAGGGGCACGACGGCACGTGGGTCGCCCATCCCGGCCTCGTGGGCGTCGCGAAGGACGCATTCGACCTGCTCATGCCCGGGCCGAACCAGATCGCGAGCCGGAAGCGCGAGGATGTGAAGGTCACCGCGGCCGACCTTCTGAAGTTCGAGCCGGAAGCGCCGATCACCGAAAAAGGCCTGCGGCTCAACATCAACGTCGCGATCCAGTACGTCGGCGCGTGGCTCGTGGGCCAGGGCGCGGTCCCGATCTACAACCTGATGGAAGACGCGGCGACCGCGGAGATCTCGCGCTCGCAGGTCTGGCAGTGGATCCGCTCGTCGAAGGGCCGCCTGGACGATGGCCGCAAGGTCACCGCCGAGATGGTGGCGGCGATGATCCCCGAAGAGGTCGCGAGGATCCGCGAGCTGCTCGGTCCGGCCTACGCATCGGGCAAATATGAAGACGCGGCGGCCATCTTCGCGGATCTGGTTGCAAACGATGCGTTCGTCGAATTCCTGACACTGCCCGCGTACGAGCGTATCGACTGACGCGCATCACGGTCCGCCGGCGCGACAGCGCCGCGGCTCTAGACGATTTGGCAGGCGCCGTCGAAGGCAAGCCGCGGCGCGCGTGGACGCAGCGTGGACCGGTCGCCGTACCCCAGGTTGCAGAGGAAGATCGACTTGACCTTACCTCCCGGAAAGAACTCGGCGTCGAGCTTCGCATGGTCGAAGCCGCCCATAGGTCCGCAATCGAGGTCGAGCGCGCGGGCGGCAACGATGAAGTACCCTCCCTGCAGCGTCGCGCTTCGCGTCGCCTCGTACTCGATCAGCTCCGGCTTGCCGACGAAATCCTTTTTCGCGTCGCGGTACGGAACGAGCAACGGCAGCTTTTCATAGAACTCGAGATCGTAGGCGACGATCGCGGTCGCGGGCGCCGTCATCGTCTGCTTCACGTTGCCGCGGTCGAGGGCCGGCTCGAGCCGCGCCTTTCCCTCGGGTGTGGTGACGAACACGATTCGCGCCGGGCAGATGTTGCTCGACGTCGGACCCCACTTCATGAGCTCGTAGATCGCGTGGAGAGTGTCGTTCGAAACGGGACGCGGCGTCCACGCGCGCAGCGTGCGGGCCGTGCGGAAAATGACGTCGAGTGCATCGTCGGACAGGGGCATGGCCTTCACCTGCGGAAAAGGAGGCCGTCAACACGGCCGCGCGACCATGTTAGCAAGAACGCGAGAGGACGATCCTTCGCACGCGCAGTCAATCGAGGAAAGTGCTCTTGGTAACAATTGGTGAAGCGATTGCTTCAAACTATCGACAAGATTGGTACAATCAATTGGACGTAAGGAAAGCGCCGGCCAAGAATCGGACCGGCGCAAGCAATGCGAGGCCGCCTCGAAGCCGCCCTTGAAAGCTCGGGGGAGGCGGGCACACTCGCAACAACGGAAGGAGACAGCACGATGAAAAGCCTCAACGGCAGCAAGACGCACGAGAATCTTAAGGCCGCGTTCGCAGGCGAATCGCAGGCGAACCGCCGTTACCTGTACTTCGCGAACAAGGCCGACGTCGAGGGCCAGAACGATGTCGCGGCGGTGTTCCGCTCGACGGCGGAAGGCGAAACCGGCCACGCGCACGGCCACCTAGATTATCTCGCCCAAGTGGGCGATCCCGCCACCGGGCTGCCGATCGGCGTCACGCGCGCGAATCTCAAGGCGGCGATCGCCGGCGAGACGCACGAGTACACCGACATGTACCCGGGGATGGCCAAGGCCGCCCGCGGCGAAGGCTTCGATGAAATCGCGGACTGGTTCGAAACGCTCGCGAAGGCCGAGCGGTCGCATGCGAACCGGTTTCAGAAAGCGCTCGACATACTGGCGGATTGAGCCTCGCGCTCGCGTTGGAGCGACGCGGCGGCGACTGGAATTTGTCACAGCCCGTCCCCGTCGCCGCAACGCCCAGCGTGAAGAACGCGAGTCGTTGCGGCACGGTGCCGTGGCGCCGAGCTTGGCATCTGGCCTATCGGCCCTGCAATAGGCTTGCCCGCATCACCCTCGACGAGTCGCGCTCCGCTCTCCGATGACCACCCGCGAAGGCAACCTCGTCGCGCCCACGCGCCATCCGCTCGACTGGACGAGTCCGCAGTTCTACGACGAGGCGGCGGTTGAGAAGGAAATGGAGCGGGTGTTCGACATCTGCCACGGCTGCCGCCGTTGCGTGAGCCTGTGCCAGGCGTTCCCCACGCTCTTCGACCTCGTCGACAACAGCAAGACGATGGAAGTCGACGGCGTGGCGAAGTCCGACTACCCGAAGGTCGTCGAGCAGTGCTACCTGTGCGATCTCTGCTACATGACGAAGTGCCCTTACGTTCCGCCCCATCCGTGGAACGTGGACTTTCCGCACGTCATGCTGCGTGCGAAGGCGGTCGGGTTCCGAAAGAAAGGCTCCCGGCCGCGCGACCGGTTCCTGACGAGCACCGACCGCGTGGGCAAGCTCGCGACAATCCCCGTCGTCGTGCAGATGGTGAACGCGATCAATGGCAACCCCGCCGTGCGCAAGGTGATGGAGAAGACGATCGGCGTCGCGGCCGAGGCTCACCTGCCGCCGTACGACGCCGCGCGCTTTCGCGACACGGTGCGTGCTTCAATCGCGTGGCCCGTGAGGAACGGGGAGCGCACGCCGGGCAAGGTGGCGCTCTTCGGCACCTGCTACGTCAATTACAATGAGCCGTCGCTCGGGCACGACCTCGTGCGCATCCTCGAGCACAACGAAGTGCCGTACCGTCTCGTGGAGGACGAAGTCTGCTGCGGTATGCCCAAGCTCGAGATCGGCGACCTCGAATCCGTCGCTGTGCTCAAAAAGCGGAACATCGGCCCGATGGGGGCGCTGATGCGCGAAGGTTATGCCATCCTGACCGCCGTTCCGTCATGCACGCTCATGTGGAAGCACGAGTTGCCGCTGCTGTTTCCCGACGAGCCGGACGTTCGCGCGGTCGCCGACGCAATGTTCGATCCGCTCGAATACCTGGTGCAGCGCGAGAAGGATGGCCTCCTGCGCAAGGACTTCAGGACGCCGCTCGGCAACGTGAGCTACCATGTTCCCTGCCACTCGCGAGTGCAGAACGTGGGCCAGAAAACGCGCGAAGCGCTGGAATGGATTCCCGGAACCACGGTCCACACCGTCGAGCGGTGTGCGGGACACGACGGAAGCTACGGCGTGAAAACCGAGTTCTACGCGAACTCGATGAAAATCGGCCGTCCGGTGTTTCGCCAGATGGCAGAGTCCGAGCCCGATTACATCTCGTCGGATTGTCCGATTGCCGGCCGGCGCATCGCGCAGGCGATCGAGCAGTCGGGCAGCGCGCACCGTCCGCGCAAGGAACACCCGCTCACGCTGCTGCGCATCGCTTATGGGCTCTAGAGCGGCCAGCGAATGACAAGAATCACGAGCCGGCATCCGGCGCACGGACGCTCATCCCCCGACACACTGCCGAGGAACCGCCGCCATGTCGCATGAAGGCTATCACGAGCCGATCGAAAAGCTCTCGTCCGCAACCCAGGATTTTCACCGCGCCATCGTGTCGCTGATCGAGGAGCTCGAAGCCGTCGACTGGTACAACCAGCGCGTGGACGCCTGCGTCGATCCGGAGTTGAAGCGCATCCTCGCGCACAACCGCGACGAGGAGATCGAGCACGCCGCGATGACGCTCGAGTGGATTCGCCGGAATAATTCGAAGTTCGACGAGGAGCTGCGCGAGCGGCTGTTCAAGGCGGGACCCATCAACGACGAGCACTGAGCCGATGACGATCACGCGCGACAGCCTGCTTTCGCTCGAGGCCTACGCGAAGGCACGCGCCGAGTTCCGCGCCCGCGTCCTCGCCCACAAGAAGCCCCGCACGGTGCATCTCGGGGACCACGTGACGCTCATCTTCGAGGATGAGCTCACGATTCGCTACCAGATCCAGGAGATGCTGCGGATCGAGAAGACGTTCGAGGAGCACGGCATCCAGGAGGAGCTCGACGCGTACAACCCGCTCGTCCCCGACGGCTCCAACTTCAAGGCGACGATGCTGATCGAGTACGAGGATCCCGTCGGACGGGCAGTGGCGCTCGCGCGCCTCGTCGGAATCGAGCGTGGGGTCTGGGTGCAGGTCGAAGGCTTGCCGCCCGTCAACGCGATCGCCGACGAGGACCTGCCGCGCGAGACGGAGTCGAAGACTGCGGCCGTGCACTTCCTGCGCTTCGAGCTCGCAGCCGACATGGTCGCGGCGCTGCGCCGTGGGGAAAACCTCGCGATCGGCGTCGATCACCCTCAGTACCAGGCGCGCATTGCATTCGTCCCGCCTGCAACACGCGAGGCGCTCGTCGCCGATCTTGCCTGAGGTGTTGATCACCCGCTGACCGTCACTGCGAGCGCGCCGAATCACCAACTGCGTTGCGTTGCGCGCTCCCAGCCGGCCGCGTCGATGCTCCAGACGCGGAATTCCGCGAGCTCCCCGCGATGAGTGCGCATCTCACGGCGCACCTCGGCCATCCCACACTTCGCCATTACGCGTCCGGATGCCGGATTGCGCACGAGATGGATCGCCGTCATCGCGTCGATTCCGAGCCGCGAGAACGCAAGCGCCAGCATCGCGCGCGCGGCCGCCGTCGCGTAGCCAATCCCCCAATGGGGCCGGCCAACCCAATAGCCAAGCGATTCGCCGGCCTCCGGGGTACTTGTCATCCCGATCGCGCCGACCAGCACTCCATCTTCCGCTCGAGCGATCGCGTAAGTGGGCATCGGCCCGGTCTCGCACGCTTCGCGGCAGGCATTGATGAACGATTGCGCCATTTCGAGCGAGTAGGGGTGCGGGATCAGCGCCGTCATTTGCGCGACCTGCCAGTCGCCGCAGAGCTCCGCGACGCGCGGCGCATCGGCAAGCGTGAACACACGGAGCACGACCGGAGGCGAAGCAATGTGTCGAGGCAGGGACATGCTTGCGCGCCGGCCGAACGGATCTCGAGGCCGCCGGCGATCGCCGCCGCTAGTCGCGGAAGTTGCCGAACTGGACGGGGAAGTCGGTGATCGTCTTCTTGACGAGCGCGATCGCCTGCTGCAAATCGTCGCGCTTCGCGCCGGACACGCGGACGGCTTCGCCCTGGATCGAGGCCTGCACCTTCAGCTTGCTGTCCTTGACCAGCTTCACGATCTTCTTCGACAGGTCCTGCTCGATGCCGACGCGGATCGTCAGCGGCTGCTTCACCTTGTTGCCGGAGATCTTCTCGACCGTGCCGTACTTGAGGGCACGGACGTCGACGCCGCGCTTCGTGAGCTTGCCGGTGAGGATGTCGGTCACCTGCTTCAGCTTGAAATCGTCGTCGGCGTAGAGCGTGAGCGTGTTGTCCGCGTGCTCGACGCGCGCGTCGGAGCCCTTGAAGTCGAAGCGCGTCGAGACTTCCTTGTTCGTCTGATCGACGGCGTTGCGGACTTCCACCTGGTTCACTTCGGAAACGATATCGAACGACGGCATGGCAGCGGCTCTAAGGCTCGGATGTGAGAAGTCTACCGCAACGCGATTACCCGCTGACGGGTCCGCTTGCTCAGGTCAGCTCGTCGATGGAGCGCGGCCAGCTCTTGTGCAGGAGCCGGGACAGCGCGCGATCGGCGAGCACGACGCCATTCGTCTGGCAACGCGCGCAATAGTTGCATTCGTTCTCCGCATAGACGATCCGCTGCACCGGTGCGCCGCAAACCGGACATGGCTTCCCGTAGCGGCCGTGCACCGCCATCTCCGGCCGGAAAGCGGTGACCTTCTCGGGAAAGGCGCCGCTCGCCTGCTTGCGCAACCGCTCGACCCATTCGTCCAGCACGGCCCGCGTCGCCGCGTATAGCCGCTCGATCGCTGCGCCATCTAGCTTCGCCGTATGCACAATCGGCGACAGTCGCGCGCGGTGCAGAATCTCGTCGGAATAGGCGTTGCCAATGCCCGCGAAAAGCCGCGGATCCGTGAGCGCGCGCTTCAAGGTGTGGTTCTCGCGTTTGAGCCGATCGGCAAATGCGGGAAGGTCCGCTTTCTCGATCTCGAGGCCACCGGCGTCGAAGCTCGCGAGCACCGCAGCATCCCCGACAAAGTGCAGCGACGCTCGCCGTTTCGTTCCCGCTTCGGTGAACGCAAGCGTGCCGGAATCGAATTCGAAGGTCGCGAGCGTAATTCGCCCCGGCGGCTTCTGCTTGCGCTCGAGCCACCGTAGACGGCCTGCAATCATGAGATGCAGAACGAGAAAGCGCTCGCCCTCGAGAGCTATGACGATGCGCTTGCCGATCCGGCGCAGGTGCTGAACCTGTCGGCCCTCGGCATCACCGATGGGCGGAACGGCGGTGCGCAGCACGAACGGATTTACGATCCGGACGCGGTCGAGCTTGCGGCCGCGAATGCGCGCGCTAAGCGCTTCGAGGTAGAGCGTGAGATCCGGCAGCTCCGGCATGGATGATGTGCGTGCCGTCGCAACAGGGCTTGTTCGCGATGCGCCGCAACGGCTGGGAATGGCGACTGGCCGAACGCGGCTAGAATAACCGATTTCGCACACGCCAGAAGGCGCCTTCATGTCGCACATCCTGCAGGATCTTCCCGTTGGCCAGCGCGTCGGCATCGCGTTTTCCGGCGGCCTCGACACGAGCGCGGCGCTCCACTGGATGCGTGCGAAAGGCGCGATTCCCTACGCTTATACCGCGAATCTCGGCCAGCCCGACGAGCCCGACTACGACGATATTCCGCGCAGGGCGAAAGCTTACGGTGCGGAGGAAGCGCGGCTCGTCGATTGCCGCGCGGCGCTCGTGGCCGAGGGAATTGCCGCGCTCCAGGCCGGCGCCTTCCACATCTCGACCGCGGGCCAGACGTACTTCAACACGACGCCCCTCGGCCGCGCCGTGACGGGCACGATGCTCGTCGTCGCGATGCGCGAGGACGACGTCCACATCTGGGGCGACGGCAGCACGTTCAAGGGCAACGACATCGAGCGCTTCTACCGCTACGGGCTGCTCGCCAATCCGGACCTGCGAATCTACAAGCCGTGGCTCGACGCCACGTTCATCGACGAGCTCGGCGGCCGCAAGGAGATGTCCGAATATTTGACGCGCGCCGGGTTCGGCTACAGGATGAGTGCGGAAAAGGCCTATTCCACGGACTCGAATCTTCTCGGTGCGACGCACGAGGCGAAGGATCTCGAGTTCCTCGACAAGGGCATCCGCATCGTCGAGCCGATCATGGGCGTGCCGTTCTGGCGCGACGACGTCGCGGTAAAGCCCGAGACGGTCTCGATCCGGTTCGAACAGGGACGTCCGGTGGCGCTCAACGGCGCCGCGTTTGCCGACGAGGTGGCGTTGCTGCTCGAGGCCAACGCCGTAGGCGGCAGGCACGGCATCGGGATGAGCGACCAGATCGAGAACCGGATCATCGAAGCGAAGAGCCGCGGCGTGTACGAGGCGCCGGGGATGGCGCTCCTCTTCATCGCGTACGAGCGGCTCGTCACCGGCATCCACAACGAGGACACGATCGAGCAGTACCGCGACCATGGCCGCCGGCTGGGGCGGCT
>Ga0207701_10003894_pt1 | contig 15266 bp, 13 predicted proteins | sample KBSSwiSSwithPhiX_FD_184294 | JGI IMG/M metagenome (GOLD analysis project Ga0207701, IMG submission 184294) | Switchgrass rhizosphere bulk soil microbial communities from Kellogg Biological Station, Michigan, USA, with PhiX - S5 (SPAdes) (version 2) | ecosystem: Environmental > Terrestrial >... | reverse complement strand
ACTTTATACGGATGTGGGTGGGGAGGGAAAGGTAACGACAACTCCCAACTCCCAGCGCTCCCACTCCCAAAGGCACGCGCTCGAACAATGGGATGAAAGCAGCACCAACCAGCTGGTTGGCCAGCTTTCACCCGATTGTTCGAACAGCCGCCCTTGGGAGTTGGATCGTTGGGAGTTGGAAGTTGATCTGTTACCCGCCGTAATACCCGTTGCGGGCTCGCACGACCGCTGACGGGCGCTTCACGCGGACGTCGAGGCGGCGCCATTCGCGGGCGGTGACGGCTTCAATCGCGATCACATACTGCTGGCGAAGCTCCGACACGAGACCGACTGCCGCCGTCGTGGTTTCGGTCAGGTTGCTCGCGAACACCAGCTGTCCTCCCGTCCACTCGGCGAGATCGCGGAGATCGGCGGCCTTCGACTGATCGGAACGCTCCGCCGCCTCCATCATCGCCCGCTGATCGATCGAGGGCACCGTGGCCATCACATACACGGGCACCGCGATGGAGCTCGCAAGGCCCGACACTTCCGGGGCGGTGTACTTGCTGCTCGTGTCGATCCCGTCGGTGAGGACGACGATGGCTTTGTGCGTCGCGGAGCGTTCGGACAGGCGGCGGGCTGCGGCGGCGGTAGCGTCGTAGAGCGAGGTCGTGCCGTACGGCTTCACGTTCTCCAGCGTTCCGGCCAGGCCCGAGGGATTCGTGGTGAACGGCTGGCTCTCGTGCAGGCTGGAGTCGAACGTGAAGACGGCCACTTCGTCGTCTCCGGGGCGGAGCTGCGAGATGACCGTGTCGAGCGCCTGCCGGGCCATGGCGAGCTTGGGGCTGATCGCCATGCTGCCGCTCAGGTCGACGAGGATCGCGAGGCTCACCGGGGAGCCGGCATCGGACCGGAGCGACAGCACCGGACGGAGCTGGCCGTTGTCGCGGATCTCGAAGTCGGCCGCGGTCAGGCCCGCAACCGGCCGCCCCTTGCCATTCCGCACGGCGGCCTGAATAGTGACCACGTCTGCCGAGCTCTTGAACCGGGGAACCGGATCGCTCCCTGGCTGCTGTGCAGCCAGCGTGGCGATTCCGCCCGATGCCAGAAGCGAGACCACGACCAGGGAACCAACAGCGTGCAGTTTCATGGCTCTTCTACGGTCTATCGGACCCTTAGAGACAGCGCGACAACCAGCCCCGTACGGGCGTCTTCGATTGATGACCAGCGCTCCGCGAGCACCGTCCGAATCGAAGACGAGCCTCCCGGGCGCTCTGGGATCTATTACGAGTACGAGCGCGGTGGCTGGCCCGGCCGCAAATTGTGGGGAACGCTCATCAGTATAGGCGATCCGGGCGGTGTTTGCGAGAAGATTTTGTAATCGGCTGCTCCGCGCGGAGAATGGCCGTCAGCTGACCCGGATCCCAACCATCCTCAGCTCAGCCGTCCGCGAAACCAGGGTCAGCGTTTCTCGGCGACGACCGTGTTCCGGAGGACGCCGAGCCCCTTGATCTCCACCTCGTAGGTGTCGCCCGGCTTCATCGCCTGGGTCGTCCCCGGCGTTCCCGTAAAGACGACGTCGCCAGGCTCGAGCGTCACGTAGCGGCTGACGTAGCTGACGATCGTGTCGATCGGGAAGATCAGCATGTCGGTCGACGACTCCTGCACGACCTTGCCATTGAGGCGTCCGATCAGACTGAGCTTGTTGTAGTCCGCGCCGCGAACCAGCGACGGCCCCATCGGTCCGAACGTGTCGGAGCCCTTGGCGCGGAACCATTGCAGGTCCGCTTTCTGCCAGGCGCGCTCGCTCACGTCGTTGCACGGCGTCACACCGAACACGTGCTCCTTGACCTGCGCCTCGGTGATGTTCTTCGCGCGTTTCCCGATCACCAGGCAGACCTCCGCCTCATAGTGGAGCGTCGTCGCATCGGCGGGATAGATGATGTCGGCAGTGTGACCGACCAGTGAGGTGGGCATCTTGGCGAAGAGGCCGACGTACTTGGCGGCGGGCTGTTCACCGATGTGGCTGCGATAGTTCAGGCCGGCCGCCACCACCTTCTTCGCTTCCGCCGGCGCGAGCAGCTTGACCTCGGCCAGCTTCAGCGTCCGCCCGTTCGGCTTCGCGCCCTCGAACACATTCCCCTGGAGCTCGCGGATCGTCTGCCCCTCGAGCAGTCCCCATGCGACGCGGCCGGCTGCTTCGTACTTCACGTAGTGCGTGAGAGTCTGGGCTCCGAGACCGGCCGGCAGGCCGGTGAGCAAAACTGCGCAGGCGACAGCAAACCAGCGTGCGTTCATGGTCTCTCCTGAAGGCCGCCTATGGTATCGCAGGCGCAGGTCCTACTTGACGCGGCCGTCGCTGGCGGGGATGATGGCGGCCTTTTGGCATTGCCGACAGTGCCAATGTCACTGAAGGGGAGGATCCGATGAGTTCTGCCGCGAAGCGCTATCGGCTGGTGCTCTGCCTGAGCATCGTGGCGAATCTCGTGGTCGGCATCATCATCCTCTTCTGGCCGGATTCGTTCACCAGCTTCGCCGGCCAGCCGAATGCACGTCCGGACACGTGGCCGCGCCATTGGGGCATGCAGCTCTGGGCGATCAACCTCTTGTATCTCCCCGGCTACTGGAACCCCGCCGAGAATCGTTTTCAGAACTGGGTCGGTATCGGCGTCCGCCTCACCTTTGCAGCGTTTTTCTTCCTGCAGGGCGACGGCTTCGTCCCGATGGGCATCTATGACGGGGTTTCAGGGCTGATCCTGCTCTTCTGCTACTTGCCGGTCGTCAAGGACCGGACGTAACTCAGCGTCCTGGCAGGCGGTACTGCTCGAGCAGCGTCAGGTACTCGCGATCCTGGACGCGGCCCGGTGCACCTGCGGTGACGGAACGGAGTACCCGGCGGGCCTGGCTGCGCTCGAGCGTGTCGGTTTCCGCCGTCGCCTTCCGCGACAGCTTCGACAGCCGATCCCGGAGCATCATCAGCGCCACTTCCCGCCCGTCGTCGCTCCCGAGGCGCGCTTCGAGCGCGAAGATCTCTTCCAGCATGCGTCCTTCGGCGCTGTCCGCGTCCCGTTCCCGCTTGAGCGCCTTCTTGACGTCGGCCTGACGGGACATCTGGTCCACCCGGGCGGCTTCGGCCGACACGTCGGCGAGCCCCTTGAAGTCCGAGACCAGTGCCGTCAGCAGGTAGACCGTCTCCGCCGGCCCGTCAGCCGCCGCCAGCCTGCTCCGGCGCTTCTCCACGATCCGCTTCGCCAGCGCATCATCACGGCTGCGGCGCCCCGACTGCATGGCCTGGATCTCCAGCCACTCCACGGCTGCGACCGCCACGTCGTCCGGGGGAAGGGTGTGGCCGCCCTGGAATACGGCGAGGAAATGCGGCGACGTGAGCTTGCGATCGAGCAGCCGCATCTCCATGTAGTTGAAATCTTCCGTCCCCGCAGTGCTGAAGATGGCGAAGGACACACTGACGCGCGGCTGGCTGTCGGGATACCCCGCGCTCGACGCGATGACCCCGGCGATATTCTTGTTTCCGAGGGCGATCCCCGTCGCGACGCGGGCGCCGCCCGACATGCCGGCGAGATAGACGCGCTGCGGATCGATGTTGAAGCGCTGGCCGACGTCCATGATCATCGCCTGTGCGGCCGCCTGCGAAACCGCGTAAGGTCCGTTTCGCGAGTTGTTGGACGCAGCGACGACGTAGCCATACTCCTCGGCCGCGGCCTGGAATTTCTCGACCATCATGCGGCCGCGCGCCGCCGGATGGAAGGCGAGGATCAGGTTCCACTTGCGCTCGGGAGAGTAGGTGGACGGCAGGTAGAGCGCGTAGGTCTGCTCCGGATTGCCGGCGCACTGCACGCGATCGACGATCGTTCCCCGCTCGAGCACCTGCGCAGGGGCAGGCGAGGCGCTCAGTGCAATGAGCCATGCGGCGATTGCCAGCGACCCGCCGGACGACCTGAAGGTCATCGACGATTAGACCTCCGCGCGCATCCCGCTCAGCCGGTCCGCCAGATCGTCCAGTGTCCGCACGCGGCCGACATCGTAGTCCTGATACAGGCCCAACGGATCGATCAGCATCGGCCGGATGCCGCTGTTCCGCGCGCCCTCGACGTCCACGTAGTACAGATCGCCGACGTGCATCGTCGAGCCCGCCGTTGCGCCGGCGCGATCGAGCGCAATCTGGAAGAATCGCGGATCCGGCTTCTCGACGCCGTCGAGGAAGGAGTCGCAGATGCAGTGAAAGTACTGTGTCAATCCCAGACGGTCGAACGCCCGGTGAAGGACGCCGTTGGCGTTCGACACGACGACCAGCTTCAGGCCCAACCCCGAGAGGCGTTCGAGCGCGGGCACGACGTCGGCCGGGACCGACTCCCACAGGTTGTGCTCGGCGTGATACGCACGAAGCTCGCGGACGGCCGCCGCGGAGGCGTCCCCCGCCGTCACCCCGGCGATCTCCAGCACCCTCTCCATGTACATCCACGCCCGCTGCGCGTCGGTGGAACTGCCGTGCCGGATACTCTGATCGATTTCGAACTTCACACGCGGCTCGGCGGCCGCGAGCGCATCCGGCGAGACCGTGATGCCATGACGGCCGACGGCGTCGGCGACCCGGTTCCAGTTGGGAAACACCAGCACGCCACCGGCATCCAGGAAAAGCGTCTCGAGATGATCCACGGCTCATTACATCATCAGTCCCGGGGTCCGGGGTCCGGGGTCCCGGGGTCCGGGCAGCCGTGGTAGTTAGAGGCAACCGGGGCTGATTCATGGGCTTGTTGCCTCTGAGTACCACCAGCGGCGGACCCCGGACCCCGGATCCCGGACCCCGGTGACAGTCCCCCTTGACGTGAGCGGCCAGCGGGGACATGGTGTGCCCCGACGGGAAGGAGCAGGAGACAGCCAATGAGCCATCGACGCGTGCGAATCGCGCCGGAAGTCGCCTGGAGTGATGTGTTCGGCCTGTTCGAAGGAATCCGCCTGATCGCCGTTGTTCTTGTCGCTCTCATGCTTGCGGCCGGCTGCCAGCAGGAGGCCCCGCCGAGCCATGTCTTCCACAACGGCAAGATCGTCACCGTCGATCCGGGATTCCGGATCGTTCAGGCAATGGCGATCCGCGACGGCCGGATCCTCGCCGTGGGCACCAACGACGAGATCCTCGGGCTGGCCGGCTCCGGCACGGAGCGGGTCGATCTCGCCGGCAAGACCGTCCTGCCCGGACTGATCGACTCACACGTGCACGCGCCGGCGGCGTCGATGTACGAGTTCGAACAGCCCGTGCCCGACATGCAGACCATCGACGACGTGCTGGCGTATTTCCGCGAACGCGCGGAAAAGACCGAGGCCGGCCGATGGATCACGCTGTCGCAGGTCTTCATCACGCGGCTCAAGGAGCAGCGCTATCCGACGCGCGCGGAGCTCGACGCCGCGGCGCCCAGGCATCCGGTCGCATTTCGAACCGGCCCGGATGCCTCGCTCAACTCGCTGGCGCTGTCGAGGAGCGGCATCGACGCGAAGTTCACGGTGCCCGAAGGAAAGCCCTGCCGGGTCGAGCGCGATCCGAAAGGTCAGCCAACCGGGATCCTGCGGAATTGCGCGGACTACATCAAAGCCGATGACGATGAGTCGTCGCCGAGCAGCGCCGACCGGCTCTCGCGGCTGAAAGATCTGCTCGCCGATTACAACTCGGTCGGCATCACCAGCATCGTCGACGCCAACGCCGATCAGGGCGGCGTGGAGCTGTACCAGGCCCTGCTCGCGAAGAACGCGCTGACCTGCCGCACCTACCTTGCGTTCGGCGTCGACGCGAAGGCGCCGCTCGACCGGATCGAAGCGGCGATCAAGGACGCCGCGGCGAGCCCGCTGCACAAGTACAACGAGATGCTGTGGCTGCGCGGGATCAAGGCGTTCCTCGACGGAGGCATGCTGACCGGCAGCGCCTACATGCGTCAGCCCTGGGGTGTGAGCAAGATCTATTCGATCGATGACCCGACCTATCGCGGGGTCCGGTTCATCGAACCGGAGAAGCTCTATCGGATGGCCCGGACGGCCCTCGCCAACGACCTCCAGTTCACGGCGCATTCGCAGGGTGACGCGGCGGTGGATGCGATGGTCGAGGCCTACGAGCGGATCGACCGCGACGATTTTCCGGTGCGTGACCGGCGGCCCAGCATCACCCACGCCAGCTTCATGAGCCCCGAGGCGATCGCGAAAATGCAGACGCTCGGCATCGTCGCGAACCTGCAGCCGGCGTGGCTGTACCTGGACGGGGCCACGCTGCTGCAGCAGTTCGGGGTGGAGCGACTCACCTGGTTCCATCCCTACCGTACGTTGTTCGATCGGGGCGTCACGGTCGGCGGCGGCTCCGACCACATGCAGAAAATCGGGAGCCTGCGCTCGATCAATCCCTACAACCCGTTTCTCGCCATGTGGACGACGCTCGTGAGGCAGCCGCGGGGCGGAAGCGCGTTGCATCCGGAGCAGGACCTGACCCGTGAGCAGGCGATTCGTCTCTACACGATCAACAACGCGTTCCTGACATTCGAAGAGACGAGGAAGGGTTCGCTCGAGCAAACCAAGTTCGCGGACTTCGTGGTGCTCGATCGCGACATTCTCAGCTGCCCGGTCGACGAGGTGAAGGACGTGAAGGTCGAGGCGACCTACCTTGGGGGCACTCGCGTCTATACCAGGCCGGTCGGAGGGTGATCGCAAAAGCCGCGGGCTGCGGGCTGCGAGCTGCGAGTATGGTGGTATGGTATGAGTATGGTAAAAGTCACCTTCACACTGGACGAGGCCACGGTTGCGGCGCTTCGGCGGACCGCTCAGCGCCTTGGCTCTCCCCAGAGCCAGATCATCCGCGAGGCGGTGGCCGAATATGCGGCCCGTACCGATCGGGTCAGCGAAGGTGAGCGGCTGCGGACGCTCGGGATCCTGACTGCCCTGCGGAAAGCGCCGCCCTCCCGCACGGCTGCAGCGGTCGACGCCGAGCTTCGCACGATTCGCGCGGCGCGCCGGAGCGGCGGCCGCCGCTCGTCGGCATGACTGTCCACCTCGACACGTCCGCTTTGATCGACGCGCTCACCGGGCCGCGACGATCGCTGGACAGACTCATCGGGCTCGCCGAGGAGGGCCATCGCCTGTCGATTTCGGCGATCGTCCTGTATGAGTGGCTTCGGGGTCCCCGCTCGCACGAGGAACTGGCGGCGCAGGAAGAGTTGTTCCCACGCAGCAGCGCCGTGCCTTTCGGTGCGGAACAAGCCACGGTCGCCGCCAGGTTGTACGGCAGCGCCAAGCGCGGCCGCGGGCGCGAAATCGATCTCGCGATCGCCGCGTGCGCTCTCCAAGACAACGCGACGCTCTGGACGTTGAACAGGGCAGACTTCCGGGACATCGCCGATCTCACACTGCTCTGACGGCCGATCTAAAGCGGTCGGAACGGCAACGGCAATCGGTCGAAATCGATGGCCTGACCTGACTGCACCGTTGCCCAGGGCTCCAGAAAGAACCGCACGTGCGCAGCATCGACGCCGGGCGGGCGGCCCTGCCAGCCGGCAAGCACCCCGCCGATCGCAGCAGGTGCAACTTCGTCCGCGATGTGCAGCCGCAATGCGGAACGGTAACGCGGCTCGTCATACTGCACGAAACGCGTTGCGGCCCGAGGCAGAACGCTCGCCGTCAACTGTTCGAGCAACTCCTGCACCGATCGCAGCTCGATCGGGTCCACGACCATCCATGTGAAATCCAGCACGTCGCTGACGCGAGCGGCCGCGAGCCCCGCGCGGAACGCCGCTGAATCTGGACTGTCCTGAAGCAGCTGATAGGTGGTGCGAACGCTGCCGGCGTTGGCTTCGGGGGCGGCAAGCACCAATCCGCGCGATGCGCGGAGAAACGCCCCGGGGCGACCCTCGGCGAAGCCGGGAGGCATGATCGATTTCAGGCGGTCGCGATCATCGCCCGGGGAAGAGAGCAGATGCGCCGCGGCGGCGGCGACGTCGAGCGTCCACTCCTGAAACGGCGGGAGCGCCTGCCTGATCCTGGCTGCTGCCGCGCCGACGGGATGGTCCGGATCGGAAGCCCGTTCGGACGCCCCGCTCAAGCGCCGCGCGGTCTCGCGAATGCGGGTCGTGAATTCATCTCCTTCATCCGGCCGGCCTGCAAACTCCAGACGCCGCCGCATGAACTCGCTCACCAGATCCTTCGGTGCCGGGCGAAGCGCCAGGACGGCCCGGAAGGCCCGATACATCGAGTCGGCCTCGCCGTTGCCGGCCTTGTCGAACAACTCACGAACCCGCTGAATCTCACGTTCACGTTCGGCCCCCATGAATTTTTTCCTCTCCAGGATGCGATCGACTGCCGACCGCAGGTGCGAGCGGCCCTCGTGCAGGCGACGGCGAAACGTGCCGGGCGGGATCTCGAGAAAGCGGGCGGCGCTGTCGGTGTCGTAGCCTTCGAAATAGAACAAGGACACCGCTTCCCGCAGTCTCGGCGGCAGTTCCCGGACCAGGTGTTGAACGACCGCCGCCATCTGGAGGCGTTCGAGGACCAGGTCTGCCGGCTCCTCGCCGCCAGGCAGGTCATCCGGCGGTCCGTCGGCGCCAGAATGGCGCCCCTGACCGATCAGACGCGCCCTTCGGACGACGATCGTGCGAAGCCACGGGCCGAATCGTTCGGGATCCCGCAACGAGTCGAGGCCGGTCCACGCCTGCCTGAAGCCGTCGGCGGCCGCGTCCTCGGCTGACGCCCATTCCCCGGTGACGCCGAACGCCGCCCCGCGCGCCGCCCGCCAGTAACGCGAGAACAGCTCGGCAATCGCGGACGGGTCACCCCGTCGAGCTCGTTCCACCAGGACCCGGTCAGGTACGTTCATGTCTCTTGAATAGGTGTGGATGTCGAGCTCGGATGTTCACGGTTCTTCGAAGGCTCGAGGCGACACCTGAGAATCTCGTCCAGCACCATTCCGTACGCAGTCTCGTTCCTGTACTTCGAACAGTAGAAGGTCGGCGATTGGCCCTTCGGGAAGAGAACCGCTAGAGGAAGACCAGCCGTCTCGGCCGCCGGGAGGGCGGCATCGGCGGCCGCGGGAAACGTACGCGCGAACGCCTCCCAGCGGCGGAGGATGATTGGGGTCGCGTGAGGAGGAACGACGAGCAGGAATCGATCGAAGACACCTCGGGCCTCGACCTGGCCGAATTCCCACATGACGCCATCGCTGGCACCGAGGATGCCCACCACCCAGAGGCTTTCGTCGAGGCCCGACAGGAGACGCTTCCGCCACTCGCCATCGGGGACGTATTCGCGCGCCGCTCCGGCCGGACGCAATGTTTCGCCCGGCGATCCGATGGCCATCACCGGTCCAATCCGCCACAGCCGATCGACGATGAGCTCCTCCAGCGTGAACGGGCGCTGGAGCAGGTTACCGAAGATGCTGAAGCGGCGCTCGAGTGGGAGGTTGTCGTCGGCAAACGATCGGAGCAACAGGAGCGGCGGCCGCGCATCGAACGCGCGCACCTCATCGAGCCTCAATGCCAGCCGCCGCCGGCCCGAGTCGTACATTCTGCCGCCAGCCAGCCCGAACGGGGAGAACACGAGCGCCGCCACCAGCCCGTGACCTCCCGAGACGACGGCAGCAGCCAGCAGTCCCACGACGGCGCCGACCGTCCAGGTTGTGTAGGCCACGAGGAACGGACCCAGGCTCTGGATCAGCCGCTCATCTCGCGGCAGGTGCGCAAGCTTGCTGATCGTCGATGAGCGTGCATGGGGCCGCCGCCCGAGCCGCCGGAGCCGCCGGGCTGCACGCACCGCCCGGATCGCCAGCCAGGCAGGAACACAGAACACGGCCAGTCCCCCGAGACCGGCCCAGAGGTCCTGGCCGCGATGGCGCGGTGTCTCGAAGGCGGTCATCACGACCACGGCAATCGCCAAAGCGGCCACGAGCATCGCGGCGACCCTGACGCCACGTTCGAGGAGTGCCGCAGAGAGCCACAACACCAGCGCACCGGCAGCCATCCACGCGAGCACGGCCCGACTGGACCCCGCGGCGATCGCAACCGGCGAGACGACGATCAGCGTCAGCGCGACGACACGGGGCGGGAAGGCCGCGGCGCGCAGTGCCCGGACATCTGCAATCGACGTATTCAGGCAGGTCGTGGAAGACGGCACGAGACGAGGCCGATTATGTCCCCATACAATAGGGCCCCGGACGGGGGTGTCCCTCGTTGAAGATGGGTCGGCGTCAAGGCAGAAGGCAAGAGGGAGAGGCATCATGATTAGAACGGCTTTACTTTCCTGCGCTCTGGTTGCCGGTCTCGCCGCGGCGCCAGGGGTCACGCTTGCCGCTCCGGCATCGGGCGGCGAACAGGTGCGTGCGGCAACACCCGCAGACGCCGCGCCGTTCGTCGGCGACTGGACGCTGACGATGCAGGGTCCGAACGGACCAGGCACGTTCAATGTGTCCGTGAAGGTCGAGGGCGAGAAAGTGCTCGCCGAGATTGCGTCGGACACGCTGCCGAAGCAGCCGATCACGAGCGTCAGCATCGCCGACAAGACGCTGGTGCTGGGCTATTCGTTCACATATGAGGGTAATGCCGTCGACGCCGTGGTGTCGCTGACGCCGGCAGCGGAGGGCAAGACCACGGCGCAGATCGACTTCGCCGGCGGTGCCTACGTGATGACCGGCACCGCGGCGAAGAAAGAGAAGGCCAAGTAAATCCCGTCGAGAACCTTGATACCCGATCGCAGCCCGCGGTCCGCGGCCCGCAGCCCGCAGCCGATCCGGCACCTGCGCTGGTATATCGGCGGCCTGCTCTTCCTGTCGACGGTCATCAACTACATCGACCGGCAGACGCTGAGCGTGCTGGCGCCCTACCTGAAAACGGAGTACGCCTGGTCGAATACCGACTTCGCCTGGGTGCTGATCGCGTTCCGGGTCGCCTACGCCGTGGGCCAGACCCTTGCCGGTCGGATCGTCGATCGGCTGGGCACACGGCGCGGGTTGAGCCTGGCCGTCGCGTGGTATTCGATTGCGGCGATGGCGACGTCGCTGGCGGGCGGACTGCGAAGCTTCTGTGCGTTCCGCTTCGCGCTCGGCCTCGGTGAAGCGGCCAACTGGCCCGGCGCCACCAAGGCGGTCTCCGAATGGTTCCCGCGCCGGGAGAGCGGCTGGGCCGTCGCGCTCTTCGACAGCGGCTCGTCGATCGGCGCCGCGCTCGCGCCGTTCATCGTCCTCAGCCTCTATCACTCGTTCGGCAGCTGGCGCCCGGCGTTCATCATCACCGGCACGCTCGGGTTTCTCTGGCTGCTGCTGTTCCTGGCAACGTACCGCAGCCCTGAAGATCATCCGCGGCTTTCCCCTGAAGAACGCGCGGACATCCTCGCGAATCGCGGCGATCGCCTCGCGCACACGGGAGGCTCGTCACGCCAGCTGCCCTACTCGGTCCTGCTCCGCCTGCCGCAGACCTGGGGCTACGTCGTGTCCAAGACCTTCACGGATCCAGTCTGGTTCTTCATTACCGACTGGTTCGCGGTGTACCTGGTGGCACGCGGCTTCAAGCTCGAGGAGAGCCTCGCCGGCTTCTGGGTGCCGTTCCTGGCCGCGGATCTGGGCAACTTCTTCGGCGGGGGCGTCTCGAGCCTGCTGATCTCGCGCGGCTGGTCGGTGGGAGCCGCGAGGAAAGCCATCGCGGTGTTCGGCGGCGTGGGGATGACCTTCCTGGTGCCCACGGTCTACACCGAATCATTCCTGGTGCTGGTGGGATGCTTCGCGGTCGCGACCTTCGCGTACGCCGCATTCTCAACCGTGATCCTGAACCTGCCCGCCGATATCTACCCGACGGGCTCAGTCGCCAGCGTCAGCGGACTGGGCGGAACCGCCGCCGGCGTGGGCACGATCGCGGCCATCTATCTCACCGGCGTGGTCAGCGACCGTTACTCGTTCGCGCCAATCCTCCTCGGCGCGAGCGTGCTCCCGCTCATCGGGATGGGCGCGATGCTGGTGCTGGTACGAAACACCAGGGAAACGCGTGACGGGATTCTCAACGAGATCTGAACGCGGTCAATCTCTAATCGCTAATCCATGGTCCAGGGTCCCTTGTCCTGGGTCCTGAATCCTGAATCCTTCATCGAGTCCCGAATCGCGGGCTCGCCCGCGGGACTCGGGATTCAGCGATTGGGGACTCAGGACTAATGATTCTGGACTCGCGATTAGCGATTTGAGATTACTCGGTTCTCAGGGCATCAATCGGATCGACCGCGGTCGCCCGCGCCGCCGGGATGTAGCTGGCCAGCAGAGTCGCCCCGATCAGCGCCAGCGCCACGACGCCGTAGGTCATGGGATCGACCGGGTTCACGTGGAACAGCAGCGATGAAATGAGCCGCATCGTGCCGGTGGCGGCGGCGAGGCCGATCGCGACGCCGACGACGGCCAGGATCAGGCCGTGCTTCACGAACATCTGCCGCACCGAACCGGGCTGCGCGCCAAGTGCGATGCGGATGCCGATCTCGCGCGATCGCTGGGAGACCGAGTACGAAATGACCCCGTAGATTCCGGCCACGCCCAGCAGCAGCGCCATCCCGCCGGCGATCCCGAGCATGACCAGCGTGAACGACGTGCGCGCGAGCGAGGCGTCGTAGATCTCCTGCAGGGTGCGAACACCCGCGAGCGGCAGGTTGGGATTGACCGACCAGATCGCACGCTGCAGCTCGTTGACGAAGCCGGCCGAGCCGGTCCGGGTGCTGCGCACGAGATAACTCAGGTTGCGCGCCACGAACGGCGGGTCCCCCTTGGGCCCCGGCGTGAAGTCCTCCATCATCACCGGCCAGTACGCCACCGTCGGCGCTTTCTGATAGAGGCCGTCGTCTCTCGTGTCGCTGACGACGCCGATCACCTCGCGCCAGCTGCCCGTCATATAGGGCCGGATCCGCTTGCCGAGTGCGGCCGCGGGGTCGCCCCAGAGCTCACGGGCCAGGTTCTCCGAGACCATCGCGACCGGCCGCAGTTCGTACGCGTCGGTCCAGGTGAAGTCCCGGCCGGCGACGAGCGATGCGCCGAGCGTTTTCACATAGCCAGGCGTGACCATCTTGAAGAATCGCAGCGGCGGGATCTTGGATTCCTCGTAGGTCTTGTCCTGCGCGAACAGCGGATCGTGCCAGCCCTGCCCGGTCATCGTTACGGTCGATGCCATCGCGACCGAGGAAACGCCCGGGATTGCCGCCACCTTTTCCATGATTGCCTGGTGCATCCGGGTGACCGCTTCGGGCTCCTTGACCTGTGAGTCGGGGATCGACAGGCGCACCGTCTGAACTTCAGCGGGCCGGGCAAAGCCGGGGTGCACGTCCCTGAGCGCCTGGAACGTCCGAATCATCAGGCCCGAGCTGACCAGGAGCACCAGCGCCAGGGCGACCTGCGCCACCACCAGCACGTTCCGCGCGCGGTACCGCTCCTTGCTCGCAGTAGCCGTGCGCCCGCCGCCGCGAAGGGTCAGACCCAGCGCGCCGCCGGCGTACTTGAACACCGGGATCGCACCGAACAGCAGTCCGGCAAGCACGGACAGGGCGAGCGTGAACAGCAGGACGGGGATGTCCAGCGTGATGTCCTGGAGCCGTGGCAGGTTGCCGGGCGCCAGCGCGACCAGCAGCCGCAGCGCCCCGAAGGCCAGTGCGAGTCCGACGGCGCCGCCCAGCAGTCCAAGCGTCACGCTTTCCTGCAGCAGTTCGCGGGCAATCCGCCCCGAGCCGGCGCCAAGCGCCGCGCGAATCGCGAGCTCCTGCTGACGCGATTCGGATCGGACCAGGAGCAGGTTCGCGACGTTCGCGCAGGCGATCAGCAGAACCATCCCGATCGTTCCCATGAGCACCCACAGGACCGTCTTGACGTCGCCAACCAGATCGTCCTTCAGCCAGATGATGTTCGGAGTGATCCGCGCCTCCTCGAACATCTTGAGATTGCCGCCGCGGAACGGCGGAAACTTCCTCAGCGAAATCGGCACGAGGCGCGTGGCGTCGGCGTTCGCCTGCTCGAGGGTGACACCCGGCTTCAGGCGTCCGATCGCCGTGAAGCTGAAATTGCCGAGGAAGACCTTGCTGCGATCGAAGCGGTACGGGACGACCATCGAGACCCTGCGATCGAGGAAGCGGAAGGAGTCCGGAAGTACCCCGATGACTTCTCGCGGTTTGCTGTCCAGCATGACCGTGCGGCCGATCGCCGAAGGGTCGGCGCCGAACTTCGAGCGCCAGTACCCCGCCGTCAGGACGACGGTTTCGGGGGTTGCGGGCGTGTCGTCCGCCCTGGAGAACAGGCGGCCGAGCATCGGCTGGGCGCCGAGGATCGGCAGGACGCCGTCGGTCACGAACAGCGCGGGCACTTCCTCGGGCTCGGCGAGGCCGGTGACGCTCACGGTGCCGGTGCCCCAGATACCGACATCCTGGAACACGCGCGCCTCTTCGCGGTAGGTGAAATACTGAAACGGCGCAGCTCCGGCGTGGGCGAGATTCACGCCCGGGGCGCCATGATCAATAGTGACGAGCTCACCGGACCGTGGATACGGCAGCGGCTTCAGCAGCACGCCTTCGATCACACTGAAGATTGCCGTGTTGGCACCAATACCGAGTGCGAGGGTCAGGACCGTAATGCCCGTGAAAACTGGCATCCGCACGAGACTCCGCAGGAGCTGGTTCAGCCGCATAAGGAATACATACGGCGGACGGCCGCAGCGGTTCGAAGACAGCCGCATCCTTCCGGCTGAAGCCGGAAGCCACGCGTCCCGCGATCACCAGATTCGCCCGCCAGCGACCAGCGGCAGCCGAACGACGAAGCGATCCATTTCAACGGCCCACACCGCCGCGCGTCCGGTCGCGATCCGGAAGCGTTCCTTGAGATTGTCGAGCCCGATCCCGGTCGACGCCGTGGCTCTCGGCCCCGGCCGGAGAACGTTCTCGAACACCAGCGTCGCTTCTTCGACCCGGACGCGAATCTCCAGCGGAGCGTCCGGGCCGACGGTGTTGTGCTTCAGCGCGTTCTGAAAAAGCTCGGCGAGCGAGACCGGCGGCAGGAACAGTTGTCGCGCCTCGGCCGGCCGCACCTCGATCTTCAGCCGCACGCCGCCGGCATACCGGATGTGCGCCAGGGCCCGGTGGCGCTCGAGGGCGTCGAGTTCCTCGCACAGCGGAACGAGCGGGCGGGCGCGGCATTCGAGCACGTACCGGTAGGTCGCGCTGAGGGTCCGCACGAACGACGACGCCGCGTCGCTTTTCTGATCGATGAGGTGCACGAGCGCGTTCAGGTTGTTGAAGAGGAAGTG
>Ga0207701_10003893_pt1 | contig 15267 bp, 14 predicted proteins | sample KBSSwiSSwithPhiX_FD_184294 | JGI IMG/M metagenome (GOLD analysis project Ga0207701, IMG submission 184294) | Switchgrass rhizosphere bulk soil microbial communities from Kellogg Biological Station, Michigan, USA, with PhiX - S5 (SPAdes) (version 2) | ecosystem: Environmental > Terrestrial >... | reverse complement strand
GGTCGCAATCTATCGGGACTCGGGGCTCGGGACTCGGCTCGCAGGGTGTGACCTCCGGCTTTAGCCGTCCCTCGACTCAGCTCGGGACGGCCCTGAGCGCGTCGAAGGGCCGGAAGGATGTGGCTGCTGCGCCACGACGGTCCACTCGCGGGACTTCGCCGAGCGCTGCAACGCCTCGAGAACGCGCTGGACCTCCACCCCGTCAGCGAAATCGGGCCGGAAGCGTTCGTCCTTCGACACGGCGAACAGGAACTCCGCGACCGCCGCGATGAAGGTGTGTTCGTAGCCGATGATGTGCCCGGGACGCCAGAAGTTGCCGAAGATCGGGTGTTTCAGATCGGTGACCAGCAGATCGCGCGGGCCCTGTTCCGTGGACGGCTGCGTCGCATCGACGAACTCGAGATGGTTCAACCGCTCGAGGTTGAAGCGCAGCATGCCGTTGGCGCCGTGAATCTGGAATGCCTTCCCGTTCTTGATCCCGATGCCGAACCGGGTCGCCTCGAAGGTGCCGACGCTGCCGTTCCCGAACTTCACCATCGCCACGAACGCATCGTCCACTTTGCGATCCGCTGCGAAGGTTTTGGTCAGCGCGATCCCTTCCTCGATCGGACCGTTGAGGTAGAGCGCGGTGTCGAGCAGGTGGGTCAGCAGATCGTCGGCCACTCCTGATCCGGCCAGCGCCGGATCCATCCGCCACGTGGCCGCCCGGGACAGATCGGCGCCCCATTGCTGCCGGTACGCCGCGTCGTAGTGGAAGACAGTCCCGATTCGTCCCTGATCAATCAGCTGCCGTGCGAACGCGATGGCCGGCACCCGGCGGTAGTTGAACCACACCATCGTGGGCACGCCACGCGCGGCTTCGCGCATCGCCTCGGCCTCGGCGAGGTTCATCGCGAGCGGTTTCTCGCACAGGATCATCTTGCCCGCCTGCGCAGCGGCGATCGCGACCGGCGCGTGCAGATGGTTGGGCAGCGAGATGTCGACCGCATCGATGTCGTCGCGCTCGATCGCCGCACGCCAGTCGGTGCAGGTCTCCTCCCAGCCCCATCGCGACGCCATCGCCGTGAGCGACGCCTGATCGCGTCCGCACAGCAGCCGCCGGCGGATGCGGTAGGGCAGGTCGAAGAAATGCCCTGCCTGGACGTAGGCATTCGAGTGGGCCTTGCCCATGAAGCCTTGTCCGAGCAGGGCGATGCGGAGTTCTTTCATAAAGGGGCGGATTCCCAGGCTCCTAGAGCGTCTTCATCGACATCTTCGACTCGTCCCAGCCGAGCGGCTTCCCCTGCTTCATCGACTCCAGGGCGAGCAGGCAGGGCAGCGCCGCGTAGTAGCCAATCTCCATGTCGGCGTTCGGCTTCTGACGCGACTTCATGCAGGCGAGGAAGTTCTGCACGTGCGCGTCGAGCGGATAGTCCTCCTCGACGCCGCCTCGCGGGTTCACGTAGACCTTGTACTCGACCGGCGGCAGATTCGCATCGCCGCCTCGTCCCCCGCCCCGGCCGCCGCCTCCGCCGCCACCTCCAGAACCACCCCCGGGGGCACCAGCACCGGGAGCGCCCGGAGCGATCGCCGTGCCGCCGGCGCCGAGCGTCGCGCCACCCGCCGTCGGCGGCGGCGGCGGTCCCTGCTTGCGAATCACATGCGGCACGACCGGACGGATCGCATAGCCCTGGCGGTTCACCTGCAGCGAGCCGCGATTGCCGATGAAGAACACGCCCCAGTTCTCGATCTTGTTCTCCGCATCCGCCGCCATGTAGACCTCGCCGTTGGCGAAGGTCATGAGGAAGTTGTCGTACAACCATGAAATCGAGAAGGTATCGGGGACCTGCTCGGGATCGGCGTCCGGCACCGCCATGAATGCGCCGTTGGCCGTCGTGCGGATCGGCACCTTGTGATCCGCGTTCATGAACCAGTGGGCCACGTCGACGTGATGTGCACCCCAGTCGGCCACGAGACCGCCGCCGTAGTCGTACCAGGCACGGAACCCGAGGCGCGACGGCTTAAATGGCTTCTTCGGCGCCGGTCCTTGCCACATGTCCCAGTCCAGGCCGGCCGGGACGGGCTGCTCTGCTTCTTTCGCGCGCGCGTAGGACCCCGGTTGGACGATGGTCACGTGTGTGACCCTTCCGAGGATGCCGCTGTCGAGAATCTTCTTGGCTTCCTGGAAGTGATCCCAGCTGCGCTGCTGCGTGCCGACCTGGACGACCTGCTTGCCCTTCTTGTAGGCCTCGAGCATCGCGTTGATGCGCGGGATGCTGTTCGACGCCGGCTTCTCGACGTAGACGTCCTTTCCCGCCGACAGCGCATCGACCATCTGCTGCGAGTGCCAGTGATCCGGCGTGGCGATCAGGACGGCGTCGACGTCCTTGCGATCCAGGATCCGGCGGTGATCGCCAACCACGTCGAGCTTGAAGGTCTGACGCGCCGGGGTCATCCATGGATCGAGCTTCGCCTTGTTCACTTCGGCGGCGCCGATCCACTGGACGTTCGGCTGCCGGGCAAAGGCGTCGAACACGCGGCCACCGCGGTTGCCGCAGCCGATGATCGCCATCCGGATGCGATCGTTGGCGCCCTGGATGCCGAAGAGAGGCTTCGTCGCGGCCATCGCCATCGCGGCTGCCGAGGCCTTCAGGAACTTGCGCCTGCTTTCCATCGTTCTGTCTCCTTATCGACCGCGGGACCGCGGCGATCGTTCCGGGTGCGCCGCCAGTCCACGCGCGGCATGAACAACGACGTATCCACGCGGTCGCGATACTGCATCGCGATGTTCATCAACGAATCGAGCAGCGATTCGGACAGGAAGTGCGGCTCGAGCCCGAGGTCGAGCAGCTTCGAGTGCTTCGCATTGTAGTAGTGCTCTTCCCGCTCGACACGCGGATCCGGTAGGTGCTCGATCCGGACGTCGAAGCCGAGGTGGGCGCCCGCGGTCTGCACCAGCGCGGCGAGTTCCAGCACGGAGAACTGTTCGGTGAACTGGTTGAAGACCCGGAACTCACCGGGCGCTGCCGGGTTGAGGCAGGCGAGCTCGATGCACCGCACGGTATCCCTGATGTCGATGTAGCCACGCGTCTGCCCGCCGCGCCCGTAGACCGTGAGCGGCTCGCCAACGGCAGCCTCGACGCAGAAGCGGTTCAGGACCGTCCCGAACACCTCGTCATAGTCGAAGCGATTCACCAGCGCCTCGTCCGATGCGACTTCGTCGGTGACCGTGCCATACACGACGCCCTGGTTCAGATCCGTCGCCCGCAGCCCCCAAATGCGGCAGGTGAACATGATGTTGTGGCTGTCGTGGACCTTCGAGAGGTGGTAGAAGGAGCCCGGCTGCTTCGGATACGGCAGAGTATCCGTGCGTCCGTTGTGCTCGATGGTGATGTAGCCCTCTTCGATATCGATATTGGGCGTACCGTACTCCCCCATCGTCCCGAGCTTCACGAGGTGACAGTCGGGCGCCAGCTCACGGATCGCAAACAGCAGGTTGAGCGTACCGACGACATTGTTCACCTGCGTGAACACCGCGTGCTGCCGATCGATCATCGAATAGGGTGCCGCCCGCTGCTCCGCAAAATGCACCACCGCATCGGGCCGCTCGCGTTCGACGACGGAGGCCAGGAACTGATAGTCGGTGATGTCGCCGGTATAGGAGCCGATGTCCCGGCCGCTGACCCGCTTCCACGCGCGCAGCCGCTCGGGCAGGGTCCGGATGGGCGTCAGCGTCTGAACCCCGAGCTCGAAATCCCACTGGCGCCGAATGAAGCTGTCCACGATGGCCACGTCGTGCCCTTGCCGGGACAGATAGAGGGCCGTCGCCCACCCGCAATAGCCATCGCCCCCAAGAACGGTGATTTTCATCGATTCCTTAACGAATGGCCGCCCGCAGACCGGCCGCCGGTCAAGGGTTGTGCATGCATACCGGGCGAATACGACAACGGCGAGCCGGGCATCTAGTGCAGGACCCCAGCAGGAATCCCGATTGGAGCCGCGCCGGCTATCTTACGTGCTCCGACATTTTGCATGCAAAGCTCCGCGGTCCGCGGGCTGCGGGCTACGAGTCACACTCGTTCAATCACCACCGCAATCCCCTGCCCCACTCCAATGCACATCGTGCAGAGCGCATAGCGGCCGCGTGCGTGGGCCAGCTGATACATCGCCGTGGTGACCAGGCGCGCGCCGCTCGCTCCCAGGGGATGTCCCAGCGCGATCGCGCCGCCTGAGGGATTCACGTGCGGCGCATCGTCCGGGACGCCAAGATCTCTCAGTACGGCCAGGGCCTGTGCGGCAAAGGCCTCGTTCAGCTCGATCACATCCATCTGCTCAATCGAGAGTCCTGCACGTGCCAGGACCTTGCGGCTGGCCGGCACCGGGCCGATGCCCATCACGCGGGGCGCGACGCCGGCGACGGCGGAGGCAACGTAGCGTGCCCGCGGCGTCAGGCCGTGGGCCCGGGCCGCCTGCTCAGAGGCCAGCAGCACGGCGCAGGCGCCATCGTTGATGCCGGACGCGTTGCCGGCCGTCACCGTGCCGTCCGGCTTCGCGATCGGCTTCAGCCTGCTCAGTGCCTCGAGCGTCGTGTCCGGGCGCGGATGCTCGTCGCAGCTGACCGTGACCGGCCCCTTGCGCTGCGGGATCGTCACCGGCACGATTTCCCGGCCCAGCCGTCCGTCCGCGATCGCCGCGCCGGCACGCTGCTGACTTCGGACCGCGAACGCGTCCTGGTCCGCGCGCGCCACACGCCACTCGGCGGCCACGTTCTCGGCGGTTTCCGCCATCGAATGCGTCCCGTAGAGCTGCTCCATCTTCGGGTTCACGAAGCGCCAGCCGAGCGTCGTATCTTCGAGCGAGATTCCTCTCGCGAAGGCGGCGTCGCCCTTGTTCATCACGAACGGCGCGCGCGACATGCTCTCGACCCCGCCGGCAATGACGAGGTCCATTTCGCCGGCGGCAATGGCACGGGCGGCGCTGACGATCGCGTCCATGCTCGATCCGCACAAGCGGTTGACCGTCGCGCCCGGCGCGCTCTCGGGCAGGCCCGCGAGCAGCAGCGCCATCCGGCCGACGTTCCGGTTGTCTTCGCCTGCCTGGTTCGCGCAGCCATAGATCACGTCGTCGAGCTGCTGCCAGTCGACGGTCGGATTGCGATCGTGAAGCGCGCGCAACGGGACCGCGGCGAGGTCATCCGTACGGATGGACGCCAAAGCTCCACCATACCGGCCGAATGGCGTACGGATGGCATCGCACAGATAGACAGGACGAAGCTCGGGCATGGGGCGAATATCGTACACTTTCCGATGAGAGGCACGAACGCATGCGACCTATGGTTGACCGCACATCCATCATCTTTGGCGCACTGATTTTCGCGGGCGTCGTCTTGGCGCCCCTGGTCCCGGCGCTGGCGACCGGTTTCCAGCAGGACCCGCAGAAGACCGAGGCCAAGTCGCAAGACGAGCTCAAGGCTGAAGACACGTTCACGCGCAACTGCGTCAAGTGCCATCCGGTCGACCGCATCGCCGGCTCGCGCCGCAGCCGCTCGCAGTGGGAAGAAGTGATGACCACGATGCAAACAGCGCGCGGCGCGGTGATCAGCGACGAGGACTGGGACGTGATCCAGACCTATCTGGTGAAGCATTACGGCCGAGTGAACGTGAACCGCGCGAGCGCCGCCGACCTTGCCGAAGTGCTGGGAGTCACCCCCGAGACCGCCGCGGCCGTCGTCGCGTACCGAAAGCAGAATGGGGAGTTCGTAGACTTCGACGCGTTCGCCAAGGTGCCCGGCCTGGATCTGCCGAAGCTCGAAAAGCTCCGAGACGCGATTTCGTTCTGACACGCCTGCCTCGCCGAAGCCCCGCCGAAAGGCGGGGCGAAGGCGGGATAGAATCCCCGCCATGCGTCATGTGTGGAAGGGCGCGGTCGGAATCGTTCTCCTGACCGCCACGGCGGTCATCAGCTCGTCCGGACAAACACCGCCAGCAGGCCGAGGCCAGGCGCCTTCGGGTCCCCGCCCGAATGTCGGCGCCGCTGATCGCCACCGCGTCGATCCCGCCGGGGCAGATCGCGGACGGAAGACGTACGCAGCCGAATGCGTCACCTGCCACGGGCCCAGCGCTCGCGGCACCGAGCGCGGCCCCAACCTGGTTCGCTCCGAGATCGTCCTTCGCGATCGGTACGGCAACTCCATCGGACCACTCCTCAAGAAGGGGCATCCGATGCAGACCGGCGCGTCCGGTGCGAGCCTCACCGATGCGCAGATCACCGATCTCTCGCACTTCATCTGGCAGCGGATCAACGACACGCTTCGGGGATCGGACGTGTTCGAGCCGGGAGACGTCCTGGTTGGCGATCCGAAAGCCGGTGAGGCGTACTTCAACGGCGAGGGCAAGTGCGCGGCGTGCCATTCGATCACCGGCGATCTTGCCGGGTACGGCAAGCGCTACCAGCCGATCGACATTCAGCAGCGGTTCGTGTTCCCGAACACCGCCGGAGGCCGGGGGCGCGGACGCGCGGCAGGATCGTCGCGCCAGCAGGTGACCGTCACCGTCAGCTTGCCTGACGGCACGACCTCGTCTGGCGCGCTGGTCAGCATGGACGACTTCCACGTCGCGCTCAGGACAACGGCGGGCGAGTACCGCTCCTGGACCCGTACCCCGGCGATGAAGATCGTGAAGACCGAGCCCCTGGCCGCGCATGTCGAACTGCTCGAGCGGCTGACGGACAAACAGATGCACGACGTCGTTGCGTATCTCGCGAGCCTGAAATGAGATTCATTCAAAGGGCAAAATCGGACGCCGCCCGCCGCCTTCCGGCTAAAGCCGGAAGCCACACCAATCCTGGGCGGAAGACCCTTCTGGCGCTTGCGCTCCCGCTGCTGACGGCCATCGCCATTGCGGCGCAGGGCCGCGTCACCACCGAGAAGCTGCTCAAGCCGAGCCCCGACAGCTGGCCGACCTTCAACGGCGACTACACCGGACGCCGGTTCAGCGCGCTGACCCGGATCACCAATGCCAACGTTCATCAATTGAGCTTCGCCTGGATGTACCGGATCGCCACCGGTACGGCGGGGGCCACGATCAAGAGCACGCCGCTCATGGTCGACGGCGTCCTCTACTTCACGGTGCCGGATCACGTGTGGGCGGTCGACGCCAGGACGGGCCGCGAGATCTGGCATTACCAGTGGCAGACGACGGGCGGGAATCATCTCGGCAATCGCGGCGTGGCGATCTACGAGGACTGGCTCTACGTCGAAACCCCCGATTGTTACCTGATCTCGCTGAACGTGAAGGACGGCAAGGAGCGCTGGCGCAAACAGATCTGCGACATCGATCGCTTCTATTACGCGTCAGCCGCCCCGACCATCGTGAAGGACCACCTGATCGTCGGCGTGAGCGGCGACGATTTCGACATTCCCGGCTACATCCAGTCGCACCATCCCGAGAGCGGCGAGGTGCAGTGGCGGTTCTACACCGTGCCCCAGAAAAAGGGTGATGCTGGAATGGACTCGTGGCCGAACGAGGACATGGCGAAGCACGGCGGCGGCATGACCTGGCAACCAATCACCTACGACCCGGAGCTGAACTACGTCTTCGTGACCACCGGCAACCCGCAGCCGGTGATCGCGCACAAGAACCGCCCGGGGGACAACCTCTTCACGGGCTCGATCGTGGCCGTCAATGCCGACACCGGCAAGATGGTCTGGCATTTCCAGTCGTCGCCGCACGACACGCACGACTGGGATTCCACGCAGCCAGCCGTGCTGATAGACGACGAGGCCAACGGGCAGAAGCGCAGGCTGATCGCGCAGGCGGCGCGGAACGGGCACTACTTCCTGCTCGACCGCACGACCGGCAAGGCGATCGTGTCGTCGGAGTACGTGAAGGGCAACTGGTCGAAGGGATACGACGCGAAGGGTCAGCCGATTCCCGACCCTGAAAAGATGCCGCAGATTGCCGGCGCGCTGGTCTCGCCGAATCAGGGCGGCGCTACGAACTGGCAGTCCCCGAGCTTCAACCCGCAGACCGGCCTCTTCTACGTGAGCGCCGCGCGCGCGTTCAGCATCTATTACATCTACGATCCAAGCGAGAACCCGATGGGCTGGGGCGGCTCCGATCGCGGCGGCTGGTCCGAGTCGATGCTCCAGGCGATCGACTACAAGACCGGCAAGATCCGCTGGAGCCACAAGTGGGAAGGCAACGCCGCCCGCTCCGGTATCGTGAGCACGGCAGGCAACGTGGTGTTCACCGGGGGCGCCTCGAACGACCTCGTCGCGCTCGACGCCACCACCGGCCAGGCGCTGTGGCACTCGATCCTGAACACCTCGATCAGCAACGGGCCGATTACCTACGAGCTCGACGGCCGCCAGTACGTGGTCGCGGCGGCAGGCGATACGGTCTGGACGTTTGTGATGAATACACCCATGAAGTAGCTTCAGCTGCACGGACAGACACTGAGCTAATTCGCGAGAACCTCGACGACCCACGGTTCATCACACAATGCCGTCGGCCGTCTCACCAGAACAATCGCTAAATGAAATACGCCATCTGCAACGAACTGTTCGAGAACTGGGAGTTCGGCCGCGTCTGCCAGTACGTGAAGAGCGTCGGCTACGACGGGCTCGAGGTGGCGCCGTTCACGCTGGCGCCGCGAATCACCGACGTGACCAAAGAGCAGCGCGCGCAATTGCGGCACGCGGCCGAGGCGGCCGGAGTGCAATTGATCGGGCTGCATTGGCTGCTCGCGGGCACGGAGGGCTTCTACCTCACCTCGCCCGACGCAAGCGTGCGGGAACGGACCGCCAGGTACCTGGTGGACCTGGCGGAGGCGACCCGCGACCTCGGTGGTGATTTGATGGTGTTCGGGTCGCCCAAGCAGCGGTCGCTGCTGAAGGATGTCGAGTGGCAGCAGGCGTTCGACTACGCGACCGATACGTTCAGGCGCGCCATGCCAGGCATCGATGGCAGCGGGGTTTCCCTCTGCATGGAGCCGCTCGCGCCGGCCGAGACCGACTTCATCAACACAGCCGAAGAAGGCGCCCGGCTGATGGAAGCCGTCGGACACCCGAGATTCGTGCTGCACCTCGACGTGAAGGCCATGTCGAGCGAGCCGTCGCCGGTACCCGAGATCATCCGGCGCTACATCCCGCGCACGGGACACTTTCACGCCAACGATCCCAACCGCCGCGGTCCCGGTTTCGGCGACGTCGACTTCGTGCCGATCTTCCGGGCACTGAAGGACTCCGGCTACGACCGGTGGGTGTCGGTGGAAGTCTTTGACTACACGCCGGATCCGGAGACGATCGCCAGCCGCAGCGTGGATTACATGCGGGAGTGCGAAGGGAGGATGTAACTCGTCAGCTACCCGGCCAGCGCCTTCAGATTCCGCCCGCAGATGGTGCTCGCCTCGAACTTGTCCCCCTTCGGCCCGGTCCAGTGCGTCTCGAGGCTGATCCAGCCGTTGTAGCCGTCGCGGCGGAGCGCGTCGATCTGACCGCGCCAGCCGATCCCCATCTCCCCCACCGGGCCCCATTCGGGCTTGTGATCCTTCACGAAGCAGTCCTTCGCGTGGACGTGCGCGATGCGCGTCGGGTCGAGGGTCTGGTAGCCGTTCGGGAACGGCTTCTCGCCGAGAATCGACGCGTTGGCCGGATCCCACAGCACCTTCAACGAGGGATGATCGAGCCGCGCGAGCATCCGCGAGGCTTCTTCGCCAGTGCCGACGTTGCAGGCATGTTCGTTCTCGAGACCGATCACGATGCCGCGGCGGCCGGCCTGTTCGGCGAGCGCAAGCAGCGCTTCGGCCAGGCGATCGTAGGTGCGCTCCGGCTCGGTGGTGCGCCAGTACGAGAACACGCGGATGAGCGGCGCCCCCAGGCGCTCGGCGATCTCGAAGGCGCGTTTCGTGAGCCGTGGCTGATCCTCGAAGGTGTGCGCCGAGCCGAACACGTCGTGCTGAACGCGGCTGTCGAGCGGCGGTGAATCCGGCAGCACGCACTTGAGCAGCGGCGACGCGAGCCCGACTACCTCCATCCCGTGCGCCGCGACCGTCGACCGCACGCGATCGATCTCTTCGTCGCTGAGATCGATCATGTTCTTTCCGCCGACCACCCGCAGCTCCGCCCCGGTCATGCCGACGTCGGCCATGCCGCGAAGCGCGGCCTCGAGGTCCTGCGGCGTGAATTCGTCGGTGATTGCAGCAATTCGATAAGCGCTCATTCCGGCAGCGGCCGTCCTTTCGTTTCGGGCGCGAACGGCACGGTCGCCAGCCCGATGAGAAACACCAGGCACATCGTGACGCCGGCGTAGCGCATCGGCTCCGGGTACCCCGCGAACACGCGGCTGGTGAGCAGGCCGAGCGCGAGCGGGCCAACCGCGGCCACGAAGCGGCCCACGTTGTAGCAGAACGAGGTGCCGGTGCTCCGCAGACGCGTCGGGAAGAGCTCCGGCAGATAGATCGCGTAGCCGCCGAACAACGACAACTGGCAGAACCCCATCAGCGGAATCATCCAGAAGATGTCGGTGAAATCATTGAGGTTCCAGAAGGTGAACGCGGTCGACAGCATCGCGGCGACAAACGCGATCGCAAACGCCGGGCGCCGGCCGACCCGCTGCGTCAGGTGCGTGAACGCATAGATCCCGAAAAAGGCTCCGGCGTTCTGCAGCAGCGACGTCATGCCGACCCAGAACGTCACCTCGCCCGCCGGCATGCCCGTTCGCTCCAGCACAGAGCGGAACAGATCGAAACTGAAGAAGCCGATGCCCCAGAGACCCACCACCCCCGCGAACGCGAGCAGCATGCCGACCGTGGCGTTGTAGCGCCACCGCGGGTCCGAGAAGAGCTCGCCCATCGACCCGCGCTTCGCGCCGGCCTTGGCCTCGCGCTGCCAGCGCTCTGGCTCCTTCAGCTTCCGGAAGACGATGATGCAGAGAAACGCCGGGAGGGCGCCGACCAGGAACATCGCCCGCCACGCGCTGGCGAGCATGCCGGCGGACTGCATCTGGCCGAGAGCGATCCCTGCCAGCGCCGCCAGCATGTTGCCGAGAGCCGACGAGGCCTGCAGCCAGCCGAGTGCGTAGGGGCGCGCCCGATCCGGCAGCGTCTCGGCTACCAGCGCCACGCCGACCGCGAACTGCCCGCCGACGCCCAGGCCGGTGAGGAACCGGTAGAAGGAGAAGTCCCACACGCCCACCGACAGCACGCTCAACCCGGTGAACATCGAGTAGAGCAGGATGGTGTAGACCATCGTTTTTGCGCGGCCGATCCGGTCGCCGAGGATCCCGAAGTACACGCCGCCGGTCGCCCAGCCGATGATGAAGATCATCGTCGCGTAGCCGGAGTACTCGGCAATGGCGGCCGGCGACGCCCCGGGACCGAGCAGTTCCACGATCGCGGGGCGGCGCGCGAGGTTGAAGAGCTGCTGGTCCATCGTGTCGAAGAGCCAGCCGAGCGACGCCACCACCAGGACGAACCAGTGCGTGCGGTTGAGCTCGCGATACCAGGGGACGCCGCTCGTGTCGGCGACCGGCGCTTTGTCGGATGGGGTCGATATATGCATCGGGGTCCGCTACCCTCGCAACGTCAGGACGTTCTGTTCGTAGGTCTGCACCTCGCGGAGCCAGGCCGGACCGACCGGCACACCCGAGGACTCGCAGTAGTGGTCCCAGATGGCGCCGAACGGCAGCGACTTGACTTCCTCGAGCAGCGCCAGCCGTCCCGTGTAGTCCCCCTGCGCCTCCAGCGCCCGAAGCGCGACGGCCGGCTCGATCAGGGCCTTGAGCAGCGCCTTGATCATGTTGCGCGTACCGATGGTCCAGGCCGCGACCCGATTGATGCTCGCGTCGAAGTAGTCCAGCCCGATGTGCACGCGCTCGAGGAACTGTCCGCGCACGAGTTCCAGCGCCACCGCTTCGAGATCGTCGTTGAGAACGACGACGTGGTCGCTGTCCCAGCGGACGCCGCGGCTGACGTGCAGCAGCAGCTCCGGCAGGAACATCAGAACCGAGCTGATCTTGTCGGTGACGGTCTCGGTGGGATGGTAGTGCCCCGAGTCCAGCGTCAACAGCTTGCCCCGCGTCAGGGCATAGCCGTAGTAGAACTCGTGCGAGCCCACCGTGTAGCTCTCGCACCCGATCCCGAACAGCTTGCCCTCGACCGCGTCGCGGTTGTGGGCCCGATCGATGTTCTCGTCGAAGATCGCATCGAGCGCCGCCAGCACGCGCTCCCGCGGCCCCACCCGATCGATCGGCGTGTCCTTCATCCCGTCGGGAATCCAGAAATTGGTGATGCAGGTGTTGCCGAGCGCCTTCCCGATCGCCTCGCCGATCCGGCGGCACGCGACGCCGTGCGCGATCCAGAACTCCCGGATCGCCGGATCGGCGTGCGACAGCGTGAAGTTGTCGGCGGCGTTCGGATGCGAGAAGAAGGTGGGATTGAAATCGAGCCCGATGCCGAGCCGCTTCGCCCAGTCGATCCAGCCGGCAAAGTGCTTGGGAGCGATTCGATCGCGATCCACACGGTGGCTCTCGAAGTCACCGTAGAAGGCATGGAGGTTGAACCGATGCCGTCCGGGAATCAGCGAGAACGCCTTCTCCGCGTCGGAGCGGAGCTCGTCGGGCGTCCGCGCCTTCCCTGGATAGTTGCCGGTCGCCGCCAGCCCGCCTCCGAGCCCGGTGCCGAGCTGCTCGAACCCGCCCACATCGTCACCCTGCCAGCAATGCAGTGAGATTGGGATTCTGGCGAGACTCCGGAGAGCCTGGTCGACGTCGACGCCGTGTTCGGCGTACTGGTCCCGGGCGGCATCGTAAGCACGTGCGATCGAATGTGGCATCAAGCAATCCTGTGAAAAGCGCGCCACAGCATATCTCAGTGCGGCGCTGCGCCGTCCCGTCGGCTCAGAGGCCGCCCAGGATCATGCGCACCGCGTCGAGCTCGTCACGGTTCACCGTGTGCCCCATGCCACGGTAGATACGCTCGTCGACCACGGCGCCGAGACCGCGGAAGACCTCGGTTGTTTCCTGCACCCGCTCCATCGGGATGTGAGGGTCGACGTCGCTGCACCCGAGGAATACGAAGGTTCCCGCGGCTGACCCCGCGTAGTGTCGCGGTGTCCCGGGCGGGCCGATCAGGCCGCCGCTGAGCCCGATCACCGCGGCATGGTGCCGCGCGTTGCGCGCCGCGAACTCGAGCGACAGGCATGCCCCCTGCGAGAAACCAAGAAGTCCCACGCGCTCGGGCGGCACCCCCTGCTCGCCAAGACTCGAGACCAGCCGCTTGAGCACCCCGAGCGCCGACGAGAGGGCAGGCTCGTTCTTCTCCATTGGCGCCAGGAACGTGTAGGGATACCAGGTGTTCCCGGCCGCCTGCGGTGCGAGATAGGCCACGTCGTTCTGCCGGAACTCGCGGGCGAGGCTCATGATGTCCTCGGCCGACGCGCCGCGCCCGTGAACGAGAATCAGCGCCAGCCTGGCCTGCTGCGGTTTGGGCCCCAGCGTGAGGACCGGCTGCCCTGCGTGAGGATCCCGGGGATTCGACATCCGTTGATCCTATCGCGGCAGCGCCGGCTGCCGCCGCCTGGGATCACCTCTAGGGTCAGATCTTCTATTTCAGCATCTCATCCTCAGACCTGGATTCTCGAGAACGAGTACGCGCCAAGGACGAGGAACGCCGTCGCCACCACCGCGAGCACGCTGACGTCGGTGGCCAGCCCGAAGTGGGTCAGGCCGATGAGCGTGCCGCGCAGGCCGTCGATGCCGTAGGTCAGCGGATCGAGCTTGGTGATCAGCGAAAGCGCCGCCGGGAGACCGTCGAGCGGAAACAGTGCCCCCGAGAGGAAGAAGATCGGCATCACCAGGAAGTTCATGACCAGCTGGAAGCCCTGCATGTTCTGGAGCGTGGACCCGATCGCGGTCCCGAGCGCCGAGAAGACGATGGCGACGAGCGCCATCACCGCAATCCCAACCGGCAGATGCACCAGGCTCCACGGGCGGAACCCGGCGATGACGCAGACGACCAGAATCAGGAACCCCTGAATCATCGCGACCGAGGCGCCGCCGAGCGTACGGCCGACCATGATCTGCAGCCGGGGCACGGGCGCCACCAGCGTTTCCTTGAGGAACCCGAACTGGCGATCCCAGAGAAGCCCGATGCCGGAGAAGATCGAGGTGAACAGCACCGACATGCCGATCACGCCTGGCGCGACGAACTGCACGTAGCTGCCCTGCCCCGCCTTCTGAAACACCGGTCCGAGGCCGAAGCCGAGCACGAGCAGATAGAGCAGCGGCTGGCCGAGCGAGGCCACGACCTGCGCACGCGACCGCGAGTAGCGCTTCAGCTCGCGGAGCCAGAGAATGTAAATCGCGCTCACCGTCCCCTCCACATCTTCACCATCTGGCGCATCTGATCCGCCGAATCGGCACGCTCGTCGCGGATGGTCGATCCGGTCAGGGCCAGGAACGCCGCCTCGAGCGAGTCGGTGTTCGTTTGCGCCTTGAGCTCCGCCGACGAGCCCTGCGCCACGATCCGGCCGTGGTCGATGATGGCAATCCGGTGGGCCACGCGATCGGCCTCGTCCATGTAGTGGGTCGTCAGGAACACCGTGACGCCTTCGCTCTCGTTCAGGTGCTTGACCTGGGTCCAGAGCTGATTGCGGCTCTGCGGATCGAGGCCGAGCGTCGGTTCGTCGAGAAACAGGATGCGCGGGGTGTGCAGCAGCCCGCGCGCGATCTCGAGGCGCCGCCGCATGCCGCCCGAAAACGTCTTGACGTACGCATCACGGCGTTCCCACAGCTCGAAGATCGTGAGCAGCCGCTCGATCCGCTCGTGGCGCGTCCGTCGCGGGACGTGATAGAGCACGCCATGGAGCTCCATGTTCTCGTACGCGGTCAGCTCGCTGTCGAGGCTCGGATCCTGGAAGACGATGCCGAAGCGCCGGCGCACGTCGTGCGGCTGCGCCTTCGGATCGAGCCCGTCGATGGCAATCTGTCCGCCGTCCGGCCTGACGAGCGTCGTGAGCATCTGGATGGTGGTGGTCTTGCCGGCGCCGTTGGGGCCGAGGAACGCGAAGATCTCGCCGGCATGGACGTCGAAGGACACGCCGTTGACGGCCTTGACCTCACCGAACGTCTTCACCAGGTTTTCGACGTGGATCATGAGGACCTCTGGAGGGAGCCAGGGACTGAGCGAACAACGTGCCGAAAGAGTGTTGCCGACAACGGAGAAGGCACAAGGGAGAAACAGCGCGATTACGAGAACGGCTCCCCCGCCGAGATCCATTCGATCGGCAGG